>Ga0308309_10000416_pt1 | contig 27624 bp, 17 predicted proteins | sample HubBroMetageWFT5_FD_192491 | JGI IMG/M metagenome (GOLD analysis project Ga0308309, IMG submission 192491) | Warmed and freeze-thawed soil microbial communities from the Hubbard Brook experimental Forest, New Hampshire - Hubbard Brook CCASE Soil... | ecosystem: Environmental > Terrestrial >...
GCCGCGCGTGTCCGTCAGCAACTGGCTGCGCAGCCCGATCAGTCCGCGCGATGGAATCTTGAAATCCAGGCGCACACGGCCGGAGCCGTGATTGCTCATCTTGAGCATTTCGCCACGGCGGCTGCCAATGGTTTCCATGATGATGCCGATGAAATTTTCCGGGATGTCGATCACCAGGCGCTCGACCGGCTCGAGTTTCTTGCCGTTTTCGGTGCGCACCACGATTTCGGGCTTGCCGACCATCAACTCGAAGCCTTCGCGGCGCATGGTTTCGATCAGGATGGCCAGTTGCAGTTCGCCACGGCCGAGCACGCGGAAGGATTCCGGCGTGTCCGTGTCTTCCACGCGGATGGAGACATTGGTAAGAAGTTCTTTGGCGAGGCGGTCGCGGAGGTCACGTGAAGTGAGGTAAGAGCCTTCACGGCCGGACAGCGGGCCGGAATTGACGCTGAAAATCATGGCTAGTGTCGGCTCGTCGATGGTCAGCGGCTCCAGCGGCTGAGGATTTTCGAGCGAAGTGATGCTTTCGCCGATCTGTATGCCTTCGACCCCGGCGATGGCCACGATATCGCCTGCGACGACGGTTTCCGCTTCATCGCGATCGAGTCCACGGAAGGTGTAGAGCTTGGTGATTTTGGTCGAGGTAAGTTTGCCGTCGAGCTTGCTGATGCCGACCTCTTCGCCGCGGTTCAGCGTGCCGTTGAAGACGCGGCAGATCGCTAGGCGGCCGAGAAATTCAGAATAGTCTAGGTTTGTGACCTGGAGCTGCAGGACACCGGAGGGATCGCCCGTGGGGGCTGGGATTTTGTTCACGATCGCTTCAAAGAGGGGAAGCAGATCCTTGGAATCATCCCCGATCTTGCGATGCGCAACGCCAGCGCGAGCGTTCGTATAGACGATGGGGAAGTCGAGTTGATCTTCGGTTGCGTCGAGGTCAATGAAAAGATCGTAGATTTCGTTCAGGACTTCCTCGGGCCGTGCGTCGGGTCGGTCGATTTTATTCAGGACCACGACCGGTGGAAGCTTGGCGGCGAGGGCCTTCTGCAGGACGTAGCGGGTCTGCGGGAGCGGGCCTTCGCTGGCGTCAACCAGGAGCACCACGCCGTCCACCATGCGCAGGGCGCGCTCGACTTCGCCACCGAAATCGCTGTGACCGGGGGTGTCGACGATGTTGATCTTGGTGTCGTGGAAAAAGAGGGCCGTGTTCTTGGCCAGAATGGTGATGCCGCGCTCGCGCTCCAGGTCGTTGGAGTCCATAACTCGTTCGACGACTTCCTGGTTGGCGCGGAAAATGCCGCTTTGCCGGAGCATGGTGTCGACGAGCGTGGTTTTGCCGTGGTCGACGTGGGCGATGATGGCGATGTTGCGAATCTCTTTGGTCATGTTGGTGAAATCGTGTTCAGACAAAAATAGCTGCTGAAACAACCAGCAGCCCGGACGAACCCTTTCTTCATCAATTCAGGTGCGGTGCTACGAACCCCTATTTTAGCAGAGGAAACCTCTCCCACCAATGGGTCCCCCATTCCTATGGTATGCTCGCGGGGTTTCGCTCGTCTCCCGGGGGCTTTGTAAATAATGAGAACTCTTTGGAAGGTAGTAAGGACTTTGGCGCTCATATGGATTGTCGTGCCCGGAACTCGGGGGCAAGGGACAGCGCGGCAGGAGCTGCCCGCGCTGTTCGAGAAGAAAGAAGTGATGATTGCAATGCGGGACGGCGTGAAACTGCATACGGAGATCTACACACCGAAGAATGCCAAGGAAGCGCTGCCGATTTTTCTGGAGCGCACGCCATACGGAATTTCCGCTGACGACAAGGGATACAGTCCGAAGCTTTATCGTTACTCGCATATGTTCGCGGACGACTACGTGTTCGTGTTTCAGGATATTCGCGGGCGCTACGGCTCCGAGGGACAGTTTGTGATGAACCGGCCAGTGCATGACGCCGGCAACCCCAAAGGCGTGGACGAAAGCACCGATACCTACGACACGATTGAGTGGCTAGTGAAAAACGTGCCCAACAATAACGGCCGCGTGGGCACGGCGGGAATTTCCTATGGCGGATTTCTGGCCGCGATGGCGCTGGTGAATCCGCACCCGGCGCTGAAAGCAGTCTCCGAGCAGGCCTGCATGGGCGACACGTGGCTGGGCGACGACTTTTTTCATAATGGTGCGTTCCGGCTGAGCTATGGCTACGAATACGCCACGGAAATGGAATCAACGAAAGAGAATTTTAAGCTGAAGTTTGATCGCGATGATTTATACGACTGGTATCTCCATGTCGGCGCACTTTCAAACATCAATAAGGACTACCTGCACGGGAAAATTCCCTCGTGGAACAGTTTCGTCGAGCATCCGGCGTATGACGAATTCTGGAAGGAAAAATCGCTCGCACACGACCTGCACCAGGCGACGGTGCCGAATCTGAACGTCGCCGGTTGGTGGGACCAGGAAGATTTTTACGGCCCGATGGCCACCTACGCGAATCTCGAGAAAAATGATGCGGCGCACATGAACTATCTGGTCGTCGGCCCGTGGAATCACGGCGGATGGGCGCATGGTCCCGGCAACTGGCTGGGGCAGATTCCGTTCGCCAGCAACACGGGCGAGTTTTTTCGGGAAAAGGTGGAGGCGCCGTGGTTTGCCTTCTGGCTGCATGACAAAGGGGAGTTGCCGCTGAAAGAGGCTTTGCTGTTTCAGACCGGAAGCAACACCTGGACACGCTTCGATGCCTGGCCACCGCACGACGCGCAAACGAAAAGTCTGTATTTTGGCGCCGATGGGAAACTAAGTTTCGACGCGCCAAAAACAGATGCCGCGGAGGTGTTTGATTCTTACATCAGCGATCCCGCAAATCCCGTGCCTTACCGCAACCGGCCTGTCGACGAAACGTATCCCTCGGATCATCCCGGACGCTGGTACACCTGGCTGGTGCAGGACCAGCGCTTTGTCGAGAAGCGGCCCGACGTGTTGAGTTGGAAGACCGACGTTCTGCAAGAAGACGTAATGCTGACTGGCCAGGTGACCGCGAAGCTTTTCGCCGCGACAACGGGATCGGACGCCGACTGGGTGGTGAAGCTGATTGACGTTTATCCCGACAAGCCGGACACGGAGTGGAACCTCTCAAGCTATGAACTGATGATCGCCGACGAAATTTTTCGCGGCCGATACCGCAATTCGTATGAGAGGCCGGAAGCGATTTTGCCGGGTGAAATCACACCGTTCACGATCGATCTGCATACCGCGGATCACGTCTTCAAGAAAGGACACCGCATCATGGTCGAGGTGCAGAGCACGTGGTTTCCGCTCTACGACCGCAACCCGCAGAAATTCGTGCCCAATATTTTCGAAGCGAAGGAATCGGACTATCAGAAAGCCACGCAGAAAATATACCGCTCGCAGACGCATCCCTCGCGTGTGGAGATTTCCGTGCCTGCCGTCGCGACTCACTAAAGTTTGGGTGCGAGTTGGTGGGATCGCGCTTGATGAGACCAGGATGATCGTGACGTTGAGATCCTTCGGCTATCTCCGGTTTTTGGAGTCCGGTGATTACAACTCACCGAGCAATACAACCGGAGTCCACAAACCGGACTTTGTCGGAGAGCCTCAGGATGACAGTTTTGGCAGAGGTTGAACCACCGCTAGTGCTGAGGAACTGGGATTTCGCCGGCGTGGAATTCTGTCCAGGGGCCCGCGGGCATGTCGCGCAGATAGGGTTCCTGCCAGGCATAGTCCGGATGCGCCGCCAAAAAGGGCTTGGCCTGAAAGGTTTCGCCGCAGGGATGACCCATTCGGGCGACGAAGCGTAGTTGCTGCGTCATCGTCGAGTCGCTCGCCTTGCCCTGTACCGCGCCACCGGGATAATTGGGGCCCCAGGCCCAGATAGCGACGCCGCGGGGAGAAGCGTCCACGTGGCCGCATAGCGTGCGCTCGTTGGCCTCTTCCTTTTTCTGGAATGAATCGAAGTGGTCGCCAAGCATCTGCTCCGCCAGCTCGACATCCAGCTTGCCTTTGTTCGCACTCAGCAACTGCTCCCAGCGCACCCGGCGCGCATTCGGTGAGGTTTCCAGGTTGTTCGGATCGAATTGCGGCGTGTCTTGCTTGATCACCTTTGGATCGCGCGCCCAGTTGGAGCCGGCAAATACACCATCTTTCGTCCGCCATAGCTTGTAGGCTTTCAGCCCCAGTTCGAGTTGCGCCACTTCGTTTGTTTTACGGTCGCCCAGCAGCCAATCGTTCGCGTACCCGCCATTGTTTCCATCGAGCATGATTTTTGTGTACTCGTCAATCGAGCCGGCATACTGCAGCGCCTTGCGCGCACGCACGAATTCCGCCTTGCCGTTCGGGTCCCACCCTTCGAACTGGGTGATGGTCGTTTCCGTGACCATCAGGCCGTCGCTGTTGATGCCGAAATCGTCGTCGCTCGCGATCACGCCGGGGATTCCATCCATCAGCATGCGATAGCCGGTCTTCGGCTCGATATCAAAAATGATCCGCCAGCGCTCGCCGTTCATGTAATTCGTCCAGTTGTTGTGGGCAATCACGATCTTGCCGTCTTTGGTCCAACTGCCGGTGGCCACGAACGCGCTGCAATTTCCCGGGCTCTTGAGGTTCGGGGGACTGGCGGCCTGTTCGCGTTTGTTGAGCCAGGGCACGTAATAGTCTGGCAACTCTTCGAAGGCGTTCATCGCAACGATGTCGTAGATGTCCAGGTTCGAACCGGTGCGGGCATTCAGTCCTTCCACGATGCCTTGAAGTTCCTGTTGGTACTCCGCGTCAATTTTTGGCCATAGCATCGTGCGCGCGGTTTCGCGGAAGAAAGCCCAGTCGCGCTTCGTCGAATGCGTCATGTTGGTGCTGATGGCTGGGAAAGCGTCCGAGATTTCCGGAGCAAGCAGAAACCCATGCTGAAAGCCGAGGCTGGCGGGGTCGCCCTCCAGGTGGACATACACCCAGCCGCCCTGCTCGTAACGGTAGGCGCCCTTGAGGCGAGGATCGTTGGAGGCCGAGCGCTCGCGATTTGCCGCAAGCGTTGCATCCTGATCGTTCTTTGCGTTCTCGGCATCATCGTTCGTACGTCCTACAACCCACAAGAGTCCAGTTCCGAGCAAAAGCACGCTGAGAGCGACAATGCGACGAATTCCATCCGACATGAAGGCTTTCTCCTTGACCAGCCAGGGCCGAACCCGCAGAGCTGAAAACCGCCTCAAGAATACATCGCTTCGTCCGCCGGCGGCAGGCGACCAAAAATCATAACTCGGATTCCCGCCCGTCAGGTGACCAAACCAAAGATTCTTTGATACATTCGAAAAATGCTGACGGCGATCACGCGCAAGGTTAGTTCTTCACTGGCCAATTGCGAACTGAGCTTCATCGAACGTAAACCGATTGATCTTGAGAGGGCGCGGGCACAGCATCACGCTTACGAAGCTCTCCTTGAGAAAATGGGCGCGAAAGTGATTTCCTTGCCGGAGGAGCGCGATCTGCCGGACTCGATGTTCGTCGAAGACCCCGCAATTGTGCTCGACGAGCTGGCCATAATTTGCCCACTTGGAACAGACATCCGGAGGAAGGAAGCGGCCTCCCTTGCGGCGGCTCTTGAGCCGTATCGTAAATTGGCCCATGTAAAATTCCCGGGAATGCTCGAGGGTGGCGACGTCCTGCGCATCGGCAAGAAGTTTTTTGTTGGGCTGACGCAGCGCTCGAACGCCGAAGGCATCCGGCAGTTGGCGGTGATCACGGAGCACTACGGATACGATTTGACGGCCGTGCCGGTGACGGGCTGCCTGCATCTGAAATCCGCCGTTACGTATCTCGGCCGGGACACGCTCCTCGGCAACCGCGCTTGGTTTCATTGGAAGCGATTCGAAGGCTTTGACTGGGTGGATGTGGATCCCGAGGAACCTCACGCCGGAAATGCGCTGGCCGTTGGCGAGTCCATAGTCTTCCCCGCATCGTTTCCGAAAACGCTCGCGCGAATTGAGGCCAAGGGATTCCGCGTCGAATCGCTGGACATTTCCGAATTGCAAAAGGCCGAATCGGGCCTGACCTGCTCCAGCCTTCTGTTTGACGCAGCATGCTGAAAGAATGCGGCCACTTCGATCAACGAAGTGGCCGCGGAATTACGGCAGGTTTTTTCGTTGCTAGTTGGTTAGCTTCTCCACGCTGCGCGCCAGGAAGATTGGCGCGCCCGTGTTGGTCTTCAGGATCAACCCGACAACGCGCAGATTCAACGCCGTCGTGCCTGTCAGATCATTGATTCCCGCCAAACCGCCCAGGAATCGGGTGAATGGCGTGACCTGCACCGTGACCGGCCCCTCGAACAGAACTCCTGCCAGGCCATTCGAGTTGAACTCAAACGTCCCCGCGCTAGTATTGGTCTGCCCCGTCACTAGCGTGCCGGAATGTCCCGAGTGGCGCAGCACAACGCGCTTCACGATGACCACTCCGTTGCTGAATGGGCCGGCGATGCTGACGTGCTGTCCCGGCACTAATCCAGTAGAAGTGAACAAAAAGCTGCCGAAATTGTCGTGCCACCAGTGGATAAAATATTTCTCCTGGCCGGTGAGCGCGATGTTCGAGATTTGTCCGGAGCTAAATCCTGTGCCCTCGGGCAAAACGCTGCGCACATAGAGGTCGAAGTCCGTTGCGGTGCCAACCGGAGGATCGACGAACGTGACCAGTCCACCGGCCCAAAAATGATCCTGCGAAACGATCGCCACGCTATCCGCGAGAATTGCCGCCGAAGTCCGATCGAGCGTCCCGGAAATTTCCACGATCGAGTTGGTGGTGAGGTTGTTGATCGTTTCATCCCCTTCCCACTCGGTCTGCTGGTTCACGTTCACCGTGAACTGGTGGCCGTGTGGGCCCTGAATCACAAACGAGTTGCCCGTGGCGTTCACGCTGACAACGCCAGCGTCGAACTCGTCGATATAGGCGTCCGCGTCCGAAGGCGTGACTACTTTCAAATCGAGTGTCGGCGTGATCGCGCCGGTGATCTGGCCGCTGCCATCCACCGCGACAGATTGGCGAATGTCGAATTCGAAACGCAGCCCGTCGATGTCGCCTGCGGAAACCACCAGCGGGGTCGCCAGATTAATGGTCACCTGGGATGTCGTCAGGCTGAGTTGCGGATTGGAGCTTGCGCTGGTGTCGAGTGTGCTGATCGTCGGATGCGTCGGCGGGTTGGTCTGCGGATTCGTCACGTTCAGGTAGTCGATCGAAGGATTCGCGAGCGTAACGACCGCCTGTGTGTATGTTCCCGTCGGAATGGTGTTGATGTCGAGCAGCGTGCGCAATCCGTTCAACCGGGCGAAGTCCACCGTCTGCGTTCCATTCAGCACGGAAACCGGCGTGCTTGTTCCGTCAGAAAGCGTCAGTCCCGTAATGTCCACGCGGAAGCCAACGACGCTGGGCAGGGGGGCGTCGGTGCCGGTGACAAAGACAGAATTGGATTGTGGATTTGTGTTGCCGGAAGAACTCGAATTGTTGCCGCAGCCGTTGAGCAGGGCAATCAGCGCGAGCGCGCAAAAACCGCGGAACCACTTCTTGAGGTGCATAGGTATTTCTCCCTTTTGCTTTGGAAATTCCCCAGAGGCTCGGAGAGCCTCCCCTTCCCTTGGGGCAACTAAACCCAGGAAGTTCGGGAAAGTTGCTCCTAATAACCTATTCATTTAATTAGAGTTGCCGGCGTAGTTTTAGTACCATGGCGGGACCCCGGAATCTCTTAGCAATCGATGCTGATTTCGTTTTCGCAACATGCCTCGCACGAATTTCTATTTTGCTCTCCCAATTGCTGCGGCTCGTGATATCTTGGGGAATATGTTGGCTGGCGCATCGAAGCGAATCGGGACTGCCGCGAAGCCGTCGATTACGACGACTACGACTGACACTACGTCCACTAAGAACGCTTCGGGCGACGGGAGAAACAGCTAGCCAGCGAGAAAAAGTTTCTAACCCACCCCCGAAGCGAACCGGGCGGTGGGTTTTTTCGTTTAACCCCCTCCCGAGTGACTCCGGCGGAACAATCAGACTAGGAGCCGCGAAGATGAGTCTCGAACGACAGGAAGAAATCGTGCACGCCGATCATGAAGCCGCGCCTGGCCGAGGTGCGCGGTGAGCCGCCGCGCGGACGGCAGGAAGTGGCGCGCCGGAGTTTTGGGCGCAACAGGAATGGTTGGCCAGCGACTGGTCAAGCTGCTTGCGGATCATCCCTGGTTTGAACTGACCGCGGCGGCGGCTTCGGAACGTTCTTCCGGAAAGACGTACGCCGAGGCGATGCGCTGGCATCTGGAAGGCCCGATTCCTGAGGCGGCACGCAAATTGGTCGTGAAGGATTTGGATCCAAGTCTTGAGTGCGATTTTGTTTTCTCCGCGCTCGACTCGTCCGTCGCCGGAAAAGCCGAAGAGGATTTTGCGCGCGCCGGCTATCCGGTGATCAGCAATTCAAGAAATCACCGCATGGATGCAGATGTTCCGTTGCTGATTCCCGAAGTGAATGCCTCGCACGTGGATTCGATTCGCGTTCAGCAAAAGAACCGCGGATATGATAGCGGGTTCATCGTGACCAATCCGAACTGTTCAACCGCGGGACTTGTTCTGGTTTTAAAGCCGCTGGCGGACGCGTTCGGACTGGAGAAAATTTTTGTCGTGACGTTGCAGGCCGTTTCCGGCGCTGGCTATCCGGGCGTTCCTTCGCTGGATATTTTGGGCAACGTGGTCCCGTTCATTAGCGGCGAAGAAGAAAAGATGGAAGCGGAGCCACAGAAGTTGCTCGGCCGTTGGGATGGCTCACGATTCGTTGAAGCAGGGCTTGGCATCAGCGCGCATTGCAATCGCGTGCCGGTCAGTGATGGGCATCTCGAGTGCGTTTCTCTCAGGCTGAAGAAAACAGCGACGCTGGACGAAGTTCGCGAAGCGTTGCGATCGTTCGAGGTTTCTCCGGAACTGGCTTCTCTGCCGACCGGGCTGAAGCATCCCATCGTCGTGCAGGATGAAGAAGACCGGCCGCAGCCGCGCAAGGATGTGAATGCTGGCCACGGTATGGCTGCCGTTGTCGGACGTGTGCGTGAATGCCCCCTGCTCGACTTGAAGCTCACCCTGCTGTCGCACAACCTGGTGCGCGGGGCGGCCGGCGCAGCTTTGTTGAACGCCGAATTGCTGGCAGCGCGTGGATATTTGAAATCACGTGTGGCTGCCGATGCACAGAACGCGGAGCCAGTCACTCGCTGAACTTCATCGATTACGGCGCAAAGTAATATCGCACCAGGTGGAAGAAGATCGGCGCGGCGAAGCACAGCGAGTCGATGCGATCGAGAATTCCGCCGCGCCTCTCGGTCACCGCGCCAAAATCCTTGATGCCGATGTCGCGCTTGATGGCGCTCACCACCAATCCGCCGGCGAAACCCAGAATGCAAATGGTGAAGGACATGCCCGCGGACTGCAGCGGCGTGAACGGTGTGGCCCACCACAACAGAGTGCCCAGCGCGGTTGCGCTCACCAACCCGCCCAGGGCACCTTCCCACGTTTTATCGGGGCTGACGCGCCAGGCAATTTTGTGCCGGCCGATCAGCCTGCCCCAGACGTACTGCAACAGATCGTTCATCTGATTCACAATTCCGAGATACAACAACAACCGCGCATCGCGACCCTCAAATCCCGGAATTTTCAGGAGCAGCAAAGCGGGCACATGGCTCAGGCAATAGACACAGACCATTAGTCCGAACTGGATCTTTGTAGTGCGCTCCAGGAAATGTGCGGTGTCTCCGGCGACGGCGATGCTTGTGGGAATGAAAATGCACGCCAGAACCGGAATCATAATTGCGAACAAGTTGTACCACTGGAGGCCCGCGAGGTAATACTGCAGCGGCATGATGACGAAAAAACTCCAGAACAGGGTGCGGTGGTCGCCCCGGCGCGTGGGAACCAGGGTCATGTACTCGCGCAGGGCGAGAAAGGACAAAATCGCAAACAGAAACAGCGAGCCAACAGGCCCCACCAACAGGGAAAGCACAAACACCACGCAGATTTTCCACCACGCGGCGATCTGGGCGTTGAAGTTGTCGGCAGTGGACCGGCTGACCATGGAACTATTACGGTCCTGTTTGAGAATGCGTCCGATAACCGTCAGAATCACCAGCAGGCAGAGCACCCCGGCAAAAAGCAACGTCAACTTGAAATCGTGAATCACCGCCAGCATCACGCGGATCCGATCCGGCGCAGGCTGCTGACCGCCTCGCGCGCGCGTTCCAGGAAAACGTGCTTCGTCTCGCAGGGTTCCACCTGAATGGGCCTCCCAAATGTCAGCAGGCTCAGCATGGGAACCGGGAGATATTCACCCTTGGGCAGAATACGATTCATGTTTTCCATGTGCGCGGGGACAAGCTCGACGTCGGGCCGCCGCACCGCCAGATGGTAAAGCCCGCCGCGAAATTCGCCGACTTTTTCGCCCGTGCCCCGCGTGCCTTCCGGGAATAGAATAAGAGAGTTCCGCTGGCCGAGGGCCGCGGCCATATCCTCAATCAGCGAGCGTCCCACAAATTTGGATTCCTCGTGAGAAATCCCCTTGGACACCGCCCCGCGTTCCACCAGAACTGCCTTGAATACATTTTCGGCCAGATAACGCCGCACGGGCGTTTCTTCCCAGTAATCTTTGGCGGCGATGGGCCGCGCGTGCGCACGAATTTCGGAAGGCAACGCGGACCACAGCACCACGAAATCCAGGTGGCTGGTGTGATTCGCAAAATAGATGCGTTGCCGCTCGTCGGGATCGCAACCCGCCCACTGCACCTGCACGCCGGTAATGCCGCGCGCGACCGCGGCTAGCAAGCTCGCTATCGGATGGATACCTTCGCTCATGAAGCGTTGTTGCTCTGCGGTCTGTGCGCGAGCATTCCCTCGATCGGGCAAAAAGAAACACTACGTGACAATTTCGGTGCGCAATTCGCGGCCTTCGGCATAGCGCTCCATCAGGCCGCTCATCCGGCGGCACCACACCTCGAGTGGCTGAGGTCCACCGAAGGAAATCAAGATCGCCGCGACGCTCTCGGTGGACGAGGTCACCATGGTTCGTTCGGAATCGCTCGTTGGGCTGCCGTGCGGCCCCGCCGCGTCGCAGAACACGGGTAAGTCTTCGAGGTTCAGATCAAATTTTCCGATTCCTTTGTAGGTTTCCCCGGGGCGGCCAACGCGAAAAACAATACCGCCCTGCACTTTGGCGAGGTCGTAGAGGCCTATGGGCAACCGGCTTTCCACCGACACTAGATTAATAATGTCCACGACGCAGTTGATACTTGGGAAGTGCTTACCACTGATGATGCGGCGAAGCAGCGCCTCTGCGGATCCGCGATAGCGCGCGGGATCCTTGCCCAGCGCCCGATAACCTGAGCGAGTGGCTGAAATTGCTGGCGCTTCCAGGATGGCCCGCGGGTCGGCATTTTTCAGGATGCCGCCTTCGCACAAGTCCAGTTCGCCAAGAAGTTCCAGCGAGGAATCACCCGTGCGCACTTGCGCGGTGACGCATCCAAGCGCCACCGACGAGCATTTCTTTTTCAAGGACGAATCAATGGAGAGCTTCATCTCGAGATGCTCCGGGGTTTCAAGCGGGCGCTGAAATGCCGCAGAAACGGCGCCTGGTGAACCACATCATATCCGGGAATTGTGTCGCGCCGCCGCCAGACATCGAGAATCACCTCGACAACGTATTCGATATGGCTCTGTGTGTACACGCGGCGCGGAATCGCCAACCGCACCAGATCCATCCGAGCGTGCTCACCAAACATCAGCGTGCCAATTTCGACCGAGCGGATACCACCTTCGAGATAAAGTTCATTCGCCAGCGCCACCCCGGGGAATTGCGAGGGCGGGATGCGTGGCAGAAAGGCGCGCGCGTCGAGATAGATCGCGTGTCCACCCGGTGGCTGCACAATTGGCACACCTTCCGCCGCGATGTGATTCCCGAGAAACGCGGTGGAAGCAATCCGGTAATGCAGGTAGTCCTCTTCCAGCGCCTCGTTCAGCCCCACGGCAATGGCTTCGAGGTCGCGTCCCGCCAGTCCGCCGTAAGTGGGAAATCCCTCGGTCAATATCAATAGATCCTTTTGCTGTTGCGCGATGGAATCGTCATTGGTGCACAGGAAGCCGCCAATGTTCGCGAGCCCATCTTTTTTTGCGGACATCGTGCAGCCGTCGGCGTAGGAAAACAATTCGCGGGCAATTTCTTTGGGCGATTTGCCGGCGTAGCCCGGTTCGCGCAGCTTGATGAAATAGGAATTCTCCGCAAAGCGGCACGCGTCAATATAAAGAGGAATGCCATGTTTCTTGCAGATCCGCTTTACTTCGAGGATATTCGGCATCGAGACCGGCTGGCCGCCGCCGGAATTGTTCGTCACGGTCAGCATCACCAGCGGAATCTTCTTTGCTCCTTCGCGCTCGATTACCTCGGCAAGCCGCGCCGTGTCCATGTTCCCCTTGAACGGATGTACTTGCGATGGCTCCTTCGCCTCGGGAATCGGCAGATCCAGCGCCTGCGCGCCGACGAATTCACAATTGGCGCGCGTCGTGTCAAAGTGCGTGTTGTTCGGAACGATGTCACCTTTCTTGCACATTACATTGAAAAGGATGCGTTCCGCGGCGCGGCCCTGGTGCGTCGGAATCACATGGCGGAAACCGAAGATCGCCTGGACGGAATCGCGAAACCTCGCAAAGCTCGGCGAGCCCGCATAGGACTCGTCGCCGCGCATCATCGCCGCCCATTGCTCCGTGGACATGGCCGATGTGCCGGAGTCCGTCAGCAGATCGATCAGAATAGCTTCCGAGGGGACTAAAAAGAGATTGTAGCCTGCGGCTTCGATCAGTCGCTGGCGTTCTTCGCGCGTGGTGGTGCGAATGGGTTCAACGCTTTTGATACGGAATGGTTCAATAATCGGTCGCTTGGACATGCGAAAGGCGAACTCTCCTTGCAGACACTACCACAACTTGGAGCATTCATTCGGCAGGGCAAACGGATGTGGCTGCGCTTCGCGCCCAAACTTTCATACCCTCACCTAGGAAAATTATTTTTTCAGAGAGCGGATGAAACTTACCAGGTCTTTCACTTGGTCTGCCGTCAAGGACTTGAATGGCGGCATTATCGGAGGCTTGCCGTTCGTGATCGCCGCCGCCAGATCCGCATCGCTCATCTTTTGTATCTCCGCGGAGGTCCAGTCGTGTGTTTTCATTGCTGCTTTGCCTTTGCCGTCGGCGCCGTGGCATGCGGAGCATTTGGCCTTGAACAGCGCTTCTCCTGCTGCCGTATCGGCTTTCGCCGGCGCACTAAACAGGCCTGCGCCCGCCATGAGCGCTCCGGCTAACACCAGCGTCCCAAGCTTCTTCATTTTCGTTTGCATGTTGTTGCCTCTCTCTGATGAATTTTTCACTAGTGCGGCTGATATTGGCCACACTGCTGTGCCAAGAGAATGCCTGACTTACTGATAGTACGACCAATTTGCCCCGGGAATCCCGTGACGTATGAATATCCCAGGACTCCCCCGTCTTCAGTACGCAATATCGTAATAGGCCCGAAAGGTTCTTCCCGTCCAGTGATTTGCGCTGGCAGAGGGCTGTAGCCATTCTGCCGGATTCTCACAGCCTCTTCGTACATTCGGAGGAGCCAAGTTCAGCTACCAATGCCCATGCATTTTGGATATACTGTAATCACTGCCCACCCTAAAGAAGTAGACCCCTAACCCAGCTCAATCTAACTACGAAGGAGCATTGCTATGAACAAGCTCTGGGTATCGCTCGTTGCCGGACTGCTGGCCGTCACGACCACTCCGGCAGCCGACAACAAAAAAGAAGTGGAACGCGTGGAGAATTCCGGCACAGTGATTTCGGAGATCCTGGATATTCCAGACGACATTCCGCAATCCCTGCTGGATAAGTCGGAGTGCGTCATCGTACTCCCCAGCGTTTTGAAAGCCGCCTTCATTGTCGGAGGCAGCTACGGCCGGGGCGTCATGACCTGCCGCACCGGGGGAAAATTCACAGGTCCCTGGGGCTCGCCGACGATGGTTGCCCTCGAAGGTGGGAGCGTCGGTTTGCAAATCGGAGGTGAGGCGACCGACTTTGTTCTCCTGCTGATGAGCCAGCGCAGCGCCGAAAGCGTGCTGTCCACGAAGGTAAAGCTTGGTGCGGATGCTTCAGCCGCCGCCGGGCCGAAGGGCAGGGACGCCTCCGCTGAGACCGATGCCGCCATGAGGGCGGAAATCCTCAGCTATTCGCGCGCCCGTGGCGTCTTCGCCGGCATTTCCCTCGAAGGCTCAACGCTGCGCCCGGACAACGATGCGAACGCCAAACTCTACGGCAGCGAAGTCCCCGCGAAGGACATCGTGCTCAAGGGTACCGTTCAGCCGCCTGCCTGCGCCCAGAAACTGCTCGCCACGCTGAACCATAAGTCGCCGAAGAATTCGTCCGGCGATTAACCACCTCAGCTTGCTCGCACCGAAGAGAAGACAGACATCGTGTGAGCGAAGGGGCGCGTACTTCAGCGGGAATAATTTCCTCGCCGGTTTGAATCCATCTCCGTCGGCACCGCGATGGAACGCGCCCCATTTTTTCCGACCGCGCGCACGGCAAAAAAGTGGTTGTCAGCGGAAACCCCTTTCAACACCGCTTCCGTTCCCGTAGTAACAAACTGGTACACCTGCCAGCGAGCTTCCGTCGTCTCGCGCCACAGAATCTCAAAACCCCCGCGTTGCGCGTCCTCGTCCGCTAGCCACGAAATTTTCGCGTCCGGCGTCACTGCGCCTGCAAGCGTTGCCTGGGTTGGAGGCGCCGGAGACATCGCCAGTTGCCGCAGCACCTCGGCATTGTCGAGGGCGACGTCTCCCATAAATCGAAAATTGAGGTATCTTTCCAGATCGCCATACTCCACACCGTTCTCCGTGCGCGGCGTCTGGTGCTGCTGTGTGTACTCTTCCAGCGGTTCTGTGAAGCGTACCGCCGGGATGTCCGCCTTGTAAAAAGGATAGTGGTCGCCGCCTCGACCAAAACGATCCAGGCGGAAGATCATGCGGACTGCTCCGCGTCCGTCAATCTCTTCAATCGCGCGGGCCAGTTCGCGCGAAGACGAATCGCAATCATCAATTCCCCCGTTTCCGGAGAAAACCCGCACACGATGGGGCCCGCCCGGCGCCCGGTCCGCGCCCACAATGTCGTCGTCAAGCATTCCGCCGACCGTATAGCCTTGCTGCTTCAGCCATTCCACAAGGTGCGTGCTGCCTAGAAGACCCTGCTCTTCACCGGACACGACAGCGAACAAAAGCGTCGCGCGAAACGTTGCGTGCCCGCTCGCAGCCAGTTTGCTCAGCAGGCGCGCGCATTCAACGCCCACGACCGTTCCCGAAGCATCGTCATCCGCGCCGGGCGCGTCCAGTTTTGGGTCCATCTCATCAGACGGTCTCGAATCCATATGCCCGGACACGACAAACACAGTCTTCGCAAATTTCGGATCCGAGCCGGGAAGAATGGCATATACATTTTCCATCGGCGCGGGATTTCCACCGGTGCGTTTGGACGTGGCTTCAAACTTATCCACGACCACCTGTAGCCGCCCGCCGGAATCTTTTGCAATTTCATTCAACTGGGCAACCACTTGGTCGCGCCCGCAACCGACGCCGCGTTTTGGATCCGTCCACGAAGAGATCGTCAGCCGCGTCCCGCAAGCGACCATTTGATGGATTAACGCCCGCATCGACTTTTCGTCCACCAACTGCCGGGAAATCGCGCCCGCGGGCCGTGGAAGTAATTTCGGCTGCGGCTTTCCACGCAACGGCTCGGCCGGATCACGCGGCGCAACCTGCTGCGCAGAATTTGGGAGCGCCAACAGAGCGGCCGCAATCAAAGCCACGGCACACCATTTCCAACCAGACTCGCGAACTGCAGTTTGAAGAATCTTCACTTGAGGGTTCCCTTTGGTGAATTGACTTGCACTCGAAGAATGTATTCTAGCCCGAATCAGGCATTATGAATTGGGTTACTCCCGGCACATATTACCCGGAAGATTCCACACTCACCTCGCAAGTTGCGCCTTGAGCCAGCTCATCACTAATTTCCCAGTCTCCGCTCCGGCACCCATGTGTCCGGCCTCGGGATAAACACGCGCGCACTTCGGCTCGCCACTTTCCAGCAAAAGGTATAGGTCTTGAATCGTGATCCAGGGATCCTTGGCGCCATTCACGACCAGCATTGAGGCCGTCGGTTTGTCGAGCCAGCCCTGGGTCTTCAGCGACAGTGTGGGCGCCTGCTCGCGCAGTTCAGCAATGTCTCTCACGTGGTGCGCATACACCATCGAATCGAGGAACGGCCACAGATATAACTTGTCTTCTTGCAGATGCTGCAGCCAGGGCTCCTGAAACGTGTAGTGGATCGGTCCGCCCCACTCCACGGCCGCTCGGATGCGTTTGCTCTCCAAATAGGCCATCTTGCCCGCCCAATATCCGCCGTAGCTGCGGCCAACAATTCCCAGCCGCTTTCCATCCAGGTCATCTCGTTTCTCCAGATAGTCGATCACCGCGGAATACGTGCGGCCGGCATCGGCGTTGTACCATTCAACGCATTCCCCGTTTCCCGGCATGTCCGTCGAAAAAGCCGCCAGCCCCGCATCCAACAAATCCGAGGTGTCCCGCTCCTCTTTGTAAACGTCGATTCCGCCTGTGGCAATAACAACCGGAGGCCGAGCCACTCCTTTCGGAATGCGCAGATAGCCGACAATCTCCCGGCCATCGAACGGAATCGTCACGCGCTCCAGCGGCGGATCAAAATAACGCGCCGCCTTCAAGTACGTTTCAATGCACTTTCGGTAGGCAGTCTTTTTTGCCGGATGGTTGATCACCGGAAATTTGGCGACGCCGTAATACATGGACGCCTTCTGAAGAGCTTCCTTCGCTTCCCGATCTTTTCTCTGCGCAGCGAACTCCGCGCCCTTCTGCTCCCACGGCTCGGCTAGCCGAGTCCACTCATCCACCCATCGCTGCGGCTCCAAATCCGTCAGCCGCCGGAAGATGGCCTCTGCGTCCTTCGGGTCCGCACCCCGCTGAATAAACTGTCCCAAACGGAATTTCGCTCCGACCGCATAGCGCGCATTCGTCAGGAGACTCCCGCCCGAGTCCTGCGACGAATCGGAGTCGTTGAAAATCAGTCGTGACCCGTTCAGGTCTCGCGAAGCGGCCCAAGGCAGGCTCGCCATCCCGCCAATTGCCCAAGCTGTGCCGCCTGCTATCTGTTTACAGAATTGCCGCCGCTTCGCTTTGCTCGTCATTTGGATTGCTTCTCCTCCACTTCAAAAAGTAAGAAATTCGAGATGATCGGCGCAAACTGTTTCCGCTTGGGACGCAGTTGACGTTCTCTCGATTGCCATGATTCAGACATGAGAATAAGGCAAGGAAGAATGTACAGGAAGACAACCATCGAGGAAATGCTAGCGAAATAGCTGAATCAGGTTGCTGTAATCATCGGTCCAGACTAACGGACGTCTGGCCAGATGGACTGAGGTGCTCTTTTCTCCCAAATTGGGTAGCTGGAGCATCGCAGGATTCCGCGCGAGCAACATCCATGTGCTCGTCCCGTCCGACACCACGCTGTAGTGCAATTGACGCAACTCTGCAAGGCCCGCCACCACGGGCGCCAGGTCCAGGTAGCGGTTCGAGATGTGGAAGGCGAGCACCGAATCCGGGCCGCGAAGATGGAGGAGGAACACATCCACTGCTTCACGTGTCAGCAAGTGAACGGGGATAGCATCGCCGCTGAAGGCGTCCACTGCGAGCACATCGAAGCGTTGAACTTCTCCGCGATTCGCTTCCTGTTCCAGCGAGAGCCGCGCGTCTCCTTCCACGATCTGCACGTTCGCACGGGAGTCCTGCACAAAATGAAAAAACGGTTTCGCTCCCGAAGCTACGCGAATAACCGCCGGATCGATCTCATAAAAACGGAAATAGTCTCCCGGCTTGCCATACGCAGCCAATGTTCCCGCACCCAGCCCTATTAATCCCACGCGTATGGGTTCTTCCCCTGATGAGCCTCTCGGATAATTCTGCAAGAGCAGGCCGATTCCACTGGTCCGGCGATAGTAGAGAGTTGGTATATCGCGTTTTAGGGGATCCTTAAGTTCGGCGCCGTGGTGGATGCTTCCACTCATTAAGTCGATCTCACTCAGACCATCCATTACGTATTTGACGCCGAAGAAGTCCCTCTCTTGAAATAGCACGTAGCCAGAACCAAATTGTGTATGGGTGTAGCTGATGATGGCGAACAGCCCCACTAGTCCCAGCGCTGCCACTGGCATCCAAGGAGTTCGAGGACCTTCGGTCAGGCGAGCCGAAACAGATTTTTGTGCTCGCCATCGTCCGCACACCAGGAGGAGTCCCACAGCCAAAACGCCGGTGTAATATTCGCTGCTGATCAGCCGCACCGAAGCGAGTTTTGGAAAGAGGCTTTGCAGATGGGGCACGAGAAACGCTGCTAGAATCGCTACCGCGGAAAGCCACAAGTACTCCTCGGATCTGCCAGTCGGATCTTCGAGAAGAAATCCTGCGATGAGCAGCAAACCACATCCGAGTAAAGCGATCTGAAATTCCCAAAACCCCGGGAAAATTTGGGGAGCAATGAGCACAACGAATATACCTCCCAGCGCCCCTCCGGCCGCCACCAGGCAATAAAACAAAGTCAAATGTTGCGTGCTGGGTTTTGATCGCGCAAGCTCTCCGTGGCACACCATGCACACCGCAAACAGCGCCAGGCTGTACACCGCGATTTGCATCGGCACGTTAGGCGTAAACGCTTCGAAGCTGGTCTTCAACCCTACGCCCAGAGCAATGAAATAGAGCGGCCAGAAGATTTTCCTTTTGTACCAGCGCGTGCTATCGAAAACCAGGATGAAGGACAAGAGATAGATACTCAGGGGCCAGACCCAAAGCAGGGGTATGACGGCGATGTCCTGGCAAAATAAGTTGGTCGTGGCCAAGAGCATCGTCGAAGAGCAAGTACTCAAAGCAATCCAGAGGAAGTAGCGGGATGGTTTCGGCCGTTTGCTTTCATCGGGGAGAGGGGAAGGCACTGCCTCCACACTCCGAAAGGCTGCGCTGTTGCGAGAAAGTTCCCAGGCAATCAAAACAGTCAGAACAATAAATATGAGGTAAGCGGCCGACCATACTGTGGATTGGTGCTTGGTTGTCAACGCCCACTCAAAGAAGAACGGGTAGCTCAACAGGCTGATGAGGGAACCCGCGTTAGAGAGTGCATAGAAGCGGTATGGTGTCGTCCCGCTCGAAATTCTGGACAACCACTTCTGAAGCAGGGGGCTGGTTGTCGACAAGAGGAAGAAGGGTAGACCGACCGTGATGCACAACAATTCGAGGATTTTCCAGACGGGATTGTCGCTGGCTTGCAGTTTCCACTCAGCACCAGGGGTAATCGGTGAACCCCACTTCGTCCAATGCACCAGCAACACGGCCGCGGAAACGACCAGTAAGAACGAATGCACACGTCCCTGCACAACGGGGTTCCTTTGCAGGGACAGAATATGGACGTATATATAGCCCAGGAGAAGAAGCATCTGGAAAAAAAGCATACAGGTGTTCCAGACTGAGGGAGTTCCGCCGAAGAAAGGAAGCAGGTACTTGCCAAGAACCATCTGCACTTGAAACAGCAAAAACGCACTCAAGAAAATGGAGCAGCCAAAGCGCAAAATGACGGCTTTGTTTGGGGGTACGGTCTGTAGATTAGGGAGAGTTGGGTTGAGCATGAGCCCACGGGCGGCTGCGTGAGTTGTCCAGCCTTTCCTTTATTTTCCCAAGACTCACGGGCACGTCCCAACTAAACCGAAACACATGTATCCAAATCGCCAGTACAAGACCGATTTCCTCTTGGTTTCCCCCGCGTTAATCAGCCGCAGACGCACAGTTTCAACTTGGTACGGAAAACGGGGCGGAATGGCCGATAAACAGGGTGCGAAAAGCGCGGTTGAGTCCAGCGAATGGGAATATAGCTCGTAGGGACTCGAATCCCAGACTCTACCGTCTCAAGGGTAGCTATTCCACACTTTGAACAACTTACACAACGACGAGGACCGCCGAAGTACGGCGAAACACCTGCAAGACGATGCAACGGAACGGAGAACGGTAGAGGATTTCTTCAGACCACTGCGCTATAGTGCAGCTTCGCGTATCCGGCTTTTGCCGAGATGACGCCAAAGCAGTGGCGGCTATGGGAGTACGACACCATTTTCCAGAGTGTAAGTTTCCCCGTCACTTCTGGTGAAGACGATGTCTTGTGGCCCCGAAGGCGCCGCCGGAACTGTTAACATCAAGGTGTTTTCATCAGTGAAGGTGGTGGAAGCTGCCACCCCGCCGACCGTGGCGACAGTGCCTAAATCGAAGCCGCTTCCCCGCACGATGATCTGGGTGCCGGGTGACACATTCTGATGGCTGAGGTGCCCGATGGAAAGAGGCGCAGCACCAAAGTCAACCACCGTTAGTCCTTTATCCGTGATCAGGTAGATATAGCGGCCGCCTGAATCAATGGCAAGAGGAGAACCTGTGTTCTGGATCGTTTCCGTCAACGAGAAGCGCATCCTCAACGTGGCGTGCGCAACGTCAATGATCTCGAAATAATTCGGGTACGTGAAGTAATACAAACTACCGGAGGCATTGAGCCTAGGCCGAAGCAAAGGACTTGGCGGATTCGTATTGGAGTACAAGGGACCATAGAGCGGGACTGGGTGAGCTATGGAGCCGAGCATGTTTAAAAATACGTCGGCCAGAATCTGGTTTGAGCCGACTACATTTCCATCCGCAGATATGGCAATGCCAATGCCATTTAGGGGATACGGGAATGACGCTTGATTGTAAGAGGCGCTCTGCACAGAATAGAGGCAGGGCGCACCTCCGATCACTACAAAGTTTCCATCCCCACTTGCATCTACCCCTAGGCCGCCGCTGCATTGAGACAGTGCGACCGCATGCGTTTGGAGATTAACAATGTAGGCGGCACCGGAATTCGGGCAGCTAGGTGCGGGCAAACTGCCAGTGAGCACGAAGGCCTGGTTCGTATTCGTAGAAGTCGCAGCAACGTATAGCGGCCCGATGGAGCACCCATTTATCGGGGGCCCGGGCAAAGAAGGGACGGGAATAGCGTAGGTGCTCGAAGGCGCGTCGGGATTGATGACTGCGAGCGATTGGTCCAGCAAATCTGTAACTAACAATTGGCTCCCATCGGGAGTAAGTGCGAGTCCGCTGAATTGCTTTTGCGCCCCGAGAGCTGCCGGATGAAGCGGAGTAACGAACTGGTTGGATGAGGTAGAGAAGACGTCCACGTGATCGCCCGCAGCCAGATAGAGTTGATTTCGCTTCGCGTCGACGAGAACGGCAGCAAACTGATCTGGTGAGGAATAGTCGCTAACGCTCTTTGCATAGAAAATTGATTTAGGAAGCGCGCCACTACCGATCGGAGTGCTGATCTGGAGATCTGCCCAACCCGGCGCTCCCGCGGGAAAGGTGTACGCGAGGATCGTCGACGGGTAAGGCTCACCACTGAGCGGCGGATACTGGCCGGCCGTCGTCGTGATGGCCGCCGTGCTCCCTCCGACCGTCAGCGTTCCGCCGCTTGCATCCTGTGGGAGGCCGTAGCCAAGGACCTGCGCCGGCGCGCCACCGTTTGGCGAGGAACCAGAAGTAACCGCGTATTCGGGAAAGGTGGAATAAGAGAAAAGCTGCGGATAAAATGCCTGCTCACCATCGGGATAGATGAACTTGACGTTCACGGGTCCGGGTGTCGCGCTGGGCGGCGACGTAAAACTCAGCTGTCCTTGAGAAATACTGGCGGAGCCACGCCTTTGCCCCAACCAAACATCAGGAGTAAGGGCGGGGAAGGTGTACAGGCTCGAAACCGTGCCGCCCGAAAGCGGTCCACCAAAGGTTGAGAGGCCTGCAATACCTCCGTTCTGGTTCGGCATGTTCACGGCATAGTTCTGATAAAAGGTTGAGTCGTCAAATGAAATGCCGTAGTTCTGGATGCCGAGAACCATGCCTGTAGAGTCGATCGCGAATGGCGTGGCCGTGTTGGATGGCCCGCTTACTCCGACAGAGTTAGCAATTATGCATGGCGCGGTTCCCAAAACGTTCCGGCTCGCAGCGCCAATGGTGAGGACAACTGCAACACCGTTGTATTCACCGATCTCATAAAGCTTTTTGTTGTCTGCGCTGAACAATACTCCACCGGCAAGGGGCCCATATCCTGGCAATGTTCCCGGCAAAGCACCGATCAGATTCAGGTTCCGATCAAATAGTCCCACGGGTACTGCAGCACCGGGAATCCCTGTATATAGTACGATCTGAGACCCGTCGTTATTGACAGCGATCAGATTCTCGTCAGCCGGCCCTGAATTGATCGTACTCGTGCTTTGCGAGTTTACGTCGTAAACCAATAATCCTGGCGTGTGCGGTACAGCATTCGTCGCATACACATGTGCGCCGTCTCCACTTCTTACTGGAATCCCCCAGGGAGAGTTCGGCCCGCTGTTGATCACGGTCTCCTGGTTTGTTTGAGGATTCCAAACCGCAACTAATGCACCGGCCGTGCTTCCCGAATCTTCAAACGAAACGAAGATCGTGCCATCCGAAAGCGCAAACAAGCGGTCGCTCGAGAACGATACAGGTAGGCCGGAGCTGGCGATGGTGTGATTAGGCAGGAGATATTGGTTTATCTGCAGCGACGCGGTATTGATTGCATAGACATTGAAAGATGCGCTCTGCACCCAAACATGGGAATTATCCTGGGTGATGTCCAATCCCCGCGGGGACCGAACCGGGATGCTCTTTATGATTTTGTGTGTGGCGTTCGAGATAACATCCACACGATTCCAGTCCGGATTGCTCGAGAAAATCAGATTGTGTGTGGCGTCGTAAGCGGCCGCATATGGAGTGCCCGCCGTGGGCACGAAGTCCGTGCGATTTCCCGGCAGTGAGCCGGGAGGTTGAGTGACGTCGGCAAAAAAGCTGGCTGTTGCGTTCGAAATCTGGGCGGAAGGCGTTCCTGTGAGGGTTACCGATGCATTCTGTGTCACGGGAGCATTGCTGGCAGCACTCAGCGTAACGGTCACACTCTGTCCCACGGAAAACACGCTTGGCGAGAAACTCGCGGTTGTTCCAGCAGGCAACCCGGTCACAGAAGGGCTGATGTCGAAATCCACGCTGGTGCTCGAACTCACGATTGTCCCGTACTGAATACTGCCCGATCCGCCGATGGGTACTCCCACCTCTGTGTGCAACGGTGTAACGAAACCGAAACTTGGCGGCGTTCCGGTGCTGACGGTGAAATTGAAGTCGCCTTTCGCGGTCGCCGTCCCGGCCGAACCATTCAGGGTCAGGTCGTAGGGCCCGGCGGCCGTGGTGCTCGCAGCTTGAAGGTGCACAGTGGTACCGCTGGGGGGGAGCGTCGCGCTTGAATTTGTGGAAGTGATCCCCACGGGCAAGCTTCCCAGAGTGAGGGTGCCATTGCTGCTGAGATTCACTTCGGAGGGCTGAACGGTAAAGGAAAAACTGCTGTTGGCAAAAACGGTGGTGGGAGATGGAGTGGCGCAGAGAGCCAAGGTAGGCGCAATCGTCGCAGGATAGGGGAACGGATTGGAGATGACCGGACCGAGGTCCGGATTCGTTACTGTGAAAGATAGAGCACCCGGTGCGCTAATAAATCCCACCGGCAAATAGTTGGTAAGGCTACTCGAACTTCCCCCGAAACCGACTGGAAGGGAAACGCCATTTGCCTGAATTGTCGAATCAGCAGCAAAGTTTTGGCCCGTAATCGTAACCTGCAACTGAGGGCAGCCCCCAAATGGCCCGGGTGTGCTCACAATGCTGACACTCTGGATGACGGGAACCGGTTCAGGTGTGACAGTGAGCTGTGATACAGGACTCGTGGATGCAGCCGGAGCAGGGTTGCTTACCGTCAAGGACCCTGTGCCTATGCTTTGAAGATCAGAAGCGCTGAGGGAGACCTGCAATACGGTAGTGCTCACCGCAATTGTGGGTCTGGTTGATCCATTCCACAGCACCGCCGAGTTTGATTCGAATCCCGTTCCTGTAACCGTGATCGTGGCTGGGCTTCCGGGCACAACATACCGCGGTGAAATCGACGAGATGACCGGCACGGGGCTATTCACAGTAAACGTCACCGCTGCCGAAGTTCCGCCTCCTGGTGCTGGGTTCTGTACAGCGATCAGACTCGCTGAACTGCCGGTTAGGTCCGCCGCTGGTAGTGTAGCCTTCGCCTCCGTTGCGCTCACAAACGTGGTGGTGAGCGCAGCGCCGTTCCAAGCAATCACGGAGGACGGAACAAACCCAAATCCGCTGATGTCCAGCACAGTGTCACCCGATCCGGCAAGCGCGCTAGCGGGATTGATTTTGGTGATAGCCGCCAACGGATTATTCACCGAGAAATCGACCGCTGAGGATGTGCCACCTCCAGGAGACGGATTGACCACAGTCAACTTTGCAATCGTTGCATTCGCCAGGCTACCCGCAGGAAGTGTGGCGCTCAACGTTGTTGCTGAACTATATGTGGTGACGATTGGTGCGCCGTTCCATTGAACTACCGAACTGGAAATGAATCCCGAGCCGGTTATTGTGACGGGCGTGTCCGTTGAACCGGCAACCGTAGAAGACGGAGTGATCGCGATGATGGCCGGCACAGGATTCGAAGTTGGTGGGGGATTCGTCGGAGCCGTAGTTCCTCCACCGCAGCCAGTCATAAACCACATCCCTAGAATGAAGATTACCCGCATCATTTTTGCCGTGGATTTTCGTTCCATAGTCGCCTTCAAAAAAATCAAAGCTGATATTCTCTCTCTCAAATCTCCCAACCAAGAGGGGGTGTCTAGCGGCTTATAACCAGAATTTAATATCGACACGGCTACCTCGAGCTCGAGATTTGATCCTCGATCTAGTAAAGTCGCGTCAGAGTTGGCCAAGACGGATGCCATCTTAGGTTGCTCTCGGAGGTAAGTCAACCGGAAGGGACTCACCGTTGGCGTGAACTTCCACGGTACGGAGTGGCTAAAAATATGGTGGAGAAAACGAGATTAAGTGCGGCGAAATAAAATGGTAGGCCCGTGGGGACTCGAACCCCAGACCTCTACCGTGTCAAGGTAGCGCTCTAACCAACTGAGCTACGGGCCTGCAGCCTTCTAAGAATATCACGCCTCGGCGCGGCTGAGAATTTCGTCGACCGCCTTCAACTCTTCCTCGGATTGCGGCTGCCATGCTGTTCCCAATTGCGCCAGCCCGCTCTGCACCTCGAGCAAGGTTCGCCCCGAAAAAGCCTGCCGCAATGCAGTCCATTCTTCTTTTACGTTGCGAATCTGGTCGCCATTGGCATCGGAAACCAGCGCAGCGAATGCCCGCGCGGCGGAGCCATATTCTACGCCAAAATCTTCGTGCAAATACGCCGGCAAAAATTCCATCAGCGCCGGGTAATTTTCCGGGTCAAAGTGATTCGATTTCTTCTCCTCGTCCGTCATTCGCGAGCCTCCGGGTAAGCGGTCAACACGTAAAAATTCTCTGGCCCGTCCGCGCGCAATACAATCACCGCGCTGGTGCAGTACACCGTCTGCGCATCCCCGCGCCGCACGCTGCGGCCAACTACACGACCGGCATTATAGTGCAGAGCCAGATTAGGCCGCGGAAATCCACGCTGCACCCAGCTTTCCACACGGCTGCGTTCCGCGGCCAGAGTCTCCGCCACAACGGTCTCTGCCGTTTCACGCTCGGTCCAAGTGGAAGCCGCCGAGATATTCCGCTTCCGCGCGAGCCTTTCGCGCAACTCGTCATCCGTGCGTGCCACGTGGCGCGCCAGCGTATGCCCGCCGCGCGCCTCATCGCGTGCAAGATCGTAGCGCTTCGTCGCGTCTCGCGGCGCTCCGCTTTGGCGCTGGGTTTGCTCGTGTAATGAGGGCTTCTCCCGCGGTTCGGGTCCACATCCGGCGATGGAAACCAATGCCAGCGCCAGCCCGAAAGCAATCGCCAGGCGAGATGAGTTCCCGTTCGAGATCTTGGTTAACACGAGTCTATCAGCCCAACTTCGTTTTCAATTTTCAATCGAGGCACCAAGTATACGAAAACACCCGCTTTCCGCACACCCCGCCTCCGGTTGTGAGCCCGCCAAACCGGATGCTATTCTCGTCTTTATGGCGAAGCTGTCAGACACATCTCCCGAAATCGCCCCTTCTTCGCCCTTGACGCAGCCCGTGCGGCAGTTCGAGGCCCTGCTCGAAGTTACCGAAACGATTGCCCAGCAGCGCGACCTCAAGCTCCTTTTCCACGAACTTTCCAATCGCCTCCATGCCGTCCTGCAATTCGATTTTCTCGGCCTGATCCTTCACGATCCTGCCCGCGGCACCATGCGGTTGCACATTCTGGTAACGCACGATCCCATCCCGCAGGAAGGTCCGGAAGAGATGCCGGTGGCCAACTCTCCCTCCGGCTGGGTTTTCGAGAACCAGGAACTCTTCCTCACCCAGGACACTTCCAAGGACGCACGCTATCCCCACTTCATGAAAAAGTTGCAAACCGTCGGCGTGCACTCCACGGCCATCCTTCCGCTCACCACCGCCCATCACCGCCTGGGCACCATGGTCTTCGGGCGTTACGTTCCGCAGGGCATCAGCGAAGCCGAAATCCAGTTCATGCGGCGCGTGGCCGCCCAGGTGGCCGTTGCCGTGGACAACGCCCTGAATTTCGAAGCCGCGGAAGCCTATCAGAAACAGTTGGCGCGCGAACGCGACCGTTTGCAGGTTCTCCTCGAAATCAACAATCTCCTGGTCAGCACGCGCGATCCCGCCACCGTTTTCAAAGGCATCGTCTCCTCGATCAAACCGGTTCTTCAGCACGACTACACCAGCCTCGCGCTGCTTGATACCGCCTCCGGCCTCCTGAAAATTCATTATTTGGATCTGCCGGGGAATTCCCCCATCTCCAAACCCGAAATCACCGTTCCACTCGAAGGCACGCCCGCAGGGCAGTCCTTCTCCAGCGGCCAGGTGCTCATCACGCGCGGCAAGGATCTCGATCGATTCCGTCACGACGCCTTGCGATTTCTGCGCGAGCAGTCGGTGCAGGCCATCTGCTGCGTGCCGCTGACCACGCACGGGCGCACCTTCGGCACCATCAATCTCGCCAGCCGAAATCCCGATGCGTTCACGCCCGCCGATGTCGAACTTCTGCAACAGGTCGGGGTGCAAGTCGCCATCGCCCTCGAAAATGCCTTGGCCTTCAAGGAGATCGACGCGCTCAAAGACAAGCTCGCCGTCGAAAAACTCTACCTCGAAGAAGAAATTCGCTCCGAGTTTAACTTTGAGGAAATCATCGGTGACAGCCCCGTGCTGCGCCGCACCCTGGCGCAAGTGGAGCTTGCGGCTCCCGCCGGAACCACGGTCCTCATTCAGGGCGAAACCGGCACCGGCAAAGAGATCATCGCCCGCGCGATTCATAACCTCAGCCCGCGCCGCGAACGCACCTTCGTCAAAGTAAATTGCGCCGCCATTCCCGCCGGCTTGCTCGAATCCGAACTCTTCGGCCACGAGCGTGGCGCGTTCACCGGCGC
>Ga0308309_10000417_pt1 | contig 27618 bp, 19 predicted proteins | sample HubBroMetageWFT5_FD_192491 | JGI IMG/M metagenome (GOLD analysis project Ga0308309, IMG submission 192491) | Warmed and freeze-thawed soil microbial communities from the Hubbard Brook experimental Forest, New Hampshire - Hubbard Brook CCASE Soil... | ecosystem: Environmental > Terrestrial >...
AACGCGATTCCGCCGCCCGCAATGGCAAAGCCCCGGTGTTCTTTCTGAATATGTTGCATGAGGGCCATATGGTTAGGACCGTGCATGCCAGCCTGATGGTGGTGAAACAGTAGCATAATCGCACCCAACATGCCGGCCAGCGGAAATACCCATGCGCTCCACACATTCCGCAGCTTTCCGCGCGTCCTTTGAAGCTCTATGAATCCTATGGCGAGCAGGATCAAAGAGAATACTTTATGTTGAAGATCCTCAGGATCATCCCTTAGGGCTACCCATAAAGCCTTATGGCCGAACGGCCATATTTCCGTGTCGCTGAAGACTAGCAAATAAATTCCAGCAGCGAGAAAACAAGCTGGCCAGACATAGCGGGTCGATGGCCACCGCTTTCCGAGCTTGCCCTGCGCGAACAAAAACGCACCGGCGAGAATCAACAGAAACCCAGCAAGATGATGGTTGAATTCACTCTCGCGTTTATCCGCCGCAAGCTTCGCTTTTAGACCAGGACTTTCTTCTTCGTGCTCGTGCCCCATGTCCATGCCGGGCATGTCTTGCATGTCCTGTTGCCAGGCCAGTAGGTAAGGATTCCACGCGCATAACAGCACCAGTACGGCCGCCGTAGCAGCGCACGCCCGAGTTCGCAATACCACCTTCCTTCTCTCCAAATCCCTGCGCTCCTTGTTTACCCTCGGCCATCCCGCAGAATGCAATTCCGGTCGTGGGCGTCTCCAAGGGTCTCACATTTATGCAGTTCCCGGGCCACGACTTGGCATTTTGCGATGTTTCGTGATCACAGCAACGATTACACTTCTTCATTACCTAGCCTGATTGGTAGAATCTTGGACCCCATGTCAACCACTAAGGACATCCATTTTGCCGTTCAAAATGGAGGCGGCGTGTCGGCGATTTTCTTGCGGCCGCGGAACGCAGAATGCCTGTTGGTGCTGGCGCACGGCGCAGGTGCCGGGATGCTGCATCCGTTCATGCAATCGCTCGCAAGCGAGCTCGAGGCTGCCCGAATTGCTACCTTACGTTTCCAATTTCCGTACATGGAACAGCGGCGGAAGATTCCGGACAGGCCACCGCTTCTCACGGCTGCGGTTCTGGCCGCAATACATGTTGCGTCGGAAGTGGCGCCGGATTTGCCTCTATTCGCAGGCGGAAAGTCGCTTGGCGGGAGAATGACTTCACTCGCTGCCGCGCAAAACAACCTCGGAGTTCGGGGGCTGGTGTTCTTCGGTTTCCCACTACATCCGCCGAATCAGTCAGGAATAAAGCGTGCGGAACATTTACATGCGGTGAACCTGCCCATGCTGTTTTTTCAGGGAACGCGCGACCCTTTCGCTGATCTCAACCTCTTGCGGCCGGTCTGCGCCCAACTCGGCGCGCGAGCGATGCTGCAGGTGATCAAGACGGCCGATCATTCATTTCACGTGCTGAAAAGCTCGGGCAAAACCGATAAGAACGTTCTAGAGGAAATAGCTCAGACCACCAGCGTTTGGACACAGAACTTCTGCTGACAATACAGTACACGGATTACCGAAGGTCATCCCCGCCCAACATGTTCGCGAAACGCTCACCTACATCGAGCTAATCTTGATGTATTAAGTCTGGAGCCAGGGTAACGTTTGCAACTACGACAACTGCCGCAATCGCGCCCATAACCGCGCACTCGGTGCCAACGGTTTCATGAATCGTGACGGAAGGCGAAGACAAGCCCTTAAAATATCCTGCAATTTAATGCCGCCGCAGCAAATTGCAGCCATCCAGGCCGGCGATGGCAGTGCTCGATGTTTCCGCGCAAGCTGCCGGCGCTTTTCTGACCTCCGGTAAATTCGCAACGTAGCGATCCTCGCCTTACGCTTTCGCAGTTATTTATTAGAATGCTTTGCTGAACTTGGCCGCCGGTCTCGATCCGCCTACGATAGAATCAAGTCGGGCGTTATCTTAATGAAATCCTCTCGGTTTTCCGTCCTCATTTTGGGCGTTTGGGTGTTTTTCGTCGGTGGCTACGCCATCGTGGGTCTATTGGTGCCGCGCGGCTCAACCCAAACGGCAATGAGCTATCTCTTCGCGTGTTTGACTCCTCTTTTTGCCAATACCGCATTGCTCTGGAACGCTGCCACGCCGTACCGGCGGCGCAATGCCTTTTGGATGCTTCTCGCTCTCGGCTGCACGCTGTGGCTTGCTGGCATCCTTGTGCTCAGCTACTCGCAACTGGTCGTCGGTCGGGTCGGCTATGTTCCGTTTTACATAGACCTTCTGTTCTTCCTTCATACCGTGCCTTTCATGGCCGCTTTGGCTTTGGCGCCTCATGCCAGAAAAATGCGCGAGACGCTTCGTTTCGGTCTGCTCGATTTGCTCCTCCTTTCGATTCTTTGGCTTTACGTTTACCTTTTTGCCGCAATGCCATGGAAAACGGTATGGCCCGATTTCCTATTGTTCAACTCGCGCGATGTTTCCAGTTATATGGTCGAAAATCTCGTTGTGGTGATCGGGTTCGGATTGCTGTTCTTTCGCTCCCACGGGACCTGGCGACGGATTTACGGCCACTTGTTCGGCGCGACTTCTCTCTATATCGTCGGATTCGTCTTGACCGCTGTGGCCGTGCGCCACAAGACCATTTACAGCGGTTCGCTGGTTAGGCTCCCCGGTCTGGCAGCGTTTGTGTGGCTGGGGACCACCGGAATTGTCGCTCACGATCTGAGTTTTGAACCCGAATCTGCGCCTACGCCGACTCGTCGCGATACGCAATGGCCTGTGCGTCTTGCCATGCTCGGCGTGCTGGCAGCTTTGGTATTGGCCGGATGGGATGTTTTCGTCAGCGACGCGCCGGTGCCGGTCCAGAGATTTCGGCTAATCGTTACCTTGATTACTCTTTTCGTGGGTACCTCCCTGGTTTTCTTTCGGCAACATTTGGTTTACCAGGAGCGCACTAGCTTGGTGCACGATCTCTGGGAATCTCTCGAAAATGTAAAGCGGCTGCAAACTCATTTTGTGCAATCCGAAAAACTTGCTTCGCTTGGGCAGCTCGCCGCGGGAGCAGCGCACGAAATCAATAATCCGCTCACCGCCATCCTCGGTTACGCGGACGTTCTGACCGTCGAGAATCCCCAAAACACGCGAGCGCACTCGTTGGGAGAAAAAATTCGCGACCAAGCCCGGCGCACAAAAGACCTTGTTAACAACCTTCTTAGCTTCGCGCGGCAAGTACCAGCCGAAAAGCAATTGCTCGACCTCAACACTGTTCTCACCGGTGCAGTACAGCTCCGCAATCTTGATCTACGCGAAAAAAATATTCGCATCGAGTTGGAAAGCCGTAGCGTGTTGCCTGCCGTTCGCGGCGATCCGAACCAGCTCCTTCAGGTTTTCTATCACTTAATAAGCAACGCGGTGGATGCCATGGAAACCGGCGGCGGCGGCGTACTCATGATCCGCACGCTCCGCGAGAGAAGTAACGTAATTGTCGAGTTTTCAGACACCGGCCCGGGCATGCAGGACCCCGAAAAAGTGTTTGACCCGTTTTACACCACCAAGCCGGTCGGCAAAGGCACCGGCCTCGGCCTCAGCATTTGTTACGGCGTCATGCAGGAACATGGCGGAACGATTTCGGGCTTCAATCGTTCGGAAGGTGGCTGCACGTTCCGTTTGGAGTTGCCCGCCGTCCTCGCCGTTTTTCCGCAAGCTTCTGCTTTGCCAGTCGCACCCATCAACACTCGCTAAATCGAGGGGCCGAAAAAAGTCGCTTCTGCGTTCTCCAGTTTCCCGGTGACCTCGCATGCGGCGATTTCGACGAATATGCTAGAGTCGAAAATCCATGAACGCTCCGGCCATCGCAACCCAAGGGTTGACTCGCCGCTTTGGCCAGCTCGTGGCCGTGCAGGATGTAAACCTTTCTGTCGCTCCCGGCCAGTTCTTCGGATTTCTCGGCCCCAATGGCGCCGGTAAATCCACCACCATCAAAATGCTCACGGGACTGCTCGCGGCAAGTTCAGGCCGTATTCAAGTCCTCGGCCTCGATCTGGCGCAGAGTCCAGTAGAAGTAAAACGCCAAATCGGCGTTGTCCCAGAAGGCATGGCTCTGTTCGGGCGGCTTACGGGAGCTGAATATTTGAATTTTGCCGGCGGCATGTACGGTCTTGATCGCGAGACCGCTGGCAAACGCACAGCCGAGCTTCTCGATTTCATGCAGCTCGCCGATCAGCCAAAAACTCTCGTCACCGACTACTCTCATGGGATGCAGAAAAAGCTTGCGCTCGCAGCCGCCGTAATTCATGGCCCCAGGATTCTCTTTCTTGACGAACCCTTCGAAGGCGTGGATGCCATTGCGTCAGGCACGCTCAAGGCCATGCTCCAGCGCATGATTACCCGCGGCGCCACGATTTTCCTCACTTCGCACGTGCTTGAGATCGTCGAGCGCCTTTGCAGCCACCTGGCCATCATTCATCGAGGGCGTTTGGTTGCTCAAGGCTCGCTCGAGGAACTCCGCGCCGGTGTCGAGGCGCAAGCCGCCGCTGCTTCGGCCGATTCGCCGGCCAGCGACTCTTTCGGGTCCGCTCCGGGAGGAAAGCTCACCCTCGAGGAGATTTTCCTCCGAATCGTTGGAGGCACTCGGCGCACCGAGCAGGAACTTTCATGGCTGGGATGACTTTCTCGCCCGGAATGCGCGGACAGTTTGCGGCCATTGCGCGCGTTCGCTGGCAGCTTTTCGTCAACGGCCTGCGCACGATTCGCGGTCGCTTGGAAGCGGTCGCTCGCGGAATGATGTTTTTGACGTTTGGTGTCGCCGGCCTCGGAGGTTCTTTGGCGCTTGCTGTGGCCGCTTGGTATCTTATCTCGCGCGGAAATACGGAATGGATCGCGATTCTTCTTTGGCTGGTATTTTTGTTCTGGCAACTTTCCCCTGTGATGGCCTCCGCATTCACCGAAAATGTGGATTCGTCAAACCTGCTCCGCTTTCCCTTGTCATTTCCGTCCTACTTCATAATCCGCCTGGCGTACGGATCCCTCGATCCATCGACAGTCATAGGGTGCTTATGGCTGCTCGGGCTGACCATGGGGATTGGTATCGCCCAGCCCGGTCTTTTCTTGTGGGCGGCTGTCCTGTTGGTGACCTTCGCGCTATTGAATATCCTGCTGGCGCGCATGATTTTCGCCTGGGTCGAACGTTGGCTGGCTCAGCGCCGCACACGCGAGATTCTCGGCGCCGGTTTTTTTATCTTCATCATCTGCTTCCAATTCATTGGCCCGCTCATGTCTCGATATGGCGAGCGGCGCCATCCGGAAGCCTTCAGAATCACCGCAAGAGTTTTGCCTTACGAGCGACTCCTCCCACCTGGCTTGGCCGCAACCGCGATTGCCAGTGCAGCCGAGGGAACTTTCGCGCCCGCGCTTGCCGCGTTCGCTCTCGAATGCGCTTACGCCCTCTCAATTCTCTGGCTGCTGAACATTCGCCTTCGAGCCCAATATCATGGAGAGAATCTCAGCGAAGCGGTGGGGCGCAGCAGTGTACCCAGGGAAAAACCCGCCGTACGCCTGAGTTGGAGGCTACCCGGCCTCTCCGGCCCCCTCGCGGCGATTCTGGAAAAGGAAATCCGCTATCTGTCACGCAGCGGACCCATGTTATTCACCATGGTCATGCCCGTGGTTGTTCTTCTGGTCTTTCGTCTGGGACCAGCGGGATCCCCGGTACGGGAGGGCAGTTTTTTGTCGCACGCGCCAGACTTGGCTTTTCCCGTTGGTGCGGCATACGCTGTTCTGATCCTGACGAATCTCGTTTACAACAGTTTTGGAGCGGATGCGGTCGGCATGCAGTTCTATTATGTTAGCCCAGTCAGATTCCGCGAGATCGTCCTGGGGAAAAATCTCACCCACGCTCTGTTGCTCGCATGTGAGACTGTCATGGTCTGGCTTGCGGTATGTTTCATGTTTCATCCGCCGGCCGCGGATGTAACTTTTGCCACAGTTGCAGGAGTCGCCTTCGCGCTTCTTCTGAATTTAACTGCGGGCAACCTGCTTTCCTTTTACACCCCTAAAAAGATCGACTATGGAGCATTCGGCAAGCAGCGCGCCTCTACTACCACCGTATTCGCCAGCTTAGGCATTCAGGCTGTGGTTTTCGGATTGGCAGGCGTCACACTTCTGATCGCTCGCGCATACGGACAGGTTTGGCTGGCCGCTCTCATCTTTCTGAGTCTCGCTGGCCTTACCTCTATTGCCTACATTTTCGTCTTAAATCAACTTGACCGCATCGCGCTAGACCGCCGCGACGCAATCCTAAGCGAACTCTGCCGAGCATAGGGCAGTCACACACGACTTTTCGGCCGATCCGGATTCGGAGCTGACTTGATTTGTGCCTTAACGATCTCTACCATACAGTCGCGTGGCGGCGCGATCGCTCGTTGGCGTCGCAGAGGACATGTATGAACCGTGTGTTTGTTGCAGCCTACTGTATTTCACTGCTCGTTTTAGGCGTCGCTAATCCTGCGCCGATCCTCGCGCAGACGCCCCGGTCTTCAAATACCGGCATCCCGCGCGACAAGCTGGCAGTTAGCGTCAAGCAATTTGCGGAAATTCCAGCCATTTCCGGTTATGAAAATAAGCTCGCCGAAAAAATTAGTTCCGAGATTTCATCTCTCGGTCCAAAAACGGACAACCTTGGCAACGTAATGGTGACCATTGGCACCGGCGCGCCCAGCCGTCTACTCATTGCTCCCATGGACGAGCCCGGTTTCGTTGTTAGCGGGATTACCGAGGACGGCTACTTGCGCGTGCAGCGTCTTCCGCAATCTGGTCTGCCCCCGATTTTCAACCAGCTCTACGCTGCCCAGCCAGTGAAGGTGCGCACTGCGACCGGGAATTGGATTGATGGCCTGGTGGCCGGTCTGTCGGTCCATTTGCAGGGTGCTCGAGCGGACACTCCGAAATCCGGCGACCTCGAGAATATGTACGTTGACCTCGGCGCCGCTTCCGCATGGCAGGTTCGAAAGGCCGGCGTTGACGTTCTGAGCCCGGTTGCCATAAATCGTCAGCCAAGCGAACTCGGCTACAACAAAATGGCGGGTGCATCGATCGGCGATCGCTTCGGCGCCGCCGCGCTAGTGGACTTGCTGCGTGCGATCGATCCCGCAAAAGTGAAAGGCACGCTGACGGTTGCCTTTGTCGCACAACAGTGGACCGGCGCTCGTGGACTTCAGCGCATTTTGAGCGCGATGAAGCCTGACGAAATGATTTACGTCGGCAGGCTCCTTCCCGGCGGACCTGTGCCCGGCACGGAAACCATGCGACACGCGCCGCGCCGCGAGCCGGGTAGTGGCGTTCTCATTGGTCTGGAGGAAGCGAACGGCACACCGGCTGGTCTCGCTGCCGACTTGAAACGACTCGCGGATGCCAACAAAATTGAAATCAGCACTGATTTTTCCGCTTTTCCGGTTCCGCGAAGCTATATTCCTCCTCCCGCTATGCCGGCGAAATGGGCGCATCTAGGAATTGCGACAGATTGGTCGAACACGCCCGCCGAATTGATGGACACCTCGGACCTCGCGAATCTGGAGAATCTCCTCGCGCTTTATGTGCAGGGAAGCATCCCGCCATCTCCGGCTTCAAACGTCGCACACAGCTCCTCGCCGGGAGAGGGGGGGGCGGTTTCCAATCCGCCGTCCAGTGGTGAGATTCTCCGCCGCCTGGTGGCGAGCTACGGCATCAGCTATCACGAGGGGCCTGTTCGCGAATGGGTCAAAAAGCTGTTGCCTGCTTGGGCCAAACCCGACACGGACTCCGCAGGGAATTTAATCCTGCAAGTTGGCACTGCCGCGGCCGGCAGTAAGTCGCCGCGGATCTTGGTGGTCGCGCACATGGATGAAATCGGTTTTGAAGTGAAATCGATTTCGAACGATGGCCGGCTCGAAGTGGAATGGCGGGGTAGCGGAGAACTGAGCTTTTTTGCCGGGCACCCGGCATTAGTACACACCGCCACTGGAGACTCTGCCGCGATCGTCGAACTCCCAAATGGCTGGGACGAACCGAAATTTGAATGGCCACGCGAACCCGAAAAAGCCATCCGTGTCGACGTTGGTGCGCGCGCCCCTGGCGAACTCGAAAAACTTGGCATCCAAGTCGGCGACTCGGTCACGATTCCGAAAGCGTATCGCCCGCTCCTCGGCACGCGTGCAAACGGCCGCAGCTTCGATGACCGCGTTGGCGACACTGCGCTACTCTCCGCCGTGTGGGCGCTGGGCGGTCCGCTGAAAGGCCGGGACGTGACATTTGTATGGTCCACCGGAGAGGAACAGGGCCTGGTTGGCGCAGCCGCCCTTGCAAAACGTCTCGCTGCCGAAGGCCATCCACCAGATTATGTATTTGCCGTGGATACCTTCGTAAGCTCGGATTCACCACTCGAATCAAAACGCTTTGCCGATGCCCAACTCGGTAAAGGTTTCGTCATTCGCGCGGTGGATAACTCCAACATCGTGCGCTCCGATTTAGTGGAGAAAGTCATCAGGATGGCACACGGAGTTCAGATTCCAGTGCAATATGGAGTAACCGGTGGCGGCAACGACGGCTCGGCATTTGTCCGGTACGGTTCCGTTGACATCGCGCTCGGCTGGCCCTTGCGCTATTCGCATTCGCCCGCGGAGGTGGTTGACACGCGCGATGTGGATTCTCTCGCTCGTATCATCACGGTAATCGCAAAATCCTGGTAGTGACGATGTAGCGGAAATGTATCAGGCCTCCTAAGCGTCCAAAGCCGCACCGGACAATTTGTCGCCTCTGTTATAATTCCGCCCGTGAGTGCGCACAGCCCAAGCTTTAAATCGCCTCGCCACATAGTAGTCGAAGGACCGATACGCGTCGGCAAATCAACGCTTGCGAAGGTGCTCGCGGAGCAACTTCACGCTCGCCGTATCTTCGACTGCGATGACAACCCTTTCCTCGCCGATTTCTATAACGAGAAAAGTGGCGCTGCCTTTCGTGCGCAAATGTATTTTCTCTACGAACGCCATCGCCGGCTCGCTCAAATTCAATCCCAGGACGATGGCGCGCCCGTCGTCAGCGATTTTCTGTTCGAGCGCGACAAGATTTTCGCTTATCTCAACCTCGACAATGAAGAGCTCAAGCTTTACGAACGCTATTTCGACATGCTCGCGTCCTCCCTTCCTGCGCCGGACCTCGTGATTTATTTGCAAGCCAAGCCCGAGGTTCTGTTGAAACGTGTTTCGAAGAAGGGGGATCCTGCCGAGACGCAAATCTCATCGGAATATTTGGAGGCCGTGGCCAACGCTTACGAACATTTCTTTTTCCGCTATTCAGCTTCCAATCTGCTCGTTGTGGATACCTCAGAGATCGATTTCGTCGAACGTAACCAGGACTTGCAGGAACTTCTTCGTCGGCTCCGTCAGCCCGTGAAAGGCACGCAATACTTCCTTCCGCTCGGCCAAAGCTAGAGTTAGTGCCCACCTCGATTTCTGCAGCCTCTGAGGAGAAAAAGGGGGCCGGGACAGGATCACCCGCCAGTGACCCCGTCCCGGGTACGGCAAGGAGGAGAGCTGTAGTCGCTGAATCCTGAACGCTCAAGCTGCTTTATGCGGACCGGTCATGCGGTGCCGCCATTTCCCCAGCGTTGCATTCAGCGGGTGGCTGCGGTGCAGGAAGGTGAGTACCGGCGGCCGGCGCATTCCAATTTTTTCCAGCGCCCGGCGAATCCGGAAATCACGCCCCGCCGATACCAGCCCTTTTTCCAGAGTTTGGATCGCTTCAGGAGTTCTTCCGGCCTGGTAATACACTTCCGCTAGGTTCAAATACAACTGCGCGTGGTTATGCTTCATTCCCAACGCTTCCCGGCACAGACTTTCCCCGTCTCCGAACCGTTTCTCGGAAAGCGCGGCCAGCAAGCCTGTGTAGGAAAGGTAAAACGGGTTCTTGGGTGCGATGCCAAGCGCGCGCCTCGCGTGTTGCAGGGCTTCGTCCGCATGGCCGTCGCGAAGATTTTTCAAGCATTCTTTGAAGTCGTTCATTCCAGCATCTGCGGGGGAGGTCGTTCCGATCCAGTGGGACATAGGCTCCTTCTTCGCCCCGTTGGACACCTACGAGGCAATGATTAGAGACTACCCGCAGCAACTACCGATAGAAATAGAACGCGCGAACAGTTTTAGGGCTAGTACCCGCACTGTCCGGATAGACAGGCAAAAAAAAAGGCAATGCGCCGCGGCTCGAAAATTCAGCGAGAAATCGATGACTCTAGGCTGGATTTCAGCCTTCTATTTAAGGAGTTTGAAGGTATTGATTGAACCAGTTCACGACGCGCTCCATCACGTCGCGGCTGTGCGCGGGATCGGCAAACTCGTGGCCCTCGTGCGGATAAATGACGAATTGGGTGGGCACTCCGAGCGTCTTCAGCGCGTGCCAAAATTCGTACGACTGTGGCGCGGGGCATTCTCCGTCGCTATCGCCCACCACCACTAGTGTAGGTGTCTTCACATTCTTAATAAACGTGATCGGGGAGCTTTTGGCATACACGGCCGGATCGTCGTAAACAGTCGCGCCGAAAAACGGTGGCATCCATTGATCGATTTTGTTCTCCCCGTAATAGCTCAGCCAGTCTGAAAGACCTGCTCCCGCCACTGCGGCGCGGAAACGGTTGGTCTGCGTGACTCCCCACATGGTCATATAGCCGCCGTAGCTCCAGCCGGTAACACCGATTCGCTGCGGATCGATTGGTGCGGATTTTATTGCTTGGTCCACTCCGGCCATGATGTCGCGAAAATCGCCATACCCGAAATCCTTAGCGTTCGCCGCAGTAAACCTTTCGCCCTGACCATAGCTCCCGCGCGGGTTTGGCTGCAACACGAAGTAGCCCTGTGAAGGCAATGCGAATGAGTAGTCCCAGCGAGTGGGCCATGCCGGACTGACCGCCCAGGAAGGCCCACCGTGCACCCGCACGACTAAAGGATACGTTTTTGCCGGATCGAAATCGGTTGGGTAGGTCAGCCAGCCCTGCACTTTACCGATGTCCGTGGTCCAGTGCAGGCTAACGGACTTGCCCCACGCCGGATGCAACCCGTTATTTTTATGGGTGATCTGCTTCCAATCACCGAATTTTCCCGCCCACACTTCCGGTGGTTTCTCAAACGACTGTTGAATGAATCCCATGGTTTCGCCGTCATGTGAGATGGAGAACTGCATTCCAAAATCTCCTGAGAAGATCGAGCTTTCCCTAAAGAATGTGTCGTGTGCGCCGCCCATGCTTCCGTCAGAATTCATTTCATGGATGGCGCTTGAGCCGTCCAGGTATTCCGCCACTAAAATCCTCTTGGAATTCCCTACCCAGGTCAGCCAGCTGGCGGTTGCGTGCATGTTGGGGGTCAAGTTCTGGGGGTTGGCCCCGGTCTCCGTCACTAGGTAAACGTCGCCGCCCACAATTGGCTCATCACTCATCAGGCCACCGATAAACGCGATTGTTTTTCCGTCCGGCGACCACTTGGGAACGCCGATTTGCATAGCGGGTTTCGCGAGGATGTCGGTAATCGCGCCGGACGCCGCATCAATTTTGAACAACCCAGCGATGTACCAGTTGTTGTCTCCATTCCCGTGTGCGGCGGTGACTACCAAGCGTTTGCCGTCGGGAGCCCAGTCGAATTCGTACACATACATGTCTGGCGGCGAAATCTGCCGCACGCTTGCCGTAGCAGGATCCACGAGCGTCAGCATCTGCTCGAAAAACTCCTCGGAGACTACGCCTTCGTCCGGCGTTTCGGCCACCAACGGTCCGGCTGCGCGCGTCGCATTTTCAGTAAAAAGAAGCGCAACCGTCTTACCGTCCGGCGACCAGCCCGGGCTCGCAAGAAAACCATTTAGGTGTGTCAATTGTTTCGCGCCGCCGCTCTCGACACTAGCGACGAAGAGTTGGAGTTGCCCGCTTGTTGCGGCGTCAGACAAGAACGCAATCCTCTCGCCGTCCGGCGACCAGGCGAGGTCATGTTCTTCGTGCGCCGCCTTGCCATCCCCTGCAGTAATTCGCCGGGGGGCTTCTGGCGCGGCTAGTTCCACCATATAAATCGCTGAATTCGCCGACGGCATCCCGCCGGTGCCAGGAAGGGACTCCACCCACGCCACCCGTTTTCCATCTGGAGAAATCTCCGCCTGCTGAAATGTTCGCAATTCGAACATCGCTCTCATGGCCTCATCGAGCGACGAATTGTTCTTCGAAGCGACACCGCTGCTTGAAGCTTGCTGCGCACCGGCGTTCGCCGTTCCGAAGCCCAGTAATCCTAAAAATAGAATTGAAAGAAAAGCCGTCCGTTGAACTCTCGCTGGGGGACCACTCTGGCGTCGTCGCAATCGGTATTCGCTCATGTTTGCTGTTTTCCCACGCGCCATGTTGCGCGGTCGCAGCCTCAAAATCAAGGCTGATGCAGTTTCTTTCCTTGCGAACGCCGCGCGCTGCGGCTATTCTCCGCGGTTGGTCCGGAGGCAATCGATGGGCTTTCCCGGCGCGAGAAGGACTATTTGCAATTTGATTTTGACAGCCGGTTTGTTCTTCCTTACATTGCTGTTTTGTACTCCAGCGTCATCGCAAGATGGGGAGCCCAGTCTTCCCCAAGCGCAAGCCGCCAAACCAATACAGGTCGTCGAGCAGGGCAAATTCATTCTTCACAAATTTGAGAATCCCATCGGAGAAGAGACCTACCAGATCTCTGGAGATGGAGACTCTCTCGCGGTCAAAATGGATTTCAAGTTTACCGATCGTGGCACGCTCGTGCCGCTATCGGCCACGTTTCGAGCCGCAAAGGACTGGACTCCGGAAGCTTTCGAAATCAAGGGCCGGAATTCCCGATCGACCGCCATCGACCGAGCGGTAGAAGTCAATACCACCCAAGTCCGGCTGCGCGACCGCGACAAGTGGACGCAGGTTGCCCGCCCTTCGATGTTCTTCACGATTTCCGGCTATGCCCCCACAACCCTGCAAATGCTGATGGTTCGCTATTGGTCCGGTCATGGTTCGCCTGCCGAGCTCGGTACTCTTCCGACTGGCCGGGTGAAAATTGAGCCTCGTGGGCAGGACCAGGTCAACATCGACGGCCGGAACGAAACGCTGGACCGTTTCACCATCGAAGGTTTGATCTGGGGACGTGAAACCTTGTGGTTCGATTCCAAAAAAAATCTGATTGCCTCGGTTACCACGGACGCCGAGTTCGATCATTTCGAGGCCATCCGCGACGGATACGAAAGCGCCCTCGGCGCATTCGTAGGAAAAGCCGGCTCCGACGGCATGGCTGCGCTGGCGGATATTTCCAAAGGAATCTCAGGAAGTCGCGCTGACGCTCTGGCGCTAATCGGCGGAACTCTGATTGACGGCACGGGCAAAGATCCGGTCTCCGATTCGATCGTGGTGATCGAGAAGGGGCAGATCGTTGCCGCCGGTCCGCGCAAAGAAGTAAAAATTCCCAGGGGCGCCACGAAAATTGATACGCGGGGCAAAACCATCCTTCCCGGCCTCTGGGACATGCACGCGCATTTCGAGCAAGTCGAGTGGGGCCCCATCTATCTCGCCGCGGGTGCCACCACTGTCCGTGATTGTGGCAACGAATTTGAATTCATCACGGCTGTGCGTGATGCGGTTGCGCAAGGTCGCGGCCTCGGTCCTCGTTTGCTGCTCGCCGGGATCGTCGATGGCGCGGGTCCGCTTGCTCTCGGCGTCGAACGGGTGGATACGCCTGAACAAGCCAAAATGTGGACCGATAAGTATCACGCTGCCGGTTTCCAGCAGATCAAGATTTACAGCTCGGTGAAGCTCGAAGAATTGAGGGTAGTCGCCGAGGAGGCGCACCGCCTGGGCATGACGGTCACGGGACACGTTCCCGAAGGCCTCAATGCTTATCAGACGATCGAGGCCGGGCAGGATCAGATTAATCATATCGAATACATCGCCGACATGATGCTTCCTGCGCTTCCCGCAAATGCAAGTCCCCTGGACCGTCTAAAAGCCGCTGGCGATATCGACCTGAATTCACCCGAAGTTCAGAAAGCGATTACGTTTCTCGTCCAGCATGGCACGGTGGTAGATCCGACCTTGGCTCTTTTTGAATTCTTTACAGCAAACACGTCGAAGCCTCCTGTAAGCATCGAGCCCGGAGTTGCAAAAGTGGCGCCGGAGCTTGCGGCAATTCTTGCCGAGACCGGGCCGCCGTCGCCTGCGGCGCCGATACTTGATAAAACCGTTCAGAAAGATATCGCGATCGTAGGCGCTCTCCACCGCGCGGGAGTTCCCATTGTGGCCGGTACGGATCAAACGGTTCCGGGCCACAGCCTTTACCGCGAAATCGAGCTGTACGTTCAAGCCGGATTCACACCCATGGAAGCAATCCAGGCCGCCACCATCGTGCCGGCTCGGGTGATGAGTCTGGACAAAGAAGTCGGAACGGTAGAAACAGGAAAGCGAGCGGATTTGATTATTCTGGACGCCAATCCGCTGGAATCCATTCACAATATCCGCAAGGTCGAGTTCGTGATCACCAACGGCATCATGTACAACTGCGCCGAGCTGTGGCGCAGCGTGGGATTCAAGCCCTAGGTGAATGATATTTTCAACCGGACGATTCCGCTTGTTCCCGCGCTTCGTTGGAATTATGCTGCGCTCGCATCCATCGTCTAGCGAGGTACCTGAATGGAAAAATGGACCCGCAGGAAGTTCTTCTTCTCCACTTTGGCAGGCAGCCTGGCGGCCGGCTCTCGACGGTTATGCGGAGCATCCCTATCCGCGATGGGGGTCTCTCTGCGCGAAACGAGCCCGCAAACTCCTGCTAAAGGTGTTCGTCCGCTGATTGTCTCGGCAGCCAATGGCGTTCAACATCTGAATGACGGCATGGAAATCCTGAAATCTGGCGGCGACACGCTCGACGCCGTTTTGGCCGTGGTTACCAAGGTGGAAGACGATCCCAACGATGATTCCGTGGGCTACGGCGGTTTGCCCAACGAAGACGGTGTAGTCGAGCTAGACGCGTCGGTGATGCACGGCCCTTCACGCCGTGCCGGCGCTGTCGCGTCCATCCAAAAAATCAAGAATCCCTCGCTCGTTGCAAAAACTGTGATGGAGAAAACAAATCACGTTTTGATCGTGGGCAGTGCAGCGGAAAAATTCGCGCTCGATGAAGGCTTTAAGACCATGGACCTTCTCACCGACCGGTCGCGAATTGCCTGGCTGGCCTGGAAAGCATCTTCCTCGGAGAATTGGCGCCCCGGCCTCGATAGCCCGGAGTGGAAGGAAAAACTCGCGCAGCTACTCGACACTCCCGAAAAAATGGCTTGGCGCGAGCATATCGAAGATGTCGTCATGCATCCGCCAACTGGAACGATCAATTGTCTGGCGGTGGACGCCAAAGGAGATATTTCCGGCACAACGACTACATCCGGGCTTGCGTGGAAAATCGCTGGACGAGTCGGCGATTCTCCCATCATTGGGGCGGGATTATGTGTGGATAACGATATCGGCGCCGCCGGCTCCACCGGACGTGGCGAGGAAAATATCAAAATCTCCGGCGGCCATACCATCGTGGAAATGATGCGCAAGGGAATGTCGCCCACTGACGCATGTCTTGAAGCCCTACACCGCGTAGCGCGCAACTACAAACCATTCCCCGACCGGCTGAAGCAATTCCACATTCAGTTTTACGCGTTGAACAAGAACGGAGATTACGGCGCGGGAAGTTTGTGGGGGATGCATCCGGGCGGACGCCGCGTCCAATTCGCCGTTCACGACGGCGCGAAAGCGAAGCTCGTTCCGTGCACTCCGCTTTTCGATAAAGAAGGCGGCGACTACTAAAATCTACTGCACCAATTCCGACACAAAGACCAAGCGAATTCCCTTGGATTCTGTGCGCGGCAAGCCTTCCGCAAGCGCCGCGATGGTATCCGGCCTGGGGTGTCCGATTGCGATAGCTGTTCCATCGCGTTCCGCGTCGCGCGCGGCAAGGTCGAGCTGCTTCAGAATTGCTTCGTGACTCGGAAGGTCATCCAGAAAAACTTTCCGCGATGCCGCGCGCACTCCGAATCGCTCCGCTGTGTCATAAGCCACGGTGGAAGCGAGCGTGCGGCTATCCACAAAAAATAATCCTCGCCGGCGCAGTTCCGGCATCAGCGCGGCCATCAACGCAGGGTCAGCCGTTGCGCGCGAGCCCTGATGGTTGTTTACCCCCGCCACATGCGGCACCGTCTCCAACATTCCGGCCAATGCCGAATCCACTTGCTTGGCATCCATTCCTACGCGTAACTCTACTTCCTCCGTTTTTGCGGTCTCGCTTTCTGACTGCATTGGAATATGTAGCATCACTTCGTCGCCGCGCCTGTACGCTTCTTCAGCCACTTCCGACGACAACGGCAGATGTGGTAGGACAGAAACGGTGAGTGGGAAACCAAGCGAAAGTAACGCATCTGCCGCGGATCGGTCATATCCTAAATCATCGATGATAATCGCAAGCCGCGCATTTTCATGGCGGCGGATTGCCGGCAGGCGAGATCGCGCACTCAGAGGCGTAACCACGTGGATGGTATGCGTGCGAACTCCGCCGAACGCATAGTCGAAACGCACGAGGCCCCTCGACCTAGCTTCCTGCATGGAAAGCTTGTGGCGGTCCGCGATTTCTGCGAGCGCTTTTCTGATCGCATTTGTCTCAGAATCGTCGGAAAGCGAAACGTAGATGTTGTCCGCAACCGATGCTCCCCCCGGGCCCATTTTGGACGGCTGAACTTCCGGACGAATGGTCACCTCTGACTTGTGTGCGGAAATCCTTTGCGCCGCGGCGGCAATCTCACTGGTAACCGCGCGAATCTCGGTCTTTGAGATTTTCTTAGTCCCGCAGCTTGAGGCTAGAAGAATGACGATGGTGGTGGCGAGAGGGAACAAAATCCCCCGGATTTTGAGACTCCGTTTTCGCGGCCCGGTAGACGTGTTGATCGCTGACGTTGAAGGTAGAAGCTCGCCGCAATGCCAATTCCGTTGCACTGTTCCGCGCGGCAACGAAGGCCCGCGCGATCGCTTCACAACCTGCTACGCAGCCTTTCGCGCGGGAGCGGGAGCTCCCTGCAGAATTTCAATGGCTCTCTTCATTACCGGATCGTCTGCGGAAACCGGTTTTTCAGACGGCACCGGCTGGCTTTCATCGTTTGCCGCGATCGCTTCATCGATCGAGGGATGGACTTCGGCTGTAGCGGCAACTCCGTTGGCGGGAATTTCTTTGTTGTCCGGAGTGTAATAATTCGCCACCGTCAAAATCAGCGCCGAGCCGTTGTCCATTTCAATCAGCTTTTGCATCGATGCGGTTCCGTAGGTGCGGTCACCCACCGTCTCTCCGCGATGATTGCCGGAAATCGCGCCCGCCACAATTTCCGCCGGCCCGGCAGTCCCCACTCCAATCAGCACGGTCACCGGATCGGTCCAAGCCACCTTCGAAGGCTCCGCTGAGGACACCACCGGGCTGATCGTTTGCCCCTTGAGTGTCGTAATCGTTCCGGAGCTAACAAACAGCTGCGCGGTTGATACTCCTTCAACGTCTTCGCCCGAGGGGCAATCACGCAGGTCCAGAATCAATTTCTTCACGCCCTGGCGTTGAAATTGCCCGAGCTTTTCGCGAATCTGTTTTGTCGTGCCCGCGCTAAATTGCGTGACGCGCAGATACGCGATATCGCCCTGAAGCTTATCTTCAAGGACGCGCGGAGCGGGAAGTTTTGCGAGTGTAAGCTCCACATCCTGCGGTTCTGCTTTTCCGCGGCGAATTACCGAGAGCTTCACCACCGTGCCCGGTGCACCGCGAAGCAGTAGTTCGGCTTGTCCGATAGCCATTTGAGCAGTGCTGAATCCTGCGATTTTTTCCACGATGTCGCCAATGCGTAGGCCCGCCTTCGCGGCCGGGCTATCCGGAAGGGATCCGAGTACGCCGATATAGCCGCGCCGGATCAGCACGAGCCCTGTTTCACCCGCGGCGGTGTTAGCGCTCTTCTCTTTGAAATCTTTGTATTCCAGCGGGCTCAGGTACGCCGATTCCGCGTCCAAGGAGTCCAGCAATCCGTGCAGGGCGCCGCTCGTGACCTGGCCCATGTTGGGATCATCCACGTAGTCGTTCTGAACTTTATCCAGCACTTCGCTGTAAACCGTGAGCGCGCGATAGGTCTTCTCGTCGTTCGAGCGAGCGCGAACGTAGCCAGTGGCCACAAACGCCAAGACAACCAATGACAGTAGGATGACGATTTTCTTCGATAGTAGACTCATCGGTTTTCTCTTCTCTCTGCCCCGGTCTGCGGCGGTATTTGATTAGACGCTTGCTCGCTCCACAGGTTTGCATCCGGTGGCGCGCATTGCAAACAATAATTATACCATTTGCCCACAATTGAAGGCGTCAGAATCAGCCGAGTATTGATTTCCTACTGGTCAAGAATGCGATTTTCGAAAGAGCCAGCCTTCACTTTTGTTGCGATTAGGAATGCGTACCAGCCTTTGTTTTAAATGACATACGGCGATTTGTAAGTCCGACACGATTGCGGTCGAGACCGCCTCGCTCCCTCGAGGGCCAATCGCCTGTAGGCCAGCCCGGCGCTTTCTTACCTGCGAGCAAAGGTGTTACGTCCGGCGGAGAGCTCGATTGCGTCCGGTTCGATCAGCGGCATCGCGGCTGTTATGTAGGTCTGCGAAATGCGGTCTTGCCAGGTGAAATGATCCTCATCCCACAAAGCCCACAGGAAACCAAGCATCAGTGTGCCCCCGGAAAGCAGGTAACCGAAGCTACGCCATAGGAGTTGCCGGGTATCCGGGAGAGTTCCATCTAGACGCACGGTGGTAAGACAGAGAAGCTGCATGCCGGGCGTAGCCTCTGCGCTGGTGGTGAACAGAAAGAAATATAGTGCATAGAAAAGAAAAAATACGGCGACGTAAACGATGGCATCCGCTTTGTCTACCACCAGGTCCCCGCCCAGCGAGCGGAATAGCCCGAGAAATCCGGCATAGGTGAGCGCAAGGAAGATAGCGTCCAGGAACCCGGCCCTACGACGGTCGATCAGGCTCGCCACTGGAACCAGCGCCGTCTGCGGGTGCGCCCGTTCGTGCGGAGCATTCGAGAAGTCCAGCTCCGGTTGAATGCAAATTTCCAGGTGTTCGGTTTGGCACTGGATTGGACGGGATCGCTGGCGTTCCGCTTGCCGCAGGTGCTCGGCTTCGCGTTGACGTTCACGAGCGGCTTCTTCCTGGTCGATCCGCGACTGCCGCGAAAAGGGAAGGCCGGATTGCGAATCGTCGGGACGCACCTGCCGGCGGCGCGCGCGGTAGTCTTCTAAGCGCCGTGAAACTTCACGCCGCCATTCGGGTTCGGCGAATTGCTCGTCAGCTGAAGACGCTGGCGACGAGGCCGTGCGGACCGACGAAGCAGTCCCGACGGCTACCGGTTCGCCATTCTCGCCGGTTTCGGCAAGAGGTGCATCACAGAAAGAGCAGGTATCGGCGTCCTCGAGCAAGAGGGCGCCACACTCCGTGCATATTCTTATCACTGGTCCGTTTTGCGCTGCGGAAGCTCCAGTGGCGGAACGACAGCAATGTTAGCAGCCCAGGACCAAGACGGCGGGGAGTGGATGCAAGGATGTCGCTTATGAGGCAACCCGTGCGCGTGGCCTGTTGCTCTGAGTAGATTGTTGCGACGCGATTGGTGCGATTGCGGCTGCGGGAGGCGCGTGTTAGTCTCAACCTTCTTTTTTTCGCTTTTTTCGAGGACTAACTTCGGCACTTTCTTCTGATGCTAGACGCGACAATCCCGCTAGTCGTCCGGAAACTGGGTTTTCTTATCGCTTTCTTCGCGTTTTTTGTTGCGGCCTCAAGTAATAGCTGGGCCCAGGACACGTCGAATCCCAGCACTCACAACCCTGCCAAAAAACAAGCAAACAGGGCGGTTACCCCTGCGCCACAAGCAGGGACAACCGGCGACCAGACCGCCACGCTCGAAGCGGACCAGCAGCGCCAGGTGGGAAGGATTTACTACGCCGACGGGAACGTGGATGTGCATTATCAAAACACCCGGCTGCGAGCCGATCACGTGGAATACGACGAGGATACCTACGTGGCGACCGCTCATGGGCACGTCCAACTGGACTACATGACGCAGCATGTGGAAGCCGATGACGCGCGCTATGAAGTTCGCACTGGCCGCGGCACCTTTCATCGCGTGCGCGCCACGTTTTCGATTGAGCGCCACCCTACACCCACCCTGTTAGTCAGCTCGAACCCGCTCTATTTCGAGGCGGACGAAGCCGAGCGGTTGGACGAACATACCTATCGCATTAAGAAGGCCTGGATGACGGTGTGCGATCCGGACAAGCCGACATGGAAGTTCTATGCTCCGGAGGCCACCGTCTATTTGCAAAAATCCGTGCATTTGGAGAACGGGAACTTTCGAATCTTTTCAGTTCCGGTTTTGTATCTTCCCTACGCCACATTTCCCGCGGGGAAGGAGCGCGAATCCGGTTTCATGATTCCCAATGTCGGAGACAGCTCGAACAAGGGATACATTATGGGTGAGTCCTACTATTGGGCGCCGACAGATTGGATGGACGCAAGCCTTGGTGGAACGTATTACAGCCGAAGAGGCTGGGGACAGCGAGCAGACCTGCGAATGCGCCCGTGGGAGAATGCGAAACTCGAAGCGACTTATACGGGAGTCATAGATCGCGGACTGGAGCAGCCGCAAATCGCGGGGGAGCCGCCCGTACCTGCCATTAACCAGGGCGGGCACGAGGCGCGGTTACTCTTTACTGCTCTGCTGCCGGATGGCTGGCGCGCGGTAGCCGATTTGGACAATTTGACTTCTCTAACCTATCGGCTAGCCTGGAGCGAGACCTATACGCAAGCGGTGAACTCGGAAGTGCGCAACTCCGCTTTCCTGACGAATAATTTTCGGGGCTTCAGTCTGAACTTCGCTGCGCTTAGCTATCAGAACTATTTGAGCGCGACGCCGGATACGTATGTTTCACTTCGGGCCGCGCCGGAAGTGCGCTTCAGCTCAGTTGACCAGGCGCCCTTCCAACAGCTTCCTATTTATTTTTCTTTCGAAGGTTTTTCGGATGCGGTCCATCGCAGCGATACGGTTACCGCAACGCCACTGGACACGAGCAATTTTGTCCCGCGAAGCGAACTGGCCCCCACCGTGACCATGCCTCTTCATTTGGGAAATTGGCTGGATGTGACCCCAACTTTTACGCTGAGGTCCACGTATTACGGCGGGCAACAGGAAAATGACCTTTACGTTGCTCGAGGGTTCTTCCGCATCACCGAAGAATTCTCGCTGGACTTCCGCCCTCCCTCATTCGACCGCATTTGGGAAAAATCCGGCACAAAATGGAAACACGTGATCGAGCCGGACATTGTCTACAACTACGTGAACGGAGTGAACAATTATGGCCGATTCCTGCGTTTTGATGAAGACGAAACCCTGACCGACACGAACGAAATCCAATATGGAGTTACTCAGCGGATGTACCGGCGCAAAAAGGATGGCCATGCCGAAGAACTGGTGCGCTGGCGCTTGTTGCAAAAATATTATTTCGATCCCACTTTTGGTGGAGCTTTGATCAACGGACAGCGCAACGTCTTTCAAGCGCTGGACGAAGTCACGCCCTTCGCATTTGCCGACTCGCCGCGCCACTTTTCTCCAATCGTCAGCGACCTGGTCATCGAACCGGGCAAGCATTTCGACACCGAGTTCATTTTGAATTTTGACCCGCAACGAAATCGATTGACCGCTATCGGAACGCTGCTGAAACTGAAGCCTTACAAGCAATCCTTCTTGACGCTGGCGCACTTTTCGACCACCAATATCCCCACGCCACCCGATCAGAATCCTCCCAATTTCGTCTTTCAGTCCCGCTCGAACCAGGTGCGCGCCTTGGTGGGTTATGGCGACTTGACGCGAATTGGCTTCAACGCCACGGCCGGCCTGAGCTACGATTTTACTCAGTCGGCGTTTCAAAACCAGATCCTGGAGGCGAGTTACAACGGTTCTTGCTGCGGATTTGGCTTTGAATACCGGCGTTTTTCATTCGGCACCATCCGCAACGAAAACCAATATCTTGTGGTTTTTCGCATTGCCAACCTGGGCTCGGCCGGAACGCTGCGGCGGGCCGAGAAGATTTTTTGAAGCGAGCCGCGTGACATCGAAATCTGAATCCGAGCTGGTATTTTTATCCATCGAGCAGGCTGCGCGCTTGCTCCGGCGGAAGGAAATGTCCCCAGTGGATCTTGTGAACGCGGCGCTCGCACGCATCGAGCAACTGAACCCATCGCTAAACGCGTTTACTACTGTGCTTGCCGACCGCGCAAGAAGACAGGCCCGATTGGCCGAGCGCGAACTCGCCCGGAAAAGGCGTGGTAGCCGAGCGAACATAACCAGCCCGCTATTCGGTATTCCCATCACGCTGAAGGATAATTTCTATACGCGCGGAATCCGCACCACAGCCGGATCGAACATTCTCGCGGATTTCATTCCAAAAGAAAACAGCGAGGTGGCCACCCGTCTTGACCATGCAGGTGCCATTCTGCTCGGCAAAACAAATATGCACGAGTTTGCCTACGGCATCACGAACGAAAACCCCCATTACGGCCCGGTGCACAATCCCTGGGCGCTTGATCGTATCTCTGGCGGCTCCAGCGGTGGTTCGGCCGCAGCGACAGCGGCGGGAATGTGTTTTGGTTCAGTGGGCACCGATACCGGAGGATCGATCCGTATTCCAGCGGCGCTCTGCGGCATTGTAGGGCTGAAACCCACCTATGGATTGGTCAGCGTGGCCGGTGTGATTCCACTTGCGCCAAGCCTTGATCACGCCGGCCCTCTCGCGCGCACCGTTATGGATGCAAGCATTCTGCTGCAGGCCATCGCTGGAAAATATCCCGAGGGCGCAAAGCCGCCGGACTTTCAGATGCTGAAGCGAATCCGCCCGCGCCGACCGCGCCTCGGATGGCCCAAGCAATATCTCTTCGAGCGGGTGGATCCCGAAGTGCAGCGCGCTATCGATGCTGCGGCAAAGGTATTTCAACAGCTGGGCGCCCAAATTCAGGAAGTACAGCTTCCGCATCTCGCCGATTCCCAGAAACCCTCTACGAATATCGCTCTGGCTGAGGCCACGCATTACCATCAAACCCAAGGCTTTTATCCCGCAAGAGCCGCGGAATACGGGGAGGATGTAAGCAGCCGGCTCGAAATGGGCACGCAAGTGTCCGCGGTGCATTACCTTCAGGCGCTAGAAGTCAAACGGCAAGTGGAGCAAGATTTTGACCAGGCATTCCACCGCGTCGATGTGGTACTTGCGCCAGCGGTTCCCATTGGCGCACCGCGAATCGGCTGTAACGACATAAAGGTCGACGGCGAGAAAGAGACAGTTCGTTCAGCTCTCGTGCGCCTGAACCGTCCGGCAAACTTCAGCGGGCACCCGGCCATCGCCGTTCCTTGTGGCTTTACCAGCGATGGATTGCCCATCGGATTGCAGCTGATCGGGCCGAGGTGGGGGGAAGCGAGATTGCTTGCGATCGCCCGGGCTTTCGAGGAGGCCACGGTTTGGCACAGCCGCCATCCTGAATTTCCTGTCGCGTCCGCCGCAGCGTCAAAAAGCGCAGGCGCACGTCTAATGAATGTGTGAAAATATAGGTTTGAGCTGGGCTCGGCGCCCTTGCGGGGTGTCCGAGGAATTCCAAAAAGGCTGACAAGATCCAATGGGCGTTTCCGCATTCGCCGCGTTTGTCGCGGGACTGGTATCGTTCCTTTCTCCCTGCGTGCTACCGCTGGTCCCCGGATATATTTCGATGCTGTCCGGAATTGGCGTCGAGCAGCTCAAGGAAGGGGCTCCGCGCGGCGGATTACTGACATCCGCTTTGGCCTTCGTTTTTGGGTTTTCCATCGTCTTCATCACATTTGGCGCGTCTGCCAGCGCCGTCGGATCGTTTCTGGTGCGCAACCGCAGCCTGCTTGCGCCGTTAGCGGGGGCGCTCATCGTGTTATTTGGGCTGCATCTGGTCGGATGGCTGGCGAAAATTTCATTGCGTGTTGGATTTGTGATTGGGATGGCCTTGATAGCCGCCGGCTTGGTCTTGAATCTGCGGCCGGGAATGGCTGGCGCCACGCTGAAAGCTATTCATTTCTATTCCGTCGCCATCATTTTTCTTTTGGGGCCGGCCATGACGCGGTGGCTGAATCGCGACGTCCATTTTCGAAACCTGGGCGGACAGCCGGGCATCCTCAGCGGCTTTTTGATGGGTTTTGCCTTCGCCTTTGGATGGACGCCTTGTATCGGGCCCATTCTGGCAGGTGTCCTGGCCATCGCGGCGACGCGAGAAACCATTGGCCAAGGAATTTTTTTGCTGGCTTGCTACTCGGCGGGGCTTGCGATTCCGTTTCTTGTAACCGCGCTGGGCATTGGACGCTTTTTGAAATTTTACCAGCGCTTTCGGCGTCACTTGCATACCGTGGAGGTGTTCAGCGGCGCGCTGTTGCTGGCCGTTGGTGGACTGGTGTTCATGAACCGGCTGACCTGGCTTTCAGGTAAACTTGCATTCTTAAACAGGTTTTCGTGGTGAGGGGAGCGGAGCAAATGCGAAGGATGCCGAATTTTTTCCTGCTGCTTTTGCTGGTCACTCTCATTGTCACCACGAATTTTTCAGGCTGCAATTCCCACGATTGGTTCAAGGTTTCCGGCGTTGGCACGACGAACTCGGCGGCAACTGGGCCTCGGCCGGATGAACCGGCGGTAACTTTCAAAGATCTGCAAGGCCAGGAGGTGCCGCTGGCTAGCTTGAAGGGAAAAGTGGTAGTCGTGAATTTTTGGGCTACCTGGTGCGAGCCTTGCCGCGTGGAAATTCCCTGGATGATTGGTTTCCAACAGAAATATGCGGACAAAGGATTCACGATACTTGGCGTGGCCATGGACGATGAAGGAAAAAGCGTGGTCGCACCCTACGTTCAATCAACGCAGTTCGACGTCAATGGCCATTCGATGACCATGAATTATCCGATCGTGCTCGGCAACGACGACATCGCGGGGAAATTCGGAGGTCTCCTTGGGTTTCCGACGACGATTGTGATTTCTCGCGACGGGAAAATTCAAAAGCGATTCATCGGTCTAGCGGACGAGGCAGAACTCGACAAGGAAATTAAAGCTCTGCTCTAGCGGCCTCATCAAACATCACCAAAGAGCTTCTCAATCCGGCGCAATAGGAGTAAGTTGGCGCAGAGATGATGGACGAGCAAGAATTCCAAAAGAAATGTGACGCGGCGTTTGAAACTTTGCGCAAGCGCCTGCTTGCATTGGGCGACCAGCATGAATTTGAAGTCGAAGGCGGCAGCGGGAAGCTGGAGGTTGAATTCGAGGACGAAGACGAAACCCGCTTCGTAATCAGCCCCAACGCGCCTGTCCGGCAAATCTGGATTTCCGCGCTCACCACCAGTTTCAAACTTGGATGGTCCGACACCGCCCAGGCTTTCGTACTGGAGAAGACCGGTGAGACGTTGAGCCAGGTGATGAGCCGGATTTTGAGCGAGAAAACGGGATCGACGGTTCAGGTCTGACGATGAAGCGCTTTCAACTGGGCTTTGTTTCTTGCGTTTTCCTGCTGGTTTGCACCCGTTCAGCGCCCATCGCGCGCGGAGATGCGGCTGCGCTGGGATTTTCCCTTCAGGCGTCCTTGCCCAGCGCTTCCACGATCGTTAAGCCACGCCTATTTGTTTCGCTCGATCCTGTTCCACGCGGAAGGGAATTCAAGATTGCCGTGGTGGGGGATATCGCGTCCGGCTTTCACATGAATTCGCACAAACCTACGGACGAATATCTAATTGCAACGACGCTGACGCCTCAGCTTCCTGCCGGCTTTGAACTGATCGATACGATCTACCCGAAGGGCAAGCTTGCAAAATTCAGTTTCTCGCCGGATCACCCGCTCGACGTGTACAGCGAAAGTGTCACGTTGGTGCTGCGATTGTCCGCCAAATCCGCTGCGGCCCTCGGTCCCACGGAGATTCCCATGACCTTGCGTTATCAGGCATGCAACGACAGCGCTTGTCTACCACCGGTAAAACTCCCGCTCACTGCCAAATTCAATTTGGCCGAAGAAGGCACCACCCCGCGCGAAGTCCATCCGGAGATTTTTTCCAGGCTCGTTCCGGCCCGCTGAGACCGTTGCGCTTTTTTCGGTTTATTGAATTGCAGCCGTTCGTCTAGCGAGCGGATATGGCAGGCAGGGCGCGGCGCAGGCGCGCCATCACTCGATCCTTCCCCAGCACGACCATGGTTTCGAAAAGCGGCGGCGCGACGGCGCGGCCCACAATTGCGACACGCGTCGCATTTATCAGCAGGCCGGCCTTGACGCCTTCGGAAGTAGCGATGCCGCGCAGGGCCGCATCACAAGCATCGTGGTTCCAGTCCGTGACCGCCTCGAGCGCTGCAATTAATTGGGGCATCAGCGCAGGGAGTTTTTCATCTTTCCAAAATTTTGCGCGGGCTTCCGGCTCATAGTCGAAATCGTCAGTGAAAAATGCGCGGGCCCAACTGCTGAAATCCCGCAACAGGCGCGTCCTGGGGCGAATCAAATCTACGGTGTGTGCAAACCAGGCGCGTTCCGTGCTGGCCCAGGTCTGTTGCCACAGACCTGCGCGCTTTAGTTCCGCTTCTACGTAAGGCAGGACTTCTTCAACGGGCGGTTTTTGCAAGTATTGAGTGTTGTACCATTCCAGCTTGGCGCGGTCGAAAATCGCATTTGTGCGGCTTACGCCCGAAAGGGCGAATCGCTCGATGAGCTCGTTCGTGCGTAGGTATTCAGAATCATCGCCGGGTGACCATCCCAGTAGCGCCAGAAAATTGCGGAAAGCTTCCGGAAGGAACCCTTCGTCGGCATACGAGCCCACACTGGTAGCGCCATGACGTTTGGAGAGGCGCGTGCGATCGGGCCCGAGGATAAGAGGGAGGTGAGCAAAAATGGGAGGCTCGGCGCCGAGTGCTTTGTAGATCAACACTTGCTTCGGAGTGTTAGACAGGTGATCGGCACCGCGAATAACATGCGTGATGCGCATGTCGATGTCGTCCACTACCACGCTGAGCTGATAAGTAGGCAACCCGGAAGAGCGCAGAAGCACAAAATCTTCAATCTCCGCATTTTGAACATCTCGTGGACCGAACACCGCGTCTTCAAAATGTGTAGCGCCTGTGCGCGGTGTGCCAAAACGGATGGCCGGGCGGATGCCTTCGCTCTGCTTGGCGGCGCGCTGTTCCGGGCTCAAATCTCGGCAGCAGCAAGCGACCGCTTTTGCCGCCTTTCCTTCGTCGTCACCTTCGCCTTCATGGTCTCCGGCAGCGTCGCCTCCGGTGTAGGCGGCCGCCTTGCAATAGCAGGCGTATCCCGCACCGCTTGCGAGAATGCGTTCGGCCGCTGCGCGGTACATTTCGATGCGCTGTGACTGAAAAAATGGCCCTTCGTCCCATTCGATGCCGAGCCAACGCAGAGCGACCAGTATGCCGTCAACCAATTCCGGCTTATTGCGTTCGACATCGGTGTCTTCGATGCGCAGCAGAAGAGTGCCACCTTCGCGCTTCGCAAAAAGCCAGTTAAATAAAGCC
>Ga0308309_10000419_pt1 | contig 27571 bp, 20 predicted proteins | sample HubBroMetageWFT5_FD_192491 | JGI IMG/M metagenome (GOLD analysis project Ga0308309, IMG submission 192491) | Warmed and freeze-thawed soil microbial communities from the Hubbard Brook experimental Forest, New Hampshire - Hubbard Brook CCASE Soil... | ecosystem: Environmental > Terrestrial >...
CGATCAGCCTGGTGGGCAGCGGCGCGGTGGAGGAATTTCAGAGTGCCGTCGCGCAAGGCTACGAGCGAGCGACGGGGCGCAAGCCGGACATCTATATTGTGCGAGCCTCAGACGGCGTGCGCGAGGCGCTGGAATAGGCAAGCGCAACGGCTGTCTTCAGCACGCTTTCTTAACGCGTGAGGCGCGTAGTTCATTTACTTAGCCTTTCAAAACGCTTTCAGACTTGGAGGATCCATGCACCGGCGCGATTTCATGAAGACGGCGACCACACTCGCCGCCAGCGCAGCGCTGCATCGCAGCGATTTCGCGCAGCAGACTTCAGGATCGGACGATCGGGGGCGTCTGGTGTTACCGATGAATCGCAGCTGGCGCTATAGCCCATCGTTCGTGGAGGGCGGTCATGACCTTAACTTTGACGACTCAAAATTCGACCGCGTCGCGATTCCGCATACAAATGTTGCTCTGCCGTGGCACGGATTCGACGATAAAACATACGAGTTCGTATCGCTGTATCGCAGACGTTTCAAGCTGCCGCCCGAAGCGCGCGGGCAGCGCGTATTTATTGATTTCGAAGGCGTGATGACCGCCTCCACCGTTTGGCTCAACGGCTATCGGCTGGGCGAGTACAAAGGCGGCTATACGCCGTTTTCGTTCGAACTGACGCCTCATTTAAATTTTGACGGGGAAAATCTTCTCGCCGTGGACGTTGATTCTTCGGAACGACCGGATATTCCGCCGTTTGGCAATCGGATTGATTACCTCACCTTCGGCGGCATCTATCGTGAAGTCGCGCTGCGCATCGTCCCGGCTACCTATATCGAGAATATCTTCGCGCAGTCGAAGAATGTCTTGAGCGAGCATCCGTCGCTGGATGTGGAGTGCTTCATTCAGCGCCTGGGGCCTTCGCGGCACGCACGGACGCTGGAGGCCACGCTCCTGGATGGCGCGAATGCGATAGCCAAGTGCACGCAACAAGTGCCTGCGTCAGGTGCGACCAGCGAGCCGGTGAACTACACGTTGAGCTTCGCTCCGCTGCCCGGCATTCAGCTTTGGGACATTGCGAATCCACATCTTTACTCCCTGCGAGTGCGCCTGCTGGACGGCGAACGCACAATTGATGAGGACACGCGCGGCATCGGCTTTCGCGAAGCGCGATTCACGGATCATGGTTTCGAACTGAACGGAAAAGTGATCAAGCTGCGCGGTCTCGACCGTCACCAAACATTCCCATTCGTCGGGCAGGCGATGCCTGCTCGCGTGCAGCGCCGCGACGCCTTTATTTTGCGGACACAACTGCATTGCAACATCGTGCGCACCTCGCACTATCCGCAATCGCGCCATTTCCTGGATGCCTGCGATGAATATGGCTTGCTGGTGCTCGAGGAAATTCCGGGCTGGCAATACATCGGCGATCAGGCCTGGCAAGACCTGTCCGTTGACAACGTAAGCCGCATGATTCGCCGCGACTGGAATCATCCCGCGATAGTTCTTTGGGGCGTGCGCATCAACGAATCCCAAGACAATCACGACTTTTATACGCGCACGAATGCGCTGGCGCACAAACTGGACCCCACGCGCCAGACGGGAGGCATTCGCTATTTTCAGGAGTCCGAGTTCTTGGAAGACGTCTTCACCATGAACGATTTTGGCTGGCCGCTCAAGCCTCCGAACCATCCCCGCTACCTCAACACGGAGTTTGTCGGCCACACCTACCCGGTGAAGACGATTGACGACGACGCGCGTCACCGCGAGCTCACCATACGCCATGCACGCGTGCACGATCAGCTTGCCTCCGATCCGCAATACGCTGGCGGCATCGGCTGGTGCGCGTTTGACTACAACACCCATTCCGATTTCGGCGCAGGAGATCGCATCTGTTATCACGGCGTACTGGATATGTTTCGCGAGCCCAAGCCAGCCGCGGGTTTCTACAAATCGCAGTGCGATCCGGAAGAAGAAATCGTGCTGGAACCGGCATTCCATTGGGCCGCAGGTGACGAAGCGCTGCGTTTCACGATCGCGATGATTTGCTCGAACTGCGACCAGCTCAAGCTGTACGTGAGAACCAAAACCGATTGGGACTTGATCGCCGAAGCAGATCCCGATCGCGAGCAGTTCGCGCATTTGCGTTACGCGCCGTTCAGCATTGACCTCACCAAAGCGCGCCACGAATGGGGCGATCTGCGGATAGACGGGTATCTCAAAGGTCAGCAGGTCGTCTCCAAGACGTACTCCGGCCGCGGCGTCGATCAGAAATTCTCAGCCGATGCCGACGATACGGACCTGACTGCCGATGGAGCCGATGTGACTCGCGTCGTCTTCCGTGTCACAGACGAGTTCGGTGCGATTCGCCCCTACGCGAACGATCCCATCGTGCTGAGCCTCGAAGGTCCCGCCGAAATTATCGGAGACAATCCATTCGCGCTGATCGGAGGCACCGGCGCGATTTGGATTCGCGCAAAAGAACAGCAGGGAACTGCGCGCCTCACGGCCAAGCACCCTCGTCTCGGAACCCAGACGGTGTCTTTCACCCTACAGGAAGCAACCGCAGAGCGCGTCTAGAGCCACCGTGTTTCGAGCGCATACTTGGCCCCCCGCGGGCGAACTTCCAGCGGAGTCGCTGAAAGTTCTTCCGCAACCGAATGTATCCCCAATTTGTTGTATTATCCGGAGAGTTTGATTGTTATGCCAACCCCGCAAAAACTCGACACGCACCATAAAGCGCTCACACTGAATCTCGACGCATCCGCCTTCGGCTCTTTCGCCGAAATCGGCGCCGGACAAGAAGTCTCGCACTGGTTCTTTGTAGTTGGCGGCGCCTCAGCCACAGTCGCCAAAACTGTTTCCGCCTATGATAAAGAAGTCAGCGACGACCTTTACGGCGCCGGATCGCGCTACGTATCCAGGCAGCGGCTCGAGGCCATGCTGGCCAAGGAATGGGCCCAGCTTCTCGCGCAGTTAAGCGCTACGCGCGGGTCACATACGCGCTTCTTCTCCTTTGTTGATACCGTCTCCGCGCGTAACTTCGCCGGGACCAACGACGCGCACGGCTGGGTGGGTCTGCGCTTTCAATTGCAACCCGGCAGCCCCGCAAACGACGTCCTCCTGCACATCAATATGCGCGACCCTTCGAATGTCCTCCAGCAGGAAGCGATCGGTATTCTGGGCGTCAATCTCATTTACGCCGCGTTCTATGAGTTGCAAACCGAGGAATCATTTCTGGCAGGCTTGGCAGAAGACGTCGTCAAGGAGCGAATCGAGATCGACTACATCGACCTTCGCGGGCCGATCTTCGAAGGTTGGGATCGCCATACCCTGCTAGCCCGCCTCGTGAGTGGAGGATTCGCCGAGGCTGTATTTTTCCCCTCGCAGGGTCCCGCAGTTCCTCCTACAGAGGCTCTCTACAAGAAAGCCGTGGTGCTTGCCCCGGGATACTTTGGCCACGGCGATGCATCTCACTCGCAAGTTCACATGCGACTGTTGGCCGCGGCTGTTCAGGAGCTTCAGAAGGAGCTGGGCGACGCAATGGTAGCGCCCGCTGGCTTCTTCTGTTTGACGGCTGCTCCGATCAAGCCGAACGAACCGGCGCCGCAGGTCCCCGATTTGCTTCGTCGTATTAACGCTCTGCTCGCGGCTGGCGGTGATGTAATCCTTTTTCGCCAAAGCGAGCTCTACAATATGAAGACTCTCGTCAGCCGCTACACGCAGGCGCCCGTGCGCTTCGCGGTCGGTGTTTCCCTGATGATTCAAGCCTTCGAGGGCATTTACGGCAATCTCGAAGGCCGGCTTCTGGAGGCACTTGCACGTCTTCTCGCACAGAACGTGCGCATCTATGTTTATCCGATGACCTCAGCGGAGCTGCGTGAAAAGCTGAAGGGTATGGCGGTTGGCGGTTGGGAATGGAGTGAAACGAATGGAATGGTTTCTGCCACCCAGCTGCGGCACACGGCGCCAGTTGGACACTTGTATGCCTATCTTCTCGCCAGCAGCTTTCTTGTCCCGATGCAGGTTCCGTCAACGTTAAGCGCCGATGCCTGATCGCCATCTAGAGGTCGTTTTTCGCAGGGTTGGTGCACAGCTCGTTCGAAAGTATCTCTCGTCGCACACTCGTGGCCCGCTCCGCCGTGTCCGAGCCATCCGCCCGCGAGGGCTAGTGCGGAACGTGTGTTGAAAACGCGAGTAACGTTAGGGAAGGGCACGCGGCATCATCGCAATTGGCTCGTTAGCTTGCCGCAGCATTCCGGACGTGCGGGCAACGCAGAGCGGTTCCATCCCCCGCCGAGGGCCTGTACCAGCGAGACTGCGTCGACCATGCGCCGGCCAAGAATATTCACTGCGGTAACTTCGTCGGAGAGAGCGGCGGTCTCAGCGGTTGTCACTTCCAGGTAGCTGGTAACTCCGCCGGTATAGCGCGTGTTCGCGAGCTCCAGGTACCTCTGGGCGGCAACGACTGCTTTGTCCTGAACCTGCGCCTCGTGCTCGAGGATTCGCAACGCAGCCACGTTGTCTTCCACTTGTTGGAAACTGGTCAGCACTGTTTCGCGATAGTTGGCGACAGTCTGATCGTACGCAGCGATCGCTTGATCGGACGCAGCCCGACGCCTACCCGCGTCGAAGATTGTTTCTGTCGCAGCCAGCCCAATGGACCACAAACCGCTCGGCCCCTGTATCAAGGTAGTGATGACGGTGCTTTCAAATCCACCGCCGGCAGCCAAATCGATTATCGGGTAGTAGGCAGCTTTCGCAACGCCGATCTGCGCGTTCGCAGCGGCGACCCGTCTCTCCGCGGCGGCGATGTCCGGCCGCCTTTCCAGCAGCTCGGAAGGCACGCTGACGGGAATGGGCGGCGGCGGCATCACGAGCGGCAGCGGGGGCAGGCTGAATTCCGCGGGAGGTTTCCCGATAAGAATTGCCACGGCGTGTTCGTACTGCGCACGCGCGACTCCAACATCAATTGCCTCGGCGCGGGTTGTCTCGAGCTGAGTGCTGGCTTGCTGCACTTCCACCTCGGAAGCAATGCCTCCCGAATAGCGGCTGTCGATCAATTGCAGAGCGTCCTGATACTGCTTTACCGTGGAATTCAGGAGCTGTTCCTCGGCGTCCAGGCTGCGCGCAAGAAAGTAGTCAACCGCCAGATCCGCATGCATGCTCAGATTGACTGTAGCTAAATCAGCCGCGCTCGCTTGCGCTTGTTCTCGATACGACTCCACATTCTTGCGAACCCGTCCCCAGACGTCGGCCTCATACGAAACGTTGACCGGCACCGCAAAGTCGTTGTACGTGATGCCCACAAACTGCGAACCCGGTGGCGGCGCGTTCTGAGATACTCGCGTTCGCGCCGCCGATGCGCCGGCCGTCACAGTTGGGTAATAGTCCGCCCGATAGTAGCGGAGCAGCGCGCGAGCCTGCGTGTATTGCGCCGCGGCGGCCTTCAGATTTTGGTTGGAGACGTCAACCTGCTTTTCGAGAGCATTCAGTTGCGGGTCCTGAAATACCTCCCACCAGTCGCCGCCGAGATTCGCATCGTTGGGTTGCGCCGGTTTCCAATCCCCGACCTCTTTATAGGCGGAAGGAATTTCCGCCGTCGGCGTGTGGTATTTAGGTCCAACCGTGCATCCACTCGTCGCCAGCAGAGTTAGCGCACAGAGAATCCGCGGCAAAGGTGCCTGCAGCGGGCTTTTGCTCCAACACATCTGTCGAGGCGTTGTCACTTGGAATCTCCCGGCAACGTGGCTTGGACTACTTGGACTTCCTGGCCCTGAACGAGTGAGTCGGGAGGGTTGACGATGATTTGATCGTCCGCTTTGAGGCCAGAGACGATCTCGATCTGATTGCCGAAATCATGCCCGGGGATGACAGGTGTGAGCACCACTTTCCCGTCGCTCACGACGCCCACGCGCAATCCTTCCGTGCGGAACAGCAGCGTATCAACCGGAATCAAAAACGTGGAGCCTTCCGTCGGAACCGCCAGGTGCACCTCTGCGTAAGAACCTGTGAGCAGTGTTCCGGAGGGGTTGTCCACATCAACCTCGACCAGCAACGTCCGCGTGGTCACGTTAATCGCATCCGCCGTGCGCACTACCTTTCCTGGAAACTGACGCCCCGGAAACTCGGCGAGATTGAGGTTTGCGGTCATGCCCGCTTTGATCCCCTGCGAGTACTCCTCGGGAACGTTTACGTAAACACGCAGCACTCCGGGCTGCGCGATGTGAAAGAGGTCGGTCTTCGCAGCACTGTTGCTGCCGGAATTGATCAGGTCACCGATGTCGGTATTGCGCGCGGTGATTACGCCATCGAAGGGAGCGTAGATCTTTTCGAAGGAAACCAATGCAGAGTATTCGTCGACAGCTGCCTGGTCTGCTTCGACGATGGCTTTGTTCGCGTTATAGGTGCCCACCGCGTTGTCCACGTCCTGTTGGGACACCGCATGGGCATTCAGGAGCCCCTGATACCGGGTTTTGGTGATGGAGGCGAGATCAAGGTTCGCCTCTGCGGTTTGCAGGTTGCTGCGCGCCTGCTGCAGCTGCTGGTCCACTTCCGGAGTTTCGATTACCGCCAGCAGATTTCCCTTCTTTACACGCGCGCCGATATCGAAATACCACTTCTTCAGATACCCGTTCGTTCGCGAATAGATCGGCGAAGTGATGTATGGTTGCACGTTTCCCGGAAGAATGATGTTCTGGGCGGGTGTGGTTTCTTTGGGCGACACAACCGACACTGCTGTTAGGGCAACTTTTGCCGTTTCCACGCTCAAGGATTTATTGGCCTTCACGCGTGACCAGATTCCGGAGACCAGCAGGGCGACGACCACAATCAGACTAATTGCCAAGAACAGCCATCGCCCCTGCCGCACTTTTCCCATTCCTGTTTTATTCGCGGGGAGTGAATTTCCGCCGCTCTGTGTTCCAAAATCAGCTTGAGATGACATAAGTGCAACTCCACATGAATTAGCGCCTATTTCGCGTTTCCAGTTGCGGCCGGACGCAGACGCGCGCCACTCTGCAGTAAACTGAAAAATGCCGGCACAAAGAACAGCGTTGAAACCGTCGCGAAAAGCAGTCCACCAATAACCGCACGGCCCAGGGGAGCATTCTGTTCACCGCCATCTCCAAGTCCGAGCGCCATCGGGATCATGCCAATGATCATGGCAAGCGCGGTCATGATCACGGGACGAAAACGCGTGAAACCCGCCTCCACCGCGGCTGCAACGGAATCTTTCCCCTCCATCATTTTTTCCGTGGCGAAGCTCACCACCAAAATGCTGTTGGAGGTTGCGACACCCATGCACATGATCGTTCCCATCAGAGCGGGCACGCTCAAATTCGTGTGCGTGATAAACAGAAACCAGGCAATTCCGGCAAGTGCCGCAGGCAAGGCAGAAATCATGATGAAAGGATCCAGCCAGGATTGAAAATTCACAACAATCAGCAGGTACACCAGCACGATCGAGAATGCCAGGCCGCTCAGGAGGCCAACGTAGGAGGCGCGCATGGTCTGCACCTGTCCACGAACGATGACCTGCGAGCCGCGAGGCAGTTGCTGGTGTGAATCCTCAATAATTTTGTTGATGTCCCTCGATACGCCACCCAGGTCGCGTCCGGTCGGCGCGCCGAAAATGTCAATCACCGGCGCCACGTTGTAGTGAGAGACGACCGCCATGCCCGCTCCCCGTTTCATGGAGACCAAACTGGCCATGATCGAAGGGGGAGCGTTGGGGTCTGTGCCCGTGATTGGAATGTTCTCGAGATCCTGCAGCGTGTCGGCGCGGTATTGCGGCGTCTGCGTCGCGATCTGGTAGCTGACACGGTTCTTCGGATCCACCCAGAATGTCGGCGAAGTCTGGAAGCTGCCACTCAGCGATACCAGAAGGTTCTGCGCAATATCATGTGCGGAGAATCCAAGTTCTTCCGCCTTCGTGCGCTCCACGCGGTAGCGCAGGTACGGCTCGTCGAACGGCTGCTGAATCCGCAGGTCCGCCGTTCCGGTTACATATTTCAATTTGCTCAGCAGCGCGTTTGCATAAAGCCGATTGCCCGCCAGATCATTCCCTACGATCTGCACATCAATCGGCGCCGGCAGCCCAAAATTGAGGATCTGCCCGACCATGTCGGCGGGCAAGAAAGCGAAGGTGACACCCGGGAATTCCTTGGGGAGCGTCAGGCGGAGTTGGCGAATGTAATCGTCTGTCGGATGGTGATTCGCGGATAAGTTCACAAGAACGTCGGCATCCTGCGTGCCGATTGGCGCCGAATTGCTGTAGGAGAGGTTGATGCCGCTATAGGGCAGGCCGATGTTGTCAATTACGCTCTGCACTTCGCCGGCTGGAATCTGCCTGCGAATTGATTGCTCCACCAGATCGCACAAGTTGGCTGTCTCCTCAATGCGCATTCCCGTGGGTGCTCGCAGATGAAGTTTGAACGTGCCGCTGTCCACACTGGGGAAGAAGTCCTGGCCTAGCCAAGGAATCAGAATTGCCAGCGAGCCGAGGCAGAACACGAAAAACGTAATCAGGAACGTGCGCCGGTGGTGGAGACAGAGCTCGAGCAAGCCGTGATATTTCTGACGGAAACCCTCGAAAGCTTCCTCAAATCGTTTCTGCACGCGCACCAGCGGGTTCCTCGACGGCGCGCTGCCAGCCTTCTTGTCATCCCCGCGCAACAGATACTTCGCCATCGTCGGGACGATCGTCCGCGAAAGAAAGTAAGACGCCAGCATCGCGAAAACCACCGCTTCAGCCAGCGGCACAAACAAGTACCTCGCCACGCCGGACAACATGAACATCGGAGCAAACACGATGCAGATCGAAAGCGTGGCCACGAAAGCGGGTGTGGCTATCTGTGAAGCGCTATCCAGGACGACTTCGTCCATATCTTTCTCGGGCTCCGCTTCGCGATTGCGATTGATGTTCTCGACTTCAACGGTCGCGTCGTCCACCAGGATGCCCACCGCCAGAGCGAGTCCCCCCAGCGTCATGATGTTGATCGTTTCTCCGATCACGCTGAACGCGATGATGGAGGTAAGGATCGCGAGTGGAATCGAGGTCGCGATGATCAGAGTGCTCCTCCAGCTGCCCAGGAAAGTGAGAATCATGAAAGCGGTCAGGCATGCGGCGATCAACGTCTCCCTGACTACACCGCTGATCGCGCCACGCACAAAAATGGACTGATCCGCGAGAGGCTGGATCTGCAGCTGCGGCGGAACAGTTGTCTTGATGTAGGGCAGGAGAGCTTTGACGCCCGCGATTACGTTCAGCGTGGACGCGTCTCCCGCTTTTTGAATTGTCAGCAACACGGAGCGCTGTCCGTTAACCTTCACGATGTTGGTCTGCGGAGGGAAGCCGTCACGCACCCAGGCGACGTCCTCGATGTAAATGGTAGTGCTGCCGATTGTTTTAATCGGGATGCGGTTCAGATCCGCAATGGTTTGCGGCGCCGCATTTGGAATGGAGACGTCGTACTCCCTGGAGCCGATCTTGGACGTCCCGGTGGGCAAGATCAGATTTTGCAGGCTGATGGCATTCGTTACGTCCAGCGCCGACAGACCCTTCGACTGCAATGCCGTTGGATTCAGGTCCACTTGCACCTGCCGTTGTTTGCCGCCGTAGGGATAAGGAACGGATGCACCGGGCACCGTGATGATCTGCGTGCGAATGAAATTCAGGCCGTAGTCATTGAGCTCTTGTTCCGACATGTTTTGGCCCGAAAGGGCCAACTGCAGAACGGGGACGCTCGATGCGCTGTAGGCCAGAATGAGCGGGGGCGTCGTTCCGGCAGGCAACTGCTTGAGTTGGGTCTGAGAAACGGCCGTTATCTGGGCGATGCCCTGTTGAATGTTCGCGGTGGGCTGGAGGAACACCTTGACCACAGCGATGCCGTACAGTGACTGGGACTCGATGTGCTCGATGTTGTCAACCGTTGTGGTCAGAGCGCGTTCTGTGACGCTGACGATTCGGTCGGCCATGTCGTCGGGAACGAGGCCGTTATAGGTCCAGATGATGCTGATGACCGGAATGTCGATGTTCGGAAAGATATCGGTTGGGGTGCGCAGGATCGCGAGTGAGCCCATGATCAAGATGAGTACGGCCATCACCACGAAGGTGTAAGGCCGCCGCAATGCAAGTCGTACGATCCACATAATTCACGTCCTCAACTTCTTCGTTCCGCAGAACCGAACGGCGTCAATTCCCATTGTTTTTTGCTGGCGTCCGACCGGGATGCTGCAGCCCGCGTGCCAGACCGCAGGGCGGCGGGAAATTCCGGGAAGTAATTGAAAATAGTGGCGCTTAGTCCAGAGGATGTGAATCTAATCGCTCGGAGTGACGATGAATCTGTCCAACGGGTTGGATGCTTGTCGGCACGTTGACACCACCCATCTCAGAGTCAAAATCTACTTCGCGGGAGAGCGGAAACGAACCTGTACGGGAAGCGGTTACGCCGCCGCAGGTTCCGCCCGACTTATGGCGCGCTACGTCTGGAATAGGGCAGGAGGCCGGAGTTTATTCAAAGAGAATCTTGGCCATCATCCCTTTGTCTTCGTGATTGAGAAGATGGCAGTGAAACACAGACATGCCTTTGATCACGGGGTCGCTGAAATCCATGATGACGTCCACGGTGCCGCCGTAGGGAACATTTACGGTGTCCAGCCACAACGGATCGTCAATCGGCTTGTCGTTTTCGGCGTACGCCAGGAAATGAACCTGGTGAATGTGCAATGGATGCAGTTCGGCCGAAGCATTGACGATCCTCCAATGCTGAAACGTACCAACCTTTGCACGCACCATGGGAGCGGCATCGGGCGCAAATTTTGCTCCGTTGATGTAAAAACCGTGCTTGTCTTCGGTGAACGTCACGGTGAATCGCGGCGGCGCTTTCTCTTCCTCCGCCAGATCCAACACCTTGAAATCAGGCTTAAGGCGGGATTTCGCTGCTTTGCTTGTCGACACCGGCGCAGATCGCGGAACGATATCCGCCAAGATCATCCCTGGATTCGGATCGCCCTCGGGCCCCGTATCCACGCAGTGGGAAACCAGCTGCGGGTGAGCCTGCGCAGTTCGCCCGGTTACAATCGCTTCAAGTCTGCCGGCTGGCGGCAACAGGACATGATCGGCGATGCGCGTTCGATGGCTGGGATCGTGACGGTCGATAGGCATTCCGTCCATGGCGACGACTTCAAACGTCTGACCTTCCAGCTGCAGATCCAGATAGCGATCCGCAGAGGCGTTCACCAGACGCCAGAATTGCCGTTCGCCCGCAGCAATTTCAATTTGCGGCCGCACCGATCCGTTAACCGTAAAGATTTCGTCCGGCGTGTCAGACTCTCCACCGCAGGCATCCGACCCGAGCTTCACGCGGCCCACCAAGTCGGCCGACTGCGGGCCGCGTCCGATGGAACGGCCACGCACAATCAGGATCTGTTCCGGCAACCCTGCGAGCTCGGGATAATACGAATCAATTCCTTCGATCACCAGCGCGCCGGACATACCATCCAACACTTGCTGATAGCTCTCGCCATGCGGGTGCGTGTGATACCAATACAATCCCGGCGGATGGTCTTTCGGAATGTGTACGGTATAGCTCAGCGATTGTCCCGGCATCGCCATCATGTCCAAGACGTCGTCGTGCGGCCTGTCCGGAGAAACCGTGAGTCCGTGAAAGTGCAAATTCGTCATGTCCAGGCACGGACCAATCAAGCAACGCTCGCGCACTTTCGTGGGAAGGTCGTTGATGTACGTGATTTTCAGTTGGTCGCCCGGCGACAAACGCAAAGTCGGAGCGTTAGGTTGGCCGTTGAAATAAAACGAATCCTTGCCGTCATTGGTGATCGCAGCGTGCAAAGTGAGCGAAAGAATGTGGCCTTTCGCGCGAAGTTCCGGAGGATTTGAAAGCAGCTGTACTGGCATCCCGGTCATCGCCAAACTACACAGAAAGGCCAGCACGATGACTGCGACGGGTCGGATTGAGCGCATGCATTTCTCCTATCGCCCGATTTGCGAAGCCGGTGATCGAGCTCTTCATTCCTTTGCGGACCCGCACAGCCAAGAAGCAGGGCGCTAGCGCCGCAACTTGCTTCCAGAACGTTATGGCGGTTTCCCACCCTAAATTGAGAGCGCCGCGCCCGCGCCACCGCTCCCACTTCTAGGAGCCTGGAGGGAATTTCCTGAACATTTTCTCCACGCCCTTGTTCAGGTTCTCGATGTTCTTGCTGGAATTGTTGGAAAGCGTGTCGCTGGTGATGCCTCGCCATAGCAGCTGCTTTGTCTTGGTGTCGAATAAATCGACGACCACCGTGCCTACCTGATATGTATCAGTGGTGGTCGTTGCGTCGCCAAGTCCTGCGAAACCTCCGCCGCCAAAACGTCTCCAGCCCCAGCCACCTCCAAATCCGTCATAAAAGGTGTTCAGGGTTTGCTGGTCGTGGGTCATCAGGATGGCCATGCTTGAGATATCGCCACCCGAATCCACCTGCGTCCAGCCTTTTGCTGTCAAAGCAGCATTGACGGCACTTTTGATGCGATCAACATGCAGCGCGTCTTGCGTCTTGACGTGCTCCCACGAGAAGGTCTTGTACTTCCCGAAGTCTGCCCTGCGATCGTAGTCGGTCTTCACCTGCCGTGCAAACGCAGTGCCCGCAAGCAAGAACATCCCTGAAATCTAACTGAATAATGCCCTTTTCGCTTTCATCATTCCTCCTTTTTGCGCGATTCCTAGCCAGAACCTTTCGCGTGCATGGCTTGCGCGCGCTCCAGGTAGCTGCGGTTCCTCCGTGTCGTCAATTTCCCGATGGTGATTGCGCCCGGTGTGCCGGCACATGTTCCTGGGCTTCTGCTGAAGCTCGACCTAGTCTCTTCTCGTAGCTCGACTCGAGCACCTGGCTGCCGCTGGATTGGCCTTCGTCGAATAACTTCTCCAGGAAATAGTGATCTCCGTATCTGTTAAAGACCAATTCGCTCTTGCGCGGTGTCGAGTTCGCTTCTGCGTCGCGGACTTGAAGCAGGACGGCGACTGAGCCATCCGGTTTGCTGAGCTCGATAAGGGTCAAGTTCGAGTCGTCCAGCATGCGGATGAGGTACTTACCTGCGGGAAGCTTCGTATTGCCGGCGTGGAACTGAAACGGAATGTCGGCCTCCATGGTTCCAGTAAGCTGCGCGTGCGTTTGCTGCGGGTAAATCATCGCGGTAAAAACGAGCGCCATGAATAGCGACGCCAGGTGGCGTTTGTTGATCCCGTTCCGGCCTTTGTGCGTCTTGCCGACCACTTGGGTGAACATTGTGCTATCTCCTCATTTGAATTGTCGCCCCAGGTGTGAACGCCTTAAGCGACGTATCGGAAATATGCAACGCGGCTACCAAACTGCGCGACTGCTAAATAACGGAAAACAAGAGCGGGCCGTGTGGACAGACGTGCTCCAGGATGCCAATCGGCTGGACGCCATGTCGCAGTGCCTGACAGGGCGAGGCACCTGTTTGGTCTTGCCCTCAATGGATTCGCGAGGATGTTTCAGTGGGCTTGAGGAGCGTTCAAGAGACGGACTTGCCGGACGTTCGACAGCTTTTCAAAAGCCAATCCAGCCGGCTGACGGTGAGCCTCTGCGGCGTCAATCTTAGCGTCCGGAGTTGTTCTTTTCTTCCGGCGTTTCCACAAATTGTGAGCAAATTCCAAATCGGCACGCGAAATGCAAATCCCTCGGCCCGAGCAGCGGTCGTCGCTTCAGCGGTGAAGCGGGGCAATGGGTTTTCGGCAAATCGGTACAGCCGAGAAAAGATTCTGAAATCTGAATAATCGTCGCTGCAGAAGAGTCCGACTTCGGGCCGAGTGCACTTCAATCTAAGGAGATTTCAACACAAATGACGTGGGCTTGGTGCCGAGGGTGGTGGGCCATTACATCGAGGACACGGGCGACTTTCAGGAAATTTCTCTGAACAACTGGATCCGGCGCCTTCCTCCCGAGATGGTTACGGCAGCTCTGAAACCAACCCACGACGACATCAGCAAAATTTCAGCAGACCCAGGAGACTTCATCGTCCCTCGCTAATCCGCTCGCTAACCCGCCGCACCTAAAGGACCGGCCCTTCAGGCACTCGAGAAGACTTTCAATCTCAAGTGTCGGAGCCGGTCCCCGCCTCACAACAGGAGAGATGAACTTGAAAGAATCTCTTGAAAAGGCTCGTTGATTTCCACGAAACGTGCGAGATCTGCTCGCGCTTGCCGTACCCGACCTCTTGGCTGTCGCCTCTATGGAATCTGCGATCGCTCCGCTGCAGTGCGAAGCAAGATATACTACGGGAGCGCCTAGCTTCCGAGCGAGTCTGTCAGGCAGAAAGTTGATTGTTGAAGCGTGAAATGCCCAGCTTTTGCATGCGGAAGTAGAGCGTCGATCTCTTCATTCCCAAGCGGCTAGCGGCACCGTTCGGACCGGCGACCACCCAGCGGGTTTGCTCGAGAGTCTTCAGAATGTGGTCCCGTTCCGCGTCTTGCAGAGTAATTGCTCGAGGCGATTCAGCGCCGAAGGAATGTTTTAGCTCCGCGAGAGGCGGACGCAGCACTGTGCCATCGCTCAAGATCACGCTACGTTCGATGAAGTTCTGCAACTCGCGAATATTTCCCGGCCACTCATACGATGCGAAAGCAGACATCGTTTCCGGGGGAACGCGTTCGATTTGCTTGCCCATCCGTCGGCTATAAATCTCGACAAAATGTTGCACCAGGTCCGGAATGTCTTCGCTGCGTGATCGCAACGGCGGGAGGGTGATGGGGAACACGTTCATCCGATAGTAGAGGTCGCTGCGAAATTCGCCCCTCTTCACCATCTCCGCCAGGTTTCGGTGCGTAGCAGCCAGCAGCCGAACGTCCACCTGATGCGTTCTTGCGCTGCCCAAGCGCTCGAACTCCTGTTCCTGCAGCACACGCAACAGCTTCGGCTGCAGCGCTATAGGAATATCGCCGACCTCGTCCAGGAAGAGAGTTCCTTTGTCGGCTGCTTCGAAGCGACCGATCTTTTGCGCGATGGCGCCGGTGAAAGCGCCCCTTTCATGGCCAAATAGCTCGCTTTCCAGCAGGTCGAACGGGATGGCGGCGCAATTCAGCTTTACGAACGGGCGCCCGCAGCGCGAACTGATGTTGTGAATCGCTCGCGCGATCAGCTCCTTGCCCGTCCCCGTTTCGCCCTGGATCAGAACGGTGGAATCGGTGGGCGCGACGCGTTCGACTTCTCCGAACACCGATTCCAAGACGCTACTCTTGCCTATGATCTGTTCGAATCGGCGCTGATTTCGCTCCCGGTCTATGGGCCCTAAACTATCGACAGACCTCATGGGACGCCTCCTTGCGCGGTTGGGATGCGCTCTTCGGTTAACTGTTGAGGGCCGCTCGAACGCTTTCAAGGAGAGCTTCGTCGTCGAACGGTTTTGCAAGAAACTCGACTGCGCCGCCTCTCATCGCCTGCATCCGCATCTTCTCGTCACCGTGTGCGGTGATGAAGATAATCGGGATCCTGCAACGATCCGCGTTCAGCTTCGCCTGCAGTTCGAGCCCGGAGATTCCCGGCATGCGAATATCCGTGATCAGGCAGGCGGTCCGGTGCTGCTGTCCGGAATCCAGAAACGCCTCCGCCGACGCAAAATCCTGCGCCGGCAAGCCAACCGCTTTCAGCAGCCCGCGCAACGCACCGCGCATCAATTCGTCATCATCGACGATCGCAACTAGTTTGCTGTTCTCTTGAGTGTTCATGGAAAAAATTTAGCAGGCCGCCAAAACTGGCGCAATTATACGTTGGTATAACGAATGGAATATCGCCCGGTGCGAGGAAGTAGCGCGAATGCCTAGCGTGCGCCCTCAGAGAAATCGGAAATTAAAGCAGCAAATGCACAAATCGGCATTTTGTCCAGGATGAGCGCTGCAACAGAAGGCTACTTTTTGGGAGGCCCGAGTTTCTCCGCCATTCTCACCAATTCCGCGAGCGATTCAGCGTGCATCTTGCGCATCACATGGCCGCGATGCACCTTCACGGTGATCTCGCTCGTCCCCAGCTCGCCAGCGATTTGCTTATTGAGCTTGCCGGACACCACCAAACCCATCACCTCTCGCTCGCGCGCGGTGAGCGTCTCGAAGTGTTTCCGCACCTCGGCAAGCTTACGCCGCTCCTGGCGCGCCGCGCGGTCACGATCCAAAGCCTGGCGGATCGCATCCAGCAAGTCAGTATCCTGGAACGGCTTGGTCAGAAACTCGACCGCACCGGATTTCATCGCTTTTACCGACATGGGAATGTCGCCGTGACCGGTGATAAAGACGATCGGAATTTGCACGCCTGCGGCAGCCAACTCGCGCTGAAAATCCAAGCCGCTGATCCCGGGGAGGCTCACGTCCAGGACAATACAACTTGGAACATCCGGCCGCTTAGCGTGCAAGAACTCCTCTGCCGTCTCGAACGCCTCGGAGCACAAGCCCACGGACTTCAACAGTCCCTGCACAGATCCGCGCACCAAAGCATCGTCATCAACGACGAACACAGTCGCCGCGCCTTCGGCCGTCATCCCTGTGCCTCGACTTTGCTGGGTAGAGTGAAGCGGAAACTTGCACCGCGCGGAGAATTGCCCTCAGCCCACAACCGGCCGCCATGCGATTCGACGATGGAGCGGCTGATTCGCAATCCCAGGCCGGTGCCGTGACTCTTGGTGGTAAAGAAGGCGTTGAAGATCTGGTTCGCGTGCTGCTGGGGTAGCCCCACACCGGTATCGCTCACCGAAACCAAAACTTGCTCGTCTTCGGTTCGCTGCGAGCTGATGACCAGCTCCCTGGTTCCATCCACATCCTTCATCGCCTCAATGCTGTTCACGATGAGGTTCATTAGCACCTGTTGCAGTTGGACGCGATCTCCGATGACAGGCGGAAGGTCTGCCGCCAAGTCCGCTCGCACGGATATGTTGTATCGAACGGCTTCGCCGTACAGGAGCGCGATGATCCGCGGAATCACTTCGTTCGCATCAACCAACTCCCGTTCCGGTGACTCCTTCTTGAAGAGCAGGCGGACCCGGCTGATGATTTCCGCGGCACGGGTGGCGTCTTTAGCGGCTCGCGCTGCCGCCGCGCGCGCCTCTTCCAAGTCGGGGTGCTCGCGCGTGAGCCAACGCAGGCAGGTATTGGCGTCTGTGACAGCAGCGGCAATCGGTTGGTTGACCTCGTGCGCCAGAGAAGCGGTCAGCTCTCCCATTGTGGTGACTCGATTCACGTGCGCGAGCTCCGCCTGCGCTTGTCGCAACGCCTCTTCGGCTTGCTTGCGTTCGGTCACGTCCATCACTGTGCCCACGAACTCCACGGGATCGCCGGACGCGTTGAAAACAGGATGACCTGTTGCGTACACATATTTCGTGGCGCCGTCCGGATGGACGATCCGGAGACCCACATCAAAGTCTGTTGCCGCGCGGCTTGCGCTCTCAAACGCTTGCATGGCCGCGACTCGATCTTCTGGATGAATGCGCTGAATAAATTCTTCGAACGAAGGCAACCCTCGCTCTGGATCAAAGCCGAACAAGCGGGAATGCTCCTCGGATGAGTGGATGAGCTTTTTTGTATCGGTATTGTAGGCCCAGCTACCTGTGTGAGTTAACCTCTGCGCTTCCGCTAAATAAGCCTCGCTCCTACGAAGCGCCCCCTCCGCCCGCTTGCGTTGTGTCACGTCCATCACAGTACCTACGAATTCAACAAGATCGCCGGATGGATTGAGAACGGGATGACCGATCACGTGGAGGTCTCTAAACTCGCCGCCGGGATGAATGATTCGGTATTCCAGCTCGTACTCGGTCTTCTTACGGCGCGCATGCTCGACCGTTTCCCTGACTCTGGCCTGATCATCCGGATGGATGCGTTGCAAGAACGCTTCGTATCGCGGTTGTCCATCGCGCGGATCAAAACCTACTACGCGGTAGAATTCTTCGGACGAGTACGTCATCTCGTCGGTCGCGGCATCTCGCGCCCAGCTGCCGGTATGGCTGAGCCTCTGCGCGTCCGCCAGATAACCCTCGCTGCGCCGCAGCGTTTCTTCCGCCGTCTTCAAGTCATGAATATCCGTATCCATGCCGTACCATCCTAGGATGTGCCCGGAGCGGTCCACCAACGGAGATACGCGACTGAGGAACCAGCGGTACTCTCCATCGGACCTTCGCAGGCGTGACTCAATCTCCCGGGGCTTCCCCTGCGCTACAAGCTTTCGCCACTTGCTCAGCACTCGCTCAATATCATCGGGATGCACCATGCGATTCCAGCCCGATCCCACGGCCTGTTCCAGTGTCATTCCCGTGAAATCAATCCAGCGGCGATTCACGAAATCGACGACGCCCTCCGCAGTTTCCGTCCAGAGCTGACCCGGTACGGTGTCTATAATCAGGCGAATCCGCTCCTCTGCCTCCTTTGCGGCGGTTATATCCATCACCGCCCCCACAAATTCGACCTCGCCCGATTTGTCCCCTACCGCGTGAGCTACGACTCTTATGTACTTGACGGAACCGTTCTGCACGAGCAAGCGATGCTCAAAATCCAAATCCTTCCTTTCCTGTGAAGCGCGCTCGACGATCTCCTTCACGAAAGTGACATCGTCCGGATGAGTCCTTTGCAATATTATTGCCAGAGTGGGTTTCGTCTTTGGGTCGCATTCGAAGATTCGAAACGTTTCGTCGGACCAACGGATTTCTCCGCTCGGCACACTCCATCCAAAGCTGCCGGTATGAGTCAGTCTTTGCGCCTGAGCTAGATAGCCCTCGCTGCGGCGCAATCGATTTTCGATTTGCATACGCTCGCGGCTCTCCGCTTGTAGCGCCTCGTTCGTTGTCTGCAGAGCCTGTACCGTCTCTGCCAGGTAATCGCGTGTGCGCCGCAGCGATTCTGTGGCGCTCCGCTCCGCCGCGCCCAGCGCTCCGACAAACAGAGCGGACACGACAAAAGTAGCGAGGCGCGGCATTTCCTCCGGCTTTACAGTCAACGAATACATGGGAGGCACGAAGTAATAGTCGAAGCAGACGGAGGACACGACCATTGCGAGCAGCCCCGGCCCGACTCCACCGAACCACGCGCTGAACATGACGGCTAAAAGAAATAGCGACGAGGGAGCATTTTGCAGATGAAGCGCCGGCAACCGTGAAAGGACGAGTGCTGCGCCAACCGACAGAGCCGCTGCCCCGTAGCGCCAAATCACGCGCGGTTTGGACCACATAAGCGGATTGAACTTGGACATGCTTCTGCTCCCGTTGTTCGAAGCATCGCTCCCTAGCATTTCCCGGTCGAACGGTGACGATTCTCAGCCGTCGCGCGGGCGCTTTGCAACAAGTTTAGTTTCTTAGTCCTTGCGCGCCCGGAGGAACGCGCGAGTTCGCTCAGTTAAGTGGCAACGCGTTCGTTATCGCTTCTGTTGCCGATCGTTGCCGCTTTCCCGCTCACGAACGTCGCGGCACTTGTTCAGTCGAGCTTGCTGGACATGGTGTCAGCATTCCGACGGATGTCCGCCACGACGCCAATTCCCAAGATGCCTGCGCCTTGGCGCATCCCTCGTTATGCCAGCCACTTCCGCGTCGTCTTCGTTACAAACAGTCTATGGCATTGGCATTGCTCCTTTGCCGGCTGGGCACTGCTTAAACAAACGCCAAGGAGATACGCCATCATGGAATCGTTTCGTGCAGGCCAGATCGAAAAAGCTCCGGATCACGCGCTCGTAACTGCCGCCAAACGCGGAGACACATACGCGTTCGAAAAACTCGTGTTGCGCCACAGGCGGAGAGTCCTTGCCGTTGCGTTAAGGGTAATGAATAACCGCGAGGACGCAGAAGATGTGGTGCAGGAGAGTTTCCAAAAGGCTTTCCTCCACCTGGACCGTTTTCAAGAAGCGGCACAGTTTTCTACTTGGCTTACCCGCATCGCCTTGAATGAGTCCTACATGGTGCTGCGCCGCAGACGGAGAGTTCCTGAAGTACTGCCTGTGACCTCAGACGACGGTGCGAGCTACGTCCCGGAGGCATTTGTAGATCAGAGGCCCAACCCAGAAGAATCGTGCTGGCGGCGAGAGCACTTTGAACTTTTGACCAAGGCGATCAATCGGCTCGGTCCAACGATTCGAAAAACCATCTGGCTTCGCATGGTCGAGGAGCGCTCTGTCGAAGAAACAGCTCAGCTGCTCGACACATCCGTTGCCGCCGTAAAATCACGGGTTTGTCGAGGCCGCCGCGAGTTAAGTGGAATTGTAAATCGTGCGCTCGTATACGCGTCGCCAGCGTAGCCACGCACGAACGCGTCTGGAATGGCGGCCAACGCGTTATCCAATACGGAGGGCAGCACGGCGGTCGAAGTTCCGCCGCAAAGGCGAGCTAGATGTTTGCAGATCACATTTCATGGAAAAGGATAAAACAAATGGAATACAAAATGATTTCTGATACGGGAATGAATGTTTCGCGAATCGCGCAAGGCACATGGGCCATCGGAGGTTGGATGTGGGGAGGCACCGACGAAAGAGAATCAATTCGCACGATTCACGCCGCCCTCGACCAGGGCATCAACCTGATTGATACCGCGCCGGTGTACGGTTTCGGCGTTTCCGAAGAAATCGTCGGGAAAGCAATTGCGGAGAGGGGACATCGCGAGCAGGTTTTCATCGCGACCAAAGTTGGACTCGAATGGCACGACGGATCGATTACGCGAAATTCCTCGCCCGCTCGCGTCCGTCAGGAGCTCCAGGATTCGCTCCGCCGGCTGCGCACGGACTACATCGACATCTACCAAGTGCATTGGCCGGATATGGCCGTCCCGATCGAAGAAACCGCCCGAACGATGCACGCCCTCTTCAAGGAGGGTCTGATCCGCGCGATCGGTGTGAGCAATTATTCTCCCGAGCAGATGAACCGCTTCATGTCCGTTTCTGAGCTGCACACCGTCCAGCCTCCTTACAACCTCTTTGAGCGCCAAATTGAAGGTGACGTGCTGCCTCACCTGCGCAAAAAGAATCTGAGCGCTTTCGCCTACGGGCCTCTCTGCCGCGGACTCTTGACCGGCACAATGCGGCCGGACACGAAGTTCAGCGGTGACGATCTCCGACTGTCCGATCCGAAATTCCAGCCGCCGCTGTATGCGCAATATCTGAGCGCAGTTCAGCAACTGGATGAACTGGCGCAAGAAAGATACGCAAAAAACGTGATGGATATTGCCGTTCGTTGGGTGCTGGACCAGCCCGGAATCACCACGGCGCTGTGGGGCGCGCGCCATCCTGAAGAATTGGAAGCTGTGGCCGGCGCCCTCGACTGGCACCTCGACGTGGATGCGCTCGCGGCGATCGATCAGATTCTGCGGCAAACGATCGCTAGTCCGATCGGTCCCGAATTCATGGCGCCACCGGCTAACAACGCCGTGGCCGCCTGACAGACCGAAGCCGGCAATCATGTTGAGCTTCTCAAAAACAGAAAGCAAAGGCCGGCCACAAACTGAGCGCGGAGGGGCCGGTTCGGAAGATTTTCGAGCAGGCGAGAGCAAAGCCATGATCAACATAAAACTACTGGGCTATGTATTGGCATTGATTGGAGTCACCGCCATTATGGTGCGCCCGCAGTACACAGCGGGCGACTATGTTTCGCCGTCGGAAGCCGTTCCCACGGGGAAAGCCCCCAAGATGCAGGTGCAATTGCTGAATCCTGGAGAAGCGACGAAACAATATGCGGTGATTTTCTACCAGGGAGACGAGGCTTTTTCCGGGCTGCAGGAGTTTGCTGAGAAGTATCACGTCACGAGCGCGCATTTCACCGCTATCGGAGCACTGAGTGGCGCGACCCTGGGATGGTTTGATCCTCAACGCAAAATGTACAAGAAGATTCCCATCGCTGGTCAGCACGAAGTGATCGGGATGAGTGGCGATATCGCGCTGTATCAAGGAAGGCCCGTCGTACACACCCACATGGTGGTGGGAGGGCCAGATGGAACGACGCACGGCGGTCATGTTCTCGAGGCGTACGTATCACCGACGTTGGAAGTAATGGTCACCGTCGATCCTGCGACGATGCAGAAGCGTTTTGATCCAGCAACCGATCTCACGCTGATTGATCCCGCCTTGAAGTAGCGTCGCGATGTGCCGCGATTGCAAAGCGACTATGAATGGAGGAGGCGAGCGATTATGGCTGAAGTCCGTGTGATCGCGAGATCCGTGGCGCGCAAAGGAAGGGAAGACCAACTCCGAGAGCTCCTGTGGGGCATGTTAGCTCCCACCCGAGTCGAAGCGGGATGCAAATTGTATGAACTCTATGAGTCAAGCTCAAAGGGGCGCTTTTATTTTTACGAAATATGGGAAAGCCAGGCCGCGCTCGATCAACACGCAGCAAGTCCTCACTTCCAGCACTTAGAGCAGAGTATTGGAGATTTAGTGCAGGAGCCGTTCGAGGTAAACACCTTGGAGGCAGTTCTGATCGGCGCCTTTGCTGCGTGACATTCGCGAGGGTCCAAAATACGAATCCGAGATGGAATTCGGAAAAGGAAGATCACGCTATGCCATTGATCAAGATCGATGCTCTGGAAGGAAGAAGCCAATCCGAAGTGGCAACTCTCCTTGACGCGGTGCACAGGGCGGTTGTGAAGGCGTTTCATGTCCCGGTGCGAGACCGTTATCAGGTCTACCAAGCCCATCCCAAAGGGTGCTTAGTCATTCAAGACACCGGTCTAAACATCCCCCGGACCCACAAAGCTCTGATCATTACGGTGATAAGCAAGCAGCGCGACGAAATTCTGAAGCGCAGATTCTACAAGGAATTGACGGAGCAGTTGGCTAGCTCAGCTTCGCTCGCTCCCGGCGACGTGATGGTCGCAATCGTCGAGAATTCGGCGGCGGACTGGAGCTTCGGCAACGGCGAACCTCAATTCTTAACCGGCGAGCTCGGATAAGGAGCTAGCCAAACCGGAATTGACAAACCACCCTGGTTGGTTGTGTTATTTTGCAGGTCGAAACGCAGCGGCTATCAACGAACGAAAGGCGCTTACTGTTTATCGCAGCCACGGAATCCCAACCGACACTGCTTCCGCGCACCGAGCGCTTGGTATGAATAGGTGCACGAGACGCTCAAATTCCCGCTTAATCCTGCGGGCTCAGATTGTTGGCCTGGAAACCCTCGAGTCGGTGATCAGGAACCGGGGAGTTGCCGGAACCCGTCATCGCGGAGCGATTCTCAATCCGAACACAGGACCGCGTAGAAAAAGCGCAACAATTCTCGGCCAGCAGCATCAGAACCGAAGGCGGGCTTACCTGGATTGCGCCACGAAGCATGGCTCCGGAGTACGGAGTGTTTCACGCGCGAGCAAAACTCAGCAACAACCGCCAACCGTCAAAGGCTGCTCGTCAAGCCGAACGATACCAAGGTGGGGACAACACGATCGCACCATAAAAGTATTTTCCAGGTGAGGGACCGGTCAACCGCAGTACCAGTTATCCGATCGCCGTCGGGAGGGACCAAGACCATGAACACGCCGGACAGCACGAGAGCGATCAAGGGAGATGAGGGCTGCAGGGACGGGCACTATCGCGCCAAGCAGGACCTGCGCGCGAAGACTATGACCAGCACAGGCGGAGTGCCCACAGCGGAGCCGGATCCGAACAGCTCGATTTCCCTGCAAGCGCAAAATCCGACGGATTTGGGCGAGCTCAGGATTGGGCGCGCCTCTGAAGAAGCTGCCGGAATTCCTGCCATCTGGAACACGATGCTCTATGGCATCGGCGAAATGGGTCCGATTCGGGCTCCGGAAGCTTTCTTGAAGATCAACCAGGTAACTGGTTTCGACTGCCAGAGCTGCGCGTGGCCGAGTCCCGACAAGAAGCGGAAGATTTTTGAGTTTTGTGAGAATGGTGCCAAGGCTGTCTCTGACGAGTCTACCAACAAGCGCGTCGGGCCTGACTTCTTCGCGAAGTATTCGATAGCGGAGCTCGCGGCGAAATCAGATTACTGGCTGAACCAGCAGGGTCGCCTGACTTCCCCGATGGTACGGCACGCGAACACGACGCACTATCAGCCGATCACATGGCCGGACGCCTTTGCGATGCTCGCGCAAGAACTAAACGCTTTGGATTCGCCCGACCAAGCCAGCTTCTACACATCTGGCAAGACGACCAATGAGCCGGCCTTTCTTCTGCAGTTATTCGCGCGGCAGTTCGGAACCAACAATCTTCCGGATTGCTCGAACATGTGCCACGAGTCCTCGGGCGTTGCGATGGTAGAGACGCTCGGCGTCGGCAAGGGTACAGCCACGCTGGAGGACATGGAGAGCACCGACCTCATCTTCATCTTTGGAAACAACCCTGGCACAAACCACCCGCGAATGTTGACATCGCTTCAGAAGGCCAAGGACCAGGGTGCAAAGATCATCGCGGTTAACCCCTTGCCTGAAGTCAGCTTGATGAGGGTGACCAATCCCAACCCCCAGGATTACCCGACTCCTTTGCAGCTGCCCTTCGCGCTGCTTGGCCATGGCCAGGCGCTTGCCGATCTTTATCTCCCGGTGCGCGTCAATGGCGATGTAGCGGCAATCCAAGGCATTTTGAAGGATCTGTTCGAGCGCGAACGTGCGGGACGCATTTCGCAAATTGACCGTGAGTTCATTCAGACCTTCACCGAAGGTTTCGAAGCACTGCTGGCCGATGTGGATGCGACAAGCTGGGAAGAAATTGAAGAGAATAGCGGGCTGACTCGAAATCAGCTGCGTGTCGCTGCCGATATGTACGCGGCCTCAAAGAAGACCATAATCGCGTGGTGCCTGGGCGTTACACAGCAACGCAACGGAGTTGATAATGTTTCGATGATCGTGAATCTTCTGCTCGTTGGCGGTCACATAGGCCGCCCGGGGGCCGGCACGGTGTGTGTACGTGGACACTCGAACGTCCAGGGTGACCGCACGATGGGTGTGTGGGAGCGTCCGCCGAAAGCTTTTTTGGAGGCACTTAAGAAAGAGTTCAACTTTGAACCACCCCAGAAATGGGGATATGACACTGTCGAGACCATGCACGCGATGTTCGATGGAGACGTTAAGGTATTTTTTGCGATCAGCGGCAATTTCCTTTCGAACACGCCGGACACAGTCTACAGCGCGCACGCCATGCAGCGTTGCAAGTTCACGGCCCACGTATCAACCAAGCTGAACCGATCCCACCTGATCACGGGCGAGCGAGCTCTGATCCTGCCTTGCCTGGGGCGGACGGAGGAAGACATACAGAAAACTGGCAAACAGTTCCTGACCATCGAAGATTCGATGGGGATCATCAACCCTTCGCAGGGATTCTTTCCGCCGGCTTCGCCTGATCTGAGGAGCGATGTCGCGATCCTTGCTAGTCTTGCGCACGCAACCTTGGGGTCTCGAACGACTACCAACTGGCTCGGATTTGCGGAGAACTACAACCTGATCCGGGATGCGATTTCCAGGGTGATTCCGGGATTCGAGAACTTCAACGCGCGACTTGCCAGCGAGGGGTTCTTCTATCTGCCGAATGCCGCCAGGCAGCGCATCTTCAAGACGAGCTCAGGCAAGGCAAAACTAACCGTCTGCCCAATCCCGCAGCATCACCTGGAGCCCGGCGAACTGCTGTTGACCACCATTCGCAGCCACGATCAATTCAACTCCACAATCTACGGTCTGAATGATCGCTATCGAGGTGTCTTTGGCGGCCGGCGGGTTCTCTTTCTGAACCCGCTTGATATGGAGGCAATGAATCTGCAGGCCGGTCAAATCGTGGACATCTGTAGTCACTTTGAGGGAGAAATCCGCAAGGCGCCGCGCTTCGCGATCGTCCCCTATGCGATCGCCCGCCGCAGCGCCGCCGCGTACTACCCGGAGGCCAATGTTCTGATCCCCGTGCGCAGCGTTGCCGCGAAGAGTAACTGTCCTGCCTTTAAATGCATTCGCATCACACTAACGCTGTCAGATTCTGTTAGGGCGCTGCAGTTCTCCAAGGCAGATCTTGTTCACAACCTGGATCGCAATGTGCCCCGTGTTCCCTGATGCGCTAGTTTCCGGGGGCATTTGCGAGGAGATTCCGCCGACGGTCGACACTCGGTTTTGGGGTCTCGCGATTGCACGGATTTGTGGATTAAGCTCCTTTCGAGAAGCCGTCGAGTGTTTATCGCGCAGCGCGTGAATCTTGTAACGCTATTTCTCGAGCAGAGCCCGGAGCACGTAGCCGATTGCGAATGAAAGTGCCGGGCGGTTGGACACCGTGTCGAACTCCGTCGCAGTCATTCGACACGCCGGGCGAGTAAATGCCGAGCTTCGATCGGATCGTCACGCTCGCACCACTCATCGATTCAGCCACTTACGGGTCGATGCCCCTTGTCTCGCACAACTTCACATATCTGGCACGGCATTTGCACCTGTCTTCCATCGAGAAGCGAAAATACAGAAAAGGTTGCGAGCGGCCGGCGAGAATTGATGTTCAATAACGTTCATACCACCTCAATTCCGCCGGCCAGCAGCCAAAGGATGATCCGCTATGAAGCCAATTACGCCTGAAAAAGACAAACTGGGATTCATCGGAATCGGCTACATGGGCCAGCCGATCGCGCAGCGGTTGCTTGCAGCGGGCTTCAAGCTGACTGCGTATGACCGCGATCGCAGCCAGGCCGAGGAATTGATTCAATATGGCGGTGCGGTCGCGGAAAGTGTTGCGCAACTTGCGTCGGGTTGCGACGTGCTGCTGTCCTGCCTTCCCAGTGACGAGGCCGTGATGAATGTTTTTAACGGACCGGACGGCGCTTTCGCGAGCGCGCGAAGAGGCTCGCTGTTCATCGACATGAGTACGGTTTATCCCGAAACATCCAAGACACTCGCGCGGCTCGGTTCCGAACACGAAGTGGACGTGCTTGATGTGACCATCTCGGGCAGTACTCCAGTCGCTCAACAGGGGGCGCTTGTCCTGTTCGGAGGCGGCGATCGCCGCCGCTTCGACGCCGCGGAGGCGATCTTTCGCGCCATGGCTCGAAAATATTTCTACGTCGGGCCCAGCGGCTCCGGAGCGACGATGAAGCTCGTGGTGAACAGCCTGCTGGGAATCGGAATGCAAGCGATCGCTGAGGCCGTTGCGCTCGGAGAGAAGGCTGGCCTCGATCGCAATCGTTTATTGGACGTGCTGGCCCAGACCGCAGTCGTCTCTCCGGCGCATGTGGGAAAACTGCAGAGAGCGACGAATAACGATTACAGCCCGCAGTTTCCGCTGCGGCTGATGAACAAGGATTTCGGACTGATACTGAAGCTCGCGGCTGCGGTCGGCGCTCAGATGCCAGCGGCGAAAGCGGCATTGCAAGTCAACGCGGCACAATTGATGCCAGGAAACGAGCAAGACTTCTCCGCCGTCATTCTACAGATGGAGCGGCAAGCCCATTTGGACTCTGCGGATGGCAAAAGGGTTGGAATTGGCGCCGGTCAATAACGTGGCCTCGCGCGGCGGAGAACTGCTTAATGCATTTGAAGTGAGGAGCGGCCATGATCCAACTGAAAGTGAATGGAGCTGACCAGTCGTTTAGCGGCACACCTGAAATGCCGCTGCTCTGGTACCTGCGCGACGTTTTGGGGCTCACGGGATC
>Ga0308309_10000421_pt1 | contig 27560 bp, 20 predicted proteins | sample HubBroMetageWFT5_FD_192491 | JGI IMG/M metagenome (GOLD analysis project Ga0308309, IMG submission 192491) | Warmed and freeze-thawed soil microbial communities from the Hubbard Brook experimental Forest, New Hampshire - Hubbard Brook CCASE Soil... | ecosystem: Environmental > Terrestrial >...
CTTGATTCCACTACCTATAAAGGAGAACCCACATGCCACTGCTTGAGATCAATCAGAGCCGCCACATCTGTGCTTCTGTCCGACTCGATGAAGTCACCGCCACGCAGGTCGATCAGTATGCCGCCTTCATCCATGCATCCGCGGATGATGTTGTGGACAAGGCGCTCAACTATGTCTTCTCAAAGGACCGCGACTTCCAGGACTTCCTGAAGACGGCACACGCCAAGCAGGTTGCCCCCGCTTTGCGTGTGCGAAAAGGTCCGAGCCATGGTGCGACGGAGCAGCCGACAAAGAAGCTTGCAGCCGGGGTGGAGTCCACGGCTTCTGTGCGCGCAGTGAAGGCATGATCGTCCATTCAATTTCGTGGTGGTGCAAGAACGGTGCTTCGCACCGGAAGAATTTTGACACTCCATCCCTGAAAGGGTCGCGCAGGTGCACCACGGTGCACTTACAGCGATTTCAAGGACATACAGATTTGAGGTGCACTTGGGTGCACCTATGAAATCCGAGGGAACATGGCAATTCTGAAAGCAAAGCCAGACGCGATTTCTGAGAGCGATCACACTCTAAATCGCGTCTTCCCCGTGACCGCGAAGCTAACGAAAGAGGAGCGAGCGAGAATCACTGAGTTCGCCAGGTCGCAGGGCTTTGCACGCGGGGAATGGATACGCGATGTGATCCTCCGGGAGTTGCGCGGAGCGTCGGCCAGCGACCCATCGCTGGCCGAGATTCTCGGGGTTCGCTTGCTCCTCGTAAACGTACTGCGGCCTCTGGCCGCAGGCCAGAGACTCACGCCGGAGGCGTTCGACAAACTGCTCGATGAAATCAGCGACGCAAAGCACCAGCTAGCCGCCAAGTTGGCGACTCCCTGCGAAAGGAAATAGGCGATGGCAACGACAAAGTGGGGACGCAAGGAAACAATGATCTGGCCACCGCACAGCCCGATTTACACATATGGCGCGGTGTTCATGGCGTGCGTTTTTACTGGACTATTTCTCTACTGCCGGTTCAGCTTCGGCAACAACTCGCTACAGCGTTTCTACACGCCGATCTACATACGATCGAGCATCGCCGGAGCAATCGGAGCGGGCCGCCAAGATAGCTACCGGATGCTCATGGTGGGCGCGCGCGGAATGGCACCGCGTCTGGCGATGAACGTCGACGTCATGGACGGCAAGACGCCGGAACCGGGCGGCAAACCCATCCCGCTTGCGCTCTCGCGGCCCGCCTTGCAGCGCGGCTACGTTCTCCTTTACCTGGGACCGCAGCAGAGCTACATCGATGCGCGCTTGAGTGCGTACCTCAAAACTGCGGTTTACGGAGGCGATACCCTTTTCGAGCTCTACGAGCTTCCCCTGTTTTTTGGTCTCGCGTCACTGATCATCCAACTCCCGTTTTCCATCGCCAAGGACGTACGACGACGGAAACAACTGAGGTACGGACGACGACTGAGAGGCCCCGAGATGCTAACCCCGAAGGAATTCAACCTCCGGGTAGAAGGAGATGGCATAGGGATCAAGACCGACAGGATGAAGGCGATGATCCGCATACCGAAACGAGCCGAGGCTCAGCATATGCAGATCATCGCCGATACTGGCGGGGGCAAGACCGTGATCCTGCTCCAGATCCTTCGCCAGATAAAACATCGTGGCGATTCCGCGATCGTCTACGACCCAGCACGGGACTTCGTCCGGCGCTTCTACGACCCGAAGAGAGGCGATGTGATCCTGAATCCACTCGATAAGCGTTGCCCGTATTGGGGACCGTCGGAAGAACTGCGCCGCCGCTCCGAGGCGAAGGCTCTGGCGGTCTCCCTGTTCCAGCCGCCGCAGGACAGGAAGGGTGAGTTCTTCATCGAGTCCCCGCAGAAGATCTTCGCCTTCCTGATGGCCTATGGCCCCACACCGGAGGAGTTGGTGAAGTGGATGTCAGACCCGCAGGAAATCGACCGAAGGCTGAAAGGGACGGAGCATGCTCATCTGATCAGCCCAACGGCGCAGGAACAGCGTTCAGGTGTTCTTGGCTCGCTTGGGCTGGTCGCCGACAGCCTTCGTCTGCTCCCGAAGAAGGGCGAGGGGAATGGCGAATGGTCGGCCAGGGAGTGGGCCGAAACGCGGCAAGGTTGGATATTCATCACTTCACTCCCAACAGAACGTGAGGCCCTTAAGCCGCTTCATAGTCTATGGATCGACCTGCTCGTGTTGCGTTTGCTAAATGAGCCGAAGGAAGGACAGAAGCGGGTATGGTTCGTGATCGACGAGTTGGCAAGTTTGCAGAAGCTCCCCCAGTTGCATACCGCCATTACAGAAAATCGGAAGAGCAATAATCCGGTCATCCTGGGTTTTCAGGGTAAGGCTCAACTGGAAGTCCTCTACGGCCACCTGGCGGAGGTCATGCTGTCCCAACCGGCAACCAGCATTTGGCTGAAGACTAAGGAGCCGGCCGCTAGCGAGTGGGTCAGCAAGTTCATTGGAAAGGTCGAGATCGAAAGGCTACGCGAGACCCACTTCGATGGCTCCCGCGCTGGGCGAAACTTCACTCTGGACCGGCAGATTGAACCACTGGTGATGGAGTCCGAAATCTCCGGGCTGGCGGACCTCCACGCCTATATGAAGTTCGAGAACTATGTGACACGCTTCTCATTCCCTCGGTTCGATATGCCGATTGTCGCCAGTGGCTTCGATCTCCGGGATATACCCGAGGACAAGCTCCCCTATGATCCCAAGAACATAGGAGCAGCTAAGCCCCAAGTGCGTCCAACTGAACTAAAACAAGAGCCCAATGTCTCCACACCGCCGCAGCGAACATCTCCACGAACAGCGACGGAGACCCCGCAGCAGGAGACGGACCTTGAGATGAATGTCAACGCCCAACAAAGCCTCAATCTTCGGGGTTAAGGAACTCTCATGCTTACCATCTCAAAGCCACTCTCCGCGGGCCAGGCGCAGACCTACCACCAGCTGGAGTTCACCGCGAAGGAGCAGAACTATTGGTCTCAGCGCGGAGTCATCGCAGGGGAGTGGCAAGGCCGCCTCGCCGAGGAATTCGGCCTTGCCGAAACTGTCTCTGCCGAAGACTTCGCGAAACTCAGCCAGGGCCAGCATCCACAAACCGGGAAGCAACTTGTGCGGCAACGAGCGTCCTATGAATATCAGGATGCCGACGGCAAGAGGGTCAAGACAATGGAGCATCGAGCCGGCTGGGATGCGACCTTTTCCGCCCCCAAGTCCGTCTCGCTCACTGCCCTTGTCGGCGGGGATGAGCGTGTCCGCGAAGCGCACCGAGAGAGCGTTCGCGTTGCCCTCGACCAACTGGAACACTATACGCAAGCCCGCATCGGCGGCAATCATCCGGCCGAGACTACTGGGAAATTTATCGCCGCCAAGTTTGAGCACGATACAGCCCGCCCGGTCGATGGCTATGTCGCGCCACAGCTTCATACACACGTTGTTATCTTCAACATGACCGAGCGGGCCGATGGAGAAACCCGTGCCCTACAGGAGCGAGGGCTCTTTCAGTCGCAGCAATTTGCCACGGCCATCTATCAATCCGAGCTAACTTATCGGGTACGCCAACTCGGTTATGAAATCACGACAGGGCGGAGCGGCGCCCCCGAGATTAAGGGATACACGCAGGAATACCTCGACGCATCCAGTCCCCGCAGCCAACAGATTCGCGAGTACCTCGAACGCACGCACCGCTCCGGAAAGGAGGCTGCAGAGATCGCCGCGCACGCGACGCGCGACCGCAAAGAGATTCATTCGCCCCGAGAAGTCATGGCCGCCCACCGGAAGCTCGCAGCAGACTTTGGGCACCAAGCCGAGGCCGTTGTTCGGGCCGCACATGAACGGTGTCAACACCAGGAGAAACCCGTTAACTCGTTTGAGCGTGTTCGAGAATCTCTCACCTTTTCCCGCGACAAGAACTTCGAGCGTGAGGCGGTTGTGGATGAACGTGCGCTCATCCGGGACGGGCTCCGCCGCGGCATGGGCGAGATCACCCACGCCCAAGTACGCGCTAATCTTGACGCCCGCGTGGCTTCCGGAGAATTTCAAATAGTCGAGCGGTCTCAGGGCATTCCCGGCCGCCAGTTCACCACCGCGAAAACCATCGAAGCAGAACATGAGATTCTACGCCGGATGCGTGAGGGACAAAACCAGGTCGAGCCGGTTCTTTCGCGTTCGCAGGCCATCGCCGTTGCCGATCATCACCAACATCTCAACCGGACACAAAGAAGCGTGGTCGAGGATGTCCTCAGTTCGTCGGACCACATCCAAGGAATCCAAGGGTTCGCGGGCTCGGGCAAAACAACGACGCTCGCGGCCATCCGTGGCGCTGCTGAAGGGCAGGGTTATCAGGTCGAAGGTTTTGCGCCGACCTCCCGCGCCGCGCGCCAACTTAATGAGGCAGGCATCGAGGCCGGAACCCTACAAGGCTTCCTCGTCCGCACCGCTAATCCCGACCTACGAGAGCAAAAGCACTTCTACCTTGTCGATGAATCGAGCCTCGCCAGCACCAATCAGATGCGCGAGTTTCTTTCCCGGCTTGGTCCGAATGACCGTGTGCTTCTGATCGGCGATACCCGCCAGCATCAGGGCGTCGAAGCGGGCCGCCCCTTCGAGCAACTGCAGGAAGCCGGAATGCGTACGGCCAGACTCGATGAGATCGTGCGCCAAAAGGATCCCGCTCTGAAATCTGTCGTCGAACTCCTGGCGACGAGCCAAGTCTCCGCTGCGCTCGACGCACTCCAGCAACAGGGTCGCATGAAGGAAATTCCCAATGCAGAAGACCGTGTCCGCACCATCGCAAAGAGTTACGTCGAATCGCCCAATAACACTCTCATCGTCTCACCGGACAATGCTTCCCGCCGCGAGCTGAACGTCGCTGTTCGCCAGGAGTTGAAGGCCAATGGAACTCTTGCGCCGGAAGACCATACTCTTCGCGTCCTCGTTCAGCGTCAGGACATGACCGGAGCCGAACGATCATGGGCAAGCCACTACGAGATCAATGACGTAGTCCGCTACACACGTGGCAGCAAAGCCATCGGAATCGAAGCTGCCGCCTACGCATCGGTCGTCGCGATCAACCCATTCGCAAACCAACTCACTGTCGAAAAAGCGAACGGAGAGCTTGCGACCTACGATCCCCGCCGCCTTATAGGCGTCAGCGTCTACCAAGAGATCCAACGCGAGTTTTCCGTAGGTGACCGCATCCAGTTTACTGCCCCCGACAAATCACTCGGCGTTGCGAATCGCGACATGGCCGCGATCGAGGCGATCCACCGCGATGGTCGCCTATCCGTGCGCCTCGACAATGACCGCCAGATCGAATTTGACCCAAACGAGCATCGTCATCTCGACCACGGCTACGCCGTTACCAGTCACAGCTCCCAGGGTCTTACCGCCGAACGCGTCCTCGTTCACGCGGATACAAGTGTCCACCCGGACTTGCTCAACTCCCGTTTCGGCTACGTCTCCATCTCGCGCGCCAGCCACGAGGCCACGCTCTTTACTGACGATGTGGCAAAACTCGGTCCACAATTAGGAGCTGAGGTCTCGAAGACATCCGCTCTGGAAATCAATCAAGCTTCATCCATCGCCCAGGGAATTGGGCTAAGGCTCTGAAAATGCCTACGATTGGACAGCCAGAATGCATCCTGTTTCGCCGGGCATCCCCGAGGGTCCGCCTGATATTATTTCATTTACTGTAAGGCAGCGTATTGTAACATATAGATAAATCAGTAGTTATTTGAAAGTATGCATGAAACGTTAGTAAAACAATTGACATTTCGAAGTTGTGGAGAGTAGCATAACTGTGGAGGATCAGGGAAAATGCGGACGAGCACACTTGAGCAGTTGAAGCGACATCTTCGGCCTGGACGTGTGTACCGCAGAGAAGACCTTCTACCCTGGTCCCACAGTGTTGACCGTCACCTCAAAGAACTCACTGCCGATGGGACCCTCCAGAAGCTTCGTACCGGCTTGTACTACAGCCCTCGCAAATTTGAATTTGGAGAGGCTCCCGCGGACGAGCAGGAGCTGGTTAAAGCGTTCCTGAAAACAGACCGTTTTGTCGTGACCTCCCCAAATGCCTACAACCAGTTGGGACTTGGGACCACGCAGCTCTACAACAAACGGGTTGTCTACAATCAGAAACGGCACGGGACATTTCCGCTCGGCAATCGAATGGTCACTTTCGAGCGCCGCACGAATGTTCCAAGGCAACTCTCTCCCGAGTTTCTGCTGGTTGATCTTGTTAATGAGTTAGGCGACCTTGCGGAGGATCGGGACGCCGTTCTTTCCCGCGTTCGCACAAAAGCTAAAGAGATGGACCCGAGAAAGCTTTCGCGGGCAGTTTCTCTCTACGGCAAATACTCCACACAGAAAAAGTTTCAGGAGATGTTGCAACATGCCTGACTCTTTTCTGCATGAGCGACGCGACTTCAAGGCACTTGTCGAGACCGTTGCAGCCAGCGAGAAGATCAATGATCCAGCTCTCGTGGAAAAAGACTACTGGATCATGCACGCCGTCTTTGGGCTCAAACAGCTTGGCTTAACGTTTGAGCTCAAGGGCGGCACTTCGCTTTCCAAGGGCTTTGGGATCATTGAGCGATTCTCTGAAGACATCGACATTCGCATCGAACCCTTCGACGGACTTCAGGTCGATACCAATCCAAATCACGAGAGGCCCACGCACATTGAGTCCAGACGAGTCTTTTATGAAGGGCTGCGGGACAAGATCAGGATCCCAGGGATTACGACCGTCGAGAGGGATACAACCTACGATGACGAAACGCTGAGGAACGCCGGCCTCAGGTTAAGCTACGAAACCCATTTTGGTTCAATCGCTGGCCTCAAGGATGGAATTCTTCTGGAAGTTGGCTTCGATCAGACGGCTCCGAACCGCTCTGTTACGATTTCGTCCTGGATCGTCCAGTTCGCAGAGGCCAAGAAGCTTCAATACACCGACAACCGAGCGCTCGACATCCCCTGCTACAACCCCGAATACACTTTCGTGGAAAAGGTCCAGGCTGTGGTTCGAAAATACGGCCAGTTCAAAGGGACAGGGAAAATCCCAACAAATTTCCTGAGACACTACTACGACATCCACCAACTTCTTGACGTCGAAGGCGTGCAGAAATTCATCGGGACTCCAGAATGCTTGGCGCACAAAAAGAAGCGTTTCAAATCTTTGGACCAAGACGTAGCAAAAAGCGGAGCCTTCACGATTGAAGACGAGAACGTTCGCAAGCAATTCGAAGTGGAATATTCAAAGACAGCCCCACTCTACTATCGCGGACAAATTCCGTTCGACACAATTCTCGCCCGCATTCAGCGAGACCTCGTACGTCTGTAGTACTTGGGCAAATCTAAGCAATTGTTCCTTCGCGCCTACACGCGGCTCCGCTTCGGTGATCCCTCTCTGATGTGCGATAATTCGCCTTTCCCCCACTCACATCTCAGAATGACGTAAGGCATGGCTCTCAAGAAATCTGAACTCTATTCCTCTCTGTGGTCAAGCTGCGACGAACTCCGCGGCGGCATGGACGCCAGCCAATACAAGGACTACGTCCTTGTCCTGCTTTTCATCAAGTATGTAAGCGATAAGTACGCTGGCGTGCCGTATGCGCCCATCACCATTCCGGCCGGCGCCAACTTCAAAGACATGGTTGCTCTCAAGGGCAAGCCTGACATCGGCGACCAGATAAACAAGAAAATCATCGGCCCTCTGGCCAATGCCAACAAACTGTCCGACATGCCGGATTTCAACGACCCCGGAAAGCTTGGCAGTGGCAAGGAGATGGTGGAGAGGCTCACTAACCTCATCGCCATCTTTGAAAACAAATCGCTCGACTTCAGCAAGAATCGCGCCGACGGCGACGACATCCTGGGTGACGCCTACGAATACCTCATGCGGCACTTCGCCACGGAAAGTGGCAAGAGCAAGGGCCAGTTCTACACTCCCGCCGAGGTCAGCCGTGTCATTGCGCAAATTATTGGCATCCATGACGCAGCGACGACCAGCGCAACCACTGTTTACGACCCAACTTGCGGTTCGGGCTCACTGCTACTGAAGGTGGGCGATGAGGCGGGCACTACTGTCACACTCTACGGACAGGAAAAGGATGCCGCTACGAGCACTCTTGCCCGGATGAACATGATCCTGCACAACAACCCCATTGCTGTCATCGAGCAGGGGAGCACGCTCGCCCTTCCCAAGTTCAAGGAGGGCGGCGCGCTCAAGACTTTTGACTACGTTGTTGCCAACCCGCCGTTTAGTGACAAGCGCTGGAGCACCGGCATTGACCCGGCCAAGGACGAGTTTGAGCGCTTCAAGCATTTCGGCGTACCTCCGGCCAAGCAGGGCGACTACGCTTACCTACTCCACATCGTCCGTTCGCTCAAGAGCACCGGCAAAGGCGCGTGCATCCTGCCGCATGGTGTCCTCTTTCGCGGCAACGCGGAGGCGGACATCCGCCGCGGGCTTGTGCGCAAGGGATACATCAAGGGCATTATCGGCCTACCCGCCAATCTCTTCTACGGCACCGGTATCCCCGCCTGCATCGTCGTTGTCGACAAACAGGACGCTCACGCACGCAAGGGCATCTTCATGATCGATGCCAGCGCGAGCTTCATGAAGGATGGCCCTAAGAACCGCCTGCGTGCCCAGGACATTCACAAGATCGTCGATGTCTTCAACCGACGGCTTGAAGTCCCGAAATACTCGCGCATGATTCCGGTCGAGGAGATCGAAAAGAACGACTTCAACCTCAACCTGCCGCGATACATCGACAGCCAACAGGCCGAGGATCTGCAGGACATCGAGGGCCACCTGCGGGGTGGCATTCCGGAGCGAGACGTGGATGCTCTCTGCCGCTACTGGAAAGTCTGTCCGAATCTTCGCCAGGTGTTGTTCAAGGCGAACCGCCCCGGCTACGCCGATCTCGCCGTGCACAAGGCGGCCATCAAGTACACCATCTACGGGCACCCAGAGTTCGCCGTCTTTATTACGGGCATGAACGCCCACTTCGCCAAGTGGCGGCAGAAGAGTGCCAGGACGCTACGCGAGTTGAAGTCTGGCAGCCATCCGAAAGAAGTCATCGGCACGCTTTCCGAAGACCTGTTGGCTCACTACACCGCCCAGGCGCTCATCGACAAATATGACGTATATCAGCACCTCATGGACTACTGGGCCGGCACCATGCAGGACGACTGTTATCTCATCGCCGCCGATGGCTGGAAGGCCGAAACCTCCCGCGTGATCGAAAAAGACAAGAAGGGCAAAGAGAAAGACAAGGGCTGGGCCTGCGATCTCATACCCAAGACTCTCATCGTTGCCCGCTACTTCGGCAGTGAGCAGGAAGCGATCACGAAGTTGGAAGCTGATCTGGAAAGCATCACCGCCCGTATCACTGAATTGGAAGAAGAACACGGCGGCGACGAGGGGGCTTTCTCCGAGCTGGACAAGGTGAACAAGGCCAACGTCACCCACAGGCTGAAGGAGATCGAGGGCGACAAGGAAGCCAAGGATGAAGCCGCCGTGCTGAACGAATGGCTGAAGTTTGCTACCGAGGAAGCTGCCCTCAAGAAGCAGATCAAAGAAACGACGTCAGACCTGGATGCCAAGGCTTATGCGAAATACCCCAAGCTCACGGAGGCGGAGATCAAGACGCTGGTCGTGGACGACAAATGGCTCGCCGCGCTCGATGCCGCCATCCACGGCGAGATGGATCGTATTAACCAGGCCCTCACTCAACGTGTCAAGGAATTAACGGAGCGCTACGAAACGCCGATGCCTCAGATGGTCAGCCGCGTCACGGATCGCGAAGACAAGGTGAACCGCCATCTGGAAAGAATGGGCTTCTCGTGGAAGTGAAGCCTGGCTACAAGCGAACGGAGGTGGGGATCATTCCACAAGACTGGGACGTGATGCATGTTCGCGATTTAGTTAGACAAGGACCGAAAAATGGATACTCCGCTCGAAGCAGGGATAACGCCAGTGGAACAGCGACATTAAGCCTCGCGGCTACCTCAAGTGGTCGTCTCGTCTTGAATGACGCAACAGTGAAACATCTGGAAGACTCCATTCCCGCAGGCTCTCTTCTCTTCCTCGAAACAGGTGACGTATTGGTGCAGCGGTCCAATACTGCGGAATTAGTTGGCACGACTGCAATTTTCGACGGGCCGCCAGCCACTTTCGTTTACCCCGACTTGATGATGCGGCTGCGATTCAAGGAACCTACCACTGGCCAATGGTTCTGGCGATACGCCAACAGCCGGAGCGGGCGGTCTTTTTTTCGCAGTGCCGCAGCAGGTTCCACGGGAAGCATGCCCAAAATCAGTGGCGAGAAGCTTCGCGAAATGCTCGTACCAGTGCCGCCGCTCGCCGAACAAGAAGCCGTGGCCGCGGCTTTGCGCGATGCGGATGCAGTCATCGAGTCGTTAGAACACCTCGTCATCAAGAAACGCCAGCTCAAACAAGGCGCTATGCAGGAATTGCTCACCGGCAAGAGACGCCTGCCGGGATTTGAATCCAAACCTGGCTTAAAGCAAACTGACGCGGGGAGGATACCCAATGATTGGGACTATGACAACATAGAGAGCCTCGCTGAGATCACCACGGGGGGGAGGAACACCCAAGATCGTGTCGACGATGGTCAGTATCCTTTCTTTGTCCGCTCGCAGATAGTCGAACACATCAACAGCTACTCCTATGACGGAGAGGCCGTTTTGACGGCAGGAGATGGAGTTGGAACAGGGAAAGTATTTCACTACATCAACGGTAAATTCGACGCTCACCAGCGTGTGTACCGGCTCTCGGAGTTCAGTGACCGCATCAATGGATATTTCTTCTACCTGTACTTCAGCAGCCACTTCTATAACCGCATCATGCAGATGACCGCAAAGTCGTCAGTTGATTCCGTTCGTCGCGAGATGATTGCAAGAATGCCCGTTCCTTTCCCACCTACTAAAGACGAGCAGGGAGCAATCGCCGCGATTCTGAGCGACATGGAAGACGAGATTGCAGTGTTAGAAGCCAACGTGACGAAGGCCCGGCAGCTCAAGCAAGGGATGGCGCAAGAACTCCTCACTGGAAAGGTCCGATTGGTATGAAGTCCGCGAAAGGCTACTACAGAGTCATGCTGGGACAGAAGAGCGTTTATGCAGCGGAATGCTTCGCGGGGAATTTTATTGGCACAGACTTCGGCATCGACCAAGACCTGACCAAGAAGCTGCCGGAGGAGTGGCGAGCCTTCAATCAGGAGTTCATTCCTATTTACCTGGCGAAGCACCCGGACAAAACGAAAATCGGAGCGGGCCTGGCCTGCGGAGCTTTGTGGACCGTCTCAAAAGGGATCAAAAAGGGCGACATTGTGCTTTGCCCGGATGGGTCTGGACACTATCGTGTTGGCGAAGTCAGCGGTGACTACACTTACGAACCTGGCAACATTCTTTTCCATCGCCGACCTGTTCAATGGCTGAATGTCAGTATTGACCGTGCTGCCTTGACCGAAGCCTTGCGAAATTCCACTGGATCAATCGGCACAGTCAGCAACGTCTCGCGTTACTCTGAAGAAATTGAAAGACTCATCGGCGGCGTCTCGGCACCCAAGCTAATATCGACCGATGAAACGGTCGAAGACCCCACAGCTTTTGCACTTGAGGAACACCTCGAAGATTTCCTGGTAAAGAACTGGGCACAGACCGAACTGGGCAAGGAATATGACATATATGAGGAAGACGGCGAGAAGGCTCAGCAATACCAGACTGATACCGGCCCGCTAGACATCCTTGCCATCAGCAAGGATAAGAAGCGGCTGTTGGTTGTGGAGCTGAAAAAGGGTCGAGCCAGCGATGCGGTTGTAGGACAAACGCTACGCTATATGAGCTTCGTGCAAGAGATGCTGGCCGAGCAAGACCAGACTGTACATGGAATCATCATTGCTCTCGATGATGACCAGAGAATCCGTCGAGCGCTGGCAATGGTGTCGAATATTCTGTTTTACCGTTACCAAATAAGTTTCAAGCTGGTACGCACCTAAAAATGAGCAACGTCGGCCAACCTGAACGCGCCACGCAAGACCGCGTTATCGCTCTCTTTCGCGATGAATTGGGCTATCGCTATCTCGGCGATTGGATCGACCGCGATGACAATAGCAACATTGAAGAAGATATCGTCTCGGCCTACCTGACCGCGAGCGGCTACACCTCAGCTCAGATCAGCGCGGCCCTCTACAAGCTGCGCACCGAGGCAGACAACCACAGCCGCAGCCTCTACGGAAACAACCAAGCCGTCTACAACCTTCTCCGCTACGGCGTGCCGGTAAAGATCGAGGCAGGTAAAGTCACAGAAACGGTTCACCTCATCAACTGGGACGAACCGACGGAGAACGACTTCGCCATCGCCGAGGAGGTCACGCTACGCGGCAATCACGAGCGCCGGCCTGATTTGGTGTTGTATGTGAACGGCATCGCCATCGGAATACTGGAGCTGAAAAACAGCCGGATCAGTATCGGCGACGGCATTCGCCAGTGCCTTTCCAATCAGCAACCCGAGTTCAATCAACGATTCTTTAGCACAGTGCAGTTCGTCTTCGCCGGCAACGACTCCGAGGGCCTGCAATACGGCACCGTGGGGACGCCGGAGAAATACTTTCTGAGGTGGAAAGAGGACGAGCAGGACGACAGCCGCTTCAAGTTGGACAAATATCTGCTAAAGATGTGCGCCAAGGATCGACTCATCGAGTTGATGCACGACTTCGTGCTGTTCGACGGCGGGATAAAGAAGTTGCCGCGGGTTCACCAGTATTTCGGGATCAAGGCCGCGCAGGGGCATATTCGCCAGCGCAAGGGTGGCATCATCTGGCACACGCAAGGCAGCGGCAAGAGCATCGTGATGGTGCTCCTTGCAAAGTGGATTCTGGAGAGCAACCCTAACGCCCGCGTAGCCATCATCACCGACCGCGACGAACTGGATAAGCAAATCGAGGGGGTCTTCACAGAGTCGGGCGAACCCATCAAGCGCACCACCAGTGGCCGCGACCTCATGAAAAAACTAGGCGAGGCTAAGCCGCGGCTTCTGTGCTCGCTCGTGCACAAGTTCGGCAAGAAAGACGTGGACGACTTTGAGGCATTCATCAAAGAACTGGAAGCGCAGCCGAGCCAGACGGTCGGCGAGGTCTTCGTCTTCGTGGACGAATGCCACCGCACCCAAAGCGGCAAGCTGAATCGCGTGATGAAGGCTATGATGCCCAACGCGGTTTTTATAGGATTTACCGGCACACCGCTTCTCAAGAAGGACCGGCAGACCAGCCAGGAAGTTTTTGGCGGTTACATCCACACATACAAATTCAGCGAGGCGGTCCAAGACGAAGTGGTGCTCGATCTGATCTATGAAGCGCGGGACATCGACCAGCGCCTCGGCTCCGAGGACAAAATCGACGCATGGTTCGAGGCCAAGACCAAGGGACTCAACGACTGGCAAAGGGACGAACTAAAGAACCAGTGGGGCACGATGCAGAAAGTGCTCAGCTCCAAGTCCCGCATGGAGCGAGTCGTCAATGACATTGTGTTCGATTTCAGCGTGAAGCCGCGCCTTTCCAGCGAACGCGGCAATGCGATCCTGGTGGCGTCGAGCATCTACGAGGCGTGCAAGTATTTTGCCCTTTTCCAAAAGACCCCGTTCAAGAGCAAGTGTGCTGTCGTGACTTCCTATAATCCCCAGGCGCACGACGTGACCAAGGAGGAAGTCGGCGCAAACACCGAGACAGACAAACAATTCATCTACACCACTTATAACGAATTGCTAAAGGAAATCGAAGCCAAGCCGGGCATGACGAAAACCGAGACATACGAGGAGTGGGCCAAGGCGCTGTTCATCAAGGAACCCGCTAACATGAAGCTGCTCGTAGTGGTTGACAAGCTGCTTACGGGTTTCGACGCGCCGCCCTGCACTTATCTGTACATCGACAAGTCCATGCAGGACCACGGCCTGTTCCAGGCAATCTGCCGTGTCAACAGGCTGGACAGCGAGGACAAGGACTTCGGCTACATCGTCGATTACAAAGACCTGTTCAAGAAAGTCGAGAACGCCATCGCGGTTTATACCTCCGAGCTGGATCACAGCGCCGGGGGCGTCGATCCAGAAGTGCTGCTGAAGGATCGCCTCAAGAAAGGGAAAGAACGCCTCGACGATGCGCTGGAGGCCCTCCCGCTGCTGTGCGAGCCCGTCAAACCGCCAAAGGATGAACTGGAGCATATTCACTACTTCTGCGGCAATACGGAGATTCCGGCCGACCTCCAGGAGCGGGAACCACAACGCGCCGCGCTCTACAAGGCGACCGCGTCCTTAGTGCGCGCCTATGCCAATATTGCCGACGAGTTGGAACAAGCTGGATATAGCAGTGCCGACGTCATCCGCATTAAGCAGCAACTCAACCACTATCTGAATGTCCGTGAGATCATCCGCAAAGCGAGTGGCGAGAGTCTAGATCTGAAACCGTATGAAGCCGACATGCGGCACCTGATCGACACCTACATTGAGGCCGATGAACCGAGGAAAATTTCACCCTTCGACAATATGGGCCTCCTGGAGTTGATCGTGAAAACTGGCATCGCTGATGCCATATCGAAACAACTCGGCGGTCTCAAGGGGAACAAGAACGCGATTGCGGAAACTATCGAGAACAACGTCCGCCGCAAGATCATCAAGGAGCAGCTCAACGACCCGGCCTTCTACGAAAAGATGTCGGCGCTGCTGGATGAGATTATTGTCGCCAGAAAGACAAAGGCCATCGCGTACGAGGGATACCTGAAGCGCATCGCCGAACTTGCGAAGAGGGTGGAAGCTGGACAAGCCGAAGAAACGCCGAAAGCGCTGAACACTCCCGCAAAACGCGCGCTCTATAACAATCTGAATCAGAACGAAGAGTTGGCGCTGAGCATTGACACGACGATTAGGAAGACGCGCCCAGACGGCTGGCGCGGGATTCAGGCTCGTGAACAAGTGATTAAGGCGGCGCTGTTTGACGTACTGCGGGATGTGAGTGAAGTAGAGCGGATTTTTCCTATCATCAAAGCGCAGAGCGAATACTGATGGTCAACCAACTGAGGCTTGGCGAGATCGCGGTTGATGTGGTGCTGAAGGACATCAAGAATGTCCATCTCAGTGTCTATCCTCCGACGGGAAGAGTGCGCATTTCAGCCCCGCACCGCATGAAGCTCGGCACTATCCGTCTTTTCGCGATTTCCAAACTGAGCTGGATCAAGCAGCAGCAGACGAAGCTGCGCGAACAAGAACGCGAAACGCCGCGCGAGTACTTGGACCGCGAGAGCCACTACGTATGGGGAAAGCGCTACTTGCTGAAACTCATTGAGGAACCCTCCGCGCCGCGAATCGAGCTGAAGCACAACAAACTGATTTTGCGAGTTAACCAGGGAGCGAACCACGACAGAAAGGAAGATGTTGTCGCCCACTGGTATCGAGAACAAATCAAGGCTGCAGTGCCTACTTTGATCGCCAAGTGGGAGCCGACGGTCGGTGTCAACGTGCAGCGTGTCTTCGTGCAAAAAATGAAAACGAAATGGGGAAGCTGTAACCCCGCTTCACGCAGCGTCCGATTGAACACCGATCTCGCGAAGAAACCACGCGAATGCCTGGAATACATCGTCGTCCACGAGATGGTTCACATTCTGGAACCTACTCACAGCCCTCGATTCGTCACACTGATGGATCGACTCATGCCGCAATGGCGCGGCTATCGCGAACGGTTGAACCGGTTGCCCGTTTGCCATGAGAAGTGGACTTACTGAGCACCAACACCCTCGTCATTCGTGACAAGCCAAGAGTGCCGTGCCTGACGCCTACAGAGAGCACCTGAGAATCCGCACCGACACACGGCGTCGACATGGCAAGCGCGACGCTACTAACGAACTATCTTCAGCACTCACGAGTACACACGCCCTTACACGCTCTAAGCCTCTGCAGGTTGGGGTCATTGAAGCTAGATGTCGCTCTAGCGGACTTGTCCGCGAAATTCGCACATCTAGAATTAAGTCGCTCTAAAAAGTCGTACATGTAGAATGTGTCAGTACATCTACTTCGATTTCGCTAATTTTGAGTTTGTGAAGGTGTCCAATGCGCGATAGTCATAACAAACTCGTCTATCTGGCGGGACCAATCTCAGGAACTACCAACTCGGAGACCACTTCGTGGCGAGAGGAGTTCGGATCCCTTCTTAAATCGGATATCCGTTGTCTGAGTCCACTCCGTGATCAAACAGATAGCACTCCGGACTACCCCCTGACCATGGAAAAGATTCGCCATGGCAAGAGCTCAGTTGCCAGAGATAGAATGGACATTCTCCGCTGTGATCTTGTGGTCGCGAATTTTATCGGTGCAAAGAGAGTTTCGATTGGATCGGTGGGCGAGATCTTTTGGGCCGATGCTTATCGAAAGCCGATCCTCTTAATCATGGAAGATGACGCAGCGGAAAATCCGCACTTTCACCTGTTCATCCTAGAACTGGCCTCCTGGAGGTTTGCGTCATTGGCAGAAGCCGCGAGAAAGGTGAATATCATCCTGTCTCAACTGTAGGAAGGGTCACAGGCCGTCCGTTCCAGCGATAGATTCGGAGTCCCGCGGGACTGAACTCTTCGGTGGGTAGCACGCCAAAAAAACTCGCAGGACTTCCATAAACATCGGGACGATTCCACCGGAAACGGATGTGATCGGACACAGTGCCCTTCGTTCTGAGCTTCCTACCCAGGCGCGTGTGTGAATTGAGAAACCTGTCGACAGAACCGACGGGTGACCACTCGTTGACGATCGATTCGTATGTGATGATGTCTGATTGACTCTTTCTAACTGCATACCCAATCTGATGTTTGAACCAATTTTCAAAACCTTCGAATTGATCCACTCCTGCGCAGCAGCACTTCGTGTCCGAAAGGTACTGATATTCGTTGTCCGCTGCACCGAATGTCATCCTTGATTCCCTAGTCAAGCCAGCGACGACTTGAATTCTTTCCAGCTTCTCATGGCCTCGCAAAACATACTCGCGCCCCTCCCGTATGGCGCTCCCATTCCTGTACTCATGGCGCCAGGCAACACCGCTTTCAGTCTCAAATCGTCTCCACGCCTTAGCATTTGCATCAATGGGTACTTTGAGATGTTCCAAAGCGAGGTGTCGTGCACCTGCATTCGCGACCTCGCGAACGAACTCTCTGGGGGTTTCCGTTTTTCCAGGCACGTACGGTTGCCAACGACAGGTAACCCTTATTCCGACTTTGGACAGTCGGCTCATGGCATTCAACAATGACACAGATGAAGGAGAATACGGTTCCAGCTGGCGACGATACTGATCCGAAGTGGATGTCATTGAAAATTGCACAATGACGTTCCTCATTTCGCGAAGCAGAGAAAGGTAGGGCTCCTCTGCGACTAAAACGCCCCTAGTGCTGATAACTGTCGGGTACTCGAAATCTCGCAAGGTCGTCAGATAGTCAAGAGAAATGCGAAAGCGATTCTCCAAATCCTGAAACGGGTCACTCATCCCACCGAAATGAATCGGCACTCGTCGGCGCAAAAACTCAGCAGCCAATCCTTGTCGCGGCTCGCCTCCCGAAAACGCGCGCTTAAATGTTCGCCTCAGATAACCGGGAACTGCAGGCGCTATCCCTGAATGAGCTTCGATGCGGTTCCTCGCATAACAAAACCCGCATTGAAACTGGCACCCAATATACGAGTCCAATCGAAGAGGCAGTCCACAAAACGGAAATTGACTTGTCACCGTCAGGGGATTCTCGTATTGACGATCAGGAACCACGGAACCTCTCATTCAGGGGCTTAGGCCCGAGCGCTGCATCGTGTCCTTAACCTCTTGCAGGTCCTTTTTTACTTGAGCGAGCGAATCCTCGATCTTAACTACGGCCCTTTCTTGATCGTCGACAACGCGAAACACTTGATCATTCGATTGGCGCAACTTGTCTAGCTCCCCAGATACTCTCTTAAGCTTAGTAGCAGCCGCATCGACGGTCTTCTGCATCTCCTGAATCGTTGCTCGTTGACTTGACGACGTAGTTCGAAGATGCTCGATTTCCTGGTGCAAGTTCTGAAGCTGTTGCGACTGGTCACTCAGAGCGCCTTGAATCGACTTGATCGAAGCACTGTCTGACGGCAGACGTAATAAAGAATGCCTGGAGCAGTAATATACGAGCGCATAGTTAAAGGTTAGGAAGATCAGAAAAACGACAACCAAGTTCCTCCATGAGAATCGCCACGGAACAAAACGGAAGCCGGATTGAGGTGTATTCGTCATTAGAAAAGTAGCCACCAACAGACCACCGCTGCAGACGCTACCCCAGCTATGCTGCAATAGAGGAACAGATGCTCTAGCTGCATTTCGTACTGGTCAAGATACCCCTGGTACGCGATCAACAAGAAGTATTGCTGTAGCTCATTACGGGCGCGCTTGATAAGATCTTTGTCTTCGTCAATTAGTGTTTCTGTAAACCCAGCGAAATCATTCAAGTAGTCCCTGTTTGTCCGGGCTATCCCTCGCCGCGTTAAGAGCGGGCTGTAGCGCCATCGACGTCTGAGAGTTTCGTAGTAGAAGAAAGGGACTGCATTACCGAAACGTTCAAGAAACAAGAAGGGATATCGACTGCGTGCCTGCACAAAAAACCAGATCAGTACCACGAAGGCAATCCCCGTCAAATTGAGCGATATCAGAAAACCAGTCTTGGCCACCGCCTGCCAAAACGGCGCGAGGTCAGTAAGCCGGGACCAGAACGCCACGATTAGTCCCAGGCCAGCCATACCAAAAGCTAGGATTTGTTGACATACCCCCACAACCTGTGGAGTGAATTCTGGTTTGATATGAAGATTCTTGCGCCTGTCAGCGAGTCGCTCGATAAAGCTCTCTAAGCATTTTTTCCCCTCCGGGGAAGCAGAATCGAAGCGGCTTAGCTGTTTGTCGATCAGCTGCTCGGTTTCCTGCTCCCATGCACGTTGCAAGTCAGCCCAATATCGCTCGGTAAATTTATCCCAAGTTTTCATGGGATGTTGCCTTGGTGGTGGCTTTCGCAAAGATCTCCACCAATGATCCAGAACAGGGTTCGCCCACAGATGTAGTTAGTTTTCTCCACAATATGCCGGAATGCTTTGGCTTCGTATCGAGGATGCAGTTCGACACCACAAAACTCAAAAGAAACCGTGTGCTCGTAACGAAATCGCGGCTCCCGAAACAAGTCAACGCACCTCACTTCAATTGAATCTAGAAATTTCTTGGCGTCAGGACTGACGGACTCCAGAAATTGTGACATTCTCTTCAGCCGTGAGGGGCCAGTTGCAACAAGGATTAGTCTACTCACTGATTTGGAGAATCGCCAGAGGCCGACGAGTATCGCCGCCGCCGACACCCCGCTACCGCACGTAACGACTAGAGCATCAAGCTCATCCGGCAGATTCTCCACCTGTTTCGACTGTGTGAAAAAGAATTCTCGTAGGCGGGTTGCCGGCGCGATTCCGTAAGGAATGACGTGATATCCAAGGCCAGCATTGATCCGAGACACTTCGGCGTACAAGGCACGATGTCTGCCCGAAACAACCCTCCTAATGTCGGCGCCTAATTCGCTTGCGATTCTCAGTTCCTTCGTAATTGTCCGCCCACCGACAACAGCGACACATGGGAGACCCAGATAATACGCCGCACCGGCTACTAACGGAATCTGCGGAGAATGAATCGACGCCGCTGTGATGACTCCGGGCAAACGACAATCCTGGAGAACGGTCATGACCTGGCGGAGCTTGCCGCCGTTCAACGTCTTCATCTCGAATGGGCGAAAGAGGTCATCACGCTTTAACAGAATTTGACCGCATTCCTCAACGGGAGTCAGCTCAACCAATTTCGACGAATAGTCCTTGTATCCACCGGTATGCTTAATGGACTCTTCGCCGGAAATGCTTGATCGAGACGTCCCACTCATTTCTGTTTTCCGCGATCGCCCAGAATCCTCAATGTTCCGTTCCCCGTAACGCCAGCCATGATTTCATAACTCCAAGTTGACAAGTTGACCTTGAAACGTGCGACCAGAGATAATCTGCCAAAGCGCAACCCAACTAAAGAAAGCGGCGGACGATACTCTCCCAGCAACGCCGGTGCCCAGACGATTTGATCGACGGCATCGGGTTTTCAAAAGATACGAACCCACTACCTCATCGACCGTTCTTCTAGCATTTATCTAGAGCGAACAGCCGGCCAACACTACGGGACTTCTCTCCAAGGTGTTGATCGCAATCCGAAGTTCATTTCCAAGGCACCTGTAGTCCGAAATCGTGCAGTTTAGTCTCTAACTCTTCACGTTCCCGGTTCCGCGCGAGTTTACCGGCTTTACCGACTTTGAGCAGCCCATTGGACTCTGCAATCTCCCGAGCTCGATCGAGAGACCCATCCACGACCGCACGAATGACCGCCTGTTCGATGCGTGACAGATGCAGGTCATAGCGATGGAAATCAAGAAATGCTTCCCAGACCACCGGAACCCACTTGGACACAATCTGTTCGCCAATCAACACAGCGTATTTTCGAATTTCTTCTTGGGCACGAACGTCCATTCGCAAATTGAGAAAGTGAAGCAAATTGTGCAGATCAATTTTCCAGTACGCCTCGGTGTAAGTCGAAAGCGGCAGATCCTTTCTGGCCTGCTCTCTTGCAACACCCGCTTCAAGGCGTGCCTCGTACACCTTTCGGGCAACATCTTGAATCTCTGCTTCCGACGCTGAAAGCCGCTCGCCGTCATGCGTGGGCACCAAGCCGATACTCCCTTGTTTGTTCTCCGTTGACTGCAAGCGCCATTCGTCCGGAGATGTTCTTTGCGCCGAGTCAATCGCGACTGAGTAGCGCGTGGAGTACTCATTAACGTTCGCCGTTCTATGCCGGATCCATTGCCTCCATACATCCATCGGCGCTCTCACATGAAGTTTTATTTCGCACATTTCAAATGGCGTTGTATGCGAGTGCTGCATCAGGTATCGAATTAAGCCTCGATCATCCTGGACGCGCTTCGTGCCGCTCCCGTAAGAAACCCTCGCTGCTTGCACGACAGCGAAGTCGTCCCCCATGTAGTCGATGAGTCGGACAAACCCACCGTCAAGAACTTTCAGTTGTATTCCGAGTATCTGATCAAGAGCACCGACGCTAGGACGCGTGTGCTCGTTTCCAAGAGTCGACCGTGGGTCGAACCCGGCCCCCGCCTGATGAGGCCCACGACTTCCATCTCCTGTGGTCATTTTAAAAACGCATTCCGGTGCGGACATCCATCGGCACGACAATCCAGTCCGTCACACTGCCACCTTCGTCAGATTGCTTTCGTCAGAAAAAGGGTTAAATTGCCGGCAATTCCACTGTGTATCTCAAAATTCTCGATACTCCGGTGCTCGTCTCCTGGTTATAAGCTTCGCAAAAGGGGAAGATGAGGCTTGTGGCGCTATTCCGTCGTTCGGTCAAGTAATATATCGCGAAGCCGAGTACCTGAGGCTTCGTGGCTAAAGGGCTCAGATATAGGTTCGTAATCGGCTTCCGGGCCTCCAGGCGGTTGACAATTTCTCGAAGTGTGCTTGCAGTAACGAACGGATCGTTAGCGGGCGCAAAGTAGCTGCTCGATTCATCCGCAGTGTGCCTGCCAACTGCCTCTTCGGCGCGATAGGCTCGTAATACATTTTCTTGGTACATGTCCGCGCGCAAAGACGGAAGACCGAAGATCTGGATTTTCTTGGAGAACTCCTTGTTCTCCGCAACTTGAGCGATCAACGGATCGTCGTACCCAGCGCCAATGATGAGGTAGTCATTCGTTGTATCCGGATTGTGCGTCCCTTCATAGCCTGCGATCTGCCGAACTTCCACCACAGTCTCGTCAGAAAAACGCGTTTGCTCCCGTTTTTCGTAAATTACAGGTTCCGTATAGAGTGCATCGAATCGCCGAACTCCACGCTCAGCGAGCCACCTCAACAGGAAAATGAGATATGGTCGAATGAAGCCCGTGATGTCAATACCGAGAGTTCTCCCCGCTATGTCTCCGATTGACGTGTCCCAGAATGACTTCACGTAGTCTGCTTCATCACGCGCGGGAGAGGCAAATGCGCCAGTCGGATACTCCTCCTTCGCAAAACCGTACTCCGGAAAAACCAACCAATGTTTTGATCCGGCGGGAGCTTTCTGGTACACACGTTTAACTCTTTCAGCCGCGGTGAACGCTGAAAGGAATATGTCCCAACGAGCTTCTAGGGGCCAGTCATCATCCACTGGTAGCTCACACTTATAGAGTACCGTGTAATCAATCATGGTCCCTTTCGGCATACAGACTTAGGGTTCCGGTGGTGTCGTGAAGTGCTTTTGGAGCGTGTCCAAAAAATGGAGCAGTCATCCGCGCTACTCGCTCCTCGGATACCTTATCGAATTCCTCTACGTGGGCCGAGTCGAACACTGCATTGAGCTCCTCCGGCTTCAGAGCGAGCACGCCGCGACGGTAAATCGAAAGATCCCACCGGGGAGCAAGCATACGATTCAATTGGTATTTCCTATCGATGCGTTCAGTATTCCGATCCGCTTGGCCCCCGACATCAATTAGCAGGGACCACTTTTCAGCCAAATCAAGAACACGACGGGTAGTTTCGGAAGACCTGGATACATCGACACTGAAGCTGGAACACGAACATTCCGAAGGCTTGTCCGAGAACCGAATCCCGCGAAACAATGTCCCGAGACGGTTTATCCCGTCCATGACAAGTTGGCCCTCCCGCCCAATCATTCTTGCGTCTCGGTAGAACCACTCCGCCGCTTCTGCAACTCCTGTCTGCTGCGAGCGTATGGAGATTGGACTACCTTGGAATGGCCTTTCCCCGTTAAATGTTGCCCACGCAAAGATATGCTTCAGCACGATCAGTAGGATTCTTGGAAGTCCTGAGGATATCTCGACAAAAGTCGAAAATCCGACGTACCGCTGTGGCTGATCTGTATCGCGGTAAAGTTGCGCCAATAGATCGGCCTTCCAATGCAAAAGTCCTTCCTTGTACCTGCCACCCTTGCTGGGTGCGTTAACATGCCGGTTACACTCATCTCTGATGTTGCGTGCAGCCTCCAGGAGATCGTTCTTGGACCGCCAATCCTGATAAAAAAGGAAAATATTAGCCTTCTCAAGGAGAGGGAACGATCCATACTGAAGCAGTTGAATAACTTTCTCGATGTCTCCAACTTTTCGCAACCCCGGAGTCGCCTCCCACTTGAGTCCTCGTTCAAGCTGCTGTCGAAGATCCCTGAAGTACGGGCGCTCTCGCCCATCGTATTTTTCGATCACGTACGCAGTTTCCGCTACCGAAAACTCCGACTTCTCCGGCTCCTCAAAGCACTCAGCCAAGGATTTGGCGTTTGCGTCAAGAGCAGTGGAGACTGACTGAGCGCGGTTGAATTCCGCCAGCCGCTTTGCGATTAGACGCTTTGCGAATTCCTCGTACTTCTTGTTTTCACGAAGAATTGCGTCAAGGCGGAGCACTTCAAACTCCGATCCTTCCTTGTTCTCCTCATCCGCACTGTATGTACTGTGCGTACGAATGCCATACATGCGAGCGCCAATCTTGAAAGAGCAGGGGCTTTTCCGATCTCGCAGAAGTGTGTTCACATACTTCTGCTGTACCTCAGAGAGGTTTTCAAACTCGTCTATCAAATACAGGAACAAACAGCCACGCAGTGATGGCAGAGCAGCCTCAATTGCCATCGGGATGCCAAAAACCAGATCCCCTCTAGTGACCGCAATATGTACCAGAAGCGTTCGGGTAATCGCAGAATTGTTGACGGCGCCATCCAGCTCACGTTGAAGATCGCGCAGTAAAGCGTTCAACCCGGACAGGCTTGTTGGCACCGGGCGCTCACGCAGGTGAATCAGCGAACTCAATGCTGCCACCACACTGGCCTCATGCTCCGCGAACTCCGCAGTTCCGCCGACGGCGCTCAAGATAGTGCCCAACATGATCTGAGAAAGCCAAAGCTCCATGTAATAGGCGAACACCTCTTCCCACATTTCCTCCCGCTGCCCCTTCTCTCGGAATCGTAGGGAATTGAGGCTACTACACCTAAGGTACACACCGATGTATTTATCGTTCTTTATTCCGCCGATTACATCTTTCTTATGCCGAATGCACTGGAGAGGATATGAAAAATATCGCATTAGATGGGTCTTTCCACTCCCTTTACCACCAAGGATCAGCATAGGCATCGGAGATGTCGGTTTCGCCAACCCTGTGAAGCCATCTCCTGAGGAAATGTCGACCCAGTAGTCATTTATTTCCTGGTCTGAAAAATCTACTGCCTTTGTGATGTTAAAAGGGTTCAGCGTCGCGTCTTTCATGAGATCACCATGCCAACTTCGGATAGCGTCGAAAGATCGGGTTCCACGGCACGCCACCAGGTTCATCGAACCAGATGATAGGTAATGTGTTGTCTGGCGTGTTGTGATGAAATCCAATCAGCAATTCCGAATCCTCGAAGCCAAGAGCATCTGCAGGAGAGACCATCTTCTCACCATACAACCTACACATGCGCTCGGAGAAAGACTGATCGATTTCAGGTAGTCGATTGCGAAAAAATCGAGAATCAGCTGAAAAGCATTTGAATGATGAATCTAGCTCATAGATTGATCTAGCAAAATCGAATTTTGTTTCATCTTTGATTTTATTGATCCCTTTTTTCGTCGCGAAAAGGACGTAGTACGCCACTGACGCGTCCGGCTTCAGTTTCTTAATGTCCTCCACCAAATCTTTTGAATACTCGATGCCCTGCTTGCCCGATCCGCAGAAGTCGTCAATGAAAATATAGCGCGACACGGCTGCGTCACGAAGCTCAAGGGAACCAGCTCCGCCATGGCGCGAGAAAATCTGATGCGTATGTATGAACAGATTCTTAGGTAGGCCGTTCTCCTGTCGAAAATAATACAAAAGATGGCTGCCGCTTTCTGAAGGGTTCCCGACGCCAAGGAAGCGCGTCGCTCCGAGTTGTGCGGTAAACAACGGATCGATTACGTTGGAATCCAACGTATCGCGATTGGTACGGCGGATGTGTTCAACGATGGGGTATCGATAAAGGTCGCGGTACATCGCTTTGAGTAGCCCACGAATCTCTCGGTCACCAAAGTACATAAAATTGGACAATAGAAATAATGCATGCAGTCGCTCATCCAGGCCAGCACCGCTGGAAAGAGCGAAATTATCCAACCACTCCGTGATTTTTGGATCGGTCGCTCGGCCCTCCCAAATCGTTTCATTCAGCGTTTTGATCTTTGCTTTGAGAGATGGCATCAGCGCCCCCATTCTGGTACCCCTCCCTTACTCAAGATCAGCACCCACTCCCTTGTGATGACGTTTGCAGTATGGTTACGTTTTGTCATCAGGCCTCTCGATCTAATCGCATCGATGAAGCACGCTGTGAGATGGAATCCGCACTCTTCCGCGATATCTCGAAGGTAATCGACCGTGCAAAATTCCAATCCTGAGACGCGATTGTTGGCGGCAACCATGACTGCATGTCCGCCAGGCTTCAGCACGCGGTACATCTCTCGAATCGCTATCCGCATATCGTCTAAATATGTGGCGGCAATCGCTGCTCTGATTGGGCTCCGACTTTGAATCACCGCTAGCAGTTTCTCTGCCTCAGCGATGTTCGTCTTGGGGACTCGTGAACGCTCGGCATTGGTGAATTCCTCACGTCCAATAATGCATGCTTTGTACGCGCGCAAATCGGCGGCCGGACAAAGCTGTAACCAGCCCAGACTCAGGGAACACGAACGAATATATTTCTGCGCACCGGGGTAGGGTGGCGACGTAATGATGAGTTGAACGGATTCATCCGCCAGGGGCTTGTTACGACTCCCGTTTAGCGAGTATTCGTGTCTGAGTTTCCGCGCATCAGAACATAGAATTTCTGCCAAACCGGTCCGGGATATGGCGGTCTGAAGTCTTTCCATACGCGCGATATTTGCTTGGGCAATGCGACTAAAGATCTCGTCCACACGTACACGTCTCAATCGGCGTAAATGTGAATCAGATTTTTCCCGCAAAGGATGTTTTTTGGGGTATTGCCCGAGCCTCAGTCGCACCGGCACCGAAAGTCTAGGATCAGCGAGGCTCACTTTTCTCACGCATACCGAAAAGCAGACCATTAAAAAATCCAGGACTGCAGGCGTCCTGACCTTCATGATTGCTTCCTGAAGGCACTGCAGCTGTCTTGCAGTATTCGGATAGAACCAGTGCTCAAGGTTGACCACATCCGGGCGCTCCCCAGACGGTTCGATAGGTATTCGCTTGAGAACCTCCTTGAGCGTTCGCTTGGTTGATCCGGCGTCCAATGGGGTGGTTTTGACTCGCGCGATCAGGCGAGCCATCGGATTCGCGTCCGCGCCGTAAGCTCGTCTGTTCGCTAATTGCGCCTCAAGCAGCACCGTTCCCGAACCACAGAATGGGTCGAGCACTAGGTCCCCAGGCTTTGACAATAGATCGTTCGTCAAGAACAAATATGGGATATGAACCAGCAGTTTTGCCGGATACGGATGAATTAAATGATTAAATCGATCGGCTGAATTCAACGCCGGAATCAGTTTTCGGAAGTTGATGCTGACGGGCCGCTTTCCCCGCTGATATCGACGGACTAGGGTTCTAAGCAGATCCCCATAGTCCAGCTTGGTCGCATCACTCGGGCGATCATCGGCCAGTGTGGCCGAAGCCTCCGCTGTTGCGTGCAGTCGACTCGAGATCTTGGACTTCATTCCATTCAACCGTTTGGACCGGCGCGATCACCATCTGCGCGATTCGCAATCCTCTAGTGACTTCGAAAGCCTCTGTTCCAAGGTTGATCAATGCCACCGCAACCTCGCCGCGGTAATCCGAATCGACCGTACCTGGTGAGTTCACCAAGGTGATGCCGAACTGTGTTGCTAGGCCTGACCGAGGTCTGAGCTGTGCCTCATACCCAGACGGAACCGCTACCGCGAAACCGCACGGAATCAAGGCTCTCCCGCCGGGTTCGATCCGAATTGTCGATTTTACTGCCGCCCTGACGTCCATCCCGGCGGCGCCGATGGATTCGTACGCGGGCAGTGCAATGTCCTCGCAGCCGGACATGCGCTTGATCGGGACCGAGACATGCGATTTCAACACTGCATTCTATCCTATTCTTTCAGATTCGTACGACAGCACAAATCGGGATCCTGTCTGCGTTTCCTTCGCCCATTCGCCATTGCACCGTCATCATGCCCACAGTCACGGGGGTAAAGGGACTCTGCGGAACCCAAAACTAGAACCGTCGAGCAACTCGAACGGGGGTGATATCAGCGGTGCCCAAGCTCGTTGTCAAGGGAGAGAACTGCTTCCCCAGTAAACTCACGCGGAAGGCTGCGCCGTCCTTCTCCCCACTACAGCCCTTCCGGGTGGACGCCGCTTGGCCGCGGCTCGGACGGGCGTTTCGGACTGCGCCGGTTTCGCGCCAAACTAACCCCAAACGCGTTTGGCACTCACCG
>Ga0308309_10000423_pt1 | contig 27485 bp, 14 predicted proteins | sample HubBroMetageWFT5_FD_192491 | JGI IMG/M metagenome (GOLD analysis project Ga0308309, IMG submission 192491) | Warmed and freeze-thawed soil microbial communities from the Hubbard Brook experimental Forest, New Hampshire - Hubbard Brook CCASE Soil... | ecosystem: Environmental > Terrestrial >...
ATCCTAACGGCCAGTTTGTCCTTCTTGATGCGTTTCCGTTCCTCTGCCCGCTCCCGCTCGACTTGCTGCTGAGAAGGCGTGTTGGAATGGTGGACGCGGCAAGCTGGATCGGCACACACCTTGACGACTTGGCCGCGCTTGCCGCCGTCCATGACAATCGCCTCGGTCATCTTGTCACAGGGTTTCTGAACGGCTGAGAGCTTGCCGCTTGCGCCGTTCGGCTTGGCTTTCTTGATCTCCAACTCCACGTACTGATTCCGTCCCAAGGGAGCGCCTTCGCGGGAATTCCACGCCGCCGAAATCTGGATTAGCTGCGGTTTGGTTTCCAGAGTCTTTTTCACAGAAGCGTCAATCTTGGCTCGGAAACAATCGGGTGACGTGCATGAATCTTTACGCACGTCGGGAAAAAGCAGTTTGTTGAATCCGGTTCGCTTCGGACAGTTGGCACACGAACCTGCTTCGGGAACGAGCGTCTCATCCTGCTTGTCAAAAGGCGCGGACGCCAGTTGTAGCAAGATGTTCGATTCGATCCACGCGGCCAACTCCCGCGCTGGAATTAGGACTTGGCTGTTGCCCTCACTGGTCCACAAACCCCGAAAAGCAGCCGAAAATGCCTCCTGCTGTTGCGAAGCCGGAAGCTTGGCGATCAGCAAAGCGTGCCCGATGGTGATCTGGTCTTTCAGGAATGCTTCGGCCACAGGCGGTATGAGGTCAGTGAGGCGAATGCGACCGTAGACGTAGGCCTCGCTCTTGCCAGCGCGTGAGGCGATGGTGGCGATGGTGTACGCAGGTTCTCCGAGTTCCAAGAGTGATTTGAAACCCAGAGCTTCCTCAAGCGGGTGGATGTCCTCGCGTTGCAGGTTCTCAACGCATTGCGCCTCGATTGCCTCCGCATCCGTCAGCTTGACTACGCGAACGGGGAGTTTTTCGAGTTCCGCCAGTTTCGCCGCCCTGAGACGGCGTGCCCCGGCTACAACTTCGTACTTGCTCTCCTCCAGTTCACGTACCAGAAGAGGGGCCAGAATCCCTTGCGTCTTGAAGCTGGCGGCCAGTTCTTCAAGGCTTTTCGCATCGAAGCGTTTGCGGGGATTGGTTGCAGACTCGGCAAGCGCGGTGATAGGAACGCTGCGATATTCATAGTTGTTGACTGCATTTTGCGTACTCGGCATGATCTTTTCTCCTGTCAGCGTCTTTGGTTAGGTGTTCGTGGACTCAGCGCACACGTCGGGCCTGAAAACCAAACGGTGCAGGTGTTGGCGTGTTATGCGGCTACCGCGAGTGCCGTTGGCTCGGGGGCAATGCCCCCGAGGATGACGGCAGCGGTTTGTTGAACGGCTTCCAAGCTCTCGCGCAGGAGACTGGCGTCTCCGTGCCAAAGCTGGATGTAGTCCTGGGATGACGTTCCGTTCTGAAGCCCCACCGATTGGCAGACCACAAAGGCCACGGCTTCGGCTTCGGTCTCGCGGACTTGTTTGGTGGTTAGGGTGCGGCGGTCGCCACGATGCAACATTTCGTGAGCGATCTCATGCACAAGCGTCGAGAACTCCTCGGCTGGCTGCATCCCGGAAAGCAGCTTGATCTTGCCGCCATAAGAGAGACCTTTTGCAGGAGCAATTTTTTCGGAGAAACTAAGCTCGACGCTTTGCGACTCCACGAACTTAAACAGACGTTCACGGTATCCGCTCACGTCGCCATTGACTTCGGTCAGCGTGGGAAGGTCTTTGCCTTCGGTCTGGCTGACATCGAAAACGTAGACGGCCCGGAAACCGTACAGCGTCCGTTGACCCTCAGTTGTTGCGTCCTCACTCGCCTCGTCGGTCGCTACATCCTTCGTGCCTCGTCTTCCGACCATCGGGGCGAGAATGAAAATGCCTTTTTCTCCCCGTTTAACGAAGCGGCCAAGCGAGTTCCATGTCCGAAGTCCGGCGACGTTGGTAGCATCGGGGTTCTGACGTGCGATGAGCATGATGTTGCCGAAGCTGTAGGTGTGAAACTTCGCCATTGCTCCGAGGTATGCGGTGAGGACTTCACTGTGACCGGACTCCAATGCTGCAATGAGGAAATCGACGGCCTCTTTGGTTCGTGTGTTGACTTCTTCTAATTTCATGTTTTTTCCCTTTCTGCCGTTTTCGGCTTGTTTCTTTCTTCACTTGAGCGGCAGCGGGAAGAAACAAGGCGGAACGGTGAAAGGGACAGAACGGAGCCCGAAGGAGGGTGGCAGGGCGTGAGTGAAAGCGCGGTGAGTGCCAAACGGGGTTGGGGTTAGTTTGGCGCGAAGCCGGCGCAGTCCGAAACGCCCGTCCGAGCCGCGCGGCTAAGCGGCATCCACCCGGAAGAGGGCGCAGTGGAACACACACGGCGTAGCCTCCGCTGCATTGCTGCACTGGATCTTGGGTTCTTTGGTTAGAACAAATGACCCAGTCGGGTCGAACGATAATGCTCAGGATTGGCTGAGGAGGACGGATTGGCTCAGCAGCGAGCTCTCGATGTCAGTTCCACCAAAGGAATTCGACGAACGTCGGGAGGCGCAGGCGTATATTGCCCGCACAGTAGCAGAATGTTATTGCGATATGCAGGTAATAACTTGGCTGATAAAGGAGGTTTCGGCGAAAGGCACCTGCGCATAACACATCTGCATGCCCTCAAGCTTGGCAACCAAGTGGCCCTTACCCAGTAGTCGTTCAGCGCCTTTGTCGCCGAGTGCTATTTCGGACGTACCCTCAGAATCAACTCGAAGGATCAGCCGATTCCCAAGATTCGCTCGTAATTGCATTGGCATAACGTTGGCGTCAGGGCGCTGCGCCGCGAAGATCAAATGTATACCGGCAGCACGCGCCTTCACACCGAGGCGGCTTACTACAGACGTGACTTCTTGCTTATATTCTTCAACTAGCATCCATTCTGCGAACTCGTCATGGATTACCCAGATCACGGGAAGGCGCTTTTCCTGGGGGACCGCTTGGTTGTATGCAGATAACGAATTTGTGCGTGAGGCCTTGAGGCTCGCGTAGCGGTTGTTCATCTCGACCACCAATCCGCGCAAGCGATCCAATGCTGTGGTCTGTTCATCGATGATGCCGCCGTCGAGATGTGGCAGATCTTCAAATTGCATGTAGTCCACGCCTTGTTTAGGGTCGATTAGCACAATGCGCGCATACGAAGGTGTATTAGTCGCAGCAATCCCCAGAATCAGATTTTGCATGAGCACCGACTTGCCACTGCCGGTCGAACCAGCGATGAGGGTATGAGGGGCGTGCAGCTTTCCGGGCGACATAACAAGGAGCTCACCATTGTCCTCCCGGATACCTATTACCAATTCCTGGTTACCTGTGCTACCGTCCGGTTCCCAGCGATTCCAAACATCTTGAATCCGCACAACCTGGCGATGAGGACGCTCAACCGCAATTGAGACCAGTCCAGGTTCCGGCAAGACTGAAATAATGTTGATAGCGTGCGTAGTGAGAAATTCTGACCGACGCCTCAGCACTTGCTCAACGGTGAGGTTGGCACTTCCAGCAAATTTGAGCAAGGCTGCGTTTGGTGTCAAGACGCTGTGTACGAGCTTCGATTGCAACTGGAATTGTTGAAGAGCGCCTTTGGTCTTATTTTCCACGTCCCTCAACCACTCGTGATCAACTGATATTTCCGGGGTCTTGCCCCGGCGAGGTATGCTTGCGGCAAGTAGGTCGGCTATCGCCGGATAGGCCCAAAGCACAGTCTCCTTACTCGTAGCGGACGGAGTCGAGTCGGCTGGAAAATTTACGTCAAAAGCAGACGTTTCTGGTTTCGCGTTGGAATCCTGTTCTCGTTTCACCGAGGCGTCGTTGCTGTGAGTTATTCCCGCCGCAGTTACAGGGCGCACTTCGGATGGGTTGTGATATTTCTGTATAAGCCACGCGGGGTCGCCCGCGACTTCTTCCCGGATAGGTGTGGGGTCTTCGTTTCGAAAATACCTAAGGACGAGCTGCCTGACATCACGCCTGCCAAAAACTTCTTGATAAGCGTTGTCTAGTCCCGCCACTGCAACAAACTCCGATGACGCAGCCGCATCGCTAGGACCGGAGACAAACACGTGCGAATATCCGCGTAACAAGATGTCACATTCTCCATCCCGAACCGCGCGGCGCCAATCTGACAGATTGAGTTGAGAACTCGCGGGAAGCTGAACTCCGTCCAAAATCAAGTCAGATAATCGTGACAACCAAAGGGCTCGATCTAATCGTTCCGGGTTGCCAAATACGGCATCATTGATACGTTTTACGGTGTCGCGGAGTTGCTTCTGTGATTCTTTGCGTTTTGCACTGAGGTTTGGAGCGTCAATGTACTTTGCTTCGGTAACGACAACCGCCAGCTGCAACTTGCCTTGGATTCCCACCTGCGGATTGAGCGCTAAAACATCCGCAATTTGCTCTTCCCTCTGCCCCAGCCAATCAGAATAGTCATCCAAGAAATACCACCCGAAGAGCTGGTCATTACCGAGTTCGTGCCGAACCAAATACCGGCTTAGAACGACGCCAAGGAGTTCACTTGCATTTCGCCCGTGCTTTGCCGCACGCAGAATAATGTCTCCCGAGATCTCTTTGGCATCCTCTAGAAATTTGTCAGCAAGGGTCTCGTATTCAGAATCATGCAACTCTAAAGTCAGAGACTTCAGTCTGCTTAGAACCATTGCCCGAAGCAAACCCAAGGGCGCTTTGGATGAAATGACAACATTCCGCCCCTGTGTAGCGGATTGCTTATAGCGAATAATGCGGACATTCTGGTTAAGAAGTTGACGCCGGTCTAGCAGTTCGTCGTAATTGATGACCCAGTTTGCCAGATTGTGAGTTTCTTCGAAGATTCGGGCGGTTGTTATATCGCGGAAGTCCAGCTGGCGGGCGGGGAGCCAGCGTTTCTGTTGATTCTCATCCCAATTACCTTTAAAAAAACTGGCTACAGCTGACATGTAGGCCCAACCAGGGATCGTTTGGGCCGGGCAACAAAGATATACAACTGATTTGAGATCATCCACAGCGGCAGGGCGCCGCCTGGACCAATGAGGTGGTACCAAATTGGATATATCAACCGGCTCCGCCGTCTCTGGATACCACTCAAGGCGGGCATGTCGCGCAATCACGTCTTGAGAAAAGACCATATCGGCTGGTCGAACATCATCATTGGCAGGCACGGGAGCTTGATCCGCCATGATGCCAATTCGAAGGCGAGCCATGAAGTCTCTGGTGGCCTCGCTCGCACTAAACGCGTCCGGATCCTCTGACGCCGCAATGATCTTTTCGTATAGGCCTCTCAGACGTTTGGCATCGCGATGTCTCAGTATGATTTGGCATCGCATTTCTTCTTCGCTTTCGTCCATTGATGCGATCTTTTCCACAACGGCTTGGGGAAGGCGAGAGGAATCACAGTTGTACAGCACAACAGATAGGTTCGCATGTTCGTGAGGCTGCAGGGTGAGGTAGCGATCTATCAGATCAACTACACAGCCAGCGCCGTCGGATGGATTCTCGTTGGTGTCGTCGAGACCGTCCTGATTGGCAAAGGGTGACTCGTGCAATGTATAGTCGCCGACCACGTCGGTACTGCACAGCAATGTTGGTTGGTTTTCCTGCCAACCAAGAGCGACCTCGGGATAAAACGGATGGATCAAAGTCTCATGTAGATCCTTAAAATAAAGACGTGAATCGCCAAACTCTATTTGGTCAGCACCCAGCAATTTCCTGACCAAATTAGAAACGAGCTGTGCTTTTGTCGCGGCTGCTGCAATCCTAAACGGGTTCCAGGGCGCAACAATCGCGGTCGGATGCCCACCGCTCACCTCGATGACCCCAATCTGCAGCAGTGGCCGAAGAATCAGCTCACGATTGCGATCGCCCTTTGCGTCCCGAATAACAACATCGAGTAAAGCGCTGTAGTGCTCTAGTTGGGACAGTAATTTTTCCGAGGAGAGGCCGACCTCTGAAAAAGCAACAATTGCCGATGAGTAGTCTGCCTTGAATGCCAAAAAATGCTGTTCCAGCGTTGCGCGAACAGCTTCCGAAATGAAACCTTGCTCATAGGCGACAATGAGATTTTGGCTCCAGGAGATTCCAATGTCGAGTATTCGTTTGTAAACTCCAACAAACGAGCCCCTCTCTTTGCCAAAAGCAGGAACAAAAGTCAGGATATTAGAGAGATCCACCGTCTGAAATTGGCCTTTTGTGTTGAGTGGCTTCCGGTGGGCGCTGCAAAGGACTAAGGGGTGCTCCTTCAAGCGCGACCAATCTTGTTGGAACCCTGCGACGACAGCGTTAGGATCAAATGTCCACACCATTTGCGCAGAAGACGTCTCCGATCGGCCCTTCTCAATCTGAATTTCTAGTTCAACGACAAATTTAAGCTGCAGAGCCGCGCGGGCGGTTGAGTAATTGATCGTTTTCCTGGAAGCGCGCCAATTCTCTACTAATTCTGCAAAGTCAAAAAGATGTCCTACCTCCCAATGCACTTTGTTGCCCAACAGGCTCCGAACGCCCTTGTACCGAGAGGCGAAAAAGAGGCCAGCATCGACGTTGAGATCTCGTAATTCCTTCTTTGTACCTCGTTCACACCGAACTCGCAGAGTACGCTCGACCGCGGGCGTTTGTTGACTAAATAGTCGCTCTAGGCAAAGCACGATGCCAGCAAGGAAATCTTCCGTCTCAAATGGCTTGCCGAAAATGAAGCGATCCCACGTCAACTTCAATTTCCGATCATCCTTGAGCTCCTGGCGATGGTCGTCGTAAAACTTTCGGTCCTCGTCGTCATCAGATGACGTCGTCTTTCTTCTGATTAGACGAGCTAAGTAATCTCGCTCTGCATTCTCTAATAAATCGTGCTGCCTTTCTTCATAAAAGTCGAGAGTCGCCTGCCCAAGGTTAAATGGCTCTCGTTTGAAGCCATCGAACAGCGGCGCAATGGCTTCCCATTCACACTCGGAAATGCGCGCGGCCTCGATATTCCAACCTGGTGGGGCGTCTATAAATGCGCGCACTAGATCATGGATAACTTCAGGAATGCTGTCTTTAACCTTTTCGAAGGTAATAAGAAGCTCGTCGGTTGTTAGTGGACCCTGAGATGGTGTCTGCTTAACTAGAAAGCATGCCCGCTTCTTGAGAGCCGCGTCATAGAGTCTTTTCCAGCGGGAAGTGTGAGTACGCGTTTTCTCATTGAGACTATTGAAATATGCCGAATCTCTTGGTATACGCAATGCTGGCAGTGCTGCCCCCAATGCAACAATAACCGGCAACCCGTCTTGTTCTATACCTGTACGGGTACGCAACACGTACTCAGACAAGCGATCCAGCGACAGAATCCGCAGTTCACGTAAACCACTAAGTGCGCGTATCCACCAGTTCTGGTGTTCTGCGGTTAACGGAAGTCCTTCTGCCGCCACTCGTACCCAAAGGTCTGGACGATCCTGCAGCTGGGCTGCCCCAATAGGGACGAGCTCCTTGAGTGACTGTTGTTCGTCGTCTCCAGTATTTGCAACCAAGAGAACTGGCTTGTCGCAGGCCGCGTTTCGAAAGTGTGTGGCTCTCTGCTCTGTGAGAATTCTGGCGGGTACTCCTTGACCTTCCAGGAAGTGTGTTGGCAGTTTGATTTCAACCTGCTGTGCAAGGAGTTCATCGTTCAATACGGCTCTTGCAATCGCGGCGGTTTGCTCCGCAGTGAGGCAATCAAGAATAAAACGGGCCGTGCCGCCAGCATCGTCGGCTATTGCTTCAAGCTGATCGTGCAAAACGCATGCGGCAACTTTCCCGATCAAATTGGACGTATTCATATTGAAGGTTGTCTATATGGGTTTGCAACGTATGCGCATCCATCCGAGAGACGTTTCAGGAGACCCAGGCTACCTAGCCGCTCCTCTAACCGTCTTGCATTCGCTTGAAAGGCCTTTTTGTCAAACAGCTCCTTGGGTAGAACATTCTCGGCTTGGCGATCACCGATTACGAAGCCATATCTGTCGAAGAGTCGTTGAAGAAATTCGCCGAGTTCCATCCGATCGGGAACGTTCGCAAGTAGCAGGGCTTTCAGCAGCGAGTCCGTCGGCGCATATCGGAGCTTATTAGTACCCCGCTTGGAGACTAACCCGATTTCCCGTCCGTACGAGCGATGAACATTTGCAACATGTTGCTTATGGCCTGAAAGAGAGACTGCTCGCAGCTCGCCTAGCAGGGCATTCGGATCACTCGGCCCGTCGTAGTCCTCGGGGCTTTCTCCCCACCTGACTCGATCTTGCAGAATCTGACGACAATGCACAAAACCGCCCGGATCGTTCAGCGCATCGCGCCATGCGGTCGAGTGTGCAATTTGATCGATGTAGGCCGTGACCGCTTGCATCGGTAACAAATTATTTTCGATGTAACTCTCGAAAGAGAGCTCGCGAACCAGAGATTTTCTGGGGGCAACGATTTCGCAGACGAGATGAAGCGGCTTCGCGCGTTCTTGCCATTCAATTGAAAGACCCAGCTGGTAGAGCACAATGTGGAGCGCACCTAGCGTAACAAGATAGGGGAGAACATCGTATCGGGGGAGACGCAGGGTTAAGACGCTGATCCAATCGCCAGAAAGGCGGTCGAATGTCGAATGCTGCTTATATGGTAAATAGCTATTGCCGCGTGTTGAACGCTCATCATCTGCATTTGCGGGCTGCAGCAGACCGACTAGCTGGTTCCAAGGTCCCCCTGGTTCCAGAATCCGCGTTAAGTGCTTCGTGAGCTCATCTTTTCTGCTTGACCGACAAAGCATCAGATAAAGAAGTTCACCCGTCCGTCCAAAATTGACATAATCGCGGCTAACAGTCCCAGATGTTGGGTTGGCGATCAGATCCTCATATAGCGCATTGGGTCCGAAAGGAAATAGAAACCGAGACGTCCAACGCTTATTACTCGTCCCCTCTACATCCGATCCGCGGATCATCGCAACGATCGCAGCGAATTGGTGAAATGAATGGAATCGCTTTTTGAGAAATGAAAAATCGCGAGGCGCGGAAATGCCGAACGCCTTTTCTTCAATTGTTTGCAGCCATGCCGTCCATCCGGAGGCGCTGTCCGGATGCCGTTCTGCAATTCTTAACATCTCCTCGTTGTTAAATAGAATGTTTCGCAGATACATCCGCTTGTTGGGTTTGAATGCCAGAGGCCTAAATCGTTCGTCTTCCCGTAGAAGATTCCCATCTCGATAGCATGCTTCCGCCACTGACAGGAACTCCAGAAACAGCAGCCACGGAGATTCCGAATCCCACAGGCGGTGTCCCCATATTTGCTCGTCAACCCATGGTGAAATCTTGTGATCATTGGGATGCGGAGGCGGAACAATTGAGGCAGGATCAATCATTCAGTACCTCAATAATGTCCTCCGTGGGATTGCCAACATCGTCGAGATTCAGCAGCCGTATTGTTAATGAATGTTCAGTCTCTAAGTCCTTATGTAGCTGCTGCCGTTCTGCCAAGGCCGCGAGCAACTGTCCTTTGAAAGCCAAAATATCTTCGTAGCACTCGCGGGAAAAACTGCTCGGCAGTGCACCCTCTGCGACACGGCTTAGAAATTCGTAGCGAACAAGGTGCAAGTCCAGTGAACGTGCAATCTGCTCGGTCAAGCAAACCGTCAGTTTTGGAAGCATGCCATCGAAAGTAACCTCGACTTTTTCATGCAGTCTAGGCCTCACTGAAACACGTTCCTCAAGCAATCGACTGATTTTCGCGTTCGAGAACGACAGGCTTGTTGCGAGCAACAGTTCTCGGTCAGTTGTCACCAACATTCCAGAAAAAATGCGATTTAGTCCCTTTATCAGCCGTGCAACGATGGGCTGTTCGACAGGGCGAGCGGCCCTGAGCGGAGCAACAAGCCGTGACAGGTACTCTCCCGCGTACTTAAAAACCGTCAATTCCCACAGGCCCAGTTCATTTTCGAGGTCCTCGGGAATAACAAAAAAGAGGCCACGCCGCTTGCTGACAAGGAGTTGGAGAAACGGCTTGTATTTGCCATCATCGTCGGTCCCTTCGAGGTACTCCAACTGCGCAGCTCGATACCGGTCATCGGCACCATAGAACCTATCGCTAGCAACCAGTAGGTCAAAGTGAGCTCGAAACTTTTCATCTGCCTCCCCAAAAATCAGGATGTTGTCGATCCGATTCGTGGTTTCGTGTCCTATCCGAAATCGCTCAAGATAATCAAACACTGTGATCGCCTCTCGGCGGTTCTCTGGGAGATTTCCCCCGAAGATATTGTTGTAGAGACTGGCCTTGGAAATGGCACCACGCTGAATGAGCGTCGGGATATCGAGCGGCCGCATTAGGCAATCTTTAGCGTCGGGATGTCCCAAAACCGCATTTGATAGGAGAAGAAGAATCTGTCGAATTGGCACATGCAGGTCATTGAAGTCACACAATTCGAGCAGTGCCCGCAATCGCTTGCGCACGAGCTCTTTTTGTAGCAACTCATAATTATGGCGAATCGGACAATTGATACCAAAGAAGTCCTGCTCTCCCGCACTTACGTTGCGGCATTCCTCCCATCCTTCGTGATTCAGGAATGCGTTTAGGGCACGATCAAACAGCGCCGCAGAGCTACCTCGGCTCAGGTTGAAGAACTTCAGATTGATCCCCGGGAGTTCCTGCCTATCTTCTACCAGAAGTGTCTCGAAAACGTTACGCGCTCTCGCAACGTGAGGATCATTGGACAATCGTCGCCACGATTCAATCAATTGTCCGTCGTTGGCGGCTACAAGAAATACCTCCGAAGCTGCTGAGTCAAAAATTGATCGACAGAATCTTTGGAGGAGTTGTTCCTTTGCTGGGTCCCACGTCGCTCCGCCTTGCGGAGCCCATTCACTCAAATCCTTGATTATGTAAACTGGGATCTTCCGGCCACCCGCATATGTGCAACTTGCCTGTACGAGGGGCTCGTTCAGGCCGCCACGTTCGCCAGTGAGTTTTTCCCAAACTTCCCGGCATAGATGGGTCTTGCCATCGCCGGCAGTGCCAGTCAAAATGACGGAGGTCGGTTCTCGTTGGGCGTCAAATAGCGACAGCACGCTATGATGCGATGGATGTTCAAAAATAATCGGCCGAACGGCGCGCTTGCGAGCCGCCCGTTGGATCGACTCATCGTACATGTTGTCATTGCGTGGGATTGGCCCGTATTGGCGTATGAATTTGATCCAGTTCATTAATCTCCTGGAGCTCTAGATTTGGCAGATAAGGCAGCCCTCCCGTTCCTCATCATCGGGATCCGCTCCTCCCAATATCTGTACCAATTTCCCCGAACTCTTTCTCGAACGCTCTCTTGTTGCCTCCCATTTCTCTATTATCTCCGCAACTCTTGCTGGCTTTTCGAGTTCCTCTAGCGGTTCATTACCGCTCCAATAGAACGCGTTCCCGTTGACCCGATTTGCATATTCGTACTGTTTTGCCTGCTCAAATAGGTCTGGATGGGTTTGCTTCAGTCGCACCCATTCAATCTTCTGTTGATAGAAGCAAAAGTAACAACCTGATCTAGTTCGACCCCACGTTGTAAAAGTCGGCATTCCGAGACCCGATTCTTCGAGAATGCGAATAATGTCCTCAAGACCTAAGCCTGCCTCTCGGAAGGGAAAAACCGTTTGAATATTTTCTTTCTTGCTGACAAATCCCTCGCGTGGCTCATCTGCACGGAGGCCAACATAGTTAACTACCGGATCGTCTCCAACGTAACTCTCGAAGGGTTTTAGCTTCAAAAGCTTGGTGCACCAGCGACGATGGTTTGACGGAATCATGCCCCCGAATACCTCAAGCCATTTGTCAAAGCTGTAATCAGGGCGCGTGCGAAAAATGCGTTTCCCCAAATATGCCTCAAGCCTACTGAGATACTCGTATGTCTCCGGCAATTCTTTTTCGGTGTCGTGAAAGATGTATTCCATCCCCTCAACCCGGTCGCGCATGAATACCGCCAATGCGGCGCTATCTTTGCCGCCCGATAGACTCAGAATGTGGCGAACAGGTCTGCTACTCATTGTGGCTCTCCTGCGAAAGGGCCTTCCATAACACTCTCGTTGTTGCCGCGAACGCAAGTTGCGGTGAATCTTTTAGCACATCAGCGAGACGATTCTCGATTTCAGCAAGCTTCGACTCTTGATCGCTTGAAACGTAAACGATCCGATCTGCTTCTGTACCATCAAGCTGGGTGATCGACAAACGCATGGCCGAGTCTGTGTATCGATCCTTATGCACCTGGAAACACATAGTTTCGACGCGCCTGAACCGCGTACAGATGCTTGGGAGTTCTTGACTATATCGCTCCAGATCGACGTCTGACCACCTGGCAGGTGGAATGGCGCAAACGAGACTGCCAAGCGATTCAAGCCACTCAGGGTCCGGCAATTCCGCATCGAGCAACCGATTACAGAAGGCCTTTAAGCGAGGTTCGGTTACTGCCAGTAAAAGCTGTTGCGCACGCTGAGAAAGAGTTGCACGGAAATTATCACCACTAGATAGACCAAATGCATCGATCAATTCAGCTTTCATGCGGTCATGAAGGTTGGGGTATGCCATCCGGAGTTCTAAGATCGCAGTTTTTAAGCAGGTGACAAACGCATCGACATCCTTCTTCGTGCCGCCACGCTTTTCACTACTGAACTCGCCGAAGCCACAGGCGGTGGGCAGGTCCCGGAACAATAATACCGCTGGTTCCTTTGCCGAGAGCAACACCGATCGCACTGCAACAGCGCTGGACGATAGATGCTTGGTCTTCTGCGTGAACGGTGGCAGGTCGGCGGCAAAGACGCACAACGGGCGGACGACATCCAACAACTCCAAACTGCGCGTTCCGCCTCGCTGCACATCGAGGATCTTCAATAGTCGTTCGAACAGTTCTGTCCGAACACCCGCCATCTTACAGTATTGAATCTCGAATGCATCCGGAAGTTTCGTGAGTCGCATGACATCCAGTCCGACGATCTCACGCATGAAAGCGCCATTGCTGTAGAACGCTACATGTTGCTCATTTATTGCCGCGTAGAGAGCGAGCAAGACCGGCGCGAGTCCATCCCGAATCCCAAAGGGCTCACGCTTCAGTTCTTTGAGAATTTCAGAGACTCTGATCCGCTGCATGCTACGAACGTCGAAAATGCTCTGAATGTGCTGCAGAGCCGGGCGGATACGGCAGGAGTCATGATTCGAGGAGGGTACGGCCAAGTGCCATTCATCAGTATCCTTTTTGTGTAGCCCTCCGCGCTTCAATATCGAAAGGTAGAGTGACATCTCCGGAGGTTTCTTGGCTGGATCCATGCCAAGGTAGGGTTTTGACGACCTCGAAAAAATCCCTTCGATCAACCGCATGCGTGCTGCGGCAGCTGCAGAACTTAAGACACGTCTATTTACGAGTTCATTCGCGATTCGAGGTGCATTGGGATACAGCTCGTCGCATACATCGGATAGATACGAGAGAAGCTCCCGGCCCCGGCGAAGTCGGACTTCCTCGCCTTTGCGGAACCACGCAAGCTCAGTCGTTCCGGTAAAGTGATGTACACCTATGAAGGAGCTGAGTCGTTGTTGCAACGCATCCCGCGCGGCCGCCAACTGTCGCGAGACCTCTTCCGCGGCGAAAGTGTCGTTCACCAACTCTGGTGTGCTGCTGACGACCCATTCCCAACGTTGTACTTGTTGAACTAATTTCGCTAGCACACGCAAAGGGCTTGGGATTGCGCAAAGAATGTCGCCTCTTGTTCGGACGACTTGTGACCGAGCAAAATTAAGAGCTGTGACACGTTCTTCTTCGGTCTCGCAGAGGGCAATCAATATTTTCCCGTCCGCTTTTTCAACATCATATTCGAGCTCTGAAGCCAGTTTGTCCATCGCGCAGAACCGCACATCGAAGTGGCGAAGATTGCCCGTCTCGATATAGTGCCGGCGTGCAACGAGCGGTCTCGTTTCCAAGTATGCGTCAATGTGGGGCGTCACACGATAAGGTACACGCCCCAGAGCACGTATAGCATCGTCGTATGCCTTTTCCAGGTTTACGCTTGTGTGCGGCCAGAGGCAGTAGCCGCCGGCAATGCCACGGTGATACACGACTCGCTTTTCCTTCAAGCGTCGAAGTGAGGCTTTGACCTCTCCTTGTTCACCCGAAACAGAAAATCGCAAAAGATCTTCAGACGGCAATAAATTCGCGCTGTCCAATAGATTCAGCAATCCAATCGTTTTTAGGACCTGGAGATCGCGCTCATGTTCGACCGGGAAGCTTTCCACTAAAGAATCAATATGGTTCCAGTGGCTGCGAAAGCCCTCACGTCCCAACCGATGTCCGAACGAATATCGAGCGTAGTCGTATAAATTGTGGATCCGATAGAAGCGATCCGCCCCGACTGTTTGCCGTGCGAACTCTTTTAGGCCGAACGGCTCATTGGACAGAAGGAAGCTGAACAAGGAGCGTTCGTTCTGTCCGAACCTACTGAAAAGCTTCACTAGAACGGGCACAACGCTCGGATGCAGCGGATAGAGGCGGCTCGAAATGTCCAATAGCGCGGATCTCGTCGCCGCGGCCCCATACCAACCAAGATCTACGACAGCGCTCATGTCGCGTTTCGAGTGTATTGTTAATTCCTTTGCCAACTCCTCAACGCGAATGTTCAACGCATCGGCTACAAGGATTGCCGTTTGCTCCAATGGCTGATTGAAGACCAGCTCATCAAATCGGCCCGCTACTTTCTCCCATTCTTTTTGAGCCGACTGAGACAGATGCTCTGCGTAGGCGTTGAACCCCTGGTGGAGGAGTCCCACCACGAACAGTGGAGCCTGGGTGCTGCGACACGCTGATTCTGCCAAGGCTTGCAGGAGGAAAACATCCTGACGTTCAGGATGTAGTGCTCCATATTCTAAGAACTTCCCGAGTTCGTCCATCAGCAAAAGAAGGCCAGAACCTTTGCCTGTCCCGACTACATGCGAACAAGCCTCACTCAGCAGCTGTACCACGGCTTGGTCAGGTACCGGTCGCGTGAGACTTTCTTCTAGTTGAAGATTGATTCTTTCAATGACTAGAGGTGGTCGACCTCGGCCGCACGTATTGAGGAGGTCTCGGCGAAGGGCGTTAAGAAGGCTAATTGCGAGTGGCTGATGAGATCCTGTGACAAGTACCGGGAGCAAGTGTGGGCGAGAAACACCGATTTTCTTGAAATTTACTGCTTGACGCAGATGCTCCGGCAGTCGTCCGTACTGCTCTCCGAATAAATGCGCCAACAGCAAAGCAAATGACGACTTGCCCGATCCATAATCACCGGTGATGCGCCATGCGCGTTGTCCAGAATTGACACGTAAACCCGTCGCCAGCCGCTCTATGTATCCTTTTGTCTGAGGGGTAAGTACATAACCGTGAAGAGCTCTCGGATCTGTGAAGTCCCTTTCCAGATGAGCTGATCTCAAGAATCTTTCCTGAACTCGAAAGAGATCAGAAATCTGCATGCTATGCATCGGCGTCCTCACAATCAAAAATCGCACGAAACAACGATACGGGATCAGAAATTCGTTTCCTAATCACTCTTTGCAGCGCTGCTGTTTCCTCGAACTGGAAAACTCCATTCGTGTCGCTGTCAATCGCATCGAGGCGTAAACGAATATCCCATTCTGGTAATTTGAAAATTTGACCCGGACTCCCGTGGCCGATTGCAATGTCGCGGAACGTCAGAGTGCTTTCGTTGGGACGACGCTTTTGCCAGAAATCATTGAGGCAGAACGAAAAAAGTTGAGGGGAGATGTCACTTTTAGAATCGCGCCGGAATGCATAGATGGGTTCGCGCCTGCCTTTTTCGGCCTCGCGATCACCAAGGCGCTGGATGAGAGCCAGCTCCACCAAGGGACAATCAAGATTGTCTTCTTGAATATCTCCCTTCTTGCTTCGGGTGGGCACATACGTATGTAAAAAAGTATCGTAGTGTTGTTCCAGTGTGATGCTTGAGAGCTTTCGCTCCAGCTTCTTAGCTTGCTCACTGAATTCTCGGAGTACATCACTTCGAGTAATTTCGGGATGCGGCCATTGATTCAGCAGATAGTCCCATGCGAACAACGGTTCCGCTACCTGAGTTGAAAGTTGCCAATGTAACAACCAAAGAGTTTTCCTGTCCTCTAGAAATGGATCGAGTCCATTCTCAGGATCTAATAGAGCCTTGCCAAACGCCGTAATTGCCGGTCCCCCGACCTTCCCAGACTCAGCTATTCCCGCTGCGTGGACCCAAAATCGCATAGCCCTTACCATGTTTTTGCCCACTCCAAGGGACGCCATAGCCTTCTCCTCATCGGAGAACAGCGTACGGTCCGCGCAAATCCCGCGATAGGCCTTGGGTAGCCACGCATAGCGGCATGGGAAGGTTTCATGGCCCGAAAACCGGTAGTTCGTCATTAGCCGCCCTCTTAATTATTGCCTGGGTTTCTCAATGTCAATTCCCAGGGGTAATTGAAGTTGTCCACCGTCGAGCTGATCGAGCAGTAGATCGACTGCCACTCTCAGCAATTCTGCTTTGGGCACCCTTCGTTGCGCTGACACAGCATTCAATTTTGCGGTTTGATCTTTGCTGAAGTATACGGTCAGAGGAACACCTTTCCGCAAAACAGATTTGGAATTCGCCTTGGTCCGCGGTCGTGACATAGCGTAAACCTGTGTATTGACACAAGTTTACACCTGCCAGACTCACCTGAACAGGGGTTCGACGGGCCACCAGTATTGTCAGAGAAGCGCACCGATTCCGCAGTGTAACTCCTTTAGACAACGCAATTTGCCATCAAATCGCGCGCCATTTCAAATCTTTCGGATAATATGGCAAAGGGTGTCCTTTCGCTATTTACGGTCGCCTTCGAGAAGACGCTAGGATGGGATTCAAAGTAGCCGCGCGGACAATTCTTCAGCTCGGATCGGAGCTTATCAGCTCTGACGAGGTTGCTTTTTATGAGCTGATAAAGAATGCTTTCGATGCGAGAACAAAAAGAGGAGTTCGTATCGAGGTTGTGATCCGAATCCCCTTTCCCGATTATCGAACCTTGAAGGAATCTGTCGAATCGCTCGGCGAAGGCGATCGAGCCCACCAAGAATTACAACGCCTTCGCGCCTCACTGGTCAGCAAGGTTGATCCGGGTGCCCCCAAGGCGGAGGAGGTAGTTCAACTTCTGGAGAAGGCTCAATCGAAGACGGAACTGCTGTCTGCTCTCGAAAATGCCAATTACATTGAGATTCGGGATTCCGGGGAAGGAATGTCGCGCGAACAACTCGAACAGGTCTATCTCACGATCGGAACTCGCTCCCGACTCGATCAGAGGGAAAATAGCCCCGATTCTCGCCGTCCAATCCTCGGGGAGAAGGGGATCGGTCGGCTTTCTTCAATGCGGCTAGGCATGCGCTTGAAAGTCACAACTGCGCAGGCCGGGCAACGACGATGGAACATGCTGGAAATCGACTGGAAAGATTTCGCGCGCACCCATGGAGAAATGCTTGAAGAGATCGAAGTAGCTCCTAAGGCCGGTCATCCTAAAGAAGATGAGAGCGAAAGCGGCACCACGATCCACATCTCTGACCTCAATACAGACTGGTCATACAAGCGTTTGCGCGATATAGCCCAGCAGGAGTTCAGCAGACTGATGGATCCTTTCTCTGCTCCTCAAATGAGGATGTTCTTTCGCTTCAATGGAGAGCCGGTCACTATTAGTCCCATCAATAAGCTTCTCTTTGATCACGCAGACGCATACGTGAGGGCCACTGTACAGAATCAGGGAGCCGCGGGGTTCGAACTTCGAGGAGAGATCGTTTACAAATTTGGTAATCGTACAAAGGCGATACACCTTACTGAACAGCACCTCATCAGCGTGGCTGGGTTACAAACCAGGGCCGAACTCGAAAGCCTCGGTCCGTTCGATATGATGTGCTACTGGTTCAATCGACGACGGCTCACCGCGATTGAAGGTATCGGAGACATTAAAGCTGTGAAGGCCTTGGTGAATGACTGGGGTGGGGGCTTAATGCTATTTAGGGACGGTTTTCGAGTACATCCCTATGGAGGACCATCAGACGACTGGTTGCAACTCGATCCAATCGCTTTCGTATCCCAAGGGTACAAAGTTAACCGCAAGCAATTAATTGGAAAGGTTGACATTAGTAGTCGCAACAACCCTCAGCTTGGAGATCAGACCAATCGCGAAGGTCTCCGAGACAACCTGCAAAAGAACGCCCTTGTTTTGATCCTGCAATGGATTCTTGGAGAGCTCCGAATATTCGCGATAAAAGTTGATGAGGAGGCACGTCAACGGGATTCCGTCGATATGGACGTCCTAGACAAACGAGTCGAGCGTGCACAGACGACGTTGCAGGAAACCGTGGAACAACTCGTCGATAAATATCCTAAAGAGCGGCATCTGGCGGGGGCCATGCGTGAGGTCACTGAGGAGATTAACGAAATCATGTCTCAGGCCAAAGAAGTCGCGCAAGGTCTTGAGACACGACAGAGTCAACTTGTACATTTGGCCGGCATCGGATTAATGGTGGAGATCGTGGCTCATGAACTAAATAGAGCTACGCAGTTCACTTTGTCTCTGCTTGCCGACTCTGATTTCGACAATGTTCCAGAAGATGTTCAGCGCACTTTGGACATGCTCGAAAGCCAATTGAAGACCTTGCAAAAGCGGCTTAGGATTTTGGATCCGCTCAGCACAGCAGGGCGTCAGGTAAAGGAACGATTTGATTTGGCACAATGGATACGCGAAATCGTTGATGGGCACGACGCCCAATTTGCACGCCACGAAATCCATATACGATTCAAGACTGTGCCGTCTTCCGGTGAGTTTCGCATCCGGGCCGTAAAGGGGATGGTTGTTGAAGTAATGGAAAATCTCATCTCCAATTCGGTCTATTGGCTCAAACGTGCGAAGGTTGATAATCCGAAGTTTAAGCCCGAAATTGAGATAGTCATCGACTTCAATAACCACGAGGTGAAATTCTCCGACAATGGTCCCGGGATCCAGAAGGATCAGCGGGAAGAGGTGTTTTTTCCTTTTGTAACGACGAAGCCTGCGCGTGAGGGCAAGGGTCTCGGCTTATATATCGCCAGAGAGATCGCTAACTACAATGGCGGCAAGTTGTTTCTGTCAGACAAATCAACTGTACATCCGAACGTTCTAAACACGTTTATTTTTGAATTGCCACCGGAAACGAAATGAGCACACAGCCACCAGCACTGAAATACTTAAAGGATCTCTTTCAGTCAAAGCATATCTCTCAGGTCGCAATAATTGATGATGCCTACTATGCAACTCCTCCGCGCTCCTCGTTTTCTGGAGAGCGCCTTTCCGAGTTGCGGGTCAGAATTCAAAGTTGGGAAGAACCGAGCCAAGACTTCGTGGGTCTTCAGTTGAAGATCGACACCGATGAAGATCTCACCGAAAGTCACATTGGGAAGCTTTATGCTATCCGCGCATCGTCACCTGAGATTGGCTCTTGGTTCAGGGACTACGACAATGTGCAGGAACAGAGACGAGCCCAACTTCGTCAACTTGAGACCATGCTGAAAGAAGAACTCGGCTGTGGAGTTCGCACGCTTTCACCCGCAGATCCGTTGGAACCTACAACCCTGCCTCAATTGATATTCATTGACTACTATCTAGATCCCTCTGATCGTCCAGAAGACTCACTGGCCCTTGCTGAGTCGATTGGTGAAAGATTGGGACAAGACTTTGCGCAAACCACAAAACCTCTCGTCATTCTCATGTCGAGCAAGGAGCACATAACTGCGATCATGAAATCGCAGTTTCGAGATCGAGCTCGCCTTCTCGGTGGGATGTTCTACTTCATCCCTAAAGTCGAGCTTAAGCCAGATCCGACGCTGCTACTAAAGCTAGCAATTCTGGTCAGATCTCTTGATGAGGGCCACTCGATTCAGGACTTTGTCGATGCTTTCGCAAAAGAGCTTCGTGGCGCAACCGAAAAGTTCGAAAGAAAGATTCGTGCGCTTAGCATCGAAGATTACGCATATATGCAACACCTAAGCCTACAAGGCGAAGGAATGCCGTTAGGGGACTATTTGCTTTGGCTATATGGAACGTATTTTGGTCATTTATTGTTCCGCTCAGTGCCCCAACAGCGACGCGAACTTGACCGAATGCGGTTTGAGGTCATACCCGAATCCGACGTCATGCCGTCTACGGATTTCGTCGACTTGTATAGGAACGTCGTTGCGGAAGAGATCGACGAACTGGGCACGCATCCTCGCGCCACGGCCAACCCAGAAGAAACAAACCAGCCTCCCGATCCCCATTTTGGTGACGTCTTTGTGGCCGAAAACGAGAAAGACGCACTAATGGTAATTACTGCCGAGTGTGATCTTATGTATGCTCCCGAACCTGAGGCCAAAAGAGAGCATCGACCGGAGCAAACCGTACTGATGATACCCGGAGAGCTGCAGGAGCAGTCCACCGCCAGCGGTTGCGGCGATGCCGCCACCTATTTTGTTCCATATCGCGACAAAACATACCAGATCGCGTGGCGAGTCAAGAATATCGAAGCCCCTAATTTCGCAGGCTTGCGCGCCTTCTTAGGAGAAAAGAAGCTTCACCGGAGATTGCGGCTGCGACACCCCTTTGCAACTCAAATACAAGCTACATTCGCAAACGATTTGAATCGGATCGGAATCCCTATACCTCCTCCGATGTTCGGTCGTTGTTCTCTATCAATTTGTTATCGCGATGCGGACGGACAAACTCAGCACAGAGAAATGGGTACCAATTCAGCTGTGTTGTATACGAACCGAAGTGGCGACGAACATGTTCATCTTAAACTCAAAGTTGTCGCGCAAATCGTTGAGGTCGCCAAGATTTGCCTGGCACCGATCGACGCTCAGATCGCAGCAGAAACAGATGAAAACGCCAAGCTTCGGCTAAACAGCTCTAAAGAGCGGCTCAGTCGATTCTTGGATGACCTGGAGTCTCAGATGAAATTGCGACAACCCGTTTCCGTTCGAGCGAACAAGAGTCTTGCTATTCCTGGCACTCCTGTTGAAATCTTGCGAGACCCCACGAAATTAGATGCCCGTCTCACTACCACACCTATAGTTGTGCTGGTCAGTGACGCCACCGCTGGCGAGTCGGAGGACTAGTTGAATCGGAGTTCCTCCGCGAATTCCTGAGCGAGCCCGCTTGTTTCCGCCTCATGCGCCTACTACGTAGACGTCTCATCCTGGATGCCAGAACTGCAAAACAAACACGCGGACCACCTGAAGATGCGGCACGTCGTGTATTCGTCTGGCAGGCCACGGTATTGGACGGGCAAGTTGTCTTGTTTGGCTGGAATCGGCAGGAGCCTGCCGTTACGGATTCGCATAGTCCATTCCTCAAACATCCACTCCTCGGTGGCTCCTACATCTGGACAAATAGCCACGTGCACGTTATGTGCGTAATTCGTCTTCTTGGAATATCCGTGTTTGGAGACTCCGCAGATGTATATGGCACGATACGAACCTAGGGCTTGTTCGTCCATCAGAAGGGCGGACGACCTGGCGAATTTGGGGTTGTTTTTACTGAACTTGCGCGAGTAGTGGCCACGAATGCAGTTTGTGCAATGATATTTCTCGTTGAAACCTGTCACGTATTTAGCCCAGAGCCACATGAATTGGTCAGGGTTGAAGTTGTGAATAATTTCGATCATGACGTCCTTTGCTCTACCTGGACCAGGCCCAATTCATCGGACAGGCGGGACAATCCCGCTTCATCGAGAATTCGGCGTAGTTCGCTAGCCTTTGGACCCATGAAGGCTGAATCGGAAATTCCAAGTTGCCTCAGCGAATCGGAAATGGAAGCCAGTCGCGTGCGTTGGGGATCGTCGGCGTCAAGGAATCTTTCTTTGAAGTAAAGCAGCTGGCCTTCTCGCGAGTGCTGGAAAGCATCCACCTGGATTGTTCGTAAGTTCACCCTTGTTCTGATCGCGAGGGTGGGAAGAAGTGCGGATTCAAAATCGGTGAATGTCAAAAATGTCACCTTTCCGCTGAACTTGTGGATTCTCAAGATGTCTGCTTCATGTGCGTTCCCATAGAGCAGTTCAGCACACGCGATGAAGGTCCGGAGCACCGTCGGGAGACGGTCCATCAAGCACGTCCGGACGTACAAACTACGATCGTCCTGCCAACCGACAGCCGCCTCATCGCAGGCTAGCACGATTGTGTTTGGATCGGCACAAGAGTAAAGCAACTTGCGACCCTCGATCAAACCTTGCTTGTAATTGCCGAAAAAGACTGTGATGTCCGTCTTGACGCTTTCGGGGAGGTGCGAGAATGGGATCGCTTTCCGCAAGTTGGAACTCGCGAGATATACAAGCAGGTCGGCTTTTCGAGCAGCGCGAGCCCGATCGAAGAGTTCCTGCCTGCCGTGTGTGAAGAGGTATCGTAGGGCTTTCTTGGCTGATCCGAAGGCGGAGCACAATTCAGAGTAGCGGGGATACTCCTGGGGAAGTGGTGCGCGTCCGAGCGCGAGCACGACTGACCAGAACTCTTCCAGTAGGGGGAGATATTCAGCGAAGCGGTCGGGACGCGCTTTCCGAGCTGGGCGAGGTTCCCGAGGCGGTCTTTCGGGTCTGCTCAATCCGAGACCGATGGAGTTCCACTGCACCACTCGACGGGATCGCGATTGCAGAAAGAGCTGGTGGTCGTCTGGCTGTCGAAAAACATAAAAGATGCCGAGGGCAACTGGAACAGGAGAAGTATCGAGTGCATCCTCGATATAGCACTGCAGTTCTTGTTGCCCGAAGTACCTCTGAAAGGTGTTGCGCCGCGTTAAGATGCCATCATTGAAACTTACCCCGCGACCACTCTCGGCGCCCGCATCGCCGATGAGGGCAGAAACGACAAGCAGACGTTTTGTGAGTCGCCAAGCAGAGGCGAGAGTGTCTAGCCGTTCTGCAGGATCCTCGATTACATTGAGCACGTAGCCGAGATTAACGACCTCGGCCTCGGTGCGTGGACCATCGGGAGCGTGGACAGGGTCCCATCCGCACGCGTGGAAACCCAATTCGCGAAGCCCGCGAATGTCCGCACCCAGGCCGCAGCCGTAGTCGAGAAACGAAGATCCAGAAGATAACTGACGATACTCGATGAGTGTCTTGACTGGCCTTGAGAGGTCATACCGGGTTAGGGCGGTTTTGTGCCGGTGAACGACGACGGCAGACGTGGGTACGAGTTGGCATCCAGCCACTCCCAGCATCGTCCCTTCTCGGAGCAAGCAGTGTCCCTCGATTACGAGTCCGTGAACTCTCAGGAGCCGTTCCCAGTTCACCCGGAATCCAATGACGGAGCTATTGGCATAGAGACCTGCTTTCTCCTCAACAGCTGATAGGCCGGCGAACTCTTGAAATCGCGGGTGGTCGGGCGCCAACAGTAATTCCTTGCGATGAAGGATCGGAGGATTAAGACTGTCTTGATAGGCTGTCCGTAACGATTTGCCAGAAAAAAGGTCGATAGCAACGGCTTCTTCAAGCGTTGGGTGAGCGCATTCAAAGAAAGCAGGGTAATGCAGGAACGAGAGGCGAGGCGCATCGGTTCGGAACTTCAGCACGTTGAACTCGTCGCTTACGGCATGGCGCAGAGCTAGAAGGTCGAGGATCTCAGACAAAGGGCCAGTTCGGCAGGCATCTGCGTCGCGATGGACGTAGATTGCATTGGGCAGAACCTTGCCATAAGGAAGGGACTGCATCAGCTGCTTGTAATGGGTCCAATCAATGGCAGGGATCGTGGCCATCTCGAAATCTTAAATCACACCTTGCCATGATTCGCCTAGTGAAGTTGGCGATCCTCCTTAGCAAAACTTCTTCCGCTGCTGGCTGAAACAGCCGGGCCAGGTTAACCCTCATCCGATCTCGTAATTAACGCCCTCCGTCAATCGCGGAGAGCCAGGTGATGGCGCGGGGGACGCTAGACAGCCTGCCCTCCCGAATTCTTCCCTCCGAAAGCGTGTTGCGGCGCGGTCGTTGTTGTAGTTTTCGTGAGTTGTTGTATTTTCTCCCTCGTGTTCTTTCTGTCTACAGCTCCATCCTAATTCCTTGGGTGACGGATGAAGGTTGACTGACTTCCAAAGCGGAGGTCTTCGAGACCTCGGCTCCGAGCTGTGGAGCGAGCTTTGCCATGTCGTTGGTGAAGAGCGTGACCTCCTGGCTGGCGCGGGAGACGGAGACATAGGCGAAGCGGGAGTTGAGCAGGTCCGGGTGGACACTTGTATCGGCGTGAACGAGGACACGTTCGGCGGTAAGGCCCTGGGAACTGTGACTGGTAACGGCGTATCCGTGATCGAGATGACGATGCTCGTTGGGGTTGAATTCGATCTGGCGGTCGTTGTCGAGGCGAACGAATAGGCGACCATCGGGGTGGATCGTCTCGATCGCGGCCATGTCACGATTTGCAACGCCGAGTGACTTATCGGGGGCAGTGAACTGGATGCGGTCGCCTACGGCAAACTCGCGTTGGATCTCCTGGTAGACGCTGACGCCCTTAAGGCGACGGGCATCGTAGGTCGCAAGCTCTCCGTTCGCTTTGCTGACCGTGAGTTCGTTTGCGGATGGGTTAATCGCGACTACCGATGCGTAGGCGGCGGCTTCGATGCCGATGGCTTTGCTGCCGCGGGCGTAGCGAACTACGTCGCCGATCTCATAGTGGCTAGCCCAGGATCGTTCAGCGCCGGTCATGTCCTGGCGCTGAATCAATACACGACAATTACAATCTTCCGGGGCAACGGCGCCCGTGGCCTTCAACTCCTGGCGAACCGCGAGATTCAGTTCGCGGCGAGAAGAATTGTCCGGTGAAACGATAAGAGTGTTCTGGGGTGATTCGATGTAGCTCTTGGCGATGGCCAGAACTCGCTCCTCCTGATTGGGAATTTCCTTCACGCGACCCTGTTGTTGGAGTACGTCCAGCGCAGCGGAGACTTGGCCCGTCGCCATCAGCTCGACGGCGGATTTCAAAGCTGGGTCCTTCTGCCGAACGATGTCATCCAGCGTCGCTGTGCGCATTCCGGCGTCCTGCAGTTGCTCGAAAGGGCGGCCCGCTTCCACACCTTGATGTTGGCGGATATCGCCGACCAGAAGCACGCGGTCATTAGGATCGAGTCGGGAAAGAAACTCGCGCACCTGGTTGGTGCTGGCAAGGCTCGATTCATCGATAAGGTAGAAATGCCTCTGCTCGCGTAGGTCGGGATTTGCAGCACGGGCGAGGAAGCCTTGCAGGGTTCCCGATTCAATTCCTGCGTCGTTCAATTGGCGCGCTGCGCGGGAGGTCGGGGCGAAACCCTCAACCTGATAGCCCTGCCTTTCCGCGGCGCTGCGGATGACTGTGAGGGTGGTCGTCTTGCCCGAACCGGCGAAGCCTTGGATTCCTTGGATGCGGTCCGGCGAACTGAGAACATCTTCGATCACGCTCTTCTGCGCGTGATTGAGATGCGAGTGCTGATCAGCAAGGGCGATGGCATGTGGACGCGAGAGGACTGGTTTAGCATGGTTTAGTCCCTCACGCATCGTGCTGATAATTTCATGTTCCGCTTCGATGGTTTTCGCCGTGGTGTACTGGCGGCCCGGAACGCTCTGAGTTCGTTCCACGATTTGAAATTCCCCAGAAGCCAACCGAGCCTCAAGATTGGAGCGAACCTGTCCATGGGTGATCTCACCCATGCCACGGCGGAGGCCGTCGCGGATCAACGCACGTTCATCTACGACCGCCTCACGCTCAAAGTTCTTGTCGCGAGCAAAGGTCAGAGACTCTCGAACGCGATCAAAGACGTTGACTGTCCTCTCCTGATGTGGAGACCGTTCACGCGCCGCACGTACAACGGCGTCCGCTTGGTGTCCAAAGTCTGCAGCCAGCTTTCGGTGTGCGGCCATCACCTCGCCTGGTGAATGAATTTCCTTGCGGTCACGGGTCGAGTGCGCAGCGATCTCGGCAGCTTCCTTTCCCGAGCGGCCCGTGCGTTCAAGGTACTCACGAATTTGCTGGCTTCGGGGGCTGGATGCGTCGAGATATTCCTGTGTGTATCCCTTGATCTCCGGAGCACCGCTCCGTCCTGTAGTAATTTCGTAGCCAAATTGTCGGAGGCGGTAAGTCAACTCGGATTGATAGATCGCCGTGGCAAATTGCTGGGAGGCGAAGAGGCTCTGCGGCTGAATTGCGCGCGGCTGGCCATTGTCGCGCTCCGTGACATTGAAAACGACCGCGTGTGTATGCAGTTGTGGCGCGACATAGCCATCGACAGGGCGGGCGGTATCGTGCTCGAACTTGGCGGCTATAAATTTGCCAGTGGTCTCGGGCTGATGATTGCCGCCGATGCGGGCTTGCGTGTAGTGTTCGAGCTGGTCGAGGGCAACGCGGACGCTCTCCCGGTGGGCTTCACGGACACGCTCATCGCCGCCGACGAGGGCGGTCAGCGAGACGGATTTGGGCGCGGAAAAGGTTGCATCCCAACCGGCACGGTGTTCCATCGTCTTGATGGTCTTGCCGTCGGCATCCTGATATTCATAGGACGCTCGTTGTCGCACAATCTGCTCGCCGGTCTGTGGATGCTGACCCTGGCTGAGTTTCGCAAAGTCCTCGGCGGAAACGGTCCCGGCAAGGCCGAACTGCCCGACCAGTCGCCCTTGCCACTCACCCGCGATGACGCCGCGCTGCGACCAATAGTTCTGTTCCTTCGCGGTGAACTCTGCCTGGTGGTAGGTCTGCGCCTGTCCGGCGGAGAGCGGTTTTGAAATCGTCAGCATGGCAGTTATTACCCCCGAAGATTGAGGCTTTGTTGGGCGTTGACGTTCCGCTCAGCGTCGCTCTCCTGTGGCACGATCTCCGTCGCGGTCCGTGGCGATTTTCGCGGCGGCGTGGGCACGGTTGCGTCCGGCTTCAGTTCATGCGGATGCAACTGGAGCTTAGCCGCTCCTATGTTTCTTGGATCGTAGGGGAGCTTGTCTTCGGGTGTATCGCGGAGATCGAAGTCACTCGTGACAACCGGCATATCGAAGTACGGGAATGAGAAGCGCGTCACATAGTTCTCGTACTTCATATAGGCGTGGAGGTCCGGCAGTCCGGAGATTTCGGACTCCATCACTAGCGGTTCAACCTGCCGATCCAGCGCGAAGTTTCGGCCAGCACGGGAGCCGTCGAAGTGGGTCTCGCGCAGCCGTTCGATCTCGACTTTTCCAATGAACTTGCTGACCCACTCGCCAGCAGTTGGCTCCTTTGTCTTAAGCCAAATGCTGGTTGCCGGTTGCGATAGCATGACCTCAGCCAGGTGGCCGTAAAGGTATTCCAGCTGGGCCTTGCCCTGAAAGCCGAGAATCACTGGATTATTGCTCTTTCGATTCTCGGTAATGGCGGTATGGAGCTGTGGAAGCTTTTGTAAGCTAGCCAATTCGTCGATCACAAACCAGGCCCGCTTCTGGCCCTCCTTCGGCTCGTTTAGCAGACGCAAGACGAGCAGGTCGATCCATAGACTTTGAAGCGGTCGAAGTGCCTC
>Ga0308309_10000424_pt1 | contig 27475 bp, 16 predicted proteins | sample HubBroMetageWFT5_FD_192491 | JGI IMG/M metagenome (GOLD analysis project Ga0308309, IMG submission 192491) | Warmed and freeze-thawed soil microbial communities from the Hubbard Brook experimental Forest, New Hampshire - Hubbard Brook CCASE Soil... | ecosystem: Environmental > Terrestrial >...
TTACTACTTCCGGCCGATGTCCGATTGCAAAGCGAAAATACATCTGGTCCGTGCCTTCTTCAGGCAGCACCACCGCAAAAATCTCGTAATCGATCAGTCGCTTGATTTGTGCCGCAGCGCTGGCCAAAACTTCGTCTAAATTCAGGGACGCATTAATTTCCTCGCTGATCTCCGCGAGGATGGCAAGAGTTTCAGCCGGGATTTCCACTTTCGAATTGAGTCCAAGCGAATCCATAGTAAGTAAATCGAATGCCCCGGTCCCGCCGAGGTAGTCCTGGACCCGAACGAAACGAAAACATTCTCGTTTGTCGGACCAAATTTCGGCTAATTATAACAGCCGTAGGTTAAAGACCGTGGGGGAATTACGGGAAAATTCAGCGAAGTTAATATTTGCCGCTTGCGCCCGCCGAACTTGCCGGGGTCGCGCCGCGAAACTCTTCCACAATTTTTACGCCTGAGCTCGACCCAACCCGCGTAGCGCCGGCCTCCACCATTTTTTGCAGGTCGCTCAACGTCCGCACGCCTCCGGCCGCTTTGATCCCCGTGCCGCTTCCGACGGTTTCGCGAATCAGCCGCACATCCTCCACCGTGGCTCCGCCCGGGCCAAATCCCGTGGACGTCTTCACAAAATCCGCGCCGGCTTTTTTCGCCAGCAACGAGCCGCGAACTTTTTCCTCATTAGTGAGTAGTGCAGTCTCCAGGATTACTTTGCACAGGGCCCTCCCGCGATGGCTCTCCTCCACCACTCCTCGAATATCTGCCTCAGCCAGCGCTTCCTGCCCGGATTTCAGCGCTCCAATATTTATGACCATGTCAATTTCTTGCGCTCCCGCTTTGATCGCTTCGCTCGCTTCCAGAACTTTCACAATCGGCAGCGTGGCGCCCAGCGGAAATCCCGCCACGGTGCAAACGCGCACCTCGCTGTCGCGAAGCAATTCGGCCGCCTGCGCAACGTTCCAGGGATTTACGCACACCGACGCAAACCCGTAATCCAGCGCCTCCTCGCAAAGTTTCTGAATGTCGTCGCGCGAAGCTTCTGGCTTTAACAGTGTGTGATCGATCAACCGCGCGATTTGCGATTCTGTGAGTGACAAGCTCATTCCCCCGGTAAAGTCAAAACGCAAACATCTTTCAAGTTGCGATAACGCTCCGCATAATCCAATCCGTACCCAACCACGAACTCATCGGGAATTTTAAAACCAATATAATCGCCCTTAACGTCCTTAATCCGCCTCGACGGCTTATCCAGCAGCGCCGCAACGCTCAAAGTCTTCGGTTTTCTTTGCTGCAGAACGCGCAATAAATAGCTCAACGTCAGTCCCGTATCCAGTATATCTTCGACCACTACAACGTTGAGGGCCTCGATGCTGCTATCCAAATCCTTCAGCACGCGCACTTGCCCCGACGATTGCCTGCCTTTGCCGTAACTCGACACCGCAATGAAATCAATCGACGTTTCCAGGCTGATCTCGCGCACAAGATCGGAAAGAAAAATGCACGCCCCCTTCAAAACGCCCACCAGATGTACGCGCTCTCCCTTGAAATCCCTGGTAATTTGACGCGCCACCTCGCGAACGCGCTTTTGGATCGCAGCCCGGCGAATCAAAACTTCAAGTTTTTCGTTTTTCGCCACGACTGGCATTTTGGTTTCGCCCCGCTGGAAAGGCGGTTACTCTATCGCACAGGGTTGCGTATGACAAGGCAGCTCTGCACCCATAAAAGGCGCATGGCAGAGATATACAGCCGAACGATCCGGGGAGAGGTTACACAATGGAGCCAAACCAATCGCCAGAACCGTGGCTGCGTGGCACGCTGACAGATATTCCCGCAGTCCCGCGAGCCGTATTGCACGCCCTCGAACTCGCAAAAGAAGACCTGGTTTGTTGGTGCGGAGCGCTAAACGATGCGGAACTAAACGCGCGCCCCGCGGGTCTCGCTCCGATTGCTTTCCACCTGCGGCACATCGCACGCAGTCTCGACCGCCTGCTCACCTATGCCGAAGGAAACCAACTAACCGCGGAGCAGCTCGCCAAGATGAGATCGGAGTTGGATGCATCAGCAAACCGCGAGGAGTTATTCCAAGAACTGAACGCAGCGCTCCAAAGAAGCGCCCAGCGAATTTGCGCGTTTGATGTAACTCGCCTCAACGAGCCCCGCGAGGTAGGCCACAAGAAATTGCCAACAACTTTGGGCGGGTTGTTAGTTCACATGGCCGATCACACCCAGCGCCACGTGGGACAAGCCATCACGACATCGAACATCGTGCAAGCACAACGCAGTTAGTCGGCAGCGGTAGCTGCGGCCTTTGCCGCCATTGCTGGAACGCGGCGTTCCGAAGGCTTCGGCGAACTTGCAGTGTTTGGCTTCACATCGGACGAATGCTCGAACTGTTCCGCCTCTGTAGATCCTTTCATCGCCGTAGTTGAAGCGGTCCCGCTGGTAATCACCTGTTGCACCGCATCGAAGTATCCTGTGCCCACGAAGCGCTGATGCTTCACCGCCTCGTAATCGTGCGCTCGTTCCGATTCGAATTCCTTTTCCTGCAGCTCGCAGTAAGCCGTCATCCCATTCTGCTTATAGGTGCGCGCCAGATCGAACATGGTCAAATTCAGAGCGTGGAATCCCGCCAGCGTAATGAACTGAAATTTGTATCCCATCGACGCCAGCTCGTCCTGAAAACGCGCGATCGTGGCGTCGTCCAAGTTCTTCTTCCAGTTGAACGACGGCGAACAATTGTAAGCCAGCATTTTCCCTGGATACTTGGCGTGAATGCCTTCAGCGAATTCCCGCGCTTCCGCCAAATCCGGCTTCGAAGTTTCGCACCAAATCAAATCCACATAAGGCGCGTACGACAGCCCGCGCGCAATTGCCGATTTCACTCCGCCGCGGATGCGGAAGAATCCTTCTGCCGTGCGTTCTCCCGTGATGAACTCGCGGTCGCGTGGATCGATATCGCTGGTCAGTAGCGTGGCGCTATCCGCGTCGGTCCGCGCCAGAATCAAGGTGGGCACGCCCATCACATCCGCAGCCAGCCGCGCCGCCACCAATTTGTGAATCGCTTCCACCGTTGGCACCAGAACTTTTCCCGCCAGGTGCCCGCACTTCTTCGCCGACGACAATTGGTCTTCAAAATGAACACACGCCGCCCCTGCCTCGATCATTCCCTTCATTAGTTCAAACGCGTTCAGATTGCCGCCAAAACCTGCCTCAGCGTCGGCCACCATGGGAGCGAACCAGTAGGTGTCGTCTTTTCCTTCTGCATGATGAACTTGATCGGCGCGCATCAGTGCCTGATTGATTCGCTTTACGAGATTCGGAACGCTATCTGCGGGGTACAAACTTTGGTCCGGATACATTTGCCCCGCATTGTTCGCGTCCGCCGCCACCTGCCAGCCGCTGACGTAAATCGCCTTTAGCCCTGCTTTCACCTGTTGCACCGCTTGATTGCCGGTCGTAGCGCCCAGCGCGCGAACGAACTGCTCCTCGTGCAGCACCTTCCACAGCCGCTCCGCACCCAGCTTTGCCAATGTGTGCTCGACATGCACCGAGCCGCGCAATTTTTCGACGTCCGCCTGTGAATAAGGACGTGTCACGCCCTTCCAGCGTGGATTTGTTTTCCAATCATTCTGTTGGTGTGAAGAATTGCCGTTCGAAAGATTTCCGTTGCTGGCCATCGTGTCGCCTCTCTGAAGGAAATTTGCGAAATGAGTCCTTGCCGAAGCTGGAGCTGGCAAGCCGATTTGTGTAAGCCGAAGCGGCCTAACGTCGCCGCGAACTCTTAGGCGCCAACGTTCGAGCGATTCTGCGCCGCCATAGCCAATCAGTCAAACTGATTGTCCTTATCATCTCGATAGAATTGCGTTATCGGTTCCAGTACAATGGTTCTACTGTAAAAACTCTAGTCGGAGGTGGCGCGTGGAAATCGATCAAATCGAAACTTTTTTAGCCGTGGCCACCTATGGTGGGTTTCATCGCGCCGCCGGAGCGTTGCGCGTTAGCCAGCCTGCCATTAGCGCGCGCATCCGTGCCTTGGAAGAATCTCTGGGAGTAAAACTCTTCACCCGCGTGCACTCCAACGTGGCGCTGTCCCCGGCAGGCAAGGCTCTTCGACCCGTCGCTGAACAATTGCTGCGTACTGTGGCGCTCGCGTGGCAAGCTGTCCACGTTCCTCAACTTTCGGCGGGCGGAGTGCTTAATATTGCCGCTGCTCTTTCGATCTGCACTTATTTTCTGCCGGACGTGATGAAGGAGTACCAATCCAAAAATCCAAAAGTACTGGTCAATCTTCGCTCTGGAAATTCCCTGCAGGTCCTAAAAATGGTTCTGGACGGTGAAGCTGACATCGGCGTGGCGCGCTCTTTGCATCATCCGGGAGTCGAAACCACCACATTGCGCGACGATCCTTTGATACTCGTAGGCCATCCCGCGCACGCAGCCGCCCAACAGAGGCAAGTTCGCCTGGAGGAGACCGAATCCTGGCCGCTCATATTCTTCGATCGTGGCTCCAGCGATTGGACTCTCAGCCAGGGCCTTTTCCGCCGCGCTGGTTTGCTGCCGAACGTCGTCCTGGAAGTGGAAACCATCGAAGCAGCCAAGAAAATGGTGGAGCGCAAACTCGGTCTCAGCTTCCTTCCGCAAATTGCTGTCACCAGCGAATTGCGGCGCGGCAAACTTGTCGCCATCGAAATTATTAATGCGGAGCCACTGCGGCGAAACCTCGATGTAATCCATCCCCGCCATCGCGCCCTTTCGCCCGACGCTCAGGCTTTCCTTCAGCTATTGCAAAACGCTGCCGCCACGCCCGTCCCGCTTACCCGAAAGCCAACAAAACGACACCGCGCCAGAAAAAAACGTTGATGAATTTTCCGCCCTCGCGCTTAAAACGCTTTTCTAGATCAGTTCCCCTTCAGATACCAAGGCAAATTGGCGATGACAATATTGTCATTTCCTCGCAACAGCATCAGTCCCTTCAATAGCTCCGCGCGATTGCTTTGCAGAAAGTAGTGATACCAATGCAGCTCGATTAACTCCGGAACTACTAACACAATCTTGCACGACGGGTGCTCCGCCTCAATCTTGAGGACGTACTCCACGATTGGCGTGATCACCAGGCGATACGGCGATTCCAACTCCACATATTTCGGCAGCGGTAATCCGGCTTGTTGAACCGGTTCTTCGACCAGCCTTTTCCATTCATCTTTTAGCTGTTCCTTCTGCTCTTCCCTGCACACGTGTACGGCGTGAATATCGTTGGTGATCGTCAGAGAAAATTGCAAAGCTCTCTGAGCTAGTTTGCCCCAGGTCTGCACGGGTAAAACTACGACTGGCGGTTTACATTTCGTGGTGTCCAATGGCTCCTTGCTGAACAGCTCCAGTTGGACCCGCACAAAATACCGTCTCACCCTGAACATTAGAAAAAGCAGCGCGGGGATGAGCAGCGCGGTGACCCACGCTCCCTCCACAAACTTCGCTACTAGCACGACAATCACCGTCACGCCGGTGGCAAAAGCGCCCAAGCCGTTGATGAACATGCTCCGTCCCGATCCTGGTCCCCTATTCTTCCTCCAATGCGCCACCATCCCTGCCTGCGAAAGAGTGAACGCGAGAAACGCTCCGACGGCATAGAGAGGTATCAATCGATCTGTGACGCCGCCAAAAAGAATCAAAAGCGAGCCGGCCAGAATTGCCAGCACGTAAATTCCCTGCGAGTAAACGAGCCGGCGTCCGCGAAGGCTGAAAGAATCCGGAAGATAGCCATTCAACGCGATAGCGCGGCACAATCGCGGGAAATCAGCGAACGCGGTATTGGCGGACAATGCCAAAACCAGAAGTACTGATCCAATCGTGACGTAGTAAAAGACGCCGCGCCCAGCCACCGCCGCAACAATCATCGACAGCACGCTCTGATATCCATCTTTTCCTGGATCGGTCGCCACAATATGGTAAGTGCGCACCAGGTACGCGATTCCCGCGAGCATCATGATCAAAAGACCGATGATGATCGTAAGCACACGCCGCGCCGTGTTCACCAGCGGCTCGCGAAACGCGCGCACTCCGTTGCTCACTGCTTCCACGCCGGTCATCGCTGTGCAACCGCTCGAGAAGGATTTCATCAACAGCCACACACTAACCGCCGCTACCGCCGGCCCGGGAGCTGGCGGCGCAACCACCGGAACTGGATGTCCGCCTGCCATAACTGACTTGAATACTCCCCAGCCAAGCGCAACCAGCAGGCTCCCGATGAATACATAAGTCGGAAACATGAAAATGATTCCAGCCTGCCGCATCCCTCGAAGATTAATGAAGGTGATCAAAAATAAAATGATCAAACAGAAGAACAGCGTGTGCGGCAGCAGTTTTGGGACCGCGGAAACCAGTGCGCCAACTCCCGCGGAGATTCCCACCGCAACCGTGAGAATGTAATCAATCATTAAAGCCGCAGCCGCCAGTAATCCAGCGAACGTCCCGAGATTTTCTGAAGCGACTGTGTAAGAGCCTCCGCCTCCCGGGTATGCCGCAATCGTCTGCCGGTAAGAGAAATAAACGATTGCCAGTAGCACAATGATGCTGGAGCTGATTGGAATAATGCAGGCGACGCTCGCCGCCCCCAACGGGATCAGAAGCGTGAGCGCCGCTTCCGGCCCGTAGGCCGCGGAACTGAGCGCGTCCAGCCCAAAAATTGGAATTCCCGCTCCAATTCCGAGCTGCTCCGCTCTTTCGTCGGAATCCGCCAACGGCTTTCCAAAGAATAGGTCTAGGATTTTCATCCGCCCTCGAATCCGCCTCAACAGGAGCGTTACCAGTTAGCACATTAATTTGTTTAGCTTGCGAAAGGAATCCCAAACATGTACGCTCTTGCGGGGTTATTGCTGCGCACAATCGCGCGCGGCAAGATCTATTAAAATACTGTTAAGCCTAGCTACCGGTCGAGAGAATCGCGATAATACCCAGGCTCAAGAGATTCTCTTTGTTGAAGTGCAGATGACGGTTAACTCTTGCATGGAAATACACGATTCACCCGATGCGGGGATTAACTGGAAGTTGCATCATAGTGGCGTAGGTTAAAATTTCCTGAGGAGGATTTTTACGTGCGCAAGAAGATTCTAGCTTTAGCGGCTCTGCCGTTGGCATTAGCTTTTCTCGGAGGTTGCGGTGGCAGCGGTCACACCACTCCCCCACCTTCGAACAATGTTCCTGTAGTGGTATCCATCTCGGACACAACGCCCGCAATAGGCGAAGCGTTGCCCGCGGGCGTAAATTTGGTGTCTGTGCAGGCCACGGTTACGGGAGTTTGCCTTTTGACGTCGTCCGACACGGGTGCCACTACTTGCCCCACGGGTCAAACTGCTTTCCCGGCTACCGGTGGGAGTCCGAGCAGCGTCCAGTTTACAGCCCTACCGACTCCATCCCAGCCTGATGTGATATCTAACGGAGCGGTGACTGCAAATACCTACGTCGGCGCTCTAGTCACTTTCGGGTCGCCGCTGGCAGCCACTGTCAGCGTTGATCCGGGCGATGTCTTTTCGGACGGCACAACTACCTGCGACAATTCAGAAGGCGGAACTCTTTTGTTCTGCCCGCTCGCTCCAGTGGCAAGTACCACCTCGGAAACGGTTACATTTGGGAGTCCGATCACCCTCACCGCCGGAACTCCTGTATCGATCGTCGTCGGGCTGGACGTAACTGGTTCGCTAGCGGCATCGGCGGCCACACCGCCAGTTTTGTCATTTAACCCAACCGTTAGCGTTACGCAAGGCACCTCAGCCGCTGACGGCGATTTGATTGACGTGAGCAATGTCACTGGCACGATTCAAAGCATCAACGCCACCAGCCTCACTTTGGTTGACAGCGCGACCGGTTTGCCGTTGACTCTTAACATCGGCTCCGCAACCACCGTCTCCAATTACAACACCGTCACTGCTACCTGCGCGACCGCGAACACGATTGCATGCCCACAGGTGGGTGATGTAGTTACTCTGTCCTATGGAGCTTCTAACACTAATCCAGTCCAATTCACAGCCATTAACATCAATGGGAACCCCGGAATCACCTCCACAAATGGATTCCAGGGGACCATCGTTGTAGCCGGCGGAGCTCCTGAGGTCGTAGTAACAGCTGTACCCGCAGGAAATACGCTGAGTGGCATCGCGGTTGGGCAGGTCTACGATCTGAGTTTCACTGAAGGTGCGGCATTTACCAATTCGACTGGCGCGGCTCTGCCGGAATCGTTTGCTTCGCCGACGGACTTGGTAGTGGGCCAGAACGTCCTGGTCGATACTTCCTGCCCGACCGTCGGTGGCGTGACAACCTGCGTCTTCACACCTCCGGTCGCGGTGACAGCTCCGGCACCACAAGGCGCTGGGTCCGTTACCGCAGACGCTATCGAGTTGCTCCCCAGCACGATCCCAGGGGCTCTCAACACCGCCACCACCCCGAATTACACGGTATTCGGCCTCAGTTCGTTCTATACGAACAATGGCGTTACCGCGCTGTTCGGGACAACGACTCCCGCTACCACTTACAGCGGCACCCTGACCCAGTTCAGCGACTTGACAGCCGACGAGACGTACTACTACACCGGCTTCTTGCTGAATTCTGGCACGGCCTCAGACCCCGATTTGTTCACCACGAGCATCTTCGGTGGACCAACGTCGGAGGGTGGTGCCGTGAAGAAAACCACGCGCTAATCAAACCCTTAACCGGCGGCGCACCTTGCAAAAGGTGCGCCGCTTTTTTTTGCCCGCTTAACCTTCCCTGCCAAGCACACTTGCTATTACAGCTTGGAGCAACGTTAGTCCCCTCCAGCCGCTTTTTGAAACTATCCGTGTTCCGATAGGCACGGATTCCCCTTCCCGCCATCGCATCCCAACGTTTATTACTTGGGCAGGATTCACGCCGGGCAGTGCGCTGTTCGAGACCCGTGCACTTTGCTACTAACTGACCGGAGTTGTTTGTAACCAAATGGCGGTTTCAATCGTCGGAATGTAATGCGCTTCTTTCGTTGGACTTGTGTGTGCACCGAACGTTGACTTGGGTACCGTTACTATTGCTGTGCATAAAAGCGACTAAAAAGGCAGTCTGGATTAATATCAGGACACACAAAAGCGATTCGCTGCAACTTCAATAACAGGGCCTGAACGGTTCAAGATCCTAATCCTAAAAGAGGAACCACAAATTGGCTGAGAATCCCCCGAACAATCCTAACGCGCCAGGTGCTGGCAACAATCCAAATGCTCCCGGTGCTCCAAGTGCTCCGGCTGCTCCCAATGCACCGGTGACCATCAGCACCAAAGATTCTCCCAGCACCACGGCCACCGCGCCGCCGGCACCCGCTCCGCCGCCCCCAAAATCTCCCGAAAAAAGGGACTCGCGTGCTCCCAAGAGCCGCAAGTGGGTCTGGATTGTAGTAATCATCCTTTTGCTCTTCATTATTTTTTACTTTTATCGGGAACACCAAAAGGCCGCGGAAACCGCAGCGGCGGCCAAGAAACCTGTTCCCACCGCTCCAATCTCCACCACCACCGCGCGCAAAGGCGATATCGGCGTTTACATCAACGCCTTGGGAACCGTCACCCCCGTTTACACCGCGACAATTACCAGCCGCGTTGACGGTCAAATAACAAATGTGGCGTACACCGAAGGGCAGATGGTCAAAAAGGGAGATCTCCTGATCGAGATCGATCCCCGCCCTTACCAAGCGGCGCTTACCCAGGCGCAAGGCGCCCTGGCAAAGGACACCGCCGTGTTGAGCGAGGCGAGAATCGACTTAACTCGCTATGAGCAAGCTTACGAGCGCAACGCCATTGCCAAGCAGCAGCTCGACGATCAGGCCCAGGTCGTTCACCAGGATGAAGGCACGGTAAAACAGGACGAGGGCACCGTCGCCAGTGCGACAACCAACGTCGACTACACGCGCATCACTGCTCCCATCAGCGGTCGCGTAGGTCTCCGTTTGGTCGATCCCGGCAATATCGTCACCTCAGGCAGCACCACCGCCCTGGTGGTTATCACTCAACTTCAACCAATCACCGTTATTTTCAGCGTCGCCGAAGATTATCTGCCGCAAATCCAGAAGCAGTTGCGCGGTGGTCAGAAGTTGCCCGTGGACGCCTTCTCGCGCGATCAAACAACAAAACTCAGCTCCGGCTCCTTGCTCACTCTAGACAACGTGATCGACCAGACCACCGGCACCGTTAAGCTGAAAGCTATTTTTGATAACAAGGACTTCGAGCTGTTTCCGCAGCAATTTGTAAACTCCAGATTGCTGGTAGATACTCAGCGTGGAGCCACGCTGGTTCCCACCGCTGCCATTCAACGGAACGCGCAAGGCGCTTATGTTTACCTCATCAGTTCTGACAACACCGCCCAGTTACGCAACGTTACGACCGGCACAACCGATGGGATTACCGCGGCCGTACAAGGCGTGAATCCCGGAGACGTACTCGCTGTGAGCGGCTTCGACAAACTCCAGAACGGCGGCAAGGTAACCATTGTGAAAAACCCCGCCAGTGGAAGCGGCGGAACGGGTGGTAACAACGCCAATCCAAACGGCAGCAATTCCAATCCGAGTGGCAATAGTAGCAACGCGCCAAACCAGCAAAGTCAGGGACCGGCGAGTTCGAACTCCAGCGGCAATAGCAGCAATTCAGGCGGAGGCAGTCATCCGTGAGTCCGTCTCGTCCATTTATTCTACGACCCGTGGCCACCTCGTTGTTGATGGCCGCTATTTTGCTCGCTGGGATCGTTTCGTTCCTGCAACTTCCGGTATCAGCTCTTCCAGAAGTTGATTATCCAATTATCCAGGTCGTCACGTTTTATCCCGGAGCCAGCCCCGACGTAATGGCCTCCGCGGTCACCGCTCCGCTAGAGCGTCAGTTTGGTCAAGTCCCCGGTCTGAATCAGATGACTTCCACCAGCTCCGACGGAAGTTCTGTCATCGTTCTGCAATTTTCACTCGACCTCAACATTGACGTCGCCGAGCAGGAAGTGCAAGCATCCATCAACGCGGCCCAAACTTATTTGCCCGCCGATCTTCCTGTTCCCCCGGTTTACAGCAAGACGAATCCTGCGGACGCGCCAATTCTTACCTTGGCTCTCACTTCTTCCACCATCCCGCTGTCTCAAGTGGAAGATTTGGCTGACACGCGCCTCGCGGAAAAAATCGCGCAAGTGACCGGCGTTGGACTTGTAAGCATCAGCGGCGGACAAAAGCCTGCCGTCCGAATCCAGGTCAATCCCACAGCGCTGTCTTCCTACGGCATCAATCTCGAAGACGTCAGAACCGCGGTTCAAAGCACCAGCCTCGATCTAGCGAAGGGCAACTTCGACGGTCCGCACCAGGATTATCAGATCGACGCCAACGATCAACTCTTAACCAGCAAAGATTTTCAAAATGTCGTCGTCGCCTATCACAACAAAAGTCCCGTTTTTCTCTCGGACGTCGCGCGTGTAATCGACGACGTTGAGAACACCAAGCAAGCCGCCTGGATGAACACCACCCCCGCCGTGATCATGAACATCCAGCGTCAGCCCGGCGCCAACATCATTCAAGTCGTGGACCGCGTCCAAAAGCTGCTGCCGTTGCTGAAAAGCAACCTGCCCGCGTCCGTCAACGTAATCGTTCTTACCGACCGCACTACCACCATCCGCGCGTCTGTGGCAGACGTGGAGTTCGAGCTGATGCTGACCGTCGCCCTGGTCGTGATGGTTATTTTTCTTTTCCTCCGCAATCTTTCCGCCACGATTATTCCCAGCGTGGCCGTGCCTCTCTCCCTGATCGGCACATTCGGCGTCATGTATTTGGCGGGCTACAGTTTGAACAACTTAACTTTGATGGCCTTGACCATTTCCACCGGCTTCGTAGTAGACGATGCCATCGTCATGATCGAAAACATCGTTCGCTTCATTGAAGAGGGCGATCCCCCGCTGCAAGCCGCCTTAAAAGGCTCGGAGCAAATTGGATTTACCATCGTTTCGCTGACGATTTCCTTAATCGCTGTGCTGATTCCGCTGCTTTTCATGGGCGATATCGTTGGCCGGTTATTCCGTGAGTTCGCAGTCACGCTCAGCGTAACTATCCTGGTTTCCGCGGTCGTGTCACTGACTCTTACGCCCATGATGTGCTCCAAGCTGCTCAAACATAAGCCCGAATCGCAACGCGGCCGTTTCTACCAGATTTCAGAACACGCCTTCGAAAGCGTCATTGCCTTTTACGGACGCACGCTGAAGTGGGTGCTGAAACATCAGACCGCCACACTTTTTGTCGCCTTGGCCACCCTCGTCCTCACCGTGGTCCTGTACATCATCGTCCCCAAGGGATTTTTCCCTGTGCAGGATACCGGTATCATTCAGGGTATCTCTCAAGCGTCCCAGACCATTTCGTTTCCAGCCATGGCCGAGAAACAACAGCAACTCAGCGAAGTAATTTTGAAAGACCCTGCGGTCGATAGTCTTTCTTCTTTCATAGGAATCGACGGAACGAACCCTACTCTCAACAGTGGCCGCATGCTCATCAACCTGAAGCCTCTGGACGTGCGCAAGATCAACGCGTCTGACGTCATCCGCCGCCTGCAGCCCAATCTTGAAAAGATCGAAGGAATCACGCTTTACATGCAACCGGTCCAGGACATAACGGTCGAAGACCGTGTCAGCCGCACGCAATACCAATACACTTTGGAAGATCCGGATATTAACGAACTGAATTTGTGGACCGCGAAGCTCGTGGACAAATTGAAACAGATCCCCGAATTAACCGATGTCGCGACCGATCAGCAAACTCAGGGATTGGCAGCCTCTTTGGTGATCGACCGTGTAACTGCATCGCGCATGGGTATTACGCCCAACATGATCGATCAAACTCTCTACGACGGATTCGGCCAGCGCCAAGTGGACACACTGTACACCCAGCTAAACCAATATCACGTCGTCATCGAAACCATGCCGGAGTTTCAGAAAAATCCCAACAAGCTCCAAGATATTTACGTCCGCTCCGCAATCGCACCGTCCGCCACGACCACCGGACCGGTCACAACGAGTTCCAGCGGCGTCGTCACGTCCACATCTGCCTCTGGAGGCGCCACAAACTCGACTCCGAGCCCCTCTGCTTCGTCCTCGTCACTGCCCAGTGCCGGCTCGGCAAATCCAACAGCCGTGTCTGGCGCAAACGGAAGTGCCGTTCCACTGAGCACTTTCACGCACTTTGAATCCAGGACTGCGCCGCTTTCGGTAAATCACCAGGGGCAATTCCCGGTCGTTACGCTCTCGTTTAATTTGGCGCCAAACGCCTCTCTGGGTGAGGCCACCAAGGCCATCGACAAAGCCCAAAAAGAAATCGGAATGCCTCTCAGCATCCAAGCCGCATTTCAAGGCAGTGCGGCTTCGTTCCAGGCTTCGCTCAGTAACGAGCCCATCCTGATTCTGGCCGCGCTTGTAACCGTCTACATCGTGTTGGGCATTCTTTATGAGAGCTATATCCATCCGCTCACGATTCTTTCCACTCTTCCATCCGCGGGCGTCGGCGCGATTCTCGCCCTCTTGATTTGCGGCAGCGAACTCAGCGTCGTAGCACTTATAGGAATCATCCTGCTCATTGGAATCGTGAAAAAGAACGGCATTATGATGATCGACTTTGCTTTGGAAGCGGAACGTAAAGAAGGTAAAAGTTCGGAGGAAGCCATCTACGAGGCTTGCCTGCTGCGTTTTCGTCCGATCATGATGACGACCATGGCCGCGCTGCTCGGCGGTCTGCCGCTCGCTCTCGGGACGGGAATTGGATCCGAGTTGCGCCGTCCTCTCGGCATCTCCATGGTGGGAGGCTTGCTTCTCAGTCAGGTCCTCACTCTGTACACCACGCCGGTCATCTATATTTATTTCGACCGCCTCGCAAAGAAAGCTGCTAACTGGCGTGCGGGGCGTGCAGGTCAGGGTGCCACGGAGGCAGCCCCAGCGGATTAGACATGAGCCTATCTACTCCATTTATTCGGCGCCCCGTGGCCACCGCGCTTCTCACCATAGCTCTCGCGCTCGCTGGCGCCGTGGCCTTCAGGCAGTTGCCTGTTTCCGCTCTTCCGCAGGTGGACTTCCCCACCATCTCCGTAGCTGCTAGTTTGCCCGGAGCGAGTCCCGAAATCATGGCTTCCTCGGTTGCCACTCCGCTCGAGCGCCAGTTCGGTCGTATTGCCGGCGTCACCGAAATGACTTCCTCCAGCAGTCTCGGATCCACCAGCATCACGCTCCAGTTCGACTTGAATCGCGATATCAACGGCGCCGCACGTGACGTACAGGCCTCCATCAACGCCGCGCGCAGTTATTTGCCTGCGAATTTGCCTGGCAATCCCACCTACAGGAAGGTGAATCCCGCAGACGCGCCCATCATGATCCTGGCGCTCACTTCCGACGTTTATGACCGCGGAGCTATGTATGATTCTGCCTCCACCATCATTTCTCAACGGCTTTCGCAGATCGAAGGCGTTGGACAGGTTAGCGTCGGTGGCAGTTCGCTGCCCGCAGTCCGCGTCGAAATTAATCCTACTCAACTAAACAGCTACGGGCTTGGTCTTCAAGACGTTGCCTCCATGTTGAGCTCGCAAAACGCCAACGAGCCCAAGGGACAAATATCCGACGATCACGGGACCGCCGATATCACAACCAACGACCAACTCCTCAAGGCCCAATATTACAAAGATCTGGTCGTGGGATATCACAACGGCGCGGCTGTAAAACTTTCCGATTTTGCCGACGTTCAGGACTCTGTCGAAAACCTTCGCACTACTGGATTCGTAAACGGAAAGCCGGGCGTCTTGCTGATTCTCTTCAGGCAGCCTGGTGCCAACATCATCGACACCGTCGATCGTGTCCGCGCTTCGATTCCCTCTCTGAAGGCCTCCATTCCGGCTGCCATGGATTTCACCGTCATGCTCGACCGTACCACCACTATTCGCGCCTCCGTCAGCGACGTGGAACGCACGCTTGCCATCTCGGTCGCACTTGTAATCTTGGTGGTCTTTCTTTTTCTGCGTAACGTGCGCGCCACCCTGATTCCCAGCGTCGCCGTTCCAGTTTCGTTGATCGGCACATTTGCGATCATGTATCTGTGCCGCTATAGCATCGACAACTTATCCATGATGGCCCTCACCATCGCCACAGGATTCGTCGTGGACGACGCCATCGTGGTTATCGAAAATATCTCGCGCTATCTCGAACAGGGCTATTCTCCGATGGATGCGGCCCTCAAAGGAGCCAGTGAAATCGGCTTCACCGTCCTGTCCATCAGTATTTCCCTTGTCGCCGTATTTATTCCCATTCTGATGATGAGCGGTATCGTGGGCCGGCTGTTTCGCGAGTTCGCCGTCACTCTATCCGTCGCCATCATGATCTCACTGGTCATTTCTCTAACCACCACTCCTATGATGTGCTCCCGGCTTTTGAAGCATATGGAGGAATCCGCCCACAACAAATTGTTTCAAGCCAGTGAGCGCGCCTTCAATCGTGTACTTGCGATTTACGAAAAGTCCTTAAGCTGGGTGCTCAACCATTCCGGTTTCACCCTGACCATCTTGCTCCTCACCCTTGCTTTGAATGGCTATCTGTTTTACATCGTGCCCAAGGGTTTTTTCCCGCAGCAGGATAACGGAACGGTTTTTGGCGGCATCCAGGCCGAGCAGGATATTTCGTTTCAAGCCATGCAGGCCATCACCAAGCGCTTTGTCGATATCGTGGGGAAAGATCCTGCTGTTCAAAACGCAATGGCCTTCAGCGGAGGCGCCGGCGCCGTGAACACCGGTTTCATTTACTTGGCGCTGAAGCCGCTCGACGAACGCAAAATCTCTTCCAGCGATGTCATCAATCGCCTGCGCCCAAAACTTATTTCCGTCCCCGGGGCTACCGCGTTTCTCCAAGCCGGACAGGATTTGCGTATCGGCGGCCGCCAGAGCAATGCGCAATACCAATACACCATTCAGAGCGACAACTTGGACGATCTCGTTACCTGGGGCCCGACACTGCTCACCCAGATGCGCCAGCAACACATGTTGACGGACGTGAATACCGACCAGCAGAACAGCGGCCTTGAAACCGAGCTGGCCTATGACCGCGAGACGGCCTCGAGGCTCGGCATAACCCCCAAGCAGATCGACACCACATTGTACGAAGCCTTCGGCCAAGCCCAGGTCTCTACGATGTACACCTCTCTCAACCAATATCACGTGGTGATGGAGGTCGCCCCACAGTTCTGGCAAAGCCCAGAAGCCCTGAAAGATGTTTACGTGGAGGCTTCGCAGGGGAAAGAAGTTCCTATCAACGCAGTCGCGCATGCCGAGACGAAAACTGCCGCCTTGGCTGTAAACCACCAGGGCCAATTCCCTTCCGTCACCGTCTCTTTCAACCTCGCCCCCGGTGTTTCGCTTAGCGATGCCGCCACAGCCATCACCGATATGCAACAAAAAATTGGGATGCCCTCCACCATCCATGGAATGTTCTCCGGCACCTTGCAGCAATTCCAAGCTTCTCTGTCAACGGAACCTCTTCTCGTCATCACTGCCCTGATGGCCGTTTACATCGTGCTCGGAATCCTCTATGAGAGTTACGTTCACCCCATCACTATTCTCTCCACGCTTCCTTCCGCGGGCGTGGGCGCGTTCCTCGCGCTGCTTATCTTCCACATTGATTTGAGCGTTATCGCAATAATTGGTGTCATCCTTCTGATCGGTATCGTGAAGAAAAACGGCATATTGATGATCGATTTTGCTCTCGCCGCTGAACGCATCGAGAAAAAGAGTTCCGAAGAGGCCATCTATCAGGCCTGTTTGCTGCGTTTCCGTCCCATTCTAATGACTACTATGGCCGCCATATGCGGCGCCCTCCCTCTCGCTCTGGGAACCGGTACAGGTTCAGAGCTGCGGCGGCCTCTTGGTATCACGATTATCGGCGGCCTGATCGTAAGCCAGATGTTGACCCTATACACCACCCCGGTCGTCTATCTCTATATGGACCGCCTGCGGATTTGGTGGGCGCGCAAACACCACAAGTCCATCGATCAGCTTCCCGGCGAACAATTGGGCAACTATGCAGACTAATCACACAATGGAGCCGAAGTCTTGAACCATCCCATGAATACAGCTCTTATTTCGCGTCCACGTCACGTTCTCGCTAGTGCTCTCGTTCTCGCGATAATTCTTTCTGGATGCACCGTAGGTCCGCATTATCACCGGCCCGACGCCACCGTTCCGGAGTCCTACAAGGAACTCACTCCTGCCGATTATCAGAACACTGACGGCTGGAAAGTGGCTCAGCCGAAAGATTCCGCCTTGAAGGGCAAATGGTGGGAGATATTTAACGATCCCGAGCTCAACACCCTCGAAGAACAGGTAAATGCCTCGAATCAGAGCATTGCCTCCGCTGCCGCAGCCTTCCTGGTCGCGCGCGCCATGGTTAAAGAAGCCCGCTCGCAATATTTTCCAACCGTAACAGTAGGCCCATCAATCACGACCGGTCAGCAATCAGGAACAATAACTAGCGGTTTCGCGACTGGCTCAACCGGCAGTACCGGAACCGGCGTAGTGGTCTCGCCGCAAGTGATTACCGACTATACCCTGCCCTTCGACGCCACTTGGACACCCGACCTCTTCGGCCGCGTTCGAAATAACGTGCGCGCAAATGCAAACGCGGCGCAAGCGAGTGCCGCCGACTTGGAAAACACTCGCCTGATGATTGAAGCCGAAGTCGCCGTCGATTATTTCAACGTTCGCGGCCAGGACGCTCTTAAGAAATTGCTGGACGACACGGTCGTCGCCTACCAGGAATCCTTGCGTCTCACCCAAGCGCTTTACGAAACCGGCATCGACTCCGACGAGTCCGTTGCCCAAGCCGAGACTCAGCTCGAGTCTGCGCAGGCCCAGGACACCAACCTCGGCATTCTTCGCGCTCAGTACGAACATGCCGTCGCAACACTGGTCGGCCAGCCCGCATCCGCTTTCTCAATTCGCACGCTGCCGCTGAAAACAAGTCCCCCAGCCATACCGTACGGACTACCGTCGCAACTTCTTGAGCGCCGCCCTGATATCGCCGCGTCGGAACGATTGATGGCTGAGGCCAATGCGCAAATAGGAGTCGCCGTCGCCGCCTATTACCCCACGGTCACACTCAGCGCGTCCGCTGGACTCGAAAGTAGTTCGTTCACGAAATGGTTCACTTGGCCCAGCCGTTTCTTTTCCGTCGGCCCCAGCGTTTCGGAAACGCTGTTCGACGGCGGCCTCCGCCACGCCACCGTGCAACAGTACCGGGCGAACTATCTCGAAACCATCGCGAATTACCGCCAGACCGTCCTCGCCGCGTTTCAACAAGTCGAGGACAACTTGGCCTCCATTAGAATTTTGTCCGTGGAAATCAAACAGCAGGACACGGCCGTCGGCTCTGCTGAACGCAATCTTAAAATCGCCACTGATCGCTACCGGCTGGGCATCGATCCCTATCTGAATGTGATCACCGCGCAAACAACTTTGTTCAGCAATCAGCAAACGGACGTCAATCTGCGCATTCAACAAATCACTGCGAGCGTGCAGCTAGTGGAAGCGATAGGAGGCGGTTGGGACGCGTCGCAGCTCCCCTCCGTGCCCGGCCTGGTCAGCGGCCCGCTCGTGATTCCGAGCCCTCCGCCGCCGCCGGCCCTGCTTAATGAATAGTCGAATGAACCGCCGGATGAATATTTGAAGGAGCCGAACAGCGGGAGCGCCCGGCGCTATTCCGCCCGGATCGAATATTTCTCCGTAACTGTTTCTAGGTGTGCCCGCGTCTAACGGATGATGGAAACCAGTTGAGTAGTTCCGGCAGTGGGCTCGCCACGGAATGAACGATGCTGCCCTTTGCGCAATTTCAGCATCGATGATGAGGAACTTTTATGCGCTCGAAAACGAATAGAGTTTTGGAATCCATAATTTATGCTGCTCTAACTATCGCAGCTGGAAACGCGGGCTCCCCGGCGTTTGCCGCGCCGCGCTCGCAGGCCAATCAAGCCGACCAGCAAACCGCAATTCAAAAACAGGTCGGTGCCATTAAATCAATCGCCGGGACCACCGTCACTATCACCACCGATACCGGAGCTGCCGCCAGTGTTAACGTTCAGCCCACCACAAAAATTGTTCGCGTCGAACCCGGCCAAACAGATTTAAAGACCGCCGTCCCGCTCGAATTGAAGGATCTGCAAGTCGGTGACCGCGTCTTCATCCGCTGGAAAGCTACAGACACTGCTCAGCCCGTCAACGCCATCGGCATCATCGTAATGAAACGCGCCGATGTGGACGCCAAACAGCAACACGAGCGCGAAGACTGGCAGAAACGCAGCGTAGGCGGTCTCGTCACCGCCGTGGATCCAGCAACCAAAACGATGTCCATCTCGGTCACGGCCATCGGCGGCAAAAAATCCATGGCCATCAACACCACGCCTAAAACAGTTTTTCGCCGCTACGCTACAGATTCAGTAAAATTCGACGACGCCAAGGTCAGCGCTCTGGACCAAATCAAGCCTGGAGATCAACTCCGCGCCCTCGGCACGCGCAATGCCGACGGAACCGCTGTCGATGCCGAAGTGATCGTAACCGGCTCGTTCCGCAACATCGCCGGACCCATCATCTCGGTTGATCCCGCGTCGAACACCATAACCGTCAACGACCTGATTGCCAAAAAATCCGTCGCCGTTAAGGTTTCCGATCAAACGCAACTCCGCAAGCTTCCGCCGGAAGCCGCGCAGCGCATCGCCTATCGCTTGAAAGCCGCCGCAGGGGGAACATCCCAATCCGGTGACGCCTCAACCGCCCCTGCCTCAGAAACCGCGAACGCCAATCGTTCGCCCGGAAGAGGCGCATCTGCCTCTGAATCTCCAAACGCACCGCAAGGTGGCCCGGGTGGCGCAGGTCGTCCCGGCGGCGGCCAAGCTGACCTACAGCAAATACTCAATCGCATGCCGGCTTCAAAACTCACCGATTTTCAAAAAGGCGATGTCGTGATGGTTGTCTCTACAGAAGGAACAGATGCGGGCGGAGTCACTGCGATCACGGTAGTCGGCGGAGTAGATCCGATTCTGGCCGCCTCGCCAAATGCAAGCCAGGCTATGACTCTCTCGCCCTGGAGCCTCGGCGGCTCCTCCGCAATGGACGCGGCAGGTAACCCATAGAGAAGTTCGTGACTCCATCAACGACCTTGGTGTCAGGGGAAAGAATGAAATTTCGGCGCCGCACAACTTTTCTACAGCTTGCAATCATAGCGTTGTTGTGTTTAACCGCGGATCCGGCGTATAGCCAATCCGCCACCTCTACCACCGGCGCGCTCCACGCCCAGGTTCTCGATCCTTCCAACGCCGCAGTCACCGGCGCCACTGTGGTCCTCACCGGCGCCGATGGAACGTCGGCCGGAGCCACCACCGGTCAACAGGGCGCCTTCGACATAAGAAATCTAGCCCCCGGCAAATACACTCTCGAAGTCATCGCCAAAGGATTCGCGCTGTACAAAAACGAAGATGTTGAAATCGTGCCCGGCCAAACCAAGAATCTGAATATCCTTCTCACCATTGAAGAGCAGGAGCAGCAAGTCACGGTTACCGACCAAACGCCCACCGTGGATGTCAATCCCGCGAACAACGCGGGCGCCATCACCATTTCCGGAAAAGAACTCGATGCCCTCCCGGACGACCCCGACGAACTGCAAACGGATTTAGAAGCCCTGGCGGGACCTTCCGCCGGACCTAACGGCGGGCAGTTCTACATCGACGGTTTCACCGCCGGCCAGCTCCCCCCGAAATCCTCCATCCGCGAAATTCGCATCAACCAAAATCCTTTCTCCGCCGAATACGACAAGGTGGGTTACGGCCGCATCGAGATTTTCACTAAGCCCGGGACTGATAAATGGCACGGCCAATTCTCCGTCAACGCCAGCACCTCCGCGCTCAACTCCCAAAATCCTTTCTTCGACAAAAGCGCTTCCACCACGCCCTATCCGGGCTACTACAGCACGCAATACACCGGAAATCTCGGCGGCCCGCTCGGCAAGAAGGCATCCTTCTTCTTTACCGCCGATATTCGCGATATCAACGACGTGGACGTGGTCAGCGCGCAAATCGTCGACCCCACAACTTTCGCCGTCACGCCCTTCAGCGCCGCCATTCCCAATCCGCGCACGCGTTACAACATTGGCCCGCGTGTCGATTATCAACTCACCAAAACAAACACCTTGTCCGTGCGCTACCAGTATTACCGCGACAATGAAACCAACGAAGGAATCGGCGGCTTTGATCTTCCGTCTCAAGGCTATAACGCGCTGACCACCGAGCAAACTTTGCAGGTCAGTGATACTCAAGTTTTCGGGACTAACATCGTCAACGAGATCCACTTTCAGTATCTTCGCGACGAAAGCAACCAGCTCCCTCTCAGCACGGCTCCTACCGTCTCGGTTGGCGGCGCCTTCACCGGCGGCGGAAACAACTCTGGAATTGTCAATGACAATGCGAATCATTACGAACTTCAAAATTACACTTCCATCCAATTTTCAAAACATTCTCTAAAATTCGGCGGTCGCTTGCGCGGACTCACCGACTCAAATTTCGCCACCTCCGGTTTTAACGGCGCATTCGTTTTCCCCTCGATTCAGGCCTATCAGGCCACTCTCGAAGGCACTCAGCAAGGTGCCGTCCAGTACTCGCTTACTGGTAATGCAAATCCAAATCTAAACTTGACGAACTTTTCTGTAGGCCAGGTTGATGTCGGCCTTTTTATCCAAGACGACTGGCGCATCAAGCCCAATATCACTCTCAGCCTCGGCGCGCGCTTCGAAGCACAAAATGAAATCAGCGATCATGACGATTGGGCCCCGCGCCTTGGTTTTGCTTGGGGCATTGGCGGCCACGGGAAAACTCCGCCGAAAACTGTTCTGCGAGCCGGCTTCGGAATCTTTTACGATCGCTTCAACGAAACCTATGCTCTGCAAGCCGAAAGATTGGCCGGGGGAGCCGGTGCGCTTACACAATTCGTCGTCACGAATCCCGGCTTTTTTAACGCCACCACTCCGATTCCTATCTCTGCGCTCCCCGCCAGCCTGACCTTGCCTTCCACTTATCGTTTGGAACCCAATCTGCGCTCGCCATCCACCACGCAGACGGCTGTTAGCTTCGAGCGCCAGCTGACGAAAATTGCGAATATGTCCGTCTCTTATTTAAACTCGCGCGGAGCCGACCAGCTCTTCACCAACAATATCAACACACCTTTTATCGGCGAGTACATTCCCACGCAGCCTTTGCTGAATCGCCCGCTCGGTCCCATCGGAAATGTGTACGAATATGAATCGGAAGCTATCTTCCGCCAGAACCAACTCTTCGTGCAGGGCACCGTTCGCGCTGGCTCAAAACTGCTGATCAGCACCTATTACACATTGAACTACGCCAAGAGTGACACTTCCGGCGCAAATTCTTTTCCTTCGAATCCTTACAACATCCTGGCGGATTACGGACGCGCTTCCTTCGATATTCGCAATCGCTATTTCCTGATTGCTTCCATTGCGCTCCCTTACGGATTCCGCTTCAGCCCTTTTTTGATTGCCAGTTCTGGTATCCCTTATAACGTCACTCTGAGCCAGGACGTGCTCGGCACCTCCCAATTCAACTACCGCCCCACATTTGCCACCGGATCCACCCCATCGCAAAATGTCGTCTCCGTTGCAGGCTTGCCCGCTTTCAACACCGTTCCGACTCCCGGCGAAGAAATTCCCGTGAACTATTTAACCAGCGCCGGGCGTTTCACACTCAACGTGCGCCTCAGCAAAACATTCGGTTTCGGTAAAGCTGCGGAAGGCCCAAATGGGGCTGCCGCTGGAGGTCCGGGCGGTGGCGGCGGTCGCGGAGGTGGGGGCCGTGGCCCCGGCGGTCCATTTGGAGGAGGGGGCGGTGGCTTCGGCGGAATTGCCGGCGGAAGTAGCAAACGCTACAACATCACGTTCAGCATCTACGCCCGCAATCTCTTGAACAACGTCAACGCCGGAGTGCCCAGTGCCGTCCTGTTTCCCCCCGCCGCCACGTCGCCGGCAGAAGCCTCGCCATTCTTCGCCAGACCAAACACCCAGGCCCTCGGCCCCTTCAACTCCAACTCCGCCAACCGCCAAATCTACCTCCAAGCCTCCTTCAGTTTTTAGTAGTATGTTTCTCGGTTCCATCGCCAAAAAACGCAGCGCAATGCTGCCGGGCGAAGTGCAGTCAACGGCCCTCTCGACGCCGCCAACTACTCAGGAGAATGGAATGCCGCGAAAATTTCTACGATTCACACTGGCTTTAACCATATTCACCGCATTAGCCGCGCCAGCTCTCCGCGCTCAGTCGACCCAAACAATCTCGCTCACCGTTGACGCGACCCAAGCCCCCATAAAATTAGTCCACTGCGGCATAGTCATGCCGGTGAAATCCGGCCCCCTGACGCTCTACTACCCGAAATGGATTCCCGGCGAGCATGGCCCCAACGGCCCCATCGCAAACCTCACCGGTCTCAAATTTTCCGCCAACGGCAAAACGATCCCGTGGCAGCGCGATTTACTCGACAACTTCACTTTCCATGTTGACGTTCCCGAAGGCGTCGATCGCCTCGACGTTGATTTTGACTACATCGAGCCCTCCGCTTCCGGCGCTTACACCGCAGGCGCTTCCGCCACCGCCAAACTTGAAGTCATCAGCTGGAATCAGAACGTGTTATATCCTGCCGGGACTCCCGCGGATCAACTCACCTATGAAGCAAAACTAATTCTTCCCGAAGGATGGAAATTCGGCACGGCGCTCCCCATCGCCAATCAATCCGGCAATCAGGCTACATTCAAGCCCGTCTCCCTCGAGCGCTTAGTCGATTCCCCGGTTATCGCCGGCCAATACTATCGCGCCGTTGACATCACTCCACCCGGCGAGCCCATCCATCACGAAATCGATATGGCTGCCGACAGCGAAGCCGCACTCGCCATGCCTCCAGAACTCAAGGCCGGGATGATTAATCTGGTCGCTGAATCCGGTAAACTATTCGGCGCGCGACATTACCGCGACTACCACTTTCTGCTTACGCTCAGCGATCACGTCGCGCACTTCGGCCTCGAACATCACGAATCAAACGATAGCCGCTTGCCCGAGCGCGTCATGCTGGAACCCACCGGCGCCTTTTCCGTGGGCGGTTTGCTAGCCCACGAATTCGTGCACTCCTGGAATGGGAAATTTCGGCGCCCCGCTGACCTGACTACTCCGGATTACGAAGTGCCCATGAAAACCGACTTGCTCTGGGTTTACGAAGGCCTCACAGATTATTTTGGCCCCCTGCTCGCCGCCCGCAGCGGCCTTTGGACGCAGGAGCAATATCACGATGTCCTCGCCTCTATCTCTGCGGCGCTCGGTCCCGGCCGGCCAGGCAGGACTTGGCGTCCCCTGCTGGACACCGCCGTCGGGCAGCTCGGCTCTGGACGCGGCGGCTGGCTGAATTGGCGGCGGGGCTCTGACTATTACGACGAAGGCGATCTGATCTGGCTCGAAGTTGCTACCATCATCAATCGCGAAACCCACGGCCAAAAAACCATCGACGATTTCGCTCATTCATTTCACGGCGGCCCAAACGATGGCCCTGAAATAAAGACTTATACTTTCGAAGAAGTCGTCTCCGTGCTCAACAGCATCGCGCCATACGATTGGGCTGGCTTTTTCCATGAAAAGCTCACCTCAACTTCCTCCGATGCGCCCGTCGGCGGAATCGAAAATGGCGGATGGAAAGTTGTTTACACGGAGAAACCTTCGAAGGTGCCCGGACGCCGTGGCGGCGCTGGCGATGCCTATAGCATCGGCCTGCAAGTGGGGGAGGATGGTTCAGTAACGGATTCCATCGTCGGTGGACTTGCCTTCAAGGCCGGCATCACTTCTGGCATGAAAGTAGTTGCGGTGAACGGCCGAGTCTACACTCACGATCTTCTCAATGACGCAATTAAAACCAGTAAAGATTCCGCGAACCCCATCGTCCTGCTCGTGATCGTTGACGATTACTACAAAACCTGCACCATCGATTATCACGGCGGCGAGCGCTATCCGCATCTCCAGCGCGACGACAGCAAGCCAGACTATTTAGACGACTTGATAAAGTCCCGTGCATCTAAATAGTCGTAGCTAAATCTCGGCAAGCAGTACCGGTGCGGTTGCCACCAAAACGCTGATTATTTCATCAGAGGATGCATGAGCGACGAAAAACAAGCGAATCAGCTAGCAGTTAGAATCATAGGCCGCAGCGATTCTCCGCGGGCTTATGCTCTTCGCGACTTCTTCACCCGCGGCGATATCCCCTTCGAATGGGTAGAACTAAAAACAGATGAACAGGCTCGCCAGTATGGCGTGTCCGGGCTGAACGATCCCAAGCTGCCGCTCAGCATTTGTCCCAACGGCACGCGACTGGAAAATCCTACAATCCGCCAGATTGCAGAAAAACTTGGTTGGTACCACAATCCGGCACAAGCCGAATATGATCTGGCAATCTACGGCGCGGGGCCGGCGGGATTGAGCGCGGCCGTGTACGGTTCTTCCGAAGGCTTGAAGACCGTACTGATCGAACGCTCCCTAGTGGGTGGGCAAGCTGGAACCAGCTCGAAGATTGAAAACTATCTGGGATTTCCAGACGGAATCAGCGGCGCCGATCTGGCGAAACGCGCGCGCGATCAAGCCTGCCGCTTCGGAACGGAAATTCTGATGCTGCGCGAGGGAGTGCGCGGCGAATTTGAACCCGGCAAAGGTACAGGTTACCTCGCGGACGGCACAAAGATTGTCGCCCACGCGACCATCTGCGCCACAGGCGTACGTTACCGGAAGCTGGGCTTGCCGAACGAAGATAACTTCTATGGCGCGGGCATATATTACGGCGCGGGAGCTAGCGAAGCGAAACTTTGTTCCAACGAGCACGTGTTCGTCGTAGGCGGCGGCAATTCCGCCGGGCAAGCTGCGATGCACTTTGCAAAGTTCGCACAGAAGGTCACCGTCGTGATTCGCGGTGATTGCTTGCGTCGGACTCTGTCGCAATATCTGGTGGACCGGATCCATTCGTCTCCAAATATCGAAGTGCTTCCCCGCACAGAAGTGGTTGCCCTGCACGGGGACCATGTTTTGCACTCGGTCACGCTGCGAAACAATCAAACACACGAAGAAAACTCTTTCGATACGCGCTGGCTCTTTTTGTGTTTGGGTGGTGAACCGCAGACCGACTGGGCCAGGGATGTCGGAATTTGTCGCGACTCTGACGGTTATCTTGTGACCGGTCCGGACTTGTCGCTAGATGGCGTACGAGCGCAGAACTGGCCTCTGGAGCGTGCGCCCTATTATTTGGAAACGAGTATGCCAGGACTGTTTGCGGCTGGCGATGTGCGGCACGGCTCGGTGAAACGGTGCGCGTCCGCCGTAGGCGAAGGCGCCATGGCCGTCACATTCGTGCATCGCTATTTGACGAGCACCTAGGTTTGTAAATTCTCGCACGGGCACAAAGGAGGATTTATTTATGGCGGCTTGTACGCATATGAATCAGATTCGGAATGTAACACCGCGCACTCCCAATGGATGCGAGGAATGTTTGAAAATGGGCGACACCTGGGTTCATTTACGTCTCTGTTTGGAATGCGGCCATGTAGGCTGTTGTGATTCGTCCAAAAACAAACACGCCACCAAGCATTTCCATCACACTAAGCATCCGATTATAAAGTCGTTCGAGCCGGGAGAAACGTGGGGCTGGTGCTACGTCGATGAAGTGGAACTCGATCTGTCGGCGCTTCCCTTGGCCGCGCTGAGCCACACAGCGTAAGCTGCGCGGATCTGGCCCGCGAATCGCGTAGGGCGCTCTTGAACCGTTTTGTAACAGAAAGCTGCAGAACTTTTTACAATCGAACGCTTGACGCATTTGCAACGCTTTCGTTATAGTTGCGGCTCGACTCCCGAATGCGTTAGCCGGAAGAAAACTGGAACCCGCGATGCATCCGTTTTATTACTGTTTCGCCTTTACTTACCGCTTCTCCTTTACGGGAAGCGGGCCGGCGAGACGCGCGCGGATGATCTGAGAAAATAGCAGCAAAAACCCGCAAAAGTCCTAAAACGCCGGCCGCGACCCTCCAACGAGGACGCGGCTTTTTTTATTTTGCGTAAGATTTGCCGCGCAAGCTTTTGCAACTCAAAGTGACTCAGAGATTTCACGCGAGAAGTTTTGGAATTGTTTCTCGATTTTTCCAAGGAGGCCGGATGCGAGGACTGAAGATTGGAGACTGGCGAACGAAGATCGATGCGATCGACACAACTCTGCTGCACCTACTGAATGTCCGCGCGGCCTTCGCACTCGAGGTCGGCAAGCTAAAGGGAGATGCCGGCATGCTTTTGCGCGTTCCAGCACGCGAGCACGAGATTCTCTCGCGCATGAAGAAACTGAATCCCGGGCCTTTGGACAGTGAGGCCGTAGAAAAA
>Ga0308309_10000425_pt1 | contig 27464 bp, 25 predicted proteins | sample HubBroMetageWFT5_FD_192491 | JGI IMG/M metagenome (GOLD analysis project Ga0308309, IMG submission 192491) | Warmed and freeze-thawed soil microbial communities from the Hubbard Brook experimental Forest, New Hampshire - Hubbard Brook CCASE Soil... | ecosystem: Environmental > Terrestrial >...
AAACCGACGGCACCGCCCTCGAAATCAAAACCTTTGACGCGCACGACGGCCAGGGGCTCACGCTCGCGCACACCGCCGGTCTCCGTACCGGCTGTATTACAGGTCGCGAAAGTGCTGCTCTACTTCGCCGCGCGAATGAAATGAAAATGGAATTTGTTTACATGAAACAGCCGTTAAAGATGCCGGCGTACGAAGAAATCCTTCACAAGGCAGGGGTCTCTGATTCGGCTGTGGCTTACATCGGCGATGACCTTCCAGATATTCCGTTGATGCGCCGAGTGGGCCTTGCGGTTGCCGTGGGCGATGCCGTTCCCGAGGTGAAAGACGCTGCGCACTACACGACGAAATCGTTGGCAGGACACGGTGCAATCCGCGAAGCCATTGAACTCGTTCTTAAATCCAAAGGCATCTGGGAAGCAATGATCGACAAAGCGCGCGCCTGACCCGTTAATTCTTCTTCAACGCTGGATCATTCGCCGGATCGAAGTACCGAGTGTCGGTTGGACCGTAGCCAGAGATTTGCACAATCACGGGAGAATCGTCAGTCCGGGCAAAGTGATCGACGCCGCCGGGTTCCGAATAAACGCTTCCCGGGGGCAGCGTCTTCAGCGACTTCTCATCGAAAGTCGTTCCATAACCGAAGTGCCAATCGCCAAAGACGACAGCTGCCATGCGGTCGTCGCGATGGGAGTGGGCCTGTATCGTGGTGTGAGGCGGAATAAAAAGGAGAATCGTATAAAAGCCCGCTTTTGACGGGTCGCCGAACAACACTTTCGAACGAACACCCGGCACAGCCGAACTGCCGGTCGGGTTATCGTTGAACGCGCTCGCTGAGACGTCCTGCGGCGTCATGCGCATTTGAGGAAGGTTAGACGGGTTCGAAGCAAACGCGGTGCAGAAGCAGAGTAAGAAGATCACTACGTTCTTAAGCATCGCAACATTCCTTTCGACGGTGGTCGGTGTGCGTTGACGAATCGCTCGGCATCGAGAATCTTAAGACACCTCACAGGAACTTTATCAGCGCGTCGGTCGTTTCCCACACTGTCTAGGTGTGCGCGCCAAAACGGACTGTTCTATTCTGCGGCCTTCGTCGCCAATGTTTCGACAACCCCGATGTTCTGCAGCAACTCGGATGGCAAGCCGTGCCGCTCCTGCAAATAGACGGGGCTGTTGTAACTGACCCAAACTTTTCCTTGAGCGTCTTCAGAGATCAAAATCTTCAGAGGAAGGTCGATGGCGATACTGGGCGCGGCCAGCATCAGGGGAGTGCCGGCTTTCGGGCTGCCGAAGATCAGTAGCTTGGTGGGAGGCATTTTCAATCCCACTTTTTCCGCTTCGCCGCTGTGGTCGATGAGGGCAAAGAGCGCGACTCCTTTGGATTGCAGAATATTCTTGAGCCGATCCACGGTTTGCTCGACTGTATGATTGCTCGGCTTCACGACGATTCCCTTATCTGCTGCAGGTGCCATGGATGCCTCCTCATAATAATTAGTTTTCGTATTTTCGAAATGTAGATTCGCGGAACCGTGCACGGAAACCAGGTAGATCGCCATCGCCAGTCCAACCAAAGCCAGAAACAAAGCGATCAAGACAGCCTGCATCGACGGACGCGAAGGGACAGGGTCTCCCCGATCCAACTGCCGGACCAATCGAACGTGATTCCATGCAGAATGAATATTCACGACCACTCCCACAGCGATTAGCGCGGTGCCGAACCAGAGCGATAGCCCATAAGACTGGGCTGAAGGAACATGCTCGACGACTTGGATCTGCTGCAGAAAGAGACCGAATCGTGCGACAACAAAACCAAACCCCATCAACGCTAGACCAGTGCGAATCCAGGCGAGGAAGGTTCGCTCGGCAGCAAGATAATCGCTCAAGCTGGCTCGCTGCCGCGTATCGGTTGGCGCATCCATTTTGCTTTCCTTTCGGGCCTCCTCATCGATAGGTCAACTGTTGCCAGAGCGCCAGCGCTCCGGTGTCTCATTGTTCCATGCGCCGAGCGGCGCGAAGGAGACCCACTCCGAGGCTCAGAACGGCGGCAGCGAGAAATAGTGCGCCGATGTAAGCGAGGTTCATCAAAGCATTCGGCTCCGTCGCCGTTGGCGAGACAACAGAAAGAAAGAACGCGGCTGGGATCAGAATCGCGGCGATTGGTGCGCCGGTTCGGGCAATCCACTTCCAAAAGGGCGAAAGCACTGCCTCGTCAACGTAACGAAGCATGACCAACGACAGAACGAGATAGACGCCGGCGTGTGCGTGCCCAGCTCGCCAGAGATCGTGTCGCAACGGATTGTCGGTGTACCCGGGCGAATTCCTCGTCAAGAAACTGAGAAGAGACAATCCGCCGAACATCACTGTGGGAAGGACGACCAGAAGGATTCCCGCAAGCATTCGCGATTCTCGTGACATGATGCTCTCCCTCAAAACCTTTATACACTGATTTACGGACGCCTAATTCCAGTCGTCTCTCGATCTTGCGGATGAATTGCCCGCCGATACCCTTCTACACTTTCGTAAACTGATGACCAGGAATGCATCACGAGATGCAGTGTTTTTTCGTTACCACGGAAGTTATGTGGATGCATCACACCCTCGGGGTAGTTGCGGTGGGTCCAAGTCATATTTAATAGCCGCCACTCTGAGGTTTGTTAGATAATTACATCAAACCTTGCTGAGCGTTCCCCAGGTGCACAGCATTTCGAGAGGTAGTTCCCATGAAACGCATACTTTGGCTCAGTCTACTCATGTTCGCTGCCGATTTGTTTGCTCAGAACACGATTCCAGCCGGCACAATCCTTCCCGTTGCTTTGAACTCTTCCCTGAATTCACGGAAAGTCAAATCTGGGCAAGTCATTACTGCACGAGTCATGCAGGATGTTCCCTTGCCGGGATCAACGATTCACGCGGGCGCTAAGGTTGTTGGCCGCGTGATCGATGTCAAGCCAGCAAATGGCGCGAGCGGCGGGCAGATATCTTTCCGGTTCGACACGCTTGTGCTTTCAAAGCAGCGGATTCCAATCACCACCAATCTGAGAGCGTTGGCATCGATGATGGCAGTGGAGGCAGCACAACTTCCCGAGAGTGGCCCGGATCGGGGAACGTCGCAAAATGCCTGGACCACGGATCAGATCGGAGGCGAGGTCGTCTACCGCGGCGGTGGGCCGGTTGCCGATGGACTACGGGCTGTCGGAGAACCAACGTACGGCGGCGTGCTGGTTCACGTGTCCGCCAAGCCTGGCACGCCGTGCCGCGGAGACATCGAGGGCAACGATCGGCTCCAAGCCTTGTGGGTGTTCTCCTCCGACGCCTGCGGAGTATACGATTTCGCCGACCTGACAATTGTCCATGCAGGCAGGACTAATCCGCTGGGCGAGATTACGTTGGGTTCCGACAAGAGTGACGCGAATGTTAGGGCTGGCAGCGGAATGCTATTGCGCGTCAATAAGAGACCGGACCTCTGACAGGCATCCTCAGATTGTTGTCATCTCGTCACGTCCACGACGGCGACTTTGTTCACTCCGCTGCATGCCAGGTACAGACGCCGATCCGGCGTGGCGACCATGTTGCGTACCACACCACCGCCGGATGGGATCTCCTCCCTGCTGAAACTCTCGGATTTGGGATCGAACCTGACCAGCGTATTTGGCTTCACGCCCGACTCGCTATACCAGACCTCGCCGTCGTTCGTGATTGCGATTCCGTACGGCTCTGACTCCGCCCCTCCGGGCGATGCCCATTCCTTGAGCAACTTTCCGGCTGCAGGATCGAAGTGCCCCAAATACCCACGCGCGAAGTCGGTATAGAAGACAGACCCGTCGGGCGCCAACGCAAGCCGCCGGGGGTGCGCGTTCGCAGCCGGCAGTGTGTACTCGTGGATCGTCATCGTCCGGGGATCGATCGTGGCCAGTTTGCTGGAACCGAACTCGCAAAAGAATGGCATGTTGTTCTGCAAGATCACGATGCCGTACGGCACAGCATGCGGCGTGGGCACTTTCGTCAAAGTTATCTTGCCGGTCTTCGGATCGAGCCGCCCGATGTAGTTCGTGTCTTCGTTGGTGAACCACAGAATGCCATCGTGATCGAAGACGGGTGTGTGGGGATCGATCTCGGCGCCGCCGGATGGGCGATACTCGGTAATTTCTCCCGTCTTTGGATCGAGCTTGCCAACGTAACCTGCGGAGATCGCCGTGAACCAGATGTGACCGTCTTTATCCGCGACCAAGCCGTGCGGCCCGGACCGGGGCGTCTTCAGGGGATATTCCTTAAATTCTCCAGTTTTGGGATCGAGCCGTCCGAGCTTGTTCGCTCCCTGTCCCGTGTACCAGAGCGAGCCGTCAGGTGCGAGTGCGGGGTCGTGCGGCCGTGATTTCGGCGTCGGAACCTCGTACTCCCTGATCTGCACGCTTAGCGTATTCACTGCCGCGAATGCGGCTATCGCGGCGACCAGCGTAAACAACCACAATTTGCGCAGAGACATGACTGCTCCCCCTCAGCTGAAAATTGTAATCTTCTGTTCTAGGGCTTTCCAGAGCCGGGGCTATCCGCATTTCACTGCGGAAAAAAAATTCTGCAGCGCCTGGATTTTAAACGCTTGTGGGGAAAGCTGTTCCTGGGGCCGAAAGCTGACTGGTAAGAGAAAGGGTCCGATCACGATTCCGAGGCCGACACAGGAGTTTACGTCTGCCTCGGGGAACGATGAGATTGAGTAAGAAAAGCTACTTCGCCGTAACCAGGTTGTGCGTGATGGCGTGCACCGATAGCGCAATCCGGTTCTGCACTCCTACTTTCCGCATCAGCTTGGCGACGTGAGCCTTCACGGTACGTTCTTCGATGCCCAGCGCCGAACCGATCTCCTTGTTGGAGCGGCCCGCCACCAGCATTTCCAGAACTTCTTTCTCGCGATCGGTAAAGGTAACCCGGCCCGCAGGGAAGATGCGTCCCGGGGACGACGACACCCGCTCGATGAACATGGAAAGCACCCGCCGGGGCGCCCATACCGAGCCTTCATTCACTACCCGGATGGCCTGCACGAATTCGGTTGGCGAGGCAGCTTCGTCCACATAGCCTTTGGCGCCTGAGGCAATGGCCTTCAGAATAGTCTCTTCATCGATACCGGAACCTGTCACAATAATGCGCAGGTCGGGGCGCGTTGCTTTCATGGTGGCCATCAGATCGAACAGGTTCTGGCCATTGCGATTGCCGAGCAGGATCAGATCGATACCTTGCAAGTTGCCAATATCGGGAAGCGAGGCAGAGATCAGTTCGAAATCCGACTCATTATCAAACAGGGCCCTAAATCCCACGAACCGCAGCGGATCACTTTCCACCACGGCAATACGGATCGGCGCTTTCTTTACCGGTGCAGCTTTCGTGGCCATTGCAGATTTCATAGCTTTCCTACTCGGGTAGATGGGGCTAGCATAATTGCAATTGCTCCCGATGGAAAGCTCAGTAACGGTTTGGCAATTACGGCAGTAACATGGAAAATGTCAAGGAAAGAGGCTGGAAACTCATGAGATTACCCTTCCGATTACCCTCGCGAAGACAGCTGGCCCGGACAGTGGTGTTGATGGTTGCAGCCTTAATGGCCAGCGGAACGCTGTTTTCAGCGGCACAGACCGCATATCAGCCAAAATTTAAGGGGGATCCGGCCCGGTCGGAAGCCGAAGCCAATGCGCTAGGTTACATGCGTACCGTGATCCGGGCGCAGCAGCAATACTACAAAAAAGATAATAAGTACGCCCCTACCTTGGCGGATCTGGTTCATTCCGGCTCCTTCACCAAACGCATGACCCAGACCGATCGGGGAGATTACACCGTTGGTTTCCATTCGCGCAAAGATGGCTACGAGCTGACGATGACTCCCAAACAACTGGACGCGGAACATCGGGCGTTTTACGCCAACGAGGATGGCGTGATTCACGCCGATGAGGCGAAGGCGGCCGATGAGAATTCACCGACCGTGAAGTGAACGACGCTTGTGGGCTTCCAGCCGATCGAATGCGAATTTCACGTGGGCACCGCTGGGCGCGAACGCCCGGTCTCCATTTGGCAGCCTTTAGCTCGTCGGCCCGGGTTTGATTTCCGCTGCCTTGTCGTCTCGGTAGGTGATGCTAAGGGGGTTGCCACCGTTCGGATAATTCACCGTCCGATTCCCCGGCTGTCCCGTGCTCTCCGGAATCCCCAAGCCAATGGCAAAGTCTGATTGCAGTTCGCTCATCCCCGGTTTGACCTGGTGTTTGTCGATTGCTTCCCAAACGTCAGCCGGCCAATGTTTGTAAAGCTCGTGGGGATCCTGGATGAAAAGCATGTCGTCGGAGTAGAACTTGTAGTTACCCTCCTTGATTGATCCGATGGAAAAGGCATAGCTCTTTCCGTCCTTCTCAAATACTGCCATCAGCTGCCGCTCGCTGGGCGATTGTGGCGCGACCTCACTGATGACATCCTTGATCTGCAGTTTTTCCAAAGGAGGCAGCTTCCCGGCCTCCTTCGAGAAGTCCAGGTGATGGCGCGCAGGATCGTATGGATAGGACGTGTAAGCGTAACCGACCTTAACCCACACCGGCTGCTCGGTCAGCTGACGGGCGGACTTCAGATCGTAGGGATACAGCTTCTTTGGCGTTACGTAGTAGTCAGGGTTTAACGGAGGCGCCGACTTCTTGGCTTGCTCCATTGCGCTCTCATGACGCTGGTACAGGACGAACGCCAGCCGGGTCCCGGATACCAGAAGGGCCACAATCAGCACCAACTGAATCCTCTGCTTAAGTTCGGGGCTGATCTGCATAAACCGTATACCTTATCAGACTATCCGGCTGAGACCGTGCCTGGGATGGTAATTCGAGACCAACGCGTCGCGAATCCTATTCTGATGCGGTAAACTGGCAGTGGGTGAGACGCACTGTTGGCGCCCATTCCGAGGAGAAAACCATGGCAGCCGTAACTGAAGACGAAGTTCGGAGCGCTTTAAAGCAGTGTTATGACCCGGAAATCCCGGTGAACATTGTGGATCTGGGCTTGATCTACGCAGTGCGCTTTGAGGCCGCGCCAGAAGACCGTCAAGATGTTTCGGTAGACCTGACGCTCACCTCTCCGGGCTGCCCGTCCCACGTGATGATCGGCGAACAAGTAAAAGCCCGCCTGGAGCAGTTGCCGGGTATCCGTACCGCAACCGTGAATGTAGTGTGGACTCCGCCGTGGACGCCGGAGCGTCTGAGCCCCGAGGCCCGGACGCAGTTGGGCATCGAATAAATATTCCGCGAAGGAAAACGTTGCAAAGCAACGTTTCTACAGGATGTGACCCTGTAGAGACGCAGCTTGCTGCGTGTCTGCGCAATCGTCAGTAGATCGCATGTCCCGGCGCCTGGCTGCGCACGTCTGGCTTCGACGCCATCAGCAGTAACCCGCCAATCCTCTTAAACGCCCGCAAGTCCTCCAGGCTGTGAAATGACTTCGTCTGATAGTCATCCGGGGTGGGCGTGTCATCGGAAATGCGCCGAGCTTCGACGTTTTCAAATGCGTGCTTCTTCAATAGTTCGATGTATTCGGCTTCCGAGCGAACATGCACCGGCACGTTCAGCTTGTCCACCCATTGCAGAGAATATGGATTGTCTTTGTACAGATTGATCAGAATGAAGATGCGGCCGCGCGGCGCCATCACCCGAAACAACTCCGCCAGCGAACGCTCCTGATCCGGGTAATAATAAAACGACTCAACCGACAGCATCTTGTCGAAGAAGTTCTCTTCCCACGGAATCTGCTGGGCCGATCCCCACACGTACAAAATGTTCTCGAAATCTTTCGACGCCGCCCGTGCCTGACGGATCATTTCATCCGAGACGTCGACCCCTACAACTTGCCCGAACCCCTCGGGGCCGTCGGCCACCAAACGTGCCAGCAGCCTTGTTGCCCAGCCCGAGCCGCAGCCCAGATCAAGCACGCGATCACCGGGACGAAGATCCATCAATCGGATGGTCTTGCCAGTGATGTCAAGGTGATGGCGCTCCATCTTTTCGCCTTCACCCGCCTCGGCCCAGCGATTAAATTCCTGTTGGAGAAGCTCGTCGGGTGTTGCACGCGGGTCGGCCAAGTCGGTTCTCCTATGTGTAACTTCGTGTCCTTTGTGGTCAATGCATTCGAACTGGGTAAGAATGGGGAGCCGAAGCTCCCCAGACAAAGCATCCGGTGATTACGGCTGCGAGTATAAAACTCCGTCCGACGATGAGCCGCCGTAGCGGGTCAAACCGTATAGATTAGTGGGACTGACTGGCGGATCGAAGATCAGCCCACCACGTGGATTCGACCCATCGGCGACTCCTCCGAGGAACTCCCAAAACACGGCCTCGGTCGTCCATGAACCAGGTGGCGTTAGTTCAAACACCGTTCCGCAAGTGCCCGTGCATCCTGCTATTCCGCCGGCGTATGTTGTTCCATAGAGATCGCCGGCACTGTCAAAAATCAACCCAGCAGTGGGAATCGCTCCGTCCGAGCAGGGCGAGCCACCCGGGCAAAAATTGTACAGCACGATCTCGCTGGTCAAGGCCGGAGCCAACAACACGAATACCGTACCCTTGCTGTGCGCTCCGCCAGCCGACGTTGTACTGAAGAGATTGCCGGAGCTGTCAAAGATGACATCAGCATAGGGACTAGCCCCGTCCGCTGGAGTGCCGGTGAAGTTATGAAGCACGGTTTCCGGATAGGGCGAGGAATTCTTCACCTTGAACACGGTTCCCAGGAGCGACGAACCGCCCGAGTAGGTTGTCCCGTACAGGTAGGCGTTTGCGCCATTGGTGTTGCAGCACAACGCATCGTAGGGATTGGCCCCATCGCTGGTCCCTCCGCTGAAGCGATGGAGAATGGTTTCGGGAAAAGTCCAGGGGCTTTGGCCCTTGAGCATGAACACCGTACCGCAGTAATAGTTGACGCTGCCGATCTTACAAGTTCCGCCGTGGCCGCCGTACACCGTGGTCCCGAACAGATCGTTGGCTTTGTCGGTGATAACGCCTCCGAATGGGTTTGCTCCGTCCTTTCCTCCGAGGAAGCTGTGCAGAACCTTTTCTTCCCAGAGACCGACGCCGCCGCAACCCCCATTGCCCGATGGGGCGCATAGCTCGAATACGGTGCCACATCCCTTTTTGGCGCAACTGCCTGGGTTGCCTCCGTTGTATGTGGTGCCGTAGAGCGTAAAGCTCCGGCCGGAATAATCTCCACCGAATATCAGGGTGCCACTGGGACTGGCCCCGTCGGCGGAGCCAGGTCCTTTGAAGCTGTACAACACGAAATATGAACTGGTAAACACACACGGAAAGGGCCCCGGCGCAGTGAGGACGCACTGCACAAATACGGTGCCATAGCCGTGAAGCCCGCCTTTCGAAGTTACGCCGTACAAGTTGCCATACTTATCATGGACCGGCGTCCCGAGGGCAAAACTTCCGTCGCCTGGCCCTCCGGTGAAGGTGTGAAGAACTGTGGAACCCCGCGCTTTCGGCGCAAAGCTCAAGGCCATAGCACAGATTGCGCATAGCAGGCTGAAAGCAGCGCTAAATGATCGGCGTTGCATTGATTTACTTGCTTTGATGGCTTCGAACTCAGTCGTTAACAGCGGAGGGCCGGCCATCGGCAGAACTGCTTGAGACAAACCATTGAACCGTTTCATGACATCCTCCTTCTGTAGAGTCAATTCGGCTGGATTTGAAGGCCCAATCTTCAGCCGGGGCCTTGCGGAACGACGTGTGGGAAAGTATTCCTCCACTGTCCCAAAGTCATTCTGGCATTCGCTGATTCTAAGCGCGTTTTAGAGATTTTGGGGTCATTTCGGAAAAGACGGCCAGCCGTTGGTACGGAGCGTCGACTCCTCGACTCGGTGAGGAAAGAAAAAAATATCGGGGTCAACTCAGGATGAGATGAACCCCGCGTGTTCACATTTGAACTTAACCGAAAAGGACACGAAGTTACACAAAAGATATGCTACATTTGCTGTCCTCATGGCTTCAAATCCGCAGGCGCCGGCCGAACCTGAACCCGAACTTCTCTATTGTCCAAAATGCGCTGTCGAGGTTTCCGATCCCTTGACCTGTGGAGATTGCTCCGCCGTCATATGCCGGCGCTGTGGAACGCCTCTCGAATCCGCTGACGAACTGGGGATGGGATAACCCATGGGGCTAACCACCACCTCGCCGCCTTCCGCAATCCGACCTGGTTCAAAGCCCACACTGGTGCGCGGTCTCACTTTGCTGGATTCGGTGTTGCTGCTGGTCGGCGGGGTGATCGGCTCGTCAATTTTTCTGACCGCAAAAGACATTGCGGGGCCGCTGCCGCATCCGGTACTTTTCTTGCTTGTGTGGGTTCTGGGTGGGCTGATCTCCCTGTGTGCCTGCTTTGCCTTCGCCGAATTAGGCACCATGTTCCCCGACTGCGGTGGTCAATATATATACTTGCGCGAAGCTTACGGTGACCTCCCCGCATTTCTCTACGGCTGGATGATGTTCAGCGTTGGCAATGGCGGCTCGATTGCGGCTCTTGCTGTAGGTTCGGCCGCATACCTCGGCGGGATCGTCCCGCGCATTTCGCAGCAGCACGTGGTTCTCACGTTCGCGGGCATTGTGCTGACCCGGGCTCATGTCCTGGCCTTGATCATGATTGCGGTGGTGACCTGGATCAACGTGGTTGGGCTGCGCTGGGGTGCATTGCTGCAAAACGCCGCCACCTGGGCCAAATTTCTCGCCATGGCAGCGTTCGTGATTCTTGGTTTCGCCATCGGCAAAGGTGACTGGCATCACTTCACCACAAGCGAATGGGGATCGGTTCATGGTTTGACCATGGGTGTGAGCCTTGGTCCGTTGCTTTCAGCATTCGGCGTCGCCTTGATCGCCGTCTTCTGGGCCTACGACGGATGGGTCTACATCGGCTGGGTGGCCGGCGAGATGAAGAATCCGCGCCGTAATTTGCCACTGGCGATGGTGCTCGGGGTAACAATCGTCGGCGTGATTTACGTGGCCATGAACATGGCTTACGTTTATGCACTGCCAATCACCGAAATCGCCAAGCACGAGACCATCGCGTATGCCGCTGCGGTGGCGATGTTCTCGCCCACGGCCGCGACCTGGCTCTCGGCGCTGGTCGCGGTCTCCTGCTTTGGCGCGGCGGCGTGCGCCATCCTCGGCAGCCCGCGAATTTACTACGCCATGGCGCGGGATGGCCTCTTCTTCCGGCGCATGGCGGAAGTCCATCCCAAATGGCGGACCCCCGCATTTGCCCTGATCGGACAAGGTATTTGGGCGGGAATTCTGACGCTCAGCGGTCGCTACGATCAGCTTTACACGTATGTGATGTTCGGCATGGTGCTGTCGTACACGCTAACCGTGGTGGGATTGTTCGTGCTGCGCTGGAAGCGTCCCGACATTCCGCGGGCTTATCGTTGCACGGGATATCCATGGCTACCCGCGATTTACGTCCTCATTGGAACGGCCTGGACGTTGAATACGATTTTCACCCGCCCGACCGAAGCGCTGGCGGGGACGATTATTGTGCTGATCGGCGTGCCCGGGTATTTGTACTGGAAACGGAGCGGGAAGAAACCAGCGTTGCTCTAGGAGACCCGTGAACCGATGGAGCGAAATCAGCGCGGTAGCGGGTAGCGCGGTTTGGCTTGGCTTGTGGATATGCCCACGTGAATCGCTCGGGCTCATCGAACGTCTGCTCTTGCTGGCTGTCCTGGTTTTCACTCCGCTTTGCATCCAACTGACGGCGACGCCTAACCGCAATGGAGCCCATTCTCTTCCCTACCGCGTCGCGAGGATTCTTCAGCCATTCGCCGCCCTGTCCGCCGTAGTCGCATTTCTTCTTCCTGCGGGAACAAGCGCTGCATTTTTCACCCTGCCGTGGCTGCTACTCACTGGACTGCTGACCCTTCACGGCCTGATCCGGCTGTTACCTCGCGGCTTCGCGAGAGTCGATGAAGTGGCGATCGATGCCGGATTGATTTACGTTTCAGTGGGAGGCGTTTGGCTATTCTTGTCCCGGCTTGGCGCCCGTCCGTTGGGCTTCAGTGCCGTTATCGTGCTGCTCACGGCAGTGCATTTTCACTACTCGGGCTTCGCAGCGCCAATTCTTGTCGGTATGACGGGCCGCCAGATAGCGGAGTCCGACCCGAGTTCCTGGCATACGTTCCGTGCTCTTGCCATAGCTGTGATTCTAGGCACCCCCTTGCTTGCGGCAGGAATCACGTTCTCCCGTACCCTGGAAACTCTGGCCGCTTTCTTGCTGGCCGGTGGCCTTTTTGCGCTCTCTTTCGTGGTCATCTTCGACGTGGCTGCAAGTCTTCGGTCGACGCTGGCGCGTATTCTGCTGCGCTGTTCCGGCGCATCGTGTGGGCTTGCAATGATGCTCGCATGCATCTATGCGACGGGCGCGGTCAGCGGTTCACGGTTTCTGAAAATCTCCGAGATGGCCCGTTTACATGGAATGTTGAACGGCCTGGGTTTTGTCCTTTGCGGCTTGGTGGCGTGGACGATTGTACGGCAGGGGTCGCGATTGGAAGATCCAGGAGTGCCTCCAAACTAAGGAATCTCGCGCTGCTCACTACACAGGGACTGCCGTCTTCCTCGCGGGGTTAAAGAACGGCATCTTCACGATCCTTGCGGTCACCTTCTGGCGAATAGCTTCGATGGTGATTTCCATTTGTAGCCTAGTACTGAGCTTGGAGTGCGTGGTTTCGATGCTGGCCAGCGCGATCATCTTTTTCAGAACTGGTGACCACGTCGTGGAGGTGGCTTTGCCTACTTGCTTTTCGCCGCAGTAGACGGGAACGGCCACGCGCGAGGCCTGGCTGGGCGCGGCGGGTGTCAGGCCGAATTTCTCATAGCGCTCTTCGACTTCCGTCCAATCAATTTCGAGTCCGACGAACTGTCTCGCGACTCCTTGTTTCTGGTCCTGCTCCAGAGCTGCTTTGCCAATGAAATTCTCCTTGTTGAGGTGCACCATTTTCGCAAAGCCAAGTTCGTACGGCGAATATTTCTGCGATGCGATCAGGGCCTTCTTGCTGCTGCTGTAGTCGACCTCGATCAGCAGCAATCCCGCCTCGACGCGGGCTACATCAAGCGCCAGCATGCCGGCGGCGTGAATGTCGAATCGCTTCCCGGTTTCCATTACCGCGTCCCAAATTTTTACCGCCTCGCCCCATGGCACCCAGATTTCGTAGCCCAGGTCACCGGTGTATCCGGTGCGTGAGATGTCGACAGGAACACCAGCGATCTTGCCGTGGGTGACGCGAAAGTATTTCAGATTGGCAATATCCGCTTCAGCCACCGACTTCAGCAACATGCCCGAAGTTGGTCCCTGCAAGGCGAGAGCTGCGACTTTTTCCGAGATGTCGTCGATCTGGACATCCATGTTCGTGCCGTTTTGGCGGAACCAACGCAAGCTGGGATCGGCAGCGGTCCAGCGATATTTATTTTCTTCGAGGCGGGTAACTGTGCCATCGTCGATTACTTTGCCCTGCTCATCGCACCAACAGCAATAAATCACCTGGCCCACGGAGACCTTGCGGATGTCGCGGGTGATCACGCGGTTCACCAGTTTAGTAGCGTCCTTCCCGGTGACCAGATATTTGTAGAGCGGCGAGATGTCGATCAGTGCGGCGGCATTGCGGATGGCGTTGTACTCGTGCTCGTGATGCACCTCGTAAACGCTGACCGTGTAGTATCCCGACCACTCGCGGTAGTTGAGGCTTTGGCAGAGCGGAAAAGTTCTTTCGTGAAACGCGGTTCCTACGGGCACAGAGTCTCCTCGACATTTTCTGTCGGCCAGAAACGTAGCAAGCGACGTTTCTGCAGTCGCTGTAGAGACGTTGCTTGCAACGTCTCTCGCACGCTGGATTATATGCAGCGGGAAGGTTGCGCGGCAAACCAGTTGGATTTAGTTGTGACTCGAAGTCAGGCCGGGTTGCAGACAAAAGCTGCGCTCCCCGGTAGAATGTTGAGTCCTTTCCTACGCGGTTCCCAAATGATGACGTCATCCTAAGCGGCTTCCGCCGCGAAGGATCTCGCGCAAACTGGCAAGTCCGTGAAGCGTACGTTCGAGGCTACGCCAATGCGACCGAGATCCATAAAGGACTGGAAGTCCTGCAGGATGACGGCGGTTGAATAAATATATGGACGACTCGAAATACGATGTGATTGTGATTGGCGGCGGCCACAACGGTCTGGTCAATGCCGCCTATTTGGCTCGCGCGGGCAAGAAGGTTCTCGTCCTCGAACGCCGTTATGTGCTCGGCGGAGCGGCCTGTACCGAAGAAGTTTTTCCCGGCTTCAAGTTCTCGGTGTGCTCTTACGTAGTCTCCCTGCTGCGACCGGAGATCATTCGCGACCTGGATCTTCCGCGACATGGACTTGAAATCCTGCCGCTCGACGGCACGTTCACGCCGATGCCGAACGGCGACCACTTGTGGCGGGTGAACGACCATGGCAAAACGCATCGCGAGATCGCGCGTCATTCCAAACTGGACGCGGAAGCCTACGACGAGTTCGGTAAAGCGATGCAGGCGATGTGCCGCTTCGTGAAGCCCATTCTCAGCATGGTGCCCCCCGATCCGGCAACGCTGAATCCGAAGGAATTGATGAAGTTACTTTTCCTAGGCCGCCGTTTTCAGGGCCTCACCAGTGAAGATAAATACAACCAAGTACAGTTGATGACCATGAGCGCCATCGACTTCCTGGATCAGTGGTTTGAAACTGACGTGTTGAAGGCCACCATGTCGGCTTCTGGGATCATCGGCACATTCCTGGGCGTGCGCTCTCCGGGAACGGCCTACGTGCTGCTGCATCACTACATGGGAGAAATCGACGGTGCGTTCCGCTCGTGGGGGTTTGCCCGCGGCGGCACCGGCGCCATTTCCAATGCGATCGCAGACGCGGCACGCGAGGCCGGAGTTGAAATCCGCACTGAGGCTGCGATTGCGCAGATCATCGTGAAAAATGGCAAAGCGAAGGGCGTGGTGCTGGCGAGCGGAGATGAGATTTACGCGGACATTATTTCTTCGAGCGTCGATCCGCGACTTACGTTCGTGAAGATGATCGAGAAAGGCAATTTGCCAGATGACTTTCTCGAAGAGATTAATCGTTACAAATTCCGAGGATCTTCCGGCAAAGTGAATCTCGCGCTCGATGCGCTTCCGAACTTCAAGGCAATTCCGGGGCCAGGAGCTCATTTACGCGGCGCAATTTCGATTTCACCCAGCGTTGAATACATGGAGCGGGCTTACGACGACGCCAAGTACGGCAACTTTTCCCGACGTCCGTACATTGACATGGTCATCCCCACGCTGACCGACCCCTCGGTCGCACCGCCGGGAAAACACATCCTCTCCTGCTTCGTGCAGTATGCGCCGTACAAGTTGCGGCCCGGCCTCAACTGGGACGATCAGAAGGAGGCTTTCGGCAACAACGTCATCAACACCATAGCCGAGTACGCGCCCAACATCAAAGACATCATTTTGCACAAGCAGGTGATCACGCCGCTTGATCTGGAACGCGAATGGGGCCTGACGGAAGGCAACATTTTTCAGGGCGAGCTTTCGCTCGAACAACTTTTCTTTCTGCGGCCAGTGCCCGGATACGCGCAGTTTCGAACACCCATTAAGAACCTCTACATGTGCGGATCGGCCACGCACCCGGGCGGCGGAATTATGGGTGGGCCAGGGCGGCTGGCAGCGCTCGAAATCCTCAAAGATTTCAAAGGGGCGGCCTAACCGATGCCTGGCGTGCGCGACGTAGTCATCATTGGCGGAGGCCACAACGGGCTGGTTACTGCGTTTTATCTCGCCAAAGCGGGATACAAACCTCTGGTGTTGGAGCGTCGGGCGCAACCCGGCGGCGCTGCGATCACGGAAGAATTTTTTCCGGGCTTCCGCTGTTCGATTCTCGCGCACGCTGCGGGGCCGATTCGGCCGGACATCGTCCGTGACATGCAACTGGAAAAGCACGGGCTCAGGCTGATCACACCAGAAGTCGGCGTGGTTTCGCTGTCGCCGGACGGGCGCGCTCTGATCCTCTACAATGACGCGAAAAAATCCACCCAAGAGATTGGCAAGTTCTCCCAGAAAGACGCAGCCAAGTATCCCGAATTCCAGGTATCGCTGGCCAAGGTAGGCAAGGTGATCGGCGAAGCGCTCGCGCTGGCGCCGCCGAACATCGACCATCCGAACCGGGGCGATTTGTGGGGCATTCTTCAGACCGGTCGATCGATTCGCAATCTAGGCAAGAAGGATATGTATCGGCTGCTGCGTTGGGGACCGATGGCGGTCGCCGATCTCGTTGCCGAATATTTCGAAACGGAACTGCTTCGCGCCACCATCGCGGCTCGCGGCATCTTTGGAACGTTCCTCGGTCCGTGGTCGGCGGGCACCAGCATGGTACTTCTTATCCGTGGCGCTGGGGACGCACACCCTGCGGGTTCGGCGTATTTCGCGCGGGGCGGGATGGGCTCGATCGCCGAAGCGATGGCTTCAGCGGCCACGCACGCGGGGGCTGAAATTCGCAGCGGAGCTGACGTCATCGAAGTTCGAGTGAAGGACGGCGCGGCGGTCAGCGTGGTGCTCTCGACAGGCGAAGAGATCAGCGCGAAAGCGATTATCTCGAATGCCGATCCCAAACGCACGTTGTTGAAATTGGTCGATCCGATTCACCTCTCGCCCGACTTCGTGATGAAGCTTCAGCACTACCGCATGTCGGGGACGGTGGCGAAGGTCAACCTCGCCCTTGCAGGACTTCCGGAGTTTACGGCTTTGAAGGGGGCGAGTGATACCAGCGCTCTGAGCGGACGCATTCACATTGGGCCGGAGATCGACTACCTGGAGCGCGCTTTCGATGAGTCGAAGTACGGCAACTTTTCCAAGCAGCCGTATCTGGAAATTGCGGTTCCTTCGGTCAGCGATCCTTCGCTTGCTCCAGCAGGCAAGCACGTGATGTCCATTTATATGCAATATGCGCCGTACAAGCTGAAGGGCAGCGATTGGGACAGCCAGCGGGTGGCTTTGGGCGACACCGTGGTCAGGACGCTGGCACAATATGCGCCGAAGCTCCCCGAACTGATTCTGACGCACCAAATCATCACACCGCAGGACCTTGAAGACACTTACGGACTCACGGGCGGCCACATCTTTCACGGCGAACTGGCGCTCGACCAGTTTTTTACGATGCGTCCACTGCTCGACTGGGCTCGATATCGGACGCCGATTCAGAATTTGTATTTATGCGGCTCGGGGACACACCCAGGAGCGGGATTGACCGGGGGATCGGGAGCCAATGCGGCGCGAGAGATCTTGAAGGATCTGAAGAAGTAGTCCGATCTGCCGAGACGCATTGAGACGCATGCATTCCTCTGTGTACCTTTGTGTCCTTTGTGGTTGACGCCTTTAAAAGCTTTAACCACAAAGGACACAAAGGTACACGAAGGAAACCGGATCTGGGCTGGCACTTTGGCCGCCGGGACGGCGGCGCTACAAATGAAGAACTCTGCCGTACTTCTGATTAGTTGTCCCGACCGCAAGGGCATCGTCGCGACCATCTCTGATTTTGTCTTCAATCACAACGGCAACATACTCCACGCTGACGAGCATGCGGACGAGGGTTCGAACCTGTTCCTGATGCGGGTGGAATTTGATCCGACCGAGTTTGATATCGATCTGGCGGACTTCTCCAGGCATTTCGCCCCGATCGCCGACCAATTCGAAATGCAGTGGCGTCTGGCGCGGTCGAACTACCGGCCGAAGATGATTATTCTAGTTTCGAAGTACGACCATTGCCTGGTGGATTTGCTCTATCGCCACAAGAGCGGCGAACTAGCGTGCGAGATTCCACTGATTATTTCGAACCACGCGGACAATCAACCGATTGCGGATTTCTATGGCATTCCCTACATCACGGTTCCGGTTCCAAAAGATAATAAGCGTCCAGCAGAAGAGAAAATCCTGGGCTTGATCCAGCAATACAATCCTGACTTCATGGTGCTGGCCCGCTACATGCAGATTCTCTCCAATGAATTCGTAAACCGCTATCCGCAGCGCATCATCAACATCCATCACTCGTTTCTACCTGCCTTTGTCGGCGCCAAGCCCTATCACCAGGCGTTTACTCGGGGTGTGAAGCTGATTGGCGCGACCGGCCATTACGTCACCGAGGTTCTCGATGACGGCCCAATCATTGAGCAAGACGTGGTTCGCATCTCGCATCGCGATTCTCTCGATGACCTGTTGCAGAAAGGCCGCGACCTGGAAAAAGTGGTGCTTTCGCGCGCCGTGCGTTGGCACATCGACAATCGAGTTCTGCTCTACGGGAACAAGACGGTGGTTTTCGACTAGCTATTCATAACGCAGCGCCACCATGGGATCGACTCGCGCAGCACGCCAAGCTGGAATGTAACTCGCGAGCAGGCTGATGGCCCCCAGCAGCACGGAGACGATGACAAAGGTCAGCGGATCCACGGGTCTGACGTGGTACAAGAAGCTTGAGAGCAATCTAGTGAGCGCCGTCGCTCCCGCGATCCCAAGCAGCAAACCCAGCCCGGTGATGACAAAGCTCTTTCCCAGAACCATGCGTAAAACGTCTCCGCGAGTCGCGCCCATGGCGATTCGGATTCCGATCTCCCGCGTCCGCTGAACCACCGTGTACGCCATTACTCCGTAGATGCCAACCATCGTCAGAACCAGCGCCAGAGAGGCAAACAGCGTCAGCAGCAAGGTATCGAAGCGCGATCTCCCTAGCGCTACTCCGATGTAGTCCTCCATGGTGCGAATGTTGAATACCGGGAGTTCTTTGTCCATCGAGGCAATCTGGTTCCTGGCCGCGGCCGCAACGTAGTCGTCCATGGCGCGAACGCTTACCACTGGGAGGTCTTTGTTCACCGAAGCGATTGAATTCTGCACTGCTCCGGTCAGTTTTGTGGGATCGCCCACTGTCCGGATGCAAATAGTCAGGTCGAGAATCATGGCTTGGGGGTAGGCCACGTAAAACTCCGGCCTAAACTCGCCGCGCAGGGACCGGTCCTTCACCCCGCCAACGACTCCGACAATCTCCCTCATCGGAGGATCGCCGTGGACGGAGACGCCGGGCCTTATGCGCTTCCCGACAGGGTCTTCATTGGGGAAGAAGCGGCGGGCAAGCTCTTCATTGATGATGACGACTGGCGGGGCTTTTTCGCTGTCGCGGGTATCAAAAGCGCGACCGCGGATGAGCGGGATCTTCATGGTTTGGAAATAGCTTGGACTGATCACACGCAATCCCGCGGACGGTTCTTCGGCTTCCGGGACCGGACGGCCCTCAATCGCGAAGGTGGTATTGATATCACTGCGAGTTAAAGGCAACGGGACAATGCCGCCCGCAGAAACGACTCCGGGCAATGCCTGGAGGCTCTCCAACAAATCATGGTAGAAGGCTATCTGCTTTTCCTCGGAGTATCTCGAGTCGGGCAAGTTCAATCTCAAGGTCAGGACATTGTGCGCGTCGAATCCTGGGTTGGCATGCAGCAACCCATAGAAGCTGCGGATGAGAAGGCCTGCCCCTACGAGCAGTATCAGGCCCATCGCGGTTTCCACGACAACCAAAGCCGCCCGTAATTGATGCTGACCTCCGCCGGAATCCTGACTGCGTTCCTGGAGAGAGCCCGACAGGTTTGTCCGCGAGGCGTGCATCGCGGGCGCCAAGCCGAAGACGAGCCCGGTGGCGACCGCAACCAGCAACGTGAAAACGAGCACGTGCCAATCCAGTCCCGACTGGGCCAGACGCGGAACGTCTTCGGGGCTGAGCCGCAGCATGGCGCGCATCCCCAACGCTGAGAAAGTGAGTCCCAGCGCGCCACCTGCGACCGCGAGAAGTACACTCTCGGTGAGCAGTTGTCGAATCACTCGACCTCGCCCCGCTCCCAGCGCAGCCCGAATTGCAATTTCTTTGCTGCGCTTGGTAGCACGCGCCAGCATCAGATTGGCAATGTTGGCACACGCAATCAGCAGAACACATCCCACGGCGGCCAGGAGCATCAGCAATGCCGGTCGGGTGTCGCCAACGAGGTGTTCCTTTTCCGGCAACACCGCCGTCGCAAAGCGCTTGCCGTTGTCGTTCGGATACTGCCGAGCCAGGCCCTCGGCAATGACGTTCATCTCCGCCTGAGCTTGATCCAGACTGACTCCAGGCTTCAGCCGTGCAATCACGTCGAGCATGTGCTGCCCTCGCAAGCTTGTCGCGGGCTTGTCTCCCGCTGGCGCCGCTGCATCTTCCCCGAGAGTGGTCCACAACTGGGGAGCCCGTGAGTCGATGGGAAACCGGAAGCCTTCGGCGGCAACTCCGACCACGGTGTAGGGTTTACCTTGCAGCGTGATGCTTTTCCCGGCAATCTCCGGATCGGAACTGTACTTGGATTGCCAGAGCTCGTGGCTCAGTACGGCGAATCGACCGTTCTCTTCCTCTGGACGGAATCCACGGCCCACGCTCGGAGGAACTCCCAAGACGGTGAAGAACTCCGCAGTGACAATCTCCGCGTCAATGTGGAGCGGCGTTCCGGCCCCGGTCAAAGTAGAGCTGGTATACCGAAATGCTGCCATATTTTCAAAAACATGGTTCTGCGACTGCCAGTCAAAAAAATCAGGGTAGGAAGTGTTCACCACGGCCCCTGCTTTGAGATCGCTCCGCATATCTTTTTCGTTCAGAGAAACCAGCTGGTCCGGTCGGGGGAATGGAAGCGGACGCAGCAAAACGCTATTCACGATGCTAAAGATCGCCGTGTTCGCCCCAATACCCAATCCAAGTGTCAGCCCGGCGACGATGGTGAACCCCGGTGATTTCCACAAGATGCGTAGCCCGTAGCGAATATCCTGGAGCAGCGTTTGCATCGGTTCCGTCTCCTTGGAACAACTGGCCGTCGAGTTAGTGCAGCAATTCTACTGCCACGAGCATAGCGATAAGTGTTTGAGAAACATGGAGTAACCGGACGTTGCCCGCGTGCGCGTGTTCGGTTGTGGGAATCCACCGTTCAACAGCGCACATTGTGCGGCGTCTCTAAGGTTTGATATTGCGGATGTTTCGAGAACAGTTTTCACACTCCCGTAACAATGCTTGCGTATAGTTGCGACCTTCGGGTTTATCTTCCCTGCCCAAGGAGCCCCATGTCCACCGCCGCGACATCAGTCCTGGATTCAAAGCTGCAAAAGTCCCCCGGAAAACTGGGAATGGCCATCTTTGGAGGAGTGCTGTTGATCGGCATTTCGTATGCGGCCGTCAACTTGGTCTCCGATCTTTCGGGCTTTCACAGCACATCCATCCTGCCCTACCTTCTGCTGGTGCTGGCCTTATTGGTGGCTCTAGGCTTCGAGTTCGTCAATGGATTCCATGACACTGCCAATGCCGTGGCCACGGTGATCTACACCCATTCGCTGGAACCTCACATCGCGGTCGTGTGGTCTGGATTTTGGAACTTTCTGGGTGTGCTGACCTCGAGCGGTGCAGTCGCGTTTGCTATTGTCTCGCTGCTGCCGGTGGAACTGATTCTGCAAGTGGGCAGTAAGGGCGGCTTTGCCATGGTGTTTGCGCTTCTGGTAGCGGCGATTATCTGGAACCTCGGAACCTGGTATTTCGGTTTGCCCGCGTCCAGCTCTCACACCTTGATCGGTTCGATCATCGGCGTGGGCATCGCCAATCAGTTGCTCTCGCCAAAGACTGGGACCAGTGGCGTGGATTGGAGCCAAGCCAGCAATATCGGAAAGTCGTTGCTGCTTTCACCCCTGGTAGGGTTCACCATGGCTGCCCTGCTCCTGCTGCTCTCCAAGTCTTTGCTGAAGAACAAGAAATTGTACGAAGCCCCGGAAGGCACGGAACCACCCCCGTTCTGGATTCGCGCTCTGCTGGTTCTTACCTGCACGGGCGTCAGCTTTGCCCACGGATCGAACGACGGACAGAAGGGCATGGGCCTGATCATGCTGATCTTGATCGGCACGGTTCCCACAGCGTACGCATTAAACCACGCTGTAACCGCGAAGCAATCTGAGGACTTCATCGCCGTATCCCAACAAACGGCGGTCACGCTCAGCCACTACGTTTCTTCCGATGCTGTAATTGCCGATCCCCGCGATGATGTCACGGATTACATTCGCACTAAGAACTTCACTCCCAACACCATGCTGGCACTGCGGGAACTGGTCACCGACATCGGCAACGAGATGGCGCTGTTCAAAGAGCTCCGCAGCGTGCCCGCCGACCGCGTTCGCAACTTCCGGAACGACATGTATGTAGTGAGCGAAGCTCTCCGGATAATGAAGAAAAGTGGTCAACCGCAGATCTCCGCCGCGGATGATGCTGTTCTGGTGAACTACAAGAAGCATCTAGACATGGCCACGCGATTCATTCCAGGATGGGTCAAAGTCGCCGTCGCCATGGCATTGGGTTTGGGCACGATGGTGGGCTGGAAGCGAATCGTGATTACCGTGGGAGAAAAGATTGGCAAGGACCATTTGACCTATGCTCAGGGCGCCGCTGCCGAAATTACTGCGATGTTCACGATCGGAGCTGCGGATTGGTTCGGCATGCCAGTGAGCACGACGCATGTCTTATCTTCGGGCGTCGCGGGCACGATGTACGCAAACCATTCCGGCTTACAGTGGGGGACTGTTCGAAACCTGCTGATGGCGTGGGTCCTCACTCTGCCGGTGGCGATGCTTCTTTCGGGATTCCTCTTCTGGGGATTCCGTCATATTTTCTGAATCAGCCAGTTGTCTCGATGTTAGTGTTGGAGCCACGCCCGAACGAGTCGTTATCTGGACGGCCAAGCCGATCGAAAATTCCCTCTTGCGCTCTCACCCGTCGTGTGTGGTATACATGTGTGCCGCATTCATCAGAGCCGTACGTCTCGGGCGAGGAGAAAAGGTCACATGGATCTCTTTCATCGCAAGTTACAGGGCAAGGGGAAGGACACGCCCACTGGCCGCGACTGCCAGTTCTGCTACCGTGCTGATCCTGATTTCAACAAGCGTGACCCGATGGATAGGCTGGTCTTGTCGAAATTGGAGGACACGGCCGCCGCGCATATCACCGAGGATGGATACGTCAGACATCGGATTGCCGAACTGGTGAAAAAACGTGCCCTCGGCGGGATCGACGCCGGTCTCGCGAAATCGGCTTAGGGTCGATCCTCGCGATCTGTTAAACGCTTGAAAACACTACTATTAAAACGTCACAATGAACTGTGATCCCTGTGCAAGACGGCTATCCATTTATCCGATACAATCTATTCATTGTGAATATTAATACTTTGCCCCCCAGCCAGTATTCAATCGAACTTCATGAAGTCTGCGATCAGCTTCAGAGAATGGGCTACGCACAATCCAAGCGGATCCGCATCTATGGACAGGAATTTGAGGCAATGTCGAACCCATTCCCAAATGGGGACGGAATTGCCATCCGGGCGTTCTCGAAACGGGAAACACAGGAGCGGACGCTACAGCTTCCCCTGCCGGTTGTGCAGATGGTGAAGAGACAAAAGCGAAAAAAAGTAGCCTAGCGGTTTCTCAGGCGATGGTCTCAGATCCACTTCGCGGTGCATATCTCTGCATCGCCATATCCACAATTTCGCCGATCAGTTGAGCGTAGGATCGGCCCGACGCTTTGGCAGCCATGGCAAATTCCTGTTTGCTGGAAAGCCACGGATTCGGGTTGGCCTCGATGACGTATACCTCGCCTTTTGGCGTAAGGCGCATGTCAATACGGCCATAGTCGCGCAACTTGACGGCGTGATAAGCGGCCAAGGCGGTCTCCTGCAGGCGCGCAACCGTCGCCTCGTCCAGATCGGTGGCCAAGTGCGATTTGGTCAACTTGTGGGCCTGCGTGTCCTTTTCGAACTTGACGTCGTAACTGGCAATCTTCGGAGTTCCTTTCGGCAGCCGTGACAGGTCAAGTTCGACCAGCGGCAGGGTTTGGGCGTGCTCATAGCTACCCAGGATGGCGGCGTAAATCTCGCGGCCCTCGATGTACTCCTCGATCAAAGCTGGCGAATCGAACTCGTTCTGAATGTATTCCACGCGCTCCATGAGTTCCTTCACACTGTCAACGACCGCGTCAGCGCTGATTCCAATGGAACCATCCTCCGAAACCGGCTTCACGATCAGCGGGAAGGAGATGTCGTGGGCGTGCTCGATCCGGCCGCGATAGGAGGTCGCAAAGAATGGCGTCTTGATGCCGTGGAACTCGAACATCTTTTTTGCCGTGCCCTTATCCTGGGCGAGGAAGTGGGCATGCGGGCCGCCACCGGTGTAGGGCATATCCAGCAGGTCCATATAGGCAGCAACGTTCATCTCCTTGGTATCGTCGCCAGCAAAGGATTCGGTCAGATTAAATACCAGATCTGCATCGCACTTTGCCAACGCGGTCAGACACTGCGGACGACCGTCCAGTACTTGATAGAACGGTTCATGGCCGAGCTTCTCAAGGGCTTCGAAAATCTCTTCCCGATCCTCTTTTTCGGTTCGCGTCTTGCGCTTTGGCTTTAGCTTCGGCTTGCGCGCGGAAGTCTTTTCCTCCACGACCGCCTCGGCAGCCGCCGTCTCCTCTTCCCAGACGTCGTAAAGCACGGCGACCTTCAGCTTCGCGCTGGTCATTGCGGCCTCCAGCTTCTGAAAGAATCATAGTTCTTCATTCTTGTCCTTGTTCATAAAAATCATGTTCCCCAAGAATCGTGATCAGCATCAATCATGATCTGCACAAATCATGGATGCACGAACTTTCCTCGCGCCATATAGTTCATTGCCAACGCGGTCACATAAACAGTGATCTGGATCAGGTGTTCCGACTCCCGCGTTGTGTCAGCGAACAAACCGAGTTCATCGATTCTCTTCTCGATCACCTCGATCAATTTCTTGATCAGCGGACGCTGAGCCCCGGTCCAGTAAGCAACTTTGTCTACCACCGCTTTCCTTTGCGCATGCAGAAATTCGTGCGCGGGCTTGGCAGTCTTACGTCGTTTGGAGGCGTCAAAAATGTCGCGCAAATCAGTATCCAGCGCGAGGTCCGCAAGCGGGATGTCATCGTTGGTTCGCTGGTAGAACTCCGCAACCGTGGCCTCCATTTCGTCGACGGTGATGTCCGTACGCCCACGGCGGCGAACCGGATCTACGTTACCCAACTCTCTGGCGATCCGATTCATGTACCGCAGCTTCGCCATCGCACCCCAACCGCGGTACCGCTTGCGCCAGGCAGAGCGTGGAGTCAGCCACACCGCAAAAGTTTCTGCGGAATCCTCGTCAGGATGTTTTTGCGCATACCAGCCGGCCAAGTGACGCACAAAGTTCCGTGAGAACGGAATGGGACGATAGTTATCGTGATAAGGGCGGCGAAACGGTCCAAAAAGCTGTTTCCACTCCGGTGTCCGGTGCAGTTTGTAAGCGTAGTTGAACGCGTGCCCGGCCTCATGCCGGAGATACATCATGACCTCGCGTGCATCCTCCAGGTCATTCGTCTCTCTTTCGAGATGAGCCAGGTCCGCGTTCGCCAGATAGAAAGGAATGCCGATGACCGGCTCTCCGGACGGGCAACCCCATTCATCCGTGAGATAACAAAGCGGCCGGAACTTCATCAAACCTTTTTGTTCGAGCTCACGATACAACTGCTGCACCAGACGCTGCAGCGGCGAACCTTCGATGGTTAGACCAAGGTCGCGAATGGGTTTGTTCAGGATCTCCTGCAAACCGGGCCGTGATTTTTCAAGTTCGTTCACGATATCTAAGATGTAACTTTAGATTAAACCGCGAAATAACGGGGGAGAGGAAGGGATAGTCTTGCTGTAATTGTAAATGTTATCAAGTTACACAACATAACTTGTAGGTCACGGCAGATCACGGACTAAAGATTTACTTCTTGGGACAGGGAACTTCCTTGAGTCAGAAACGTTTCATCAATCCTTTTCGGAAAACCTGATCTAAACGCAAAACGCTCGCCCTCTCAGTCCCGATATTTTTTTCTTCCTATCACAGGCAAACTGCCCGAGTTGCCGAACTCGAATGATCACTCAGGCAACAAACGGGTTGAAACACATCCTGTCCGACACTGTGTTGTGAGACAAAGACTCCGCACGCCAATGATCATTTGTAATTTTTCTCGTGACACGATATATCACGCTACCGATTCTGCGAGTGGTGCGTCCATGGCGCAAGGGTTGAACGCACGCCCGGCTCGTTTTCCTGCGAGCTCGAACGATGCTAACCCTCCGCGAGGCGATTATGATGCGCCGTGTGGTGGTTCTCTTGACCTCGTTCCTTATCCCCTGTATGTATGCTCAATCGGGCTCCGGCTCGCAAGATCGGACAGGCAGCATTCGAGTTCGCGTCACTCCGGGGGACGCACGCACCTGCAACATTCGAGCCACGGTTTCGCTAGTGAGCACGTCGGGAGCTCATATCGCGGAAGATCTAGCCAACAGTGATTGCGAAGTCTACTTTGTCAATGTGGCGCCGGGAAGCTACCGTGTAACCGTTTCCGGTGCCGGGATCGAAAACGCAGACAGCGGAAGGTTCGACCTTGATTCCCACCGACGCCAGGATCTCGACATAAACATTACATACACAAGAGAAGCAGAACACGGTAGGATCGGGCCGGCCGGTTCATTGGTGGCGGCAGTGGACCTAAACATTCCGGAAAGTGCAAAGAAGGAGTTCGACAAAGCTAATCAGTTCGTAGCCAAAGGAAACTGGCAGAAAGCCATCGAACGGCTGAATAAGGCGATCGCTATTTATCCGGAGTATGCCGAAGCCTATAACAACTTGGGGGTCGTCTACGGCCGCCTTGGTGATCGGACGCGAAACCTCGAGGCGTTGCAAAAGGCAGTTAGTTTGAATGATCATTTCGCTCCCGCATACCTGAACCTGGCGCGAATGGCGATTGCGGATCGTGATCTTGTCCAGGCGGAGTCTTTACTGGATAAGGCCATCGCCATCGAGCCCACGAATTCCCAGATGCTGGTTCTACTGGCCAATACCGAACTTCTCAATCACCATTACGACCAGGCCTTGGCCAACTGCCGCAAAGCTCATTCCGGTGCACAAGGGCCACACGCGGTGGCTCATTACGTTGCGGCGCGCGTGTTCGAGTATGAAAACCGTCCCACGGATGCAGTGGCTGAACTGCAAATCTTCCTCTCGGAAGAAACGCCCGGGCCGCGGGCGGATGTGGCGCGCAAGGAAATGACCGCCTTGCAACAAAGTAGTATTGCAACCCAGGCAGCCCGATAATATTTGCACCCAAGGATTAACCTGTGGCATCTGAACAAGCACGAATTTGACAGTTGTGGGGCGAGCCCCTAGAATCGACGACATAATGTTTGACCAGTACCAGAAGAACTTCGACTGCATGTGCTGTTGTACTTGTTGTTGCGCAGTCGTGTCTTCTGGCGCCGGGAGGTTGCTGACCTAGAGAGTTTCTAGTCCCAGCACTTATCAA
>Ga0308309_10000426_pt1 | contig 27436 bp, 25 predicted proteins | sample HubBroMetageWFT5_FD_192491 | JGI IMG/M metagenome (GOLD analysis project Ga0308309, IMG submission 192491) | Warmed and freeze-thawed soil microbial communities from the Hubbard Brook experimental Forest, New Hampshire - Hubbard Brook CCASE Soil... | ecosystem: Environmental > Terrestrial >...
GCCACGCCATGATCCTCGTCAAAATCTGCGGCATCACCAATTGGCCGGACGCTGTGGCCGCTTGCGACTCGGGCGCCAACATGCTCGGATTCAATTTCTACGAGAAAAGCCTGCGCCGCGTTTCCACTGTTGAAGCTGCCACAATACGCGCGAAACTCCCGTCGGGGGTCCAGGCCGTCGGGCTTTTTGTGAACGCCAAGCCCTCGGAAATCAATTCGCTCCACGGTTTTGTGCGCTTCACCGCCGCGCAGCTCCACGGCGACGAAACTCCCGCCATCGTTTCCGAAGTGACGCGCACGGTACCAGTCATCAAAGCCTTTCGCGTCGCAGCCGATTTTCCCCTTTCAACTCTCGACAAGTATCACGACGCGTTTGCTTTTCTGCTCGATGGTTCCAGAGCGGGCCAATTTGGCGGCACGGGAGCCAGCGCTGATTGGAATGTCGCCCACCGCGCCGTCGCCGCGCACCGTATCATTTTAGCCGGCGGTCTCACGCCGGAAAATGTCGGCGCAGCGATTCGCTCCGTACGCCCGTATGCGGTTGACGTTGCCAGCGGCGTTGAATCGAAGCCCGGCAAAAAAGATCACATGCGGCTGAAAGAGTTTATGGAAGAAGTGCGCCGCACCGAGCAGCAGTTGGAAGTTTCGCAACCAGGACAAACTGCACCATGAGCTCAACTCTTCACTCGGCAACTTTCGCGCCCGGACGTTTCGGTCCGTACGGTGGCCGCTACGTGCCCGAGACGTTGATGGTGCCACTCTTCGAGCTCGAGCGCGCTTACGAAGCCGCGAAAACCGACGCGCGCTTTCAAGCTGAGTTCGCCGATCTGCTGAAGAATTTTGCCGGCCGCCCCACGCCGCTGCAATTTGCTTCGCGCCTGACTTCACATCTCGGTCGCCCACGCATTTATCTCAAGCGCGAAGATCTGCTTCACACCGGCGCGCACAAAATCAATAACGCTATAGGCCAAGGCCTGCTCGCCGTAAAAATGGGCAAGCCGCGCATCGTCGCCGAGACCGGCGCGGGCCAGCATGGCGTCGCCTCCGCTACCGTCGCCGCGCATCTCGGCCTCGAATGCGTCGTTTACATGGGCACTGAGGACATGGCGCGCCAAGCGTTGAACGTCTCGCGCATGCGCATGCTCGGCGCCCAAGTGGTCGGGGTCGAATCCGGCAGCCGTACTTTGAAAGACGCCATCAACGAAGCCATGCGCGATTGGGTTACCAATGTTCGCAACACGCACTATCTGCTCGGCTCCGTGCTCGGAGCGCATCCTTATCCCACGATGGTCCGCGATTTTCAGTCCGTCATCGGCCGCGAAGCCCGCGAGCAGATTCTCGCGGCCGAAAAACGCCTGCCCACGTTTCTGTTCGCGTGCGTGGGCGGCGGTTCGAACGCCATCGGCCTTTTCCATGAATTTCTGCGCGATTCCTCCGTGAAAATGGTTGGCATCGAAGCCGGCGGGCGTGGTAGCCAGCTTGGCGAACACGCCGCGCGCCTCGCGGCGCATCAAGGTTTCACCGGCGCGCGCCCGGGCGTCTTGCAAGGGACCTACACCTACATTCTGCAAACTGAAGACGGCCAGATTGCCACCACGCATTCCATTTCTGCCGGCCTCGACTATCCCGCCATCGGGCCCGAGCACGCCTGGCTTGCCGATGAAGGCCGCGCTGAATACGCCGCGGTCTCCGACTCCGCCGCGCTCGAAGCCGCGCGTCTCCTTTCGCGGGCCGAAGGGATTATCCCCGCGCTCGAATCCGCCCACGCTATTGCCGGCCTGATCGAACGCCTGCCGTGCCTTTCCGCCGACGATCTCGTCATCCTCAACCTCTCCGGTCGCGGCGACAAAGACATGGACACCTATTCCCGCCTGCTCTAATCTTTCTTGAAAAACAATGCCCCTGGCGACCTCCAACCTGACTCGTATCTCCAAACGCTTCGCCGCACTACGCGAATCCGGTGAACTCGGCATCGTCGCCTATATCACCGCGGGCGATCCTTCGCTCCACGCCACATTGAGATTTGTCCTGGCCCTTGCGGCGGCTGGCGCCGATGTCATCGAACTTGGCATCCCGTTCAGCGATCCGCTCGCTGACGGCCCTACCATTCAACGCGCTTCCGAGCGCGCCCTAAAATCCGGCACCACGCTTGCCCAAGTCATCGATCTAGTCCGCGAAATCCGCAAATCCAGCGAAGTTCCCCTCGTCCTTTTCAGTTATTACAATCCCGTCCTCCAAATGGGACTAGAGAAATTCGCTTCCACAGCGGCAGGGGCCGGTGCCGACGGCGTCCTAATCACCGATCTAACTCCGGAAGAATCGGACGACTATCGCCGCATCCTCGACGCGCATCATCTCGACACCATCTTTCTCGGCGCTCCCACTTCCACCGAAGATCGCCTTGCCAAAATCGCCGCCGTGTCTTCTGGTTTTCTTTACCTCATCTCGCGCACCGGTGTGACTGGTGCAAAAGACGCGCTACCCGACGATCTCCCAACACTTGCGCGCCGCGCTCGCAAAGTCACCGAGCTTCCCATCGCCGTTGGCTTCGGCATCTCGCTGCCCGGCCACGTCTCTGTTCTTGGCGGCCTGGCGGATGCCGCGGTCGTCGGCTCGGCGCTCGTTTCCGAGATCGAAAAAGCCACCGCTGCTAACTCCGCGCCAGCCGCCGTTGATGCCGCCGCTGCGGCCCTCGGCTCGCGCATCCGTTCCCTCAAGGAAGCCGCCCGCCGCGGCCTCTCTCGCCGCGAGGTCGCTCCATGAACCTCTCCGACTGGCGCCGCCGCATCGACGAAATCGACAAAAAGCTTGTCGAGCTTCTCAACGAGCGATCCCGCTGCGCCCTCGAAATCGGCAAGCTAAAGCAGGCGGCCAACATCCCGCTTTATCAACCGGACCGCGAAAACGAAGTCCTGGCGAACGCCGAGCGCACGAATCCAGGCCCGTTAACGGACGCCGCGATCCGCCGCCTCTTCGAACGCATCATCGACGAAGCCCGCGCCGCCGAACGCGATGCCATGCACCCAGACGGTGCGAAGGAGAAAGGTACAAAAGAAGGGAATCAACGGTAAGGACCCGGAGTCTTATCGGTTGTCGCCTGGTCGGTTTTTTTGTAGATGCTGGGCTTTAGCCCGGCATGCTTGTCGCGCAGGATGCGCTGCAATCGAAAGGGAAGCAGAAACTCTTATGGTCATCGTAATGCAAGAGGGCGCGAACGACGCCCAAATCCAGCACGTCATCGACCGTCTAGTTGCGGCGGGCTTCAACGTCCACCGCTCCACCGGCGAATCCCACACCGTTCTCGGTGCCGTTGGCGTCCATCGCGATTTCGATCACCGCGATTTCGAGCTTCTCGAAGGCGTGCGCGAAGTCATGCGCATCACGCAGCCGTTCAAGCTCGCGAGCCGCCAGTTCAAGCCTGAAGGCACCATCGTCGATCTTGGCCGTGGCGTAAAAATCGGCGGCAACGAAGTCGTCGTCGCCGCTGGCCCTTGTTCCGTCGAATCGCGCGAACAAATTCTTTCCATCGCCGAAAGCGTCGCCAAAGCCGGCGCAAAAATTCTCCGTGCGGGCGCCTTCAAGCCGCGTACCTCGCCCTACGCCTTTCAAGGACTCGGCGAGGCCGGCCTCAAGCTCATGCGCGAAGCGGCCGACAGATTCGATCTTTTCACCGTCAGCGAGGTCATGGATCTTTCGCAAATCTCAATGATGTCGGAATACGTCGATGTCTTCCAGGTCGGCGCGCGCAACATGCAGAATTACTATCTCCTGCGCGCTCTCGGCGAAATTCGCAAGCCCGTCCTTCTCAAGCGCGGCATGTCTGCCACCATGGAAGAGCTTCTCCTTAGCGCCGAATACATCCTTGCCGGTGGGAATTACAACGTCATTCTGTGCGAACGCGGCATCCGCACGTTCGAGACCTACACGCGCAACACGCTCGACATCGCCGCCATCCCCGTCATCAAAAAACTTTCGCATCTGCCGATGCTCGCCGATCCTTCGCACGGTACCGGCCGCCGCGACAAAGTACCGCCCATGGCCCGCGCCGCGGTCGCAGCCGGCGCAGACGGCTTGCTCATCGAAGTCCACAACGATCCCGACCACGCCCTCTCCGACGGCGCGCAATCGCTCGAACCCGGAGCCTTCACCCAGCTCATGGCCGAGCTGCGCATCATCGCCCCAGCCATCGGCCGCCGCATGGCCTGATTCATGCCCTCCGCCCACCTCATCAACCGCGTCACCATCCTCGGCACTGGCCTAATCGGGGGCTCTTTCGCGTTAGCCCTTCGCAAATACACGACCGATGTCCACATCACCGGCTGGGACCGCCCCGAAGTCGTCCGCGAAGCGCAATCTCGCGCGGTCCTCGACGCCGCGTTCTCCGCCGAACTCGCTCCCGCCCTTGAGAATGCCGATCTCGTTTACATCGCCCTACCCATCGGCGCCACTCTCGATCTCCTCCCGGAAGTCGCGCGCCTCGCCGCGCCCAACACCCTCATCACCGACGCGTGCAGTACCAAACTCCGCATCACCGAAGACGCTGCCGATCTCTTTCCCGAGGACTCCACAAAACTTTTCCTCGGCGGCCATCCTATGTCAGGCAGGGAACTATCCGGCATCGCCCACGCCGACGCCGACCTCTTCCGCAACCACACCTACGCCCTAATCGGCGCATCTTCCGATCAAAAAGATCCTCGCATCTCCGCTTTCACAAAAATCCTGGAAAAAATTGGCGCCCGTCCCCTCTGGCTAGGCGCCCAGCAACACGACTACGCCGTCGGGCTCGCCTCTCATCTCCCTCAACTCGCCGCCGTAGCCCTAGCTTCCTTCCTCTACGATCATCTCGACGAAAACGGCCTCCCCATCACGCTCGCCGGCCCCGGCCTCCGCGACTCCCTCCGCTTAGCGGGCAGCCCCTATTCCACCTGGCGCGATATCGTCCTAACCAACAAGGAAGTCCTCTCCGCCGCCCTCGACCTCTTCGCCCGCCGCCTAGACGATCTCCGCGAACGCCTCGCCTCCCGCGACCTGGAAGCCGACTTCGACGCCGCCAACGAACTCTACAAGCTCCTCCGCTCTCTGTAGGGGCGGGCCTTGCCCCGCCCGTCGCGCCTCGCCCCAGAGCGCCTCAGTTCCCAGCTCTACCACACCCCTTCCTTCCTCCCGACCCACCAAACGACTCCGATGGTGGCAGTCTGCTGCTCCTTGCTCAGTACGCCGTTCTTATCGGTAAAAAATGACGGCTGGTTCGAGAAGTCCCGCCGCCACTCATATCGCATCAAAAATCCATCGGTAAGTTTGTAATCGAAGGTGGCCGTCGTTTCCTTCAAAGCCTGCGTGATCCCGCTGAAAAGCCCGCCGCGATCCGAGAGATACTCCACTCGCCCCGCCACGGCGAACTTCGGCGTGATTTGGTACTTCGCGTAGCCCGCCCCTCCAATGGTGTGCGAAGGGGCCGACGACTCTCCCGGTGCCGTCGTTTTCCACAAGCGCTGAATCACATAATCGCCTTCCAACGCGAATGTCAGGTTCGGCGAAGCTTGCCAGCTCACGTAGCTGTCAAAAATATGCAGCTTCCCGTTCGGAGCAGGCGAAATCGCCTGAAACGTTAGCCCCGGCTGAACCGGGATCGGTCCGCTCGACGACACAACGTTACGGTCGGGATGTTCCTGCCCCAGATAGTAATTCACGTCCCAGGTGATCGTTTTACGCGGCGTGGCCGTGAACCCAAACAACTCATCCTTAAACCCGTTTGTCGCTTCCACCTGATTCGTACCGTTCACGATCCAGTAGTTCAATGCCAGCTTGTCGTTGACTTTATAGCTCGCGCGCACGCCCATGTGATAGAACGGCAAAAAGTCGAACCAATACGCCCGCGAATAATTCATCTGGTCCTTTGTATAATTTCCTTCGATCCCGATTGAACTTCCCCATTTGCCGACATCCAGCGTCAACCCGTTTCCGATCGGCGCGACATACGTCCCGTAGGCCTGAAATATATTTCGATAGATCTGCGGCCGTGGCTCGTTAGCTGGATTTCCCTGCAAGGTGTCGGTGGCCTGCCCGAATTGCAAGTCAAGCCGCATTCCAAACCGGCGACCAGCGGCAACATCCGGAGCCCGTTCGAACACCACATCCGCTTGATTCAAACTGATGTTGTTACTCAAAACGTCGTATGCCCGCAGCGCGTTCACCCGCCCAACAGGACTGTTGAAGTTGAACGAATAATATTCATCCAAGGCAAAATTCAGCGTGGCCCCGTGCAGGTAGTCAAGAATGGCCCGGTCCACCGCATTTGCGGATTCTTTGGGTGCTTCCAAGGCGGCATTCTGCGCGGGCGTGGATGTTCTTGCAGTGACCGTCGTTGCTGCCGCCACACCGGGAGGAGCCGTGGACGCCGGCAAAGTGGTCACCGAGTCTGCACTGGCAGCTGGCCCACCGCCTGCAACGGATGCGTCTCTCTCAATCCTCTCTGCCGGCAAAGCCTGCCGCTGCTTCAGCTCGTTTTCCAATTCCGTAACGCGCGTCAACAAGCTCTGCACGACCTCGCGCAACTGTTTCACTTCCTCGGCCGATGCCGGTACCGGACTGCCCGCCTGCGCCCGCCCCGCCGGACACCACGCCAGCAGCGCGATACACATCCCCATGGTGTAACGCGGCGCATTTTTGAAAATCAGAGTCCGGACGCTGTGTGAGGAGTGATTGATCATGAGGAGGTTTCCTTCCCGGTTGGCATTCAGAGTCTCCAACCGCGGCATCGCCTCCGAGTTTTAGCATGAATTGCCTTGTTTTTCGTAAAGGCGGATCCGCCTGTGCACACCACGGCCTGACAAATCGCACTGCGCCAGTTTTTCTTTTTTCTTATTTCAGATCGGCCTTTGCGCTGAGCGGCAACTCCTGCGAAGATCCTCCCACCATAAACATGTAGCCGCCGGGCACCAACTTCCACGCGCTAGCGGCCTCATCGTAGATCGACAAATACTTCGAATCCACGTTCACGGTTACATCCTTACTCTCGCCCGCCTTCAACCACACCTTGCTCCAGCCCACGAGCCGTTTAGGCGGCTCGCCTGCACTTGCCGGCAGCGCTGCATACACTTCCGCGATCTCCGCTCCGTCACGCTTTCCAGTATTCTTCACAGTAAAACTCACGGCGGTTTCTTTCCCCGCCGTCACTTTCAATCCCGAATACGCAAACGTCGTATACGACAGCCCATATCCAAACGGAAACAGCACCGTCTTCTTCTCCGCGTCATACCATTTGTAGCCAACCTTCAATCCCTCGTCATACTTTACGCTGAACGTTGGCTTGGCCTCGCCCGTCTTCATTACCGCGGCTTCTCCCGTTTGCCCCGGCCCCGGTTTGATCAAATGGGGATGCGGCAAGTCCACCTCGTTCTGTGGAAACGTCATCGGCAGCTTCGCGCTCGGATTCGCGTCGCCAAACAAAATGTTCATCACCGCGTCTGCGCCCTTGCTGCCTCCGTACCACGCTTCCAAAACTGCACCAACCTTATCGAGCCACGGCATCGTCACCGCCGTTCCCGTCTCCAGCACCACGATCGTTTTAGGATTTGCCGCTGCCACAGCCTTGATTATTTCGTCCTGCTTAACCGGCAGCGACAGATTCTCCAAATCCATCCCCTCGCTCATCCACTGGTACGCGAACACAATCGCTACGTCCGACTTCTTCGCCAGTTCAGCCGCGCTCGCCGGATTCGCGCCAGAATCGAATTGCACGTTCGCCCGTGGAAGCCTTGTTTGCAACACCTTTACAGGCGATGGCGGGAACCATACTTGCGCCTGCCACCCGGCCGATGGCCTCCCAGGCGCGTCCACCTGTGCCGATCCGCCTCCTGACATCATTCCTTCATTGGCGTGCGGACCAATCACCGCAATCGACGTCAAAGCCTGGCCGCTCAGCGGCAACAGTGCGCCCGCGTTCTTCAGCAGCACCGCGCTTTGTTCCTCAACCTTCCGCGCCGTCTCCAGATCGCCCTCAATATCCGCCACGCCCTTCTGCGTCGGATGATCCACAATCCCGCACGCAAATTCCGCGCGCAGCACGCGCCGCACGTGGTCGTCGAGTTCGGCGGTCGAAACTTTTCCTGCCTCTACCGCCGCCTTCAGCTTCGCACCGAAAAATTCATCGAGCGGCTCCTCATTGTCCAAACCCGCCGCCGATGCCTTGACCGTACTGTGCGTTCCGCCCCAATCTGAAACTACGAACCCTTTGAATCCCCACTCCTTCTTCAAAACATCCGTCAGCAAATATTTATTCTCGCAGCCAAAATCGCCATTCACCGCGTTGTAAGAGCACATCACCGCCCCTGGGTCCGCAATCCCCACGCCAATCTCAAACGCCAGCAAATCGCTCTCCCGCAGCGCGCGCTTGCTGATAATCGAGTCCACTTCATTGCGCCCGCTTTCCTGATCGTTCACTGCGTAGTGCTTGATGTCCCCAATCACGTGCTGCGCCTGCTCACACTTCATCAAATTCCCGACCAGCGTTCCCGCCAGCACCGGATCCTCGCCCAAATACTCGAATGTTCTGCCGTTCCTCGGGTCGCGCGTGACATTCACGCCGCCGCCCAGCGTCATGTTGTATCCCTGTGCGCGCAACTCCTTCCCGATCACCGTCCCGTATGCGCACGCCGCCTCGGTATCCCAGCTAGCTGCGGCCGCGACATTTGCAGGCAGCGCCGTCGAATAGCGCCCGTTCTCCGCGCTGCTCCGCACGCCATACGCCGCATCGCTCATCTGAATGATCGGTATCCCCAGCCGCGGCACGCCCAGCACGAATCCCGCGCCGCCGTTCCCTAGTTCTGGCTCCGGATTCTGGACTTCCCTCGGCCACCCCGCCATGCCCATTCCATGCAACAGATCGATCTTTTCGTCGAGTGTCATCTCCTTCAGCACCATGCCGGCCCGCTCGTCCGGCGAAAGGCTAGCGTTCATCCACGGATGGTTCCGATCCTCTTTTACCTGTTGCCCATGCATCCGGTGCTGCGCATAAACAGTCGAGGCGTATCCGAAACACGCCACCACAATTCCGGCGAACACACAAAAACCGACCGTTGCGGAAGCTCTGCTCCGCAAACGCCACAACTCATTCATTTTCATTGGGACCATCCTCGACCATGAATTAAATGCCACTATAATATCGATATTTTGAATTAAAGCCACAACCAAAACACCCGCCGACGCTCGGCAATATCTTTCTCCTCTCGTTCTTGGGCCCCGCCTCAGACTTCGTGCATTTCCTCTCTTGGAGTAGACTGCTGCTCGGCACTGGTGGCACAGGCTTCAGCCTGTGCCTCTCTCTGCCGCCCTTAGGGTCTAACCCATGGACAAACGCATCTCCTCAAGCGACGCTGCGATCAACAATCTCACCGATGGCGCCACCGTCTTAATGGGCGGTTTCGGCCTCTGCGGCATCCCCGAAAACCTAATCGCCGCCGTCTGCCGCAAAGGCACAAAAAACCTCACCATCGTCAGTAACAACGCCGGAATCGACGACTTCGGCATCGGCGTCCTGCTCCAGAATCGCCAGGTAAGAAAAATGGTCTCCACTTACGTGGGCGAAAACAAACTCTTCGAGCAGTTGGTCCTAAGCGGCGAGCTGCAAGTCGAGCTAAATCCGCAAGGCACCCTAGCCGAACGCCTCCGGGCCGGCGGCGCAGGCATTCCTGCGTTCTACACGCCCACAGGTGTAGGCACCATGGTCGCCGAAGGCAAAGAAACACGCGATTTCGATGGCCGCCAATACGTCCTTGAGCGCGCCATCCGCGGCAACTTCGCCTTCATCAAAGCCTGGAAGGGCGACCGCTGGGGCAATCTCATCTATCGTAAAACCGCGCGCAATTTCAATCCCATGATGGCCACCGCCGCCGACTACGTCGTCGCCGAAGTCGAGGAGCTAGTCGAGCTCGGCCAGCTCCCGCCTGATCAGGTCCACACGCCCGGCATATTCGTAAACGCTATCCTGCAAGGCACGGCCTACGAAAAACGCATCGAGCGCCGCACGATCAGGAAATCTTGAAATCAGATTGGACCGTGCAATTTGAGGTGAGAAAGATGAACGATGAAGCCCCAACAGAGCCGCAACGTGCGCCCGGAAAAACTTCGTGGTTGTTTACTGCGGTTTGCTGCGGCTACTTTCTGCTGGGCGGCTGGGCCGCATACAAGATCGTCCCGATTTGCGCTACTTTCTTTGCGGGACTTGGAATTAGTATTTCATCCGGCTCGCTTCTTTTTCATCTCCTTCTCAATTATGCGTGGCTCATCGTTGCGGGAGTGGCCATTTTGGTTACCCTTGCGCTTGCCAAACAAGTCGGGAATTTCAGTGAACGGTATCGGCGGCCTGTGAATCTCGTTCTGCTAATCGTAGCGATTGGTTTCGCGCCGATGTTGCTCGCAGCGTTCGCACTTACGCTGTCCGGCACATTCCACTTGATGGGGAAATTGGCTCAATAGAATGCTTACCGAAGAACAAAAGCGTGAACGAACTGTCCGCTCGATCATCGTGGCGCTTACGTCGTTATTGCCGATGCTGGCGTTTGGACTCTCAGAGAATTCATCTGCCAATTTCGACGGCGCACGGGCTTACGAGCACGTGCGTCAACTCGTGGAAATCGGTCCGAGGCCGCCGGCGTCCGACGGAATTCATCGCGCGCAGGCGTACATTATTGGCCAGCTTAAGAGCTATGGCTGCCCGGTTGAGGAGCACGATTTTCACGCCGCAACGCCACTTGGCGATCTCGCCATGAAAAATATCGTCGTGAAACTTCCCGGAACGAGCTCCGGCATCATTCTCTACACCACGCATTACGATACCGTTCGCATTCCCAACTTTGTGGGTGCGGACGACGGCGGCTCCGGCACCGGAACCATGCTCGAGCTGGCGCGCTTGTTCTGTGCACGAAAAAATTCGCTAAATGTGTGGATCGTTTTCTTCGATGGAGAGGAAGCCCAAGGCAATTGGACCGACAGAGCCAGCGTTCAGTGGAACAACGACGGCAGCAACAACACCTACGGCAGCCGCGAAATGGCTGCTCAAATGGCGCTTTCCGGTGAACTGAAGCGCGTCAAAGCCATGATCCTCGCCGACATGATTGGGCCTGCGAACGTTAAAATCACGCGCGACACAGGCTCGACCCGCTGGCTCACGGATTTCATCTGGGAAACTGCCGCCGAACTCGGATACAAAAATAACTTCGTCAACGAAGACTATGCCGTTGGGGGTGACGACCATTTCTCTTTCATCCGCCGCGGCATCTCCGGATGCGACCTCATCGACTTTTCCGTCCGGGACACCTATTGGCACACGCCGCAAGACACGCTCGACAAAGTCGACCCCAAAAGCTTGGCCATAGTTGGATACGTCCTGGCCGCAACCTTGCCACGCTTTGAGAAAAAATTCCGCTGAAGTTGTAGTGGCGGGTCTTTAGACTCGCGATTTTGTCTTTTTGACTCGGCCGTTAGCTGTAAACTGTCGACTGTGAATTTCCCTTGCCCCTGAACGACGAGCAAAAACGCGAACGCATCGCCCGCCGCATCGCTCTCGAACTGCGCGACGGCTATTACGTCAATCTCGGCATCGGCATGCCGACGGCGATCGCGAATTACGTCCCGAAGGGCATGGACGTCATTCTTCAATCCGAAAATGGCATGCTTGGCGTAGGCCCGTATCCGCTCGAATCCGAAGTCGATCCTGATCTCATTAACGCAGGCAAAGAGACCGTCACCGAGCTGCCAGGCACATCGTATTTTTCTTCCGCTGATTCCTTCGCCATGATCCGCGGAGGCCACGTCGATCTGACGGTCCTCGGGGCGCTGCAAGTCGATGAAAAAGGAACTCTCGCCAATTGGGCCATCCCCGGCAAAATGCTCAAAGGCATGGGCGGCGCAATGGACCTTGTCGCGGGCGCCAAGCGAGTCTTCATCGCCATGGAGCACGCCACGCGCGACAACAAGCCGAAAATCCTGAAAAAATGCACGCTTCCGCTCACGGGCGTGGAAGTCGTCGATCACATCGTGACCGAACTTGCCTTCATCGACGTCACTCCCGAAGGCCTAGTCCTACGTGAGATAGCTCCAGACGCCACCCTAGAACAAGTCCAATCCCTAACAGAACCCAAGCTCGTGACCCCATCCGGCGGCCCCAAAGCCATGCCGGTCTGAGCGAAAAAACGCCCTCTTCACCGCGCCCTCTGCGAACTCGGCGAACTCTGTGTAAATGTTTTCTCTCACGAAGAAGAACTGCTGAGGTGCCGCGCCGTACTGAACGAATAGTGAAGCGCGGAAAAAACGCTGAAAAAAGTCACTCCGTAAACCAGCAGATGGATGATCTTCCGAAGATGAAAATCCGGATAGGCAGCAGAAAACACGACCGTGAAAACAAGGATGATCTGAACGGCCGTAGTTAGTTTTCCGTAGATGCTAGGCGGAAAAGGCCGATACCCGGAAATAAGCAGAATCACAACGGCCACTACAAGAATCAGTATGTCTCGGCTGAAAACAATAATCGTGAGCCACCAGGCAATCTGTTTCTTAAACGCCAAAATGATGAACGAAGATGAAAGAAGCAGTTTATCAGCGATAGGATCGAGGTACGCGCCAAGAGACGACCGCTGATTGAGGCTGCGCGCGAGCAGGCCGTCAATTCCGTCTGAAAGGCCCGCGACAACGAGCACCAGCAGAGCCCATTTATACCGCTCGTAAGAAATAAGAATGAGAAAGAACGGCAGGAAGCCGAGCCGGAGCAAGGTGATTTGATTGGGAACCGTCCAGATGCGGCCTTTCATTGCAATTGAGAATAGCGCAGTTTAGGCGGCTCTTGTCGTGCAATTTGTGTCATGCGATATGTGTCATGCAGATTTCGTCACGCGAATTGTGCGAGGTAGTCGGTAAGCGAGCGGCCAATCTTGCGGGCGAAGAGTTCGTTCATGGACGGGATGGAGCCGGTCGGCTCATCGAGGGAAATACGTTCGACGCGATTCATGGGAAAAAAGATAGTGGGCAACCCGATGCGTTCGCCGTCGGGCTCGTTGATCTGGCGGATAAAATGGTCGAAAGAGTTCAGATCGATGCCGCGCAGCGTGACGCCGGAAGGATTAATATCCAAAAGCTCGCCCCAGACCTTCTCCTTGGGCGAGTGCAAACTCACAACAACAATGGAATGTGGATCCACGGGCTGCGCCTTGTACTCGGTGTAGAGTAACCTACTTTTTCCTGCCACGGGGGAGGATTGTGTCGACTCTCCGGGCAAAGGGTCACGGTAGTGAATAAACATCAGCACAAAACTTGCAACCACAATCAGTCCTGCGAGCCATCCCAACGCATAAGCTCTCTTCCTTTCGCCGGAATTCATGGGTTGCCTGTCCGCAAATATTTTTCCCAATACGAATCCGGCTGCCAGACCTGCCCCGTGCGCGTAGTTGTCCATGGCCATCAAATGGGAAAAACCAAGCACAAAGAGAATGACCACCGAACTGATCAGCCGGGATCGCAAATCGCGCATGTAGGCGCCACCGCGTTTCGTGGTGACCGCAAGCATGACGCCCACGAGCCCGAGTAATGCGCCGCTCGCCCCCAGAGAGAAGTTGCCAAATCCAGCGCTGACCAAGAAGCCGAATGCTCCAGTCAGCACATAAATGAACAAATACCGCGCGGAGCCGTAGAGTTCTTCAATCGCCGGCCCAAATTGCATCAGCGCCATCATGTTGAAGCCGATGTGAAGAAGGCCGCCATGCAAAAACATCGCTGTGACGACTCTCCACCATTCGTGGCCTTCAAGGAGATACGGCAATGGGATGCTCATGCCCAGACGGTATTGGGCTACCCCGCTCAGCCCCCACAGAATGCTTAGCCCCCCGCCGCCTCCCGTTGCGGCCAGCGCCATCCAACTGACGCCCAACATTATGATATTCGCGATCAAAAGCGTTGTGGTTACGGGTGCTTCATGCTCGCCGAAGACACCGGAAAATTTCTTGCTCAGAGCCGCCAGAGAAAAGCGCAGGTTCGTGCCGCACTCGTGGCACCTCGTGGCGCTGATGCCGACCAGTGCTCCGCAAGCGGGACAGATTTGGGGGCGCGGCTGGTTGCTTCCGCCGCCGCCAAAAAATCCCCGCATCGTACTCTTCCAGCGCTCCAGCCGCCGCTGCCACTCATAGGAAAGCGCCAATTCTCCTCCTTGCGAGCCACGCACCGCGTTCCTATAATACAGAATTCGCAGCTTTTTACCCGGAACGAGGAGCCATGGGCATCGCTATGGACAAATTTGAGGAATTCGGCCGCCGCATCGACGAAGAACTTACCCGCCTGCGTAAATACATCGATGAAGAAGTAGCGCCCGAAACCGAGAAGCGCACCGCCGAGTTCCTGCGCGAAGTTTCGGAAAAGCTCACGCAAGCCGCTTCTAAGCTTGAATCACGTAATTCCGCACGCGCCGGACGCGATTCGCAGAAACCGCCTTCGCAATCATAATGCGAGCCAATTTGTGACCCACTCTCGTGCCACGCGCCGCCGCACGAGCCTATTGTCTCCCCTGGACTTTCTGCTGAACCTCGGCTGCTTCTGTGTCCTCGTTCTAATCACCGGATGCGCGTCGCGCCACGTCACTGCGGACCGGCAGCCTTCTACGACGCAGCCGTCCACAGCATCGTCTGGGGCAACCGAATCGAGCGACGCCAAGCCGGCGCCGACACCAGCAACACCTGCTCCTTCTGCGCCAAAACGCAGCAAGCCATCGCAGAGTCCCGCACCTGCTGGCTACTTGGAAGAGGGCAACGCTTCCTGGTACGGCGTGCCTTTCAACGGGCGGCGTGCCTCGAACGGTGAGATCTACGACATGTATAAGTTGACGGCGGCGCACCGCACGTTACCGTTCGAAACGATGGTGCGCGTGACGAATCTCAACAACGGAAAAGCAACGACCGTGCGCATCACGGATCGCGGGCCGTTTGTGGACAATCGCATCATCGATCTTTCGCTAGCAGCCGCGCGCGAGATTGAATCCATCGGCCCCGGAGTTGTGCCGGTGCGCGTCGAAGTACTCACCCCTGGCGTTGACCCCACAGGCGGGTTTTTTACGGTGCAGGTCGGCGCGTTTCGCGACCAGGGCAATGCGCAGCGGTTACGCGACCGCTTGAATCTTTCGTATTCGCCGATTTTCGTTCAGCAGTACGATTCGCCTGACGGGCTCTATTATCGCGTGCGCGTGGGCAAAGTATCCGGAGAAGATGCCGCGCGTCAATTGGGCGAACAGCTTCGCAACCGCGAGGGATTTACGCCGTTCGTCGTCCGTCTCGATGAAGGTTTGCCTGCAGGAGAGAATTGATGAGCGCTGACTGTTTGTTCTGCAAAATTGCCGCGAAAAAGATTCCATCGAAAATCGTTTACGAAGATCCTGACATTTTCGCGTTCGAGGACATCAGCCCGCAGGCTCCCACGCATATCCTGCTGTGCCCGCGAAAGCATTTTGCATCGCTGGACGACGCAAAAGCCGAGGATCAAGCCGTTATTGGCAAGCTGCATTTGGTCGCCGCGCAAATCGCCCGCGAGCGCAATCTGCTGGAGGGTTACCGCACGGTCTTTAACAATGGCACTGGCGCTGGTCAGTCGGTCTTCCATTTGCATTTGCACTTGCTCGGCGGCCGCCAGTTCCGCTGGCCGCCGGGATAAGGGCGGTCAGATTAGCTCCACGAATTCACGTTCGAGGTTTTTTTCACGCAGCAACGCCAAGATGGCTCGATCCATCGTCGCAAACTTTCCCTTCTTGTGCATCGCAAGTCCCAACAAATACGCATCGGTCACTTGTTTGTGGCCTGCCAACCGCGCGGTGAGTGGCTCAAGCGCCTGTATGAAGCTAATCTCATCCGCCCAGAACTTGTGCGCGGGATGGCCAAGGTTGGCTTTTAGAAGGGCGAGCGCATCGCCTGGAGCGAGCGCGTTTGCAGAAAAAGCCGGGTTTGAGATTATTCGGACGAAGGCAGTCTGCGTCAGGGGGCATGTTGCCCACCCTTCTTGCGCATGGCGCGAAAGCCATTCCTGGACTCTTTCATGGGCGAGGTGGCTGGGCCAAGCCATCGCGATCAAAACATTGACGTCCGGCAAATAGCCGGCTTTCACTTCCATTCGTCCTGGAGCTTTTCAACTTCCTCGGTGCTTACAGGCGGAGAGCCAGGCGGCAGCTCGACAACGTGAAAGCCGTTGACGACGCGGGTCCGTAAAGGTGCATGAAGTCCCCGGCGCACCAGGTCTGATACGGCTTTGCCGAGGGCAACATCCCGACTCTTGGCGTATGCCTTAACTTCCTGAAGGACATCATCATCCAAAGAGAGAGTGGTTCTCATGTCTCTATGATGTCATAGCACAAGAATGATGTCAAACTGTATATCTACGCGTCATTTCTGGATATTGATGTTTGTACTGGCGGGACCCGCATTTGTGGCGCTGAGTGTTGCGCGCGTTGACCTGCGGGGCGTAGCGGCGTAGGATTCGCGCCGACCGTTACTTTTGGAAGGGTGTACATGACAAACGGGCGGACGCGGCGTGAGTTTCTCGGCTCGATGGCTGGATTTGCCTTGTTGCCTTTGGAGCAGGAAAAGCTGGACCTGATTCTGCACAACGGGAATATGTGGACCGTGAATGCGGCCGAACCGCGCGCGCAGGCAGTGGCTATTGCGCGAGGCAGGTTTCTCGCGGTTGGAAGCGACAGCGATGTGCTGAACCTCGCAAGGCGCGGCGTCCAGAAAATCGACTTGGGCGGAAAAACCGTGCTTCCTGGATTCATCGACGCTCATTCGCATCCGTCCGAAGCGGGCCGGTTGCATCTTCGGATGGTGGACTGCGACTTGCGCTCCATCCAGGCGATTCAAGCCGCGCTCCGCGAGCGCGCGGCGAAGACACCCGCCGAGGAATGGGTGCTTGGATTTAAGTATGACGACACAAAGACAGAGGAAGGCCGTGCACTGACGATCGCGGATTTAGACTCAGCCGTGCCGGATCATCCGGTGCGGATCCAGCATAGGGGTGGGCACACGTCGTATGCGAACTCTCTGGCATTTCGGAAGGCGGGGATCGACGAGAAGACACCCGATCCTCCCGGCGGACAGATTAGTCATGATCCCGCCACAGGGAAGTTGAGCGGACGCGTGGCCGAGAGCGCGAATGATTACTTCGACAAAGTAATCCCGCTTAAGTTCACACGAGAGGATTGCCGAGAAGGAGTAAAGCTCATTTCCAAGATGCTTGCGCGCACGGGAATCACTTCCGCGACCGAAGCGCAGGGTACGCCGGAGGATCTGCGCGCCTATCAAGATGCGCATGAGGCCGGCGAGCTGCTGTATCGAGCCTACTGCTTCATCAACTATCACCACCTCGATGAGATGATCGCGGCGGGCGTGCGTACAGGGCTTGGAGATGAGTGGGTGCGTGTCGGCGCGGTGAAGCTGGTTTGCGATGGATCGATTTCCGAGCGAACGGCACGGCTCTCTATTCCTTATGAGGGGCGCCCGAACGATCACGGCATTCTGGTGATGACGGAAGACGAGATGTACGCAGTCGGGCGCAAAGCGCATCTCGCAGGCTGGCAGATTGGCACCCATGCGAACGGGGACGTAGGCATCGATACGACGCTGCGTGTCTACGAACGGCTACAGCGCGAATCTCCGCGGCGTGATCCTCGTTTCCGGCTGGAGCACTGCACCGTTGTGAACGACGATTTGGTCGGTCGCATAAAGGCGCTTGGCGCAATACCGACACCCTTTTCGACGTACGTGTATTACCACGGCGAAAAGATGCGTTACTACGGAGCGGAACGGCTGAATCACATGTTCGTTTTGCGAAGTTTTATCGATGCGGGGATTCGTCCGACGCAAGCGTCCGATTATCCGCCAGGACCGTTTGAGCCAATGATGGCCCTGCAATCGGAAGTGACACGCACAGACACCAAGGGTAACGTTTGGGGCTCGAAGCAGCGCATTACCATCGAAGAAGCCATTCGCGTGGGTACCTTACACGGCGCTTACGCCTCGTATGAGGAAAACATCAAAGGATCGATCGAAGCAGGGAAGCTGGCGGACCTTGTGGTGTTGGGTCGGGACCCGCTGCGCGAGAATCCGTCGAGTTTGATCACCATCCCCGTCGAACGGACGATGGTTGGCGGTCGCTGGTCGTTCGAGCCTTAAGTCCGGTATTTGGCCCGCACGGTTTGCTGTGCCAATTCTCGACTGAATTTTGCCAATAACACAAAGAAATGAGAGAACTCGCGGCGCCGGGCCGAGCGCCATGCGAATTCCATTTCCCGCGTGCACTGCAGACTTTTTCGATACGCTCTTATTGTTCGAGATACGGAATGGAGTTGCGGAATGGCGTGTTTTTGCGCGACGATAACCACAGGTAGCAAATAGGCTCCCCAGCCCGCACCGAGAAGTCGTGAGCACATGGCTCCCGACGATGGGCGCGTGCGCCCCGAGGCAAACAAGGAGCGTGAGGCTCAAAATGTACACCTACTGGGGAGAAGCCCACCCGTGGTTGTTTTCCGGTTTTCTACTAGGAGGCGCAGTCCTCCTGGCGCTCACTACTCATCACATTATTTATTATTTCCGGAGCAAGTCCTTCGACCAAAAAAAACGCGCGCATGTTGGAGGTTTGGTAGCCAAGCACCTGAAAGGGCCGACCCGCTTTATTCTTCCGCTTCTTGCGATCGTTCTAGTTCTCCAAGTCGTACCTCTTCCGGAAAATTGGCGCGCGGCTGTGCAACACATTGTGCAACTGGGGGTCATTGGCTCGATCGGGTGGGGTTTTGCAAGCCTCGCGAGGTTCATCACCGAGCTCATTGATTCGCAATACACGGACGATTCCTTCGAGGACATCACAGTCCGGCGGATTCATACCCAGGCGCAAGTCATCGAGCGAATCGTGGTTGTATTAATTGCAGTGGTGACGTTTGCCGCGATGCTGATGACATTTCCGAGCGTGCGCCAGCTGGGAACAAGCATGCTGGCCTCAGCTGGACTCGCTGGCCTTGTGGCCGGCATCGCGGCCCGTTCGACCCTCTCGAGCCTGATTGCGGGGTTGCAAGTGGCTGTAACGCAGCCCATTCGAATTGGCGACTCGGTGGTCGTCGAAGGCGAATGGGGTTGGATCGAAAAGATCACGACAACTTATGTGGTCGTGCGCATTTGGGATCTGAGGCGTCTGATTCTCCCGCTTACTTATTTCATTGAGAAGCCCTTCCAAAATTGGACGCACACCTCTTCCGATTTGTTGGGCACGGTGATGCTATATGCTGACTACACGTTACCGGTGGAAGAAGTTCGCCAGGAGCTTCATCGCATCCTTGTTTCGACCGAGATGTGGGACGGAAGAGTCTGGGCGCTGCAGGTCACCGATCTTACGGATCAGGCCATTCAGATCCGCGCCTTGATGAGCGCCCCGAATGCCTCGAAAGCGTTCGACTTACGCTGCCATGTTCGAGAGAACTTGATCAAGTTTCTGCAAGAACAGTATCCCCAGTGCTTGCCTCGTCGGCGCGGAGAACTTCTGCCTGTCCACGATTTGAAATGAAATTATCACGACGATTGGTGGCCGTTGGTCTTCCGAGGCCTGGACCTCCCTTGTTTGTTCCGAGGCCGGCGTGATCGCGCCGTAAGGCTTACGCCGACTCTGCGATCAGCTCAATCTCGACGCAGGATCCAAGCGGGATCTGGACGACCCCAAAGGCGCTTCTTGCGTGTTTGCCGAGGTCTCCGAAAACTTCACCGAGAAGTTCGGAAGCGCCATTGGCAACGAGATGCTGTTCGGTGAAGGACGGGGCGCTGTTCACCAAAACCATCAGTTTGACGATTCGTATGATTTTGCTTAGATCCCCGGTTGCTGCGTGGAGCGTTCCCATCAGTTGGATGGCCACATCTCTAGCCGCTTCTTTTCCCTGAGCAGTGGTGAGATCAGCGCCGAGCTTTCCTGTCCAGGGCTGGCCGTCTTTCTTCGCGATGTGCCCGGAGACGAAGATTAAATTGCCTGTGTGCACAAACGGCAAGAACGCAGCAGCTGGCGGTGCGATTGCAGGCAGAGAAATTCCCAAAGTATTCAATTTGTCGTAGACGGACATCTTAGTCTCCTTTGGTCGATGGGGAGGCAGCTTTGCTGGTGGAAGACAGCGAGTGTTCTTTTGATGTGACGGCCGCACCACGAGCAAACTCAAAGGCCGCAGTATTTCCGCCACAGACGAGCACTCCAACACGCTCATCCGGCTGAGGTCTGTAGCGTCCGGAGAGAATCGCCGCCAACGCGGCAGCGCCGCCAGGTTCCGCTACAATGCGCAGTACTTTCCAGAGAGCTTGCTGGGCCTGCCGGATCGCGTCGTCAGTCACCAGAGTCACCCCGCTGACGAATTTTTGCGCGATAGGAAACATCAGCGCGCCGACTTGCTTCGGAGCGAGCGAATCAGCGGCAATTCCTCCCGCTGGGCTGTCGATCGGTCGCCCGGCTTCCAGAGCGTTGTGCAAAGTCGGCGCGGCTTCAGGCTCGACTGCGACAATCTTGATGCGGTTCGCATACCAAGAAGCGACGCCGCCGATGAGTCCTCCACCGCCAACGGCAACGAGCAGGGAATCGAGATCGGGAGACTGCTGCTCGAGCTCAAGTCCGACGGAGCCTTGGCCGAGGAGTGTCTCAGGTTGGTCATAAGCGTGGACCGCGAGCGCGCCAGACTCGGTGGTCCAGCGTTCGCTGGCAATCAGGGAATCACCGTAGCGTTCGCCGGTCACGACAAGTTCCGCCCCATAGCTGCGGATGCGCTCGATTTTTTCTGGCGAAGCCACCGTAGGAACAAAAATCTTTGCTGGCACGCCGAGTTTCATTGCGGCGAAGGCAACAGCTGCCCCGTGGTTGCCGCCGGAAGCCGCAACGACACCGGCTTGCGGAATTGTTCGCAAGAGCAAGTTAGCGAATGCGCCGCGTGCTTTGAAGGAACCGGAATGCTGGAGCTGCTCGAGTTTGAAGACGAACGGGATGGAATCGATGCCAAAGTCGCCGCCATCCGCCTCAATGATTGGCGTACGACGAATGTAGGGCCGGATAGTTCTTTCCGTTGAGGTGATTTCGTCGCGATCGATCTGCGTTGCGGGCATGGGATCTACCTCTAGGGCTCAAGGCGCGGGCCCGCGCAGCGGCCGGGATGATCCTGCGCGGAAAAGATGTGCTTTCCTAGCTCCATTTCGCATGCTATTGTACTTAGGGAGTTGGCTAATTGTCTATATGAATCTCGAACCGGCCCTTGCGGCACTTTCCAGCACAAGAAGGCTGCAAATTCTCGCCTGGCTAAAGAATCCGCGCGGGAACTTTCCGCCACAGGTTTATGGTGATCTGGTTAGGGACGGTGTCTGCGGCGTGTTTATCGCCAGGAAGATGCGAGTCAGCCGGCCCACCGCCAGCGAGCATTTGAAGATATTGCAGCAGGCGGGGTTGGTGCGCGCGAAACGCATCAAACAGTGGACCTTTTATAGGCGAGATGAAGCGCGCATCCGACGAATCAAGAAAATCATCTCCACGACCATCTAGTGTGGGACGGAAACGGCTAGGGGGCGACCACATCTTTCAGCTTTGGCTTGACCTGGACTGCGGCAAGACTCGAGGCATCCCAGCCTCCCCCGAGCGCTTTGACCAGAAGTACGCTGGTCACCAAGCGCTGGCCTTTGATCACCGCGGCCTCCTGCTCGTTGATGAGCAAGTTTTGTTGTGCCGTGACCACATCCAAATAGCTGACTAGCCCACCCTTGTAACGATCCTCGGAAAGATTGAGAGTGCGGCGCGCCGCATCCACGGCGAGCTGCTGTGTATCACGCGCCTGTTCGAGAACGGTCAGTCCCGTAACGTCATCTTGCACTTCCTGAAAGGCCATCAGCACCGACTGGCGGTAATTCGCCACGTTCACGTCGTAGCCGGATTTTGCAAACTCGACTTGAGCCCGGCGTGCTCCACCGGTGAAAATGCTTTCGGCCACGTTAGCGCCCAAGGCCCAGAACGTGCTTGAAACGTTGGCGAGCTTGGCGATGTCGGCGGCTTGCCAGCCGCCGTTTCCGAACAGATTGAGCGAAGGATAGTACGCTGCTTTTGCAACTCCAATCTGGGCGTTGGCGACGGCCATCTGGCGCTCAGCTTGGGCAATGTCTGGACGCCTCTCGAGCAAATCCGAAGGAAGTCCCAAGTCAATGGGGGGCGGTTCGGCGTTAAGTTCCTTGGCAAGGATGTGGAAATCCGGCGCGGGTTTGCCGACGAGCACAGCAATGGCATCTTCAAACTGTTTTCGCTGCTGCAATAAGAGTGTGGCTTGCGTGCGCGTCGTCTGAAGCAGAGTTTCTTCCTGGGCGACGTCGAGCCCCGAAGCGACGCCGCCTTTGTGGCGCGAATCCACAAGCTCCAGGCCGCGTTTCAGCGTGTCCACGGTACGGTTCAGAATTCCCAGCTCGGAATCTAGTTGCCGAAGGGTGAAGTAATCGCCGGCGAGATCCGCCGTGATGACGAGGCGGACATTTTCCAGATTTGCGGCGCTAGCTTGGTAGGAGGCCTCCGCCACCTCGATCGTCCTGCGGCGCTGGCCGAACAAGTCCACTTCGTAGCCCACTGTAAACGGCAGCGTAAACGAATTCTGCGTTATGGGTTTCAAGGGGACGGTAGCTCCAATTGCGGGCCGGTTGCCGGACAGGCGTTGCCGCTCCGCGCTTGGCGCGACACCAAAGGTCGGAAATAGCGTTGCGACCTGAATGGCCGCTGCGGCGCGCGCCTGATGATAATTTCCAATCGCTGCTTGCAGCGTCTGGTTGGCAGCGAGGGCGTCCTTCTCCAGATCGGTCAGGTCGTCGTCGTGAAAGACGCCCCACCATTCGCCCTTCGCAACAGTGTCCTTTGGATCGCTTTGCCGCCAGGGCTCCGAGACGTCCCACTTCGCCGTGGTGGGTGCGCTGGCGCGCTCGTACTTGGGCCCGACCGTGCATCCCGCGAGAAACAGGAAGCCGCCTGCGGTCAGAAAATGCAGGAAGAGTTTTTTCTGGAGCATTACCGCTTCGCTCCCGGCGCTCCGTTCGTGTTCGGAGCTTTGGGCTGGGGCTGCGGCGCGGAGGCTCCTGCGGCATCTGCTTGTGCGACTTGTTTGACGCGCACGTCTTGGCCTTCATCGAGGGAGTCCGCTGGATTTAGCACGATCCAGTCCGTAGGCTCGAGGCCTTGCAAAACTTCCAGCATGGTTCCGTAGTCGCGCCCGATGGTCAATTGGCGGAGGTGGGCTTTGTGATTCGTATCCACAACCACGGCCCGCAAACCCTCTGCGCGGAAGAGCAGCGCATTTACCGGAACCTGCACGCGGGAGGCTGCGACCTTCACTTGCAAGTGAACCTGAGCGTAGCCTCCAGGGAAGAGTTGGGCATTCTTGTTCGGAACATCCACTTCCGTCAGGAGGGTTCTTGTGTTCGGATCGATAGCTTCCGCCGTGCGTACCACCTTTCCCTGAAAGTTCTGGCCCGGATATTGCGCCAGCTCGAGAAAGGCTCCGAGTCCGCCGCGGACGGATGGCGAATACATTTCCGGCACGCTAACGTAAACGCGGATCGGATCGGTCTGCGCAAGGCTGAAAAGCTCTTGCTGAGCGCCGCCATTGCCGGCGTTGATCAGAGTCCCCGTGTCTATGTTGCGTTTGGTGATGACGCCGCTGAATGGCGCGTATACGTGTTTAAAGGATTCCAGTTCCTCGAGTCGCCGCACATTCGCTTCCGAAGATTTTACGGTCGCCGCTTTCGCTTCGTAGTCGCCAACCGCGTTATCGACCTCCTGTTTGGAAACTCCGTCCGTCTTGATCAGTTCCTGGTACCGCGCTGAGGTAATTCTGGAAAGATTGGCGTTGGCCTGGGAGGTGTTCAGGTCGGCGCGCGCCTGCGAAAGCTGTTGATCTACTTCCGGCGTGTCAATGTCTGCCAGCAACTCGCCCTTTGGCACGCGAGTTCCTATATCGTGGTACCACTTCTGCAGATATCCATTTGTGCGGGCGTAGATGGGTGATTCCACATAGGCTTGGAGCGTACCGGGGAGCACCAAGTCCTCCTGCGCGACTTCCGCGGTGGGGTGGGTAACGGCGACGGTAGGAATGGCCAAGGCTTCCGTGTTTTCGGCAAGAGCCTGGTATTGCGCGCGGCGCTGGAACAGCGTCAACGCGCCCAGGATCACCAGGACAATTACCCCCCCGGCTAGATACGTAAAAAGCCGGGTGCCTTTCTCGGGCTGTCGGCCTCCTTGCTCGGGTTCCATCTTTGATCCGCCTTCTTTCATTGTCAGGTACTCCGCCTTTTCCGCTAATTCTTTTCCGCTTAGGCTACCGCAGGAGATGGTGATTGGCTACGCTGCTTTCTCCGTTCGCGCCGGCCATGAATCATCGAGAAGACGCAAGGAACAAAGAACAGCGTCGCGAAGGTAGCGAAAATAAGTCCGCCAATCACCGCGCGGCCCAAGGGGGCGTTTTGTTCCCCACCCTCCCCGAGGCCGATGGCCATCGGAACCATGCCGATAATCATGGCGAGAGCGGTCATCAGCACGGGGCGGACGCGCACAAAGCCCGCTTGCAGAGCGGCTTCGCGGGCGGATTTTCCTTCGCTCATCTGTTCCCGCGCGAAGGAGACCATCAGAATGCTGTTGGAGGTGGCCACGCCCATGCACATGATCGCGCCAGTGAGCGAAGGGACGCTGAGAGTCGTGTGCGTCAGAAGCAAAATCCAGCAGATACCCGCGAGCGCGCCCGGCAACGCGGTGATGATGATGAAGGGATCCAGCCACGACTGGAAATTCACGACGATCAATAAATACGCGAGGATGATTGCGCCAATCAATCCGTAGCCAAGGCCGCGGAACGAGGAGCGCATCGTTTGGACCTGGCCCCGAACTTCAATGTGACTTCCTCGCGGGAGCTCGTTCTTTACAGCGGCGACACGCTTCAGGACTTCGTCGGAAACTGCGCCCAGATCGCGGCCGTCCACCGCGGCGTAGACATTGATCATAGGCTGTACGTTGTAATGGGATATCTCCGCTTGCCGGGCCGTGCTCGTAATGTTCACGAGATTTCCGATGATTTGAGGCGGAGTGCCTGGCGAAACTCCGGTTACCGGCGTATTTTCCAACGCCTGATAGCTGTCCACGCGGTACTGGGGTGATTGCACGGCAACGTTGTAGTCGACACCGTTCTTGGGATCCAGCCAGAAAGCCGGCGACGTTTGAAAGCTGGAGCTCAGAGAAACCAGCAGGTTCTGCGCGACGTCCTTCGCCTGCAAGCCGACGGATTGCGCACGCGTTCGATCCACATCCATGTGGAGAGTCGGCTCGTCGAGCGCCTGCTGTACGTGAACGTCGACGGCACCCGGAATATGCCGGAACTCATTCGCGAGCTTTTCCGCAATGACATAGTTACCGCGCTGGTTGGCTCCGGTTACCGCAACATCGATGGGCGCGGGCGTTCCGAAATTCAAAATCTGCGTCACGATGTCCGCGGGCTGGAAGAAGAATTGCGTGCCGGGAAACCTTTGTGGCAGTTTTTCGCGGAGATCGTTTATGTACGCGCTGGTCGGTTTGCCGCGCTCTTGTTTCAATTGCACCAGGATTTCGGCATCGGAAGTGCCGAAAGTTCCGGAGTTGCTGTAGCTGAGATTGATGCCGCTGTAAGGAAGGCCGATGTTGTCGAGAATGGTCTGCAATTCTTTGGGAGGTATGGTCTCGCGAATGGCGGCGTCCACCTGATCGGCGAGTCGCGCGGTTTCCTCAATTCGAAGTCCTGTGCGGGCGCGGAAGTGTAAACGAATTTGTCCGGCATCGACCTTGGGAAAGAAATCCCTGCCGAGAATACCGACGAGGCCAACGGAGAGTAGGCAGAAAGCAAGAAAGCAGGCGCCAAACAATTTGGGCCATTCAAGAGCTGAATCCAAGCCGTGACGGTAGCCCTCGCGGAATCTTTCGAAGCCGTGCTCGAATTTTTGCTGGTAGCGGCGGAAAAATCCCTGTTTTTCACCAACATGTTCCTCGGGCTTGTATTCGTCCTCGCTGCTTAGGAGGTACATCGCCATGGTCGGGACGATAGTTCTGGACCACCCGTAGGAAGCCAGCATGGCAAAGCTGACCGCTTCAGCCAGCGGTACGAACAGGAATTTCGCCACGCCTGAAAGGAAAAACATGGGAAGGAAGACGATGCAAATGCACAGCGTGGAAACGAACGCGGGTACGGCGATTTGCTGCGCGCCATCAAGAATCGCCTGGACCGTTTCCTTGCCCATAGCCAGGTTGCGATTGATGTTCTCGATTTCCACGGTGGCGTCGTCCACCAGGATGCCGACGGCCAGCGCCAGTCCGCCCAGAGTCATGATGTTGATGGTTTCCCCGAGGGCGCTGAGGATGAGAATGCTGACGAGAATCGAGAGCGGAATGGAAACCGCAATGATGAGAGTGCTCTTCCAGTTTCCGAGGAAGACCAGAATCATCACTGCCGTCAGGCACGCGGCGATGAGGGCTTCGCGCAAGACCCCCTGGATGGACGCGCGCACGAACAGGGATTGGTCGAAAAAAGTCGAGACGCGGAGGCTTTCCGGCAGGGAGGACGAATAGTTCTCCAAGACTTGCTTTACGCGGTCGACGATATCGAGCGTCGAGGCGCCGCCGGTTTTGTAAGTGGCCATAAGGACGCCGCGCTGTCCGTTCACGCGGACGACATTGGTTTGCGGGCTGAAGCCGTCGCGAATATGGGCGACATCTTTCATGTAAATCGTCGCGCCGTTGACGGTCTTGATCGGAAGATCGTTCAGACCCTCAATAGTGAGCGGGCTGCCGTTCATTTCCACGAGATACTCAAGGGAGCCGAGTTTCACAGTTCCCGTGGGCAGGATGAGGTTCTGCGCGTTCACCGCGTTCACGATATCCACGGCGGAGAGCCCTTTGGATTGCAGGGATGCCGAATCGATATCCACCGAAACGACGCGCTGTTTTCCGCCGTAGGGGAAGGGAAGCGCCGCTCCTTGCACGGTGGCAAGCTGTGTGCGAATGAAATTGTTTCCGAAATCGAAAAGTTGTTGCTCGCTCAGGCTGTCGCTGGTCAATCCGATTTGAATGACGGGAACCGTTGACGCGGAAAAAATGGCCACGAGAGGAGGAGTGGTGCCCGGCGGCAGGCTCTTCAAAATGGTTTGCGCGATGGCCGTGGTCTGAGCCAGTGCAACCTGCACGTTGGCGGTCGGCTGGAAGTAAATTTTGACGACTGCAATACCGTTAAGAGACTGCGATTCAATATGTTCGACGTCGTTCACGAGCGTCGTGACGGAGCGTTCCGAGTTGCTGGTGATGCGTTGCTCCATCTCCTGCGGCTCGAGCCCAGTGTAGTTCCATATCAGGGTGATCACCGGGATGTTGAT
>Ga0308309_10000427_pt1 | contig 27418 bp, 25 predicted proteins | sample HubBroMetageWFT5_FD_192491 | JGI IMG/M metagenome (GOLD analysis project Ga0308309, IMG submission 192491) | Warmed and freeze-thawed soil microbial communities from the Hubbard Brook experimental Forest, New Hampshire - Hubbard Brook CCASE Soil... | ecosystem: Environmental > Terrestrial >...
TCGGCGATTGCCGGGGGGCTGTTTTTTTGCTCGCGCCCGGAAACCCAACCGGGAAAACGTTCGCACACACATGCACGGAACGCAGGCGCCGTGTTGGTTCGCGACCCAACTCCTTGTCGAGTATCGAATGGGGAGAGTGCGGATTCAAAACGGGAAGGAAGCAACCCCCGGCCAGTAAAAATGGTTGCCTATAAAGATAAGTAGCGCTACGATAACCAAACATGTTGCTTGCCATGGAGCACATACGGCGCATGCGCGGGGGAGCGCAATCGCACCTGATGCGCTGTTCGGACGGCAACTACTACGTGGTCAAGTTCCAGAATAATCCGCAGCACCGCCGGGTTTTGGTGAACGAGATGCTCGGTACCCGTATGGCGTCGCGGCTGGGGCTGCCGACGGCGCCGGTGGCGGTGGTAGAGGTACAGGAAGAACTGATCCGGCTGACCCCGGAGCTGTGCGTCGAGCTTCCGCGATCGCGGATCCCGTGCCAGCCAGGCTTGCAGTTTGCTTCGCGCTATCCGGGCGATCCGCGGCAACTCACGCTGCACGATTTTCTTCCCGACGAGAAGCTGCGCGAGGTCGGCAATCTGCACGATTTCGCGGGCATGCTGGTCTTCGACAAGTGGACCTGCAACACCAATGGGCGGCAAACATTGTTTTTCGAGCAGAACCAGCCACCGACAAAAGGGCAACCGGCGAAGGGCGACCGTCCGGGCGCTGCTGGCCCGCGCGGCAGTGGCTCGGTTTACGAGATTTACGAGACCCCGATCGGCCAGACTCCGGTTCACCAGGCCCCGAAGTTTCAGACGAGGTACCGGACCGTGATGATCGACCAGGGCTTCTGCTTCAATGCCGGCGAATGGACCTTCCCCGATGCGCCGTTGCGGGGATTGTATGCGCGCAACCGAGTGTACGAAGGGGTGACGGGTCTGAACTCCTTCGCGCCGTGGCTGGAGCGGCTGGAGCGCAGCATCACCGCACGCACTCTGAGTGATGCCGCCGGTGAGATTCCGCCGGAATGGTATGAAGACGATTACGCTGCTGCTCGAGAAACTGGAGAAGCGCAAAACGCGGGTGCCGGAGCTAATCGTTTCCGCAAAGGAAACCACCCGGCATCCCTCCCCGTTCTGGGTTTAGCAGATTGTGACGTGTGTTGGTGACTAGTGTCTGGTGGCCCGTGACTAGTGTTTGTGCGTAGTGACTTGTGACAGGTGAAAAGGTGCATTGAGTGATGACTGGTAAGTAGTGACTGGCGAACGGGTCAGTGGTGCTTGCTGCGCAGTTGCTCGCAGTTGGATTTACGAATCACGAGTCACCAGTCACTACGCACCAGTCACTTTGTGGAGGATGCCGATGGAAACATACGAGACCGGCAACCGGGCTTGCGCCTACCGAGTGCTGCGCTACACGCCGAATCTGGTGCGCGATGAGTGGTTGAACATTGGCGTGCTGGTTTTCGACCCGCAGACCGGCGAGCGCCGTTTGCGGATGATTGAAGAAGCAGCGGAATACGCGCGGGTGCGAAGGCTGCATCCGCAAGCGGACGAAGGGCTCTTGCGCGCGTTGCGCGATGATCTGGAAAATCGTTTTGCCGGCGCCAGCGAACTCTTTGGCCCGAACGGAAAGGGCGATGAAAAGGCGAGCGTGGACTGGCTGCGGCTTTTGGGCAAGTGGGATGAGACGCTTTCGAACGCGCTGCAGCTTGCGCCCCAGAAGGGCGTGTACGCCGGCGATCTGGACACGGAAACGGAACGTTTGTACGCCGATCATGTGGCCCCGCAACGCGCCGCCAGCCGCGTCGGCTCTCCGGGCAGTCGCGGCGAGATTCGCAACTACCGCGCAGGTATTCAAGCAGGCGCGGTTATGGGACCGCTTGTCGAAGGGCGTGCGCGCGGAGGCCTTCACCTTTCCCGGGGGTCCCATGCGCCTTGATTTCGGCTACCGGCGAAACGGCACCGCCGGTTTTGTGCAGGTGCTCAGCATCTCGCGCGCGTCGGCGGACGCCAAGCTGCTTGCGTATACGGCCGTGCACATCCGCGAGAAAACAGAATCGAGCGAGTTCACCGCCGTGACCGATGTGCACCTGCTGGCGGAAAATGAGCGGCACCGCTTCGTGCAGGAAACGCTGCGCGAGGCCGGCGTGGAGAGCGTGGCCATGGAGGGATTCGCGGTCTGGACGGCGAAGATGCGCCCGATGATTCAGTGAGAAGGGCAATCAGCGAACAGTGACCAGGGATCAGGGATCAGAATCAGGAATCAGGAATAGTGCCCTTGGAGTGCGGTGGCTTGCCACCGCTTTACGGTCTCAATTTCAACGCCCAACCACCCGCAACGGATCCCGCCAACAACTCCACGCGACGGATCCTCGCAGCAGACCCTTGCCACAAAAATTCAATCCGGCGCTACTTCGCCAGCAAAAGGAGCTCCAGTGTGCCCGGTTTCACGCTGGGCCATCTTTGGCCAGCCGCGGGTGGAAGCAGTTCGGCCGCCAGTAGATAAATGTTGTGAGTTTTGGAATCGAGTGCCATCGTTCGCGCGCTTCTCTTGGTAGGAACGTTTTCCACCACCGAATACTTGTCCGGCGAATCCTCATGAATGACGGTAAGCGTTCCACTTTCGCCGTTGGAAGAAAATGCATACTTCGTAGCGGGATCGAACGCCGCCGCGTCCGGCCCCTGGCCAATTTTCGGAGTGGCCACAATCTTTCCCGAATCCGCGTCGATGACCGCCATCATTTCGTTGCCGCACACCGCGAATAGCCGCCGCGCTTTCAAACCCATGGCCAGCCCGCTGGGTTCGTTGCAGGGCGCCATTGGCCAGCGGTGCAACACCGACATCCTCTGGGCGTCAATGTGCAGCAACTCCGAGGTATCTTCCACATTCACGTACACGCTGCCTTGGCCGTCGGACACCGCGAATTCCGGCTTGCCGCCCACGGGAAGCGTGCCGGCGACGCTGCCGTCCGCCGCGTTGATCACTGTGGCGTCCTTGCTGCGCCCGTTAAAGGCAAACACGCGCTTGCTCACCCGGTCATAAAGAATGGCGTCCGGATTCGTTCCGGCTTTCACGGTGTCCAGCGTCTTCAAGGTTTTCAGATCGAAAACAGTCACGGTATTCGCGCGTCCGTTGCTGATGAAGCCGCGTCCCAGCTCCGGAGCAAGCGCGATACCGTGGACACCCTGGGTATCGGGAATCTCGCCGCTTGGCGTGTTCGAGTCCATGTCGAACACCAGAACTTTTGTCGCGTGCGACACATACAATCGCCGCGTATCGGCATCGGCAAGCAGATAATCCCACCCGCCTTCACCCGCTACAGGAATGTTTTTTACCAGGTGATAGCCCGAGGGTCCCGGTTCCCCTGTTGCCTCCAACGGATGTGGAGAAGCCGCCCGCAAGCCCCGTTCCGCAACGACGACGGGAATTACAGGCGCAATTACAACTGCAATGAGTAAACCAGCTTTCGCCAGTGTCGATGCCTTCATTACGCGCCTCCACTTCATTGCGTCACAGAATCATTCCACAGATTTGCGAAATACCCACGTTACGACTCACATCGTACAGGCCCGCATTGTACAGCTCGGCAGTCTACAAGAAGTTTCGAAAGCGCCCGGTCAACGCGCTTCATCATGAGAACTATCAGCGGACATAAATAACTACAATTTGACGGCCCACTCTGCTGTGAGTATTCCTGTTAAGGGACCGGTGTCGAACGGGGTAGGTCCCAACGTGGGAAGTCGTTCCCCGAGCATTTCCTTCCGTCCCTCCGCTATCCTTGTGTAGGCACGTTGCATCGGAAAGGGTGTAGGCAAGGGGTTCATGCGACGGGATTCGCAACTCGCCGGACGAACACAAAGGGCTATGAAGTTCACCGCCATTCGAAACGCAACGCACATCCTTTTCAACCTGCTGCTCGTTCTCTCGTGCGCGCAAACTGTCGCGGCCCAGGCCGCCGCCCAAGACACAGCCGGAGCCGTCACCGGAACGGGCACCATCAAGGGCACCATCACCGATGTGTCCGGCGCGGTCGTGACCGGCGCGGAAATCAAAGCCACCAACGAAGCCAGTGGCCAGGTGCTAGCTACGAGCAGCAGCGCTACCGGCGAATTCGTGTTTCGTAATCTCCCCGCCGGTTCCTACAGCATCGAGGTTACCGCGCCCGGTTTTCAAATGTTTCGCAGCACTAAAATTGTGGTCACCGCGGGCGCCAGCCATGAACTTCCCGTCCGGCTCACCGTGGAATCCAATCGCAAAGTCGTCATCGTGCAAGGCGGCACAGCGGACAACTACGAGCCCGAATCTCTGGCCATCGGCAATCTGTTCGACATCCCCATTCAGCGGACACCCATTTCCGCGCTGGTCGTTTCGCGCAGCCTGTTGGACGATCAGCAAGCTCGGTTGCTCGCCGACGTCACCAGGAACGATGCATCCGTCGGCGAAGATTACGCCCCGGTGGGCTGGTATCAGGATTTCGAAATTCGCGGATTTCCCATTGATCTGGCCTCCGGCCTCAAGATCAACGGCCTCACCATCGCCGGAGAGCAACTTGTTCCGCTTGAAAACAAAGAGTCCGTCGAAATACTGAAAGGCGTGGACGGTCTGGAAAGCGGCGTCGCTTCCGGCGGCGGCCTGATCAATTACGTCACCAAGCGCCCGGCAAACGTTGGCACCGTGAATTTCGCCACTGACCAGCGCGGCACTGCCTACGGTGGCCTCGATATCGGCACTCTCTTCGGCGCGCAAAAGCAATTTGGCGTGCGCGTCAATCTTGCGGGAGAAGAAATTCGCTCCTACGTCCACGGTGCCGATGGTTCGCGAGCCATGGGTGCGTTTGCCGGAGACTGGAAGATCAACAAAGACACTTTTCTGAAGGGTGATTTCGAATACCAGCATCTCGTGCAACGATCGGTGGGCGGTTACCAACTGCTCGGCGGCACCACCGTTCCGACCGATGTTTCGCCGGACGTCATGCTGGGCTACCAGCCGTGGGCCAAACCAAATACCTTCGACGATTTCAACACTAGCGTGCGCTTGGACCGCAATCTTTCCACCTACTGGCACTTCTTCATTGCCGCGGGAAGATCGCATACATTGCTGGATGATAACATCGCCTGGCCGTACGGCTGCTATTACGTTCCAGCCTGCAATCAACCCGGCGCGGTGCCATACTTTTTCAGTCCGACCGGCGATTACGATGTGTACGACTATCGCAGCCCCGGCGAAGTGCGCATCAACGATCAACTGCAAGCCATCCTGCAAGGCCGCGTAAAGACCGGCCCGATCACCAACGATGTCGCCATCGGCACCAGTCTGCAGCGGCGCAGCGTCAATCTCGGCCTCACCGACCCCGCCGTTCCCGCGGATACTGGCGTCGTTTACGACTACGTAGGCACCGAGAATATCTACCAGCCGCAACAAATTTTTCAGCCTTCCCCGTTAACACCCGGCCCGGTCTTGCTCGCGCAAGATACCCACCAGTACGCACTGGTGGTCGCGGATCACATTCACCTTCCCGCGCGCATCAACCTTACCGTCGGCGGGCAGTACGACACGCTTCACGACCACAATTTTTCCAACCTGAACGCGGACGGCACGGCTCTGATCCTGCTGGAAACGAATAAAAGCATCTGGTTGCCGCAATACTCCGCTTCCTGGCGGCCCATCGACGATGTGCTGATTTACGGGAACTACAGCGTCGCGCTTTCCCTCGGCCAGCAGGCGCCCTTCTGGGCCACCAACAGCAGCGCCTTTCTCGCGCCTTATTTCACGCGCCAGGTGGAAGTCGGCGCGAAATATCAGCCCGGCCACAACATTCTGCTCACCGCGGCGCTCTACCGCATGCGCGCGCCATTTTTCTATCCCAAGCCGGATGACGAGGGCAACGTCACTTTCGTCTCCGAGGGACACGAGACCCATCGCGGGCTGGAGCTAAGCGCGCAAGGCAAAGTGATCAACTGGCTGCGCCTCACCGGCACCGCCACATTCCTGCAAGCCATTTCGTCGGGAACCGAAACGCCTGCCTACAACGATAAACAAGTGATCAACGTTTCGCGCTTTCGAACTTCGTGGTTCGCCGATCTCGACGTGCCGCATATCACTGGCCTGCATTTTCTTCCCGGCTGGAGCTACACCGGTCCCAAGGGAGCCACGCGCGATGATTCCGTCAGCGTGCCGGGGTACAACCTGGTGAATCTCGGCGTGCGCTACACGCCGGAAGGAGAATGGAGCCGCGTGACCTTTCGCCTCTTCGCCGAAAACGTCCTGAACAAACGCTACTGGAAGGACACCGGCGCGAGTTTCGGCGACACCTTCCTTCACCTCGGTGCCCCCACGACGGTGCGCCTCTCCATGCAATACAATTTCTAGTGCCGTCTTCTGGTTATTTGTAGTGGCCGGTCTTTAGACCGGCTCTTGGGTTTCTCTTCAGGAGGCCACGGCTTCAGACTCTGTCTGGAAACGGGAGGGCACGACTTCAGTCGTGCCGTAAGAATCCTCCTCTCAACCGGGTTTTAGCCTTGAGGAAATGTTTTTTGGCGCGATGATCAACCATCACCCACAAAGCAAACTACCACACCCGACCAAGGCCTCCGCGTGACCGCGCCACCCAAAGTCCACGGCCTGGAGGGCAATTTCGTCGAACCGGACTGGCCTAACCTCACGCTGGAGGAAGTGGATCAACTCCTCCGCAAATATCCCGCAGCCGAAAAAGCCAGCGCCATCCTGACCGTCAGTCCACGGCCATTTTCAGCGGCCAGCGTGGTGTCCACGCCGCACGGAAAGGTTTTTGTAAAGCGCCATCACGTTTCCGTGCGCTCCGAAACGGATCTGCTCGAAGAACATCGTCTGCTGCAGTATCTACATCAGCGCGATCCCATTGTTGTCGCGCCGCTCGCGGATGCCGGTGGAAAAACAGCTATCTCGACTGCCGGATGGACTTACGAAGTTCACCCCTTCGCGCCGGGTATCGATCTCTACGAAGAAGCCCATTCCTGGACGCCCTTTTTGAACGTTGCCCACGCCCGCAACGCCGGACGCGCTCTCGCACGCCTCCACGCCGCCTCCGCCGGATACGCGGCGCCGGCTCGCCTTACACGCACTCTGGTCAGCTCCTTCACAATTTTCTCGCACGAAAATCCGTGGCCACAACTCGATCGCTTCGTTAGCGAGCGCCCGCAACTTCTCGCGTATCTCGAAATCTATCCATGGCGCGAACAAATCCAGCAGGCTTTTGCCGAACATCACCACACACTGCGCCCGTATCTTTCCTCTCTCGAACCGTTATGGACGCACAACGACTTCCACGCCTCCAACCTGTTCTGGAGCGATGCCTCACCGCAGGCGGAAGTCTCCGCCATTATCGATTTCGGCCTCGCCGATCGCACGAACGCCATCCACGACATCGCGACCGCCATCGAGCGCAACGCTGTTCGCTGGCTCGAAATCGAAAACGACGCTAACGTCGTACACTTCGATCACATCGATGCTTTCCTGACGGGCTACGAATCCCTCCGTCCGTTGTCGCAACAGGAAGCAGAGGCAATTGGCGCCGTGCTCCCGCTTGTGCACGCGGAATTCGCCCTTTCGGAAACCGACTACTTCATCCGTGTTCTGCGTTCGCCAGAAAAAGCGGAAGTCGCCTACAAGACTTTTCTTTTGGGCCATGCCGACTGGTTCCTGACCGATGCAGGGGAACGCCTGGGGGGGCATCTTTCGCGTTGGGCGGCCACGCGCCGCCGCTCTGTGGCGTCCGATACCCGGTCCGTCCCGGCTACCCTTAAACGGGACGTGCAACGCTAATGTCGCTTCTCGAAATCGTTGCTGTCATTTTCAGCGCCGTCGGCATTTGGCTCACTACCCGGCGTTTGCTTGTCTCCTGGCCGGTCACTCTCGTCGCGTGCGGCCTGTACGCAGCCGTCTTTCACCGCGAAAAACTTTATTCGGACATGCTGCTGCAATTCGTTTTTGCCGTGTTCACGTTGTACGGCTGGTGGCACTGGAGCCGCGGCGTGAAAGAGGATGGCGAAGTTCGCGTCGAGCCGCTATCGATTCGCGCCGTTATCGGCTGGATTGCTGCGGGTGCGGCGGGCAGCGTGCTCCTCGGCTACTTAATGGCTCACTATACGGACGCCGCCATCCCTCACATCGATTCCGCGCTCACCAGTTTTAGCCTGGTCGCTACCGTCTGGGCAGCCCGAAAACATATCGCCAACTGGTTGCTCTGGATCGTCGTGGACCTCATCTACACCGGCGTTTTCACCTACAAACACCTCTACTTGACCAGCGGCCTCTACCTCTTTTTTGTTTTCCTGGCACTGCTAGGTTTGCGCGATTGGCAAAAAGCATTCCGCCAACAGCAAGCGACCATCTCCGGGTAGGGGCGCAGCATTGCTGCGCCCCATGTCCGCACGATCAAAAGGATCCTGAGACGGTCCGTTTTTTCAGAAATGAATTGTCAGGGATTGGAACTACTCAGCGGAATTGCTCTTCTGCCCACTCGAAGTTTCCGTGTTTTCCTGCCGCGAAACCACCCGCGCTTCAAAATCAATGCCCCAAAAATGCGGCGCCGGTGTCAAGAACTCAACTCCCACGCGCTGCCCGCGATCCAGCATCTCGCCCACATAAACGATGCGGCACTCCTGCTCGTCCTGCGTCAACGGGTTCACGATGACCAGCGTTTCGCCGTTGTCTACTTCATGGCGCAGAAACAGCAAACCGCCATGCGCATTCACCACCTGCGTTTCGCAGATTTCCTTGAATTTCCGGCCGTCGTGAGAGCGGCCCAGCGCCTGTACGCGCATCTTATGGAACATGCGCTGGCTGCGGCGGCTGGTGGCAAACATCGTTTCGCTCATATCGTCATCTTTGCTTTCCTGGCGAACTGCGTCAATTGCCCTTTCGTACAGGTGTTCCCAGCAATTACGGCCCGAAGTGGATACCCGATTACCCGGCGGACTCTATGCGAAACACAACGTCAAAAACACGCCTTTTTCGGCCCTCCGAAACTTGTTTGTCGATTGCTCTCCCTTTACACTAAAAGCAGCGGCTGCGGCATCAGGTGCTTCGGTTCTTGTCCTTTCCGCCGGCGCAACTTTCTTTGAAATAATTTCGTATGTTGATAAGGAGCACACTCCCCGTGCCCGAGGCATTTTCGTGAACCTTACTGAAATTGTAGAAGGTCATCGCCAGCAGCATCTCAACGAGCTGTGCGATTTCCTTCGCATTCCGTCTATCAGCGCCAAGAGCGAGCATAAGCAGGACGTCGAGCGCGCCGCAAGTTGGGTTGCCGACCACTTACGCACCGCCGGTTTCAAGACGGTCGAAGTCGTTCCCACCGCTCTTCACCCGCTGGTCTACGCCGAATCCCTCGAGGCCCCCGGCAAGCCCACGGTACTTTTCTACGGACATTACGACGTTCAACCTGCCGACCCACTGGATCTTTGGACCTCGCCGCCGTTTCTTCCCGAGGCCCGCGACGGCAATCTCTACGGCCGTGGCACAGCCGACGACAAAGGCCAGGTTCACATCCATCTGAAAGCCTTCGAATCGCTTCACAAACTCAACGGAAAATTTCCTATAAACATAAAAGTGTTGATCGAGGGCGAGGAAGAAGTTGGAAGCGTCAGCCTCTGGGATTACGTGCAGGCGAACAAAGTCAAGCTGAAGGCCGACGCGCTGGTAGTCTCCGATACCGCCATGCTCGGCAAAGGTGTTCCGTCGATCACCTATGGCCTCCGCGGTTTGAACTATTACCAGATCGAACTGACCGGCCCTGCGCGCGATCTGCACTCCGGCGTCTACGGCGGCGCGGTACCGAATCCTCTCACCATCCTCACCGAACTATTCGCCAAGCTTCACGACAAGAACTACCGCGTTGCCATCCCGGGTTTCTACGACGATGTCGCCACCGTACCCGCGGCCGAGCGCAAGGCGTTGAATCATCTTCCCTGGAAAGCAAAAGATTTTGAAAAAGCGGTGGGAGCCCCAGGCTACTTTGGCGAAAAGGGTTTTACTACCGTGGAGCGTCTGTGGACTCGGCCGACGCTTGAACTCAACGGAATCTGGGGCGGCTATCAGGGTGAAGGCGCAAAAACCGTGATCCCGTCGAAGGCTTACGCTAAATTCTCCACTCGTCTGGTTCCCAATCAGCCTCCCGCGAAAATTGCCAAGCTGGTTGAAAAACAGGTCCGCGCGCTCTTACCCAAAACGGTTCACTGCAACTTCGAAGTCCTGAGCACCGGCAAACCGTGGGTAGCTTCCTATCACGCGCCGATTTTTCAAGTCGCGCAAAACGCCATGCAAAAAGGCTTTGGCAAGAAAGCGGTCTTCATCCGCGAAGGCGGCTCGATTCCGTTCGTCACGCAGATGCACGACACCTTCAAAGTTCCCTGTGTGCTGATCGGTTTCGGTCTACCTGACGAAAACGCCCACGCTCCCGACGAGCATATCCTTCTCGAAAACTACCACGGCGGCATAAAAGCCATAGCCCACTTCTACGAAGACCTTGCCAACCTGTAGCAGTCTTCTTGCCTTTGTAGGGACGGCCTTCTGAGGCCGTCCGCCAATTAAACACCGGCGACTACTCCCCGTTCGTGCAGCAACCAACGCTTCCCGCCGTCAATCCAGCCCCTACGTCGTCGCCAGATCCGCACGCCGCCCCTTGGCGTACTCAAACAACGCGCTGTTCGCGCTGCCAACGGTCTTCAGCGCTTCCGCAACCGCTGCCAAATCCTTCCCGCGCAGAATCACATACATCTCATCCTCGCCAAGGCCGGTATACACGCGGTTTCCGATGCATCCCAGGCTGATCAACGCGCCATGCGCCAGCGATGCAGGCAGCGCCATGCACGTCGGCCGTCCAAGCGCAGGCATTCCGCTTCCCACTCCCGCGCGATTCGCGGCTTCCTGCAACAGCATCGCTCCAGAAGGCTTCAGCGCGAACAGCACCACATCCGGCGCGCCGGTAGCCGCTCCCAAAGGCGAATACCGGATCGCTTTCGGTGCCTGTGCCAGCCGCGGAATCTGCGGCACTTCCTCCGGCTTCACGTAACCCAGCTCAAACATCATCTTCAGTGTCTGCTCGGTTTCCTTCTCGCGCTCGGGCGAAAGCGCAATGTTGTGCGTGTAAGCTCCCACCGCACAGTTAAAGTGGTTCTCCGGCACGGTGTAGAACGTCTGCCCGCCCGCCGCCAGTCTCCAGAAGCTGCAGCTGGACGGCTCCGTTCCCTCAAACTTCTTCACGTCCGCCGGTTCGGCGTCCAGAAAAGACACCGCCACCGGCCGCCGGGCGGGTTTCACTGCCTCGGAAATTTTCTGTTCCAGTTCACGCCACGTCGAATTGCCGCTCACGTTTCCTCCTCAACTCCGTTAGGAGTTACGCAGAATACCACAGGCCACCCGTCTCCCCGTGTGTCGCCCATCGCCGTACCCGCATGAAACCTGCACGTTTTGCACATCCCTGCAAAAAAGTCGCATTTTTCCCGTACTTTTTGCTGTTTGCCACTTGCGTTCTTTTTCCGCGTTCGCTATAGTCTCCTGCGGCCCGAGTTTTACCGCAGATTTACAGGGGTTTTCGCGCTCGTGGCCGGCCCCGATCTTTCGGGGTCGATAGACAAATCAGGAGGATAGAGAGAAGAAATGGCAGCTAAGCCACTGAGCAAAACTAAGATTGTTTCGCATCTCGCCGAAAAAGCCGGCACTTCCAAGAAGACCATCGTTCTGTTCTTCGACGAACTGCACAAGCTCGCCGTCAAAGAAGCCAAGGGCAGCGCAGGCAAGTTCGTTATTCCCGGAATCGGCCGCGTGGTCAAGGCGCATCGCAAGGCGCGCATGGGCCGCAATCCACAGACCGGCGAAGCGATCAAGATCAAGGCGAAGACGGTTGTCCGCCTGCGTCCCGCCAAGGTTCTGAAAGACGCCGTCCTGAAGTAGTCGTTTCTGACTGAAATAGTCATGCAGTAAACTTTTCTCCCGCCCGGGAGAAATGCAAATTAAAAGCCCCTGGCACGAAGCCCACGCCAGGGGCTTTTCTTTTCACCTGAAGTTTCGAAACCACAGCTGCGCTTCTTCGGCCGCCTACCTACAACGTCCTCACGTACGCAATCACATCCTTGATCTGCCCCGGTTCCAGCACATCCTTAAACGGTGGCATCAACTGGTCGCCGTTTTCGATCCACGTTTTCAAGTTATCGTCCGTAACCTTGTTTCCATTCACGCTAAACGTGCCGCGCTTGTTCAAACCCTTCAGTCCCGGCCCAATCTTTTTCTGGTCGCTAGTGTCGTAATGGCACAACGCGCATTTCTGCTGAAACAGGTCTTTGCCCCGCGCCACCGCGGCCGCATTCGCGCCGCCTTTGGCTGCTCCACTGGTTTTCTTCGTGCTGTCTTGCCCCAAGACCAGGCCCGATCCCGCTACAGCCGCGCATCCCACCGCAATTCCCATCAAAATCAGCGATCGCTTCACGGTCTCCCCCATTCCCGAATTAGGACGCACTATTGTCCCTATTCTTCCTCTCAATTTCCACTCCCACACTCGCCAGACCTACACCCGTCACTTAGGACAGTTTCTCCCTACGCACAGCTAGCACTTTCGTACCTTTGACGCCTTACCTTCCCGCCCCCACAATCAGCGTATGAATCAGGAAACCCTCACGCGGGCGTGGGAAGTCTTGCAGGACGCATATCAAGCGCAGATGGAGGGCGATTACGAACGCGCCGTCGAGCTCTACCAGTCTTCATTGGAGCTGCATCCCACCGCCGAAGCGCACACTTTCCTGGGCTGGACCTATCATTATCAGGGCAAACTCCTGGACGCCATCTCCGAATGCAAACGCGCCATCGAACTCGATCCCGACTTCGGCAACCCGTACAACGATATCGGCGCGTACATGATCGAACTCGGCCAGTTCGATGAAGCCATCCCCTGGTTGCAGCAAGCCGTCGAAGCCCGCCGCTACGAACCGCGTCATTTTCCGCATTACAACATGGGCCGCGCTTATCTCGGCAAGGAAATGTACGGCGCCGCCATGCGCTGTTTCCAGGAATCCATCGAAATCGAGCCGCGCTATTCCCTCGCCCGCCAAGCCCTGGAATCCCTCCGCCGCCTGGTCAATTAATCCCTCATTACCCAAACGTCGCCACATAAATGAACTTGAGGGTGCCCCATCCTTTGCGCCGTTGGTTTATGCAAAGGGTGGGCTCTTACGATCGAACGTCGCGTAACCCCTCTCTCCACTCTCGGGTCACTCTTCTCCGCGTCCTCTGCGTCAAATCTTTCCTCTTTCCTCCAAGCCTTTACGTCAACTGTGAGCTGTAGGCTGTGAACTTTCCGTCCCAGGCTTCACCATCCGGTCATAAATCCACAACAACACCGTGGTCGCCATCCCAATCGCCACCAGAGCCCATGGGAATAATTGTGGCCGATGCTGAACTTCCCCAAAATAATGCAGCAACGCCCCGCCAATCCCTCCCGCCAGAAACGACCCAATCCCCAGCGGCAAAAACGCAAATCCCATGTACGTCCCTTGCTGTCCCGCCGGCGCCAGCCGCGAAATGTAATCGTAATAGCGCGGCTGCTGGATCAACTCGCCGATCGCAATCACGATCAGCGTGCCGTACGCCGCTGCCACGCTGGTGTGCAGCCCCAAAACCGCAAACGCCACCATGGACACCAGCGTCCCCAGCAGCACTCCGCGAAACGCCGAAATCTTCTGCGTCATCACGCTGAACGCCACCGTGAACGCAATCACGAAGATCGGCCCGATGGAAAGCATCTTCTCCGTGTCTGCGCTGGCGTCCACATAGTCATGCACATAAATCGGCAGCGTAATAAAGATCTGCCAATACACAATCCAGTATCCGGAAAAAATCAGCAGGAAAATCATGAACTTCGGATTGCCCAGCACCTTTCCAAAATTGCGGATGGTCGCGCCCAGGCTCTCCGTGCGGGCTTCTCCGGATTTCTTCGGCTCCTTGAAGAGCAGCAGCACCACGAAAAACATCAGGAACACGCTGAGCGACGAAACGCGAAACACATTCTCCACGCTCATGTGCCGGTGTACCCACGACGCCACGAACGGCCCCAGCGCACCGCCGATATTCACCAAGGTGTAGTAAATTGAGTACCCGATCGAGCGCACATTTTCATTCGACGCCCGCGCCGTCGTGCCCACCACGCACGGCTTCACCAGCGAAATCCCCAGCGCCGGCAAAATCAGGATGAACATCACGAAAAGTTCCAGCGGCATCGCCGCGCGCACCGGCGCCAGCCACGGCGACCCAATCGATCCCAGCAGAAAATACGCCACGCTCAGGATCAGGTACGCCAGCGAAAGCGCGCGCCGGAATCCCAGCCGGTCCGAAATCGCTCCGCCAAAAATCGCCAGAAACCATACCAGCCCGCCAAACAAACCCGAAAGGTCCGTCGCCCGCTGGGTGGGAAAATTAAGCACTTCGTGCAAATAGCGCGCCAGTGAAGCAAACGCCGCGTAATAGCTCAGCCGCTCAAACAACTCGCTGACGTTCGCCACCCAGAACGACCGCTCAAATCCCCCGCGTATCTCCGCCACCCGCTCCCCAAATCCCATCAGCCCTCCGGCACCAAGCCACTCCCGCCGAGACCCCGTCAGTTACTTGATTTCACTTTCTTGCGTTTACGCTTCTTCTCTTTCCCACGACGATTAGTTCGATCACGCCCCAGACGCCATTCGGGGACACCTTAGCGATGAAGGGAGCTGTCCGAGTTGCTAGAACGTTCTTTATTTGAACCCAATTGGAGATCAGAATCGGAGCCCACATTTTTGGGTTTCTATTATTCTGTGGAAGGAAAAGCACCCGCCGCATGTTCTGTCCGATTGCTTCCATGCTTTGTGGGTCTTTAAGAATACGTCGGTCAGGAGTAATCGCAATCCATGAACTTCGACCACAGGATGCTAGCCACACGTCATCTGTTTCGTCGGGCTTGAAATGATCGTCGTGGACCCGCACCGAGAACCCCTCCTTCCGCAGAGCCGCGGCAAACTGCCTACTGCCCAAGTTTCGGTCAAGAAAGAAGATATAAATTTCAGGCTGCTGGGGCGTATCGTACTACCTCTTCGATCTGAGAGAACTGCAAACCGTAATCATCTGCTATGCTCTCGATACCCTCGCCAGTGTTGAAGCGGCCGACGATCACTTCAGCCATCACGCCGGTCCCGTTAACAACAGGTCTTCCGGAAGAAATAGCGGGGTCGATGACAACGACTCTGGGCGGGTCGCTCTTGATGTCTCCTGGCCAATTCGTTCGTATCGGGAAAAGTCTAATTGGCCAGCCTTTTTCATCGCGTTCTATTCGACGAAGATAAAAGTCCAATATTGGCCCTAATCCGAGCTGACCCCAACTCGACAACATTTATCGTCTGCTCTTGCCCTGTCGACCACTCGATCTTCTTAATAAACAGATCTTTCCCATCGGTTAGAAAGTTTTCGCTGAGCAGTGGGTGAGTCGAAGGGAAGGTTTTGTTGACGTAGTCTATTGCCCCGCGGATGGAAGGCATTTCCACCTTGTGCTTTCTTGCGGGTGGACAATAGGATGTGTGCTTCTACTAAGTTGTAAAAAGATAGAGTTCCGGGGCAAGCCAATTCGATTAGAGGCTTGAAGAACTTAAGGCCTGCAGAGGTAGGGTATTTTCTTCCATTGACCCAGGAATCCAATGTGGCCGAAGACATCCCCAAGCATCGAGAAGCCTCCGCGATTCCGTACCGCGGTACATCGCGGCGGTCTATTGTTTTGCGCAATTGCGTAGCGGCCTCCCTCAGCGATTCGGCAACAGTAGTATCTATTAAAGTCTATCCCGTCAACGCGGTTCCAAGCGCCGATTCCACTCTTCGTAATACCCTTTATATATCATGGACGGGACGTACAGGCACGCTCCGCAGGTTCACCTAATCTTCTCCGTCCGCGTCAGATCCAACGCTTGATCGATGAGCGGCTCCGTTCGCTCCTGAAACCTGCTCTACATCCCCATCGCCTGCCACAACTCTATAGGAACAGAGGCGACCATGGGATGGCCTTTCCATCCGTCCGTTGTTATCCTTTGCGCTCATCCACAAAGCGCAGCGAAGGGACGCACACGCGTACATGAGCAGCTCATCCACCAAGCCGGACTACGGAATCGACGCACCTGGAGTAGTCCGCAATCTTTTTGTGGCTGGCGCAATTTGCGTGCTGCTCTTCCGCTTTCTGCCGAACTTCACCGTGGGCGGCGTTACCTTCCTGCTGGGCCTGATGTTCCGCAACACCGGGATCGGTTGCTTTGTGGGCGGCACTTTGATGTTGGTGTACTCGAAATTCAGCAAGTTCAGGCATCGTGATCGCATGTTGAACATGGTGAACTGGCGCGGCGACGAACGCGTCCTCGACGTCGGCACCGGCGCAGGCCTGCTCCTGATTGGCGCAGCGAAACGCCTGACCAACGGCCGCCCGACCGGCATCGATCTCTGGAGCCAGGTCGATCTCTCCGCCAACGAAAAGCAGCGCACGCTACGCAACGCCGAGCTCGAAGGAGTAAAAGACCGCGTCGAAGTCCTCGATGGCGACGCCACCGCTATGACTTTCCCGGACAACACCTTCGACGTGATCGTGTCCCTCGCGTGCATTCACAACATTCCCACGCGTGAAGGCCGCGACAAAGCCTGCCAGCAAATTGCCCGCGTCCTAAAACCGGGAGGCGCCGCAATCATCTCCGACTTCAAAAACACGGGCCGCTATAAAAGTGAATTCAAAAAGGCCGGGCTCAAGCTCTCCTCCGAAGGCGGCTATTCCTGGACCACTTTCCCACCCATGCGCATCATCAAAGTCACCAAAACTGGCTGAGCCGTCGCGCATGTTCTCGTCAAGAACGCGTCTCTTCAAGGCTCGTGGACAGATCGCCCCATTTGTCATCCCGACCGGAGAGCCGGCGCAGTCTGCCTGCTCGCAGTGGAGGGATCGCTCTAGGGGGTCGGAGCTTCAGAAGGGAAGGACACTCTCAATGCCCAGGAAAGAGCTGCGCATGAAACTTCAACGAATCCGGAATGTGCGCGGCAAAGTAAGTGTAGTCATGCCGCCCGGGATAAAGATGAAACTCATGCGCAATATGCTGCGAAGTCAGAACTTTATCCAGCGCCGCCGCTCCGGTCTCGAATCCGTAATCGTCCTGGTCTCCGCAATCAAAATAAATCTTCAGCCCCGCAAGATTCGCGGTGCGCGCAATCGCAATCGGACTATTCTGCTCCCAGAACGCCGGGTCCGGCGGACTCCCAAACGTTCCGCCAAGCACACGCGAACGTGGCGAGCCCTGCACACCGCCGAGAAAATTGGGCAGCTTATCGATCAGCGCGGCGCTATGCGCGCTGACTGAAGAAAAAAGCTGCGGATGCCGGAACGCCAGATGCAGCGCGCCGTATCCGCCCATCGAAACACCAGAAATCGCACGATTGGCGCGGCCCGGCGATACGCGATAGCGCTTCTCAATAAACGGGAAAAATTCCTGCAGCAAAAAATCCTCGTAGCGATTCTTCCCATCCCGCGAATCGATGTAGAACCCCGCACCGCCATCCGGGGTGGCAATCAGAAAGTCTTTCAGTTCTCCGCGCTCGCGCAAATCTTCCACCATGTTCCACGCGCCGGAATGCACAAAGAACTGTTCGTTATCTCCAAGACCATGCAGGAAATACAGAATCGGAAAGTGCCGCGTCTTGTCCGCGTCGAAAGAGGGCGGAAGCACGACGCAGTAAGCGACATTGCGAGCAAGGATTTTACTGGGAACGGAATTGCATTCCACCCTTCCCGTCACCGCACGCACGCGGCAAGGAAAAATGAGCAACAGCACAACAATCACGAGCGGGAGCGCGGTCCGCAGCGGCGAACAGCGAGACCTGCTTCTATTCATAGCGCAGTGCATCAACAGGATTAAGCTTGGCGGCACGAGAAGCAGGATAAAGTCCAGCGACAAGGCTGACAAGCACGGCAAATCCCAGCGCACTGAAAACCAGCCACCACGGAACTGAGGAAAGCTCGATGGAATTCAAATTGTGCCGTTGCAAATAAACATTCGTTCCAAACGTAATCGCGCGACCCAGCAGCCAGCCGAAAAGCACTCCAAAAATTCCGCCAAAGAATCCCATCACTCCCGCTTCGACGAAGAAAAGCTGCTGCACATCGGAATCGGCAGCACCGAGTGCTTTTAGCACGCCAATCTCACGGCGGCGCTCCAAGATAGCCATCACCAAAGTATTCACAATCCCCAGCGTAGCGACCGCCAGCGCAAGGCTTCCGAAGATTCCGAGCAAAAGGTCGAAAACCGAGAAAAAGGTGCGCAACGATTTAGACGCATCGAGCAAGGAAAACACGCCAAAGCCCATGTTCTTGATGGAGGTTTCCAACGCGTCCACCTGCGCCGGCGATTTTGCGCGCACCGACAGGGAAGGATATGTAGTCTTATTCGCGGTGTTGTCGCGAACAATGTCGCGCAGGTCGTTCACCTGCGCAGCGCGAAGAGCTGATGCCGTTTCCAACGGCATCAGCAGTCGTGCGTTACCCATTCCGCCAAACCCAGCGGCCGGTTCGGTTTCCACAATTCCAACAATTTTCAGATGGAGCTCTTTCGGAACGACCGAGAAGCCTCCGGTTGGCTCCGAAGAATTGGCGGAAGCGTCAGCGGCGTTCGCTGAAGCCAAAGCTTGCCGCTCCGCATAGCGAAGAACAAGCTCCTGCCCGACAAGCGAAACCGGCTTGTCCGAGAGGTCTTTCGCGAATTCAATCTGCAGGATGGCTTCGTTCGCGGCCGGCGAAGAGAAGAAATTGCCGGTCATGCCGTCAAACGAGCCGGAATTGCGCGAGGATTCGGGCATGCCCGCGACGACCGTCGCAAATGGTTTGCCGTTGAAACGCACCTCGGTGAAAAACCGAACCTGAGAATAAACCTCGATCACATTCGGCAGCTTTTCGATTTCCTTGCGCGCGTCTTCATCCAGCGCCCGTGGCGGCTTTTCGGAAGCGGCTTCACGCGGCGGACGCCCCATTCCGCGAAAATTGTTCTTCGGCGTAACAAAAATCGTGTCGAACAGCCCGCTCTGCGACAGCCGTTTGGCAGCCAGTTGCTGCAGCCCAACACCAAGAGAAAGCATGGCCACCAGCGAAGCCACGCCAACCGCGACACCCAGCGTGGTCAGCGCATTTCGCAGCAACGCCTCGCGAAGATTGCGAACGGCCAGGTCGGTCAGGTCGCGCGGCTTCATTGCGCCACGCCTTTCTCGACCACTGCAGCTGAAAGGAGTTTTCCGTCGCCCATGATCGCCAGCCGGTCCGCGAAACGCTCCGCCAGCGGCCGTTCGTGAGTCACCATAACGATGGTCATCCCCAATCCGCTCTGCAAATCGCGCAGCAGTGAAAGGATGGCTTCGCCTGTGTTGGAATCGAGATTGCCGGTCGGCTCATCGGCGAGAAGAATCTTCGGCCGATTTACGAGAGCACGCGCAATGGCCACACGCTGTTGCTCTCCGCCGGAAAGTTCCGTGGGACGATGGCCGAGGCGATGCGTCAGCCGCACACGTTCCAATGCTTCGCGAACGCGCGGCGCCCGTTCGGAGCGCTCTACTTCCGCAAGCCGCAAGGGGAGTTCGATGTTTTCTTCCAGCGTCATGCGCGGCAGCAGGTTGAAGGATTGGAAAATCATCCCAATGGTATTCCGCCGGTAGCGCGCCAGGTCAAGCGAAGACAGCGATGCGATATTTTGTCCGTGAGCAATGATGGCGCCGGATGTTGGCCGGTCCAGCCCGGCTATGAGATTTAGCAGCGTGGATTTTCCGGACCCGGAAGAACCGAGCAGCGCGAGAAATTCGCCCCCGGGAACCGTCAGCGAAAGATCGTCTACCGCGCGAACGTGCGTCTCTCCCATGGTGTAGTGGCGGGAAACGTGGTCCAGTTGAATGGCAGGGTCGGCGATGGGCATAGGAAGGGCGTCAGAAGATAATACGCGAAGACCGCTCCGAAAATTTCACCATGACTAAAAAGGCCGAAGCCATATAGCTGTAAGATGCTTCCGCTGTCGTACGCGGTGTTTTTTGCCCCCGGTGCCGCGCCCGCTTGCCCGGAGCTTCTAAGATGCGGGCAAACCAGCGCGCTGCCGAGTCGCGTCCGTAATATTCATGCCGGTAACGAGAGCAACATTTTGCCCCGCCACGTCCGCATACTTGCGATAAGCGGCAATTGCGGCAACGCCTGCGGGCTCCGCGATAATTCCCATGATGGAGTAGAGGTCCCGAATCGCGTCCAGCATTTCCTGCTCGCTCACCAGCACAACATCATCGACCAGCTCGCGAATCGCAACAACATTTTCCGCTTCCGGCGTACGCGTGGCGAGACCGTCAGCGCAAGTGTCGCACGTATCGGTCGGAACGACGTGTCCCGCTTTCCACGACAAAAAATAGGACGGGGCAAGTTCCGCCTGCACCCCAATGACTCTTACCTTCGAAGAAAGCTGTTTGACTCCCGCAGCCACGCCGCGAATCAGCGCGGTATCTCCCATCGGGACAAAAATCGCGGCAACTTCCGGAAGTTGCTCCATGATTTCGAGTCCGATGGTCGCGGGTCCGGCGGTCAGGTCGGGGTCGGTGGCGTCATTCAGAAAATAAACTCCCGGACGTCGAGCATATTCGCTGGCAAGTTGGAAAGCGTGCGCTAGATCGTCGCCACCCGCTTCCACGATGCGTGCTCCCAAATCCGCGATCCGTTTGCTTTTCACGGGATTGGGATTTGCAGGAAGAAAAATAGTTGCTGGGATGTTCAAGGTTTTGGCCGCCCAGGCGACCGCGGCACCATGATTGCCGGTGCTGGAGGCAACCACTTCCGCGATGGCACGCTTCCGGAGATTGAACGTCAATGCACACAGCGCGCCACGCGGCTTGAACGACCCAGTCGGCAATTCCAATTCGAGTTTGAGATAAAGCTGTGAAGCAGGCGGGGCAAGCGCCGGCGCAGCGAGTAGCCGCGTGACTGGAAAGTGCGTCGCGAGCAGTTCTTGCGCTTTGCGAATCTCTCCCAGTGATGGAACGGCGGTCATTCAGCTATTCAAGCATCGCATTACGAGCTACTGCAAGTTTTGAGCCATAAATTGGGCCAATATTTGGCCGGACTATTATTTGCCTCGCCGCACTCGGCGAAATCCACGGTCCACACTTTTTTGGTGAGACTAGAGGACGGCAGGCGTTGCGGGTGGTGCGGATTTCTCCGGATACAGCCGTTCAAATTCCGGGTCGCCGTGAAGTAACGTCAGGTCCGGGTCGCGACGCGCCCACACGGAGTCTTTCGAACCGGCTTCCCACGCTTTGCGCAAGGCGTCCAACGCCTCCGCTTTTCTGTTTAGTAGGCAAAACACGCACGCCACGTTGTACAGAATCGAGGCTTCGTTAGCGCGCAGCGTGACGGCCAGATTGAGCTCGCGTATGGAATCTGATTCGCGGCCCTGGTGCGCGTAGTCCGCGGCCAGAAGAATGCGCGCCCGTGCGTCTTCGGGAACTTGCTTCAGGTGGTTCTCCAGTGCCGCGACCCTTCGCAAGGTCATGGACTGCTGGGCTGTGGTTCTTTCCAGGCCGCCGAGCGAGTTCACGATGGGCACATAAACATTGTAATCTTCGCCGCTCGCTTCGATAGCGGCTTCGGCAACATCCGCGACTTCCTGATAGCGCCCAGCGGCAAACAGCGCGCGGCAGAGCAGATAGTACGCGCCGTCGCAATCGCGTTTGCGTTCGATGGCTTTTTTCACCATGCGCACAGCTTCGTCATAAAGTCCCGCGGCGTAGAGCACCCAAGCCTGGCTGACGTGCGTTTCGGGAAGATCCCAGCGCAGCGCCACGGCCCTGCCGGAAGCCTCACGCGCACGCTCTACCCATATTTGATCGCGGCTGAAAAAGGAGTAGTACATTGCGCAGGCGTTGGCGCAGGCGGCGTACGCCAACGCGAAACTGGGATCCAGCGCGACGGCGTTTTCAAACATCTGCAGGGCGAATTCCACATCCTGGCGGGTAAGGCGTCTGGCGTAGCGCTTGCCGCGCAAGTATAGGTCGTACGCTTGCGGGTTTTCGGTCGGCTTGTCGGCCAGCGCTTCTAGCTCTTGCGGAGAAAGTGTCACCCGCAAAGCCTCAGCGATCTTACGGGCCATTTCGTCCTGCACTTCGAAAACGTCTTTCATCTCGCGATCGAAACGTTCCGACCACAACGGAAAATCGGTGCGAGTATCCACCAGTTGCGCGCTGATGCGCAGCCGGGCTCCGGCGCGACGCAAGGTGCCGGTCAGGACATAAGCCGCGCCAAGTTGCTGGCCAATCATCGCAGGCGTCACTGGCTTGTCCCGGAACGCCAGCACCGTAGGACGAGAAAAGGTATTGAGACCGCGAATCTTGGAGAGCTCGGTGATCACGTCTTCGGTGATACCGTCGCGCAAGTATTCGTCTTCCTTGGCGCCGCTCTGATTTTCGAAATACAGCACCGCAACGGATTTATTCGCCGGCCCGGCAGCAGCGGCAGGCGCACTCGACACTTCGCTTTTATCGCTGACGGAGCGGCGGCTGGAATCGCGGTTGGAATCGATATCCCGCTTGATACGCTTCAGGTCCGCGCGAAGCTCGGAAGCAGTCTGGTAACGCAGATCGATATCCTTCTCCAGCGCTTTACTGAAGAAATTCTCGATGGCCGCCGGCAATCGGGAATTCAGCTTGGTCGCGGGAGTGGCCTCGGAATGCAGAATGCCGTCGAAGATCAGCGCTACTGTCGAGCCGGAAAAGGGAACCATGCCGGTGGACATTTCGTACAGCACCACGCCCAGCGAAAATAAATCCGAGCGTGCATCCAGCTCTTCGCCACGAGCCTGCTCCGGCGACATATAGGCCACGGTGCCAATGGAACTGCCCGGGCTCGTAAGAAGCGCGCCTTCCGCGAGGTGCGTCTGTGTCTGCAGCGATGATTCGTTCAGGGCTTCCCGCGCCGCTTGCTGGGGCGCGAGCTTGGCCAAACCGAAGTCCAATATTTTTGCTTGACCGCGCTCCACAAGGAATATGTTGGCGGGCTTGATGTCCCGATGAACGATGCCTTTTGCGTGCGCGGCCTCCAGGCCGTTCGCAATTTGTATGCCGGCTTCCAGGATTTCGGCTATCGGAACAGGCTTGCCGGAGATGCGATGCTTCAGCGTCTGGCCTTCCAGAAGCTCCATGGCGATAAACGGCCGCCCTTCGAAGTCTCCGATGTCATAAATGATGCAAATATTTGGATGATTCAGCGAAGAGGCCGCGCGCGCTTCCCGCCGGAACCGTTCGATCGCCTGCGCGTCTTGCGAAATGTCGTCAGGCAGGAATTTTAGCGCGACATTCCGGCCCAGCCGGGTGTCCTTGGCCTTGTAGACCACGCCCATTCCGCCGCCGCCCAGTTTTTCCAGGACGCTGTAGTGGGAGATAGTGCGACCAGCAGGAGTGGAAGTGTCCATCGTCGGGCATGAAGTTTAACCCAGCGCTGCAACGCAGGCAAATCACGCGGTTTTGTGGGTGACTGCCCCTCTGCGCGCCGCTCGATTTCGAGGTTGAGATCCTGCGCGGCGTTATCTTTTGACGACTGTTAGTACCTTCGTACCAGCGTGCCTCTCCCGGCGCATGCAACTCTGCTTAGGGCCGGGTGTTTAATGAACTGAAAGCGGTAGAGGGTTTCATGCACAGTCGCAACCACAGAATTCTCGTGCTCTGCGCGATCGCCGCTCTTCTTTTTTGCGGAGTCGTTTGGCGACGCGGGAAGATGCGAGCCGTTCCGGCAGTCGCTGCTTCGACCCAAACGGCCACGCGATCGGCCTCGCTGGAGTTCGACGGCCGCACACGCACCTATCTGCTTCACGTCCCACCCGCCTACGACGGCAAGACGCCTCTGCCGGTGGTCTTTGTGCTGCATGGCGCTACGCAAAGTGACGCCAGCGCCGAGAAAATGTCTGGCATGAGCGCAAAGGCGGACAAGGAGAATTTCTTAGCGGTCTATCCCAGCGGTACCGGCCGCCTGAGTGATGTACCTACGTGGAACGCCGGAAACTGCTGCGGCTACGCGATTCAGAACCACGTCGATGACATCGGGTTTTTTCGCGCCCTGCTCGAGAAAATCGAACGCGACTTCGCGGTCGATCGCAAGCGCATCTACTTCACCGGCATTTCCAACGGCGCCATGATGTCCTATCGCGTGGCCTGCGAAATGTCCGGTCAAGTCGCGGCTATTGCTCCGGCGGAAGGTGCACTGAACGTCGATTGCCACCCGTCGTCACCGGTCTCCGTGCTGATCTTCCACGGTACCGCCGACCGTCTGGTGCCTTTCAACGGCGGCTCCACGCCATTTCAGATTGGCGGCAAACGGGAAGACAACTCTGTAGCCTGAGCCGTCGACTTCTGGGTGAAGCGCGACGCTTGTTCGGCAATACCGGAGCATCAGGAAACTTCGGAAGTGGACACCGACAAATATTCCCAGTGCCAGAATCACACCGCAGTTGCGCTTTACGCCATCCAAGGTGGACGCCACATGTGGCCCGGTGTGGTGCCCAGCGGCAACAGCGTTCCTGCAACGGACCTAATCTGGTCCTACTTCGCAGCACACCCCAAATCCTGAATTTCTCCTGCCAGAAAGCCTATAGTGGCTTAGCTTGCAATCGGCGACTCGATGTAATACAAAATTTTTGACCTCACCGCACCATGCCAAAGACCATCGATTCCGCAGTCGAGATTCAACGCGAGTATTACACCAAGACTGCTCCGCGCTACGACACCATGCACGCCTTCGAGGGCGTCGACGATCCCGTTAGCAGCCGTATGGTACTGGCGATTCTCCACTCGCTGGATGTGCGCAGCATTCTGGATGTGGGCAGCGCCACCGGGCGAGGGCTGCAACAATTTGCGGCAAGCTTCCCCGGCGCTTTGGTGTGCGGCATAGAGCCGGTCGCGGCGCTATTACAGCAAGGAGTTGCCGCGGGCGTAACCGCGCACGTTCCGTTGCTGCAGGGCACCGGTCAATCGCTACCCTTTGGAAACGCAGCATTCGACGTGGTCTGCGAATTCGCCACCCTCCACCACGTGCCCGATCCGCGCAAGGTTGTGCAGGAAATGACTCGTGTAGCCCGCCGCGCGGTAGTGATCTGCGACAGCAACCGTTTCGGCCAGGGACCACTCGCGGCGCGGCTCTTCAAACTGTTTCTTTACAAAATTGGTCTATGGAGCGCATTCGACTACATCAGAACGCGCGGCAAGCGCTATCAAATCTCGGAAGGCGATGGACTTTTCTATTCCTACAGCGTTTACGATACTTATGACGTAGTCGCCAAATGGGCGGATCGCGTGTTGATCATTCCAAGCGTCCCAGGTCCGTCAAACACCTGGTTCCATCCGCTGCTCAGCGCTCCCGGCGTAATTCTTATCGGCATTCGAGAATCGAGCGCTAGCGGAGAGAAGCAGTAGCGTTTTTTCGAGGAACAACGCTTCTCCGCGTGGCTTCCATCGTAAAAGCCAGCGATTCCTTGGGAATGCTGGTCACAAACGGTTCGATCATCCAGCCAAGGCCCACAGGAATATCGCGCGACAAGCTCACCGCTTCGTTCTGCACATAAACGCCGCCATCACGTTCTTCCAGCCGCCACCAGGTTTCCATCCTCCACATGAAACCGTTGTCGTCGCCTGGAGTCTTTTCCTTCTCTTTCGCTGTGCCGGGATTTTCTACTTCGGCGATGCGTGTAGCGGAGCTGCGGCTGTGCGCGCGCGTGGCGGAATCGCGAAAATAATTGATGTCGTGTTCAGTGTCCAGAACCACGGTAATCACTTTGTGCCGGCGAAAACGCAGGAAAGCCTTGAAATGGTCGCCATCACGAGATTCGAGTTTGGATTTTTCCACGTCGGGCGCGTAGATCGAAGAGTGGTGATCGTAATCCTGCAAGACGCGCAGCACATCATCGATCTTGGCGTCGGGAATAAAAATGATTCCTTGCCAGTCGTGGATCATGCCGCCGGGAACGGAGACGTTTGCGCCAGCTTCTCCCGGCGTGACGCGGCGCATTTCGGTTTCGCCACTGCGGAGCCTCGCGTAGGCCTGCTCGCGATCGGCTGGCCGCAAGTCATCGATCCACAGAAAATTCCCTTGTTTTAACGCTTTTGAGTTACGAGCTTCCGTGTTCGCCACATAGAGGTCGAAGGCGTGAATCGTAGCCTGCTCCAATGCGAAGAGGCCGGTAATGGGAATATTTGCGGCGAAGAGAGTAGCGCCAGCGAAAGCGGAAAGGGCACTTAGACAAAGCAGGCAACCGGCGCCGAGCGCTAACAAACGGGCCCTGGAAAGGCTGGCGATGGAGAGGCGAAAATTCATCGACTCCATGATAGATGCGAGAGAACTGAGGTTGGGTTCGACATTGTTGGGCCCGGACGGATTAGGCAAGGCCCAAAGAGCTTTAGGATGGGAGAGGAAGAAACTGGCGGGTTGGGTAGCTCGCACACGACCCCTTGCGGAGCCGCTGTCCCCGCGCGGCCCCCAACCCGTTATGAACAGGCTAGGGGAACGGTGCCGGATGACCAATGGCCCGAAGGCCCTAAAATTTGGGGTACCCAGGGAGTAGTACGAGATCGTAACCAAATAGATACGCCGGCCGTCTGCATGTGTTTGAATTATAATATAGTTAGCGAACTCTAAGAATGCAGCGGCTACGCTTTGCAGCTTAATTCGATTGTTTGCTAGCTTCCGTTGACTTTGCTTTTGCGGGGATTGTCCCGGTGAGAGCGTCGTTCCCGTTCAAGAGCCGCAGAGTGACGGACTTGGACTGGCCCTTGCGCACGGGAATGTTCTTCTCCCAGTCGGAATACGCGCCGTTGGAGGCGGCGCGAATGTCGTAACTGTCCTGCTTCAGGCCGGTGATGACGAAATGGCCCTTGGCGTCTGCATGGACCGCCCGTGGCCGCAGCCCGCCGGAAGATTCGCAAGAGATGGCCGCGTTGGCTACCGGCTTGCCGTTCGCATCCAGAACCACCCCGGAAATGTTGGTGCCAAGCTGTTTGGAAGAGGACTGGGCATGGACACTTGGAACGAAAAGAATGGCTGTAGTCAGGCAAACCACTAGCAGAAGAATGCGTTTCATGAATTACGGCTCCTGGCCGCTAGAAACAGTCTAGTCGGACGCATGCCCGAAGAGAGCGTCACGCAGCGCATTGTTTCGTGGGCGGAGACTGGCATAACGGGCAGGCTTCCGGCGGAATTGAGCAAGGTGATTCGAGACAATTGAGCTGCACATGGACTCCGCGAAATTCGGGGATGTAGACCAATTCTGCACAGCTTTGCGCTCCTACTAGCATTACCCTATATTCGCCGCCCCGGACATCGCAGTTGAGCAAAATTTGCATGTGATCGCTGTGG
>Ga0308309_10000431_pt1 | contig 27273 bp, 28 predicted proteins | sample HubBroMetageWFT5_FD_192491 | JGI IMG/M metagenome (GOLD analysis project Ga0308309, IMG submission 192491) | Warmed and freeze-thawed soil microbial communities from the Hubbard Brook experimental Forest, New Hampshire - Hubbard Brook CCASE Soil... | ecosystem: Environmental > Terrestrial >...
ATGCGGCGGCGGAACTGTTTGTCGAGGTTGGCTATGAAGCAACCACGATGACCGCGATCGCGGAGCGCAGCGGCTCTTCGATCGGGGCGCTTTACAACTACTTCCCGGACAAACAGGCCGTCGCCCTCACCTTGTTGGGCCAGTACGCCCAAGAGATGGAAGAGCAATGGAGGCCATTGATGGAGCAGGCGGAGAACCTCACTCATCGAGAGTTCGCGAGTCTCTTTATCGAACGGATCACTGAAATTTTTCAGGTACGTCCGGCTTATCTCAGACTGCTCGCGGCGCCGATTCGGCTACGCCGCGACCCCGCTGCGAAGAGAGTCTTGCGAGCCAACATCGCGAATGCCTTCCGAGCAAAGAACCCATCCCTTTCAGACGAACGAGCAGTGCTGGCTGCGAACGTGACTCTCGAGATGGTCCGAGGCTTGAAGAAGCTCTATGGAGAAGCGGGCGATAAAGGGAAAGACTTGATTGTGGCTGAATTCAAGAAGGCGCTGACCCTATATTTGGGAAGCGTTTTGGGCTCATGAAGTCGCCCATAACAGACGCCTCTCGGAGGACGGCGATTCGGAAACTATCTCCCTTTTTGATCGTCTGCCGGATTGGAAATCTAAACTGTCAATTCGGATGGTTGCGGGGTTCGCTGAAAAGAAAGAATTTGTTGGTTGCAGAGGCTTAATTTGAACCGACGAACTCCGGTGCCAGCTCATTTTGTCCAAATGCTTGGAGTCCAGACGAACTCCATGTCGCGATCAAGATAAGTAACGAGAAGTCGGCTTGTAGGAAGTGATCTCCGCGACTCTGGCGGATTCGGAAACTGACCCATACCTCGCAGAAACCAACCGAGCAGAAACGTAGAGAGTTGAGTACAATAGAACATCGAGGGGGAATCTCGTGTACCCCCCGGCTGCATCGAACTTAGAATCAAGCGGGGCAAATGCCGGTACCTATTTCACAGATGTGGACGGTTGCAACCTACGTGCTCAAGCAGAAAATTGCGGGGCGCAAGCGCTACCCGTTTGTGCTGATGCTCGAGCCGCTTTTCCGCTGCAATCTGGCGTGCGCCGGCTGCGGCAAGATTCAGTATCCCGCCCATATCCTCAAGAAGGAATTGAGCCCCGAAGAGTGCTTCAAAGCCGTCGACGAGTGCGGCACGCCGATGGTTTCCATCCCCGGCGGCGAACCGCTGATGCACCCGCAGATCGACAAAATTGTTGAAGGCCTGATTGCGCGCAAGAAGTACATCTATCTCTGCACCAACGCGCTGCTCCTGAAAGAAAAGCTCGACCTCTTCAAGCCCAGCAAATATTTAACCTTTTCTGTCCACATGGACGGCCAGCGCGAACACCACGATTTCTCCGTTTGCCGCGAGGGTGGCTACGACCTGGCAGTCGAAGGCATCAAGGAAGCACTCAAGCGCGGCTTCCGCGTCACCACCAACACTACGCTCTTTGACGGCGCCGATCCTAACAGTGTCCGGCAGTTTTTCGACGAAATGATGGAGTTGGGCGTCGAAGGCATGATGCTCTCGCCGGGCTATTCCTACGATAAAGCTCCGGATCAAAAGCACTTCCTGGGACGCGCGCGCACGCGCCGCACATTCCGCGCCATCCTTTCCAACCGCAAAAAGAGCTGGCAGTTCAATCAGTCTCCGCTTTTTCTCGAATTCCTGATGGGCAAAAAACAATATGCCTGCACGCCCTGGGGCATGCCTACCTACAACGTCTTCGGCTGGCAAAAACCTTGCTACTTGCTCCAGGATGGTTACGCCGACTCGTTTCAGGAGCTGCTGGAAACAACCGAATGGCAGAATTACGGGACGGAATCCGGAAATCCGAAGTGCGCCAACTGCATGGTTCACAGCGGTTACGAAGCCTCAGCCGTTGACCACACTTTCAGTGGTCTCCGCGGCCTTTTCGCCACGATAAAGGCTACTTTTTCCGGAAATTACGCCGACCAGGATGCGCTGGCCCTCCTCAACGAACCCGCAAAACCAGTGCATTCCTACAATCCGTTGGTTCAGATCGAAGCAACCAGGGGCCAATTCGAGGAGACAAGCGCTTGACCGGCCCACGCCACGCTGATCGGCCGGGCCATGCGGAAGACGCAGTCTCCAATCCCGATATACTTGAGGTCGCTCCAGGTACGATTCACGAAGCTGTTCAGGGCTGGGTTCCAGAGCTTGCAACAGAGGACGAGCTTCGCATCGCACTGGAAAAAGCTTTCGACTATCGTGGCGACGTCACGCTAACCACCAAAGAAGGCAAGAAAATAGAAGGTTACATTTTTGATAGGGTTTCCGGCCCCACGCTTGCGAATTCGTTTGTGCGTGTACTCCCGAAGGATTCCAATCAGAGACTGAAGATCGCCTATGCCGATATTGCGGCGCTTGCGTTCACAGGCCGCGATCCCGCCGCCGGAAAAAGTTGGGAGGCCTGGGTACGCAAGTACTGGGAAAAGAAGGCGTCCGGCGAGCGCGGTTTCGGCTTGCAACCCGAGTCCCTGGAATAGCCCCGATTTGCTCTTTCCACCACGTCTCTTTGCCCAAAGTCTAGGTATAAGTATTTATTATTCAATAGGTTAGACTGTGTGAGGCACCCTTTTTGTGCCTCTCTCCGGCATGGACAAATGGCCCATTTCGTGGTACTATTTCGATAGCTTTTGTTGCTCTTGTATTACCTTTTGGCTCGTTCAACGGCGCTGCAAGGACAATCTTGCGGCCTTTTTTGCGGGCTGAAGGTTGTCACGGCGGTGGGAATCTCGGGTTTTATCTTACCCGCAGGTAACCGGATACGGACCAAGAGAAACAAAAACAATTTCAATCCCGCGGACCCAGCCAAATCGGGAAAGCGCATGCGAGGGTAGTGGAAGTGAAGGAACAAGGAACAGTCAAGTGGTTCAATGCTTCGAAGGGCTATGGTTTTATCCAGCGTCAACTGGAGAGGATGTTTTCGTACACTTCTCCGCGATCATGATGGACGGATACAAATCGCTCAACGAAGGTCAATCCGTGGAGTTTGAAGTGAAGAAGGGCCCCAAAGGCCTTCAGGCAGAGAACGTTACCGGCTTTTAGCTTGTGTATTGGGGTGCCCTCGATTCGCCCGAGGGCACTGCACCTCAGGAGATTCGCACGAGTTTCAACGACGCAAACGTGGTCAAGGAGGATGATGTGCAAGTGATGGCAGAAGGTCAAACAGTCAAGCACGAAACGTACGGCTTGGGCATTGTTACCGCTTCCGATCAGGAGCGTACCGCGATTGATTTCGACGATCACGGCCCCAAGTTGTTCGTTACCAGCATCATGGTGGCCGAGCTCATCGGCGAGGCCCCCGCCACGCCGCCGAAGACCAAGCGCCGCCGCAAGGCTTCCACCGCCGCGAAGGCCGCCAAGAAAGCCGCTGCTGCTACTGCTGCCGCTGCCGCAAGCCGTTCGTAGTTTCTTTCCCGCTCCGCTCTGGAAGTCTGCAGTTCCCCTTCGCCAATCAGGCGCAGGGGTGTGTCTAAGAAAGACGTCCGCGTTAACGAACGGCCCGATTGTGGTAGTGTTTGCGTTATGAAACGCTTCGCCGTGATTCTTGGGATCATCTTTTTCCTGCTGGGTATTGTCGCGCTCGTGCATCCGAACTTTGACTATCACAAACATGAAGAGGTCGCGAGAATTGGACCGATCACGGCAACGGTTGATAAGCCAGAGACCGCGAATATTCCAGTTGCTGCTACCGTGGCGCTGCTTGTTTCGGGATTAGTACTAATCGTCCTGGGCTCAAGAGCAAAGCGCTAATCCACGTTTGCGCAGTTTCCGTCAGCGTTACGCAATGTCCTCGCTCGCTCTCCGAAAAAGCTCTCTTGCCAGCCGCTAACTTCTACGCTTCTTCACACGCTCTGGCTCGTTGACATCCTGCGCCGCAGGGACAATGCTAAAGAAAATCCAGGGGCCAAAGCTTCTCTCTGCACGGAGCGCAAAATGAGAATCGTAACTTTGAAGTCCTTCCTAGGGCTTTGCGTTTTCCCCGCACTTTTCTTCGGAACTGCTTCCCCTGCCTTCGCCCAATCCGCACCCGGTGTGTCGGAAAACGAGGTCTTGATCGGGTCTTGCTCCGCTCTCGAGGGCCCGTCACATTTCCTCGGCGTGGAGACTGTGACTGGCGCGAAGGCTTATTTCAACCTGACCAACGACGAGGGCGGTGTGAACGGCCGCAAGCTCAAACTCATCTCCGCCGACGACAGCTATGATCCGGCGAAAACGCAAGCCTGTTTTGACCACCTCATGAGCGAAAAAGTTTTCGCGCTGGGATTCTTCGTGGGCACGCCGACCGCCGTGAAGTATGTGCCGATGGCCGAGAGCGCCAAGATTCCCCTCGTCGGCTTGTTCACGGGAGCTCAGACCCTGTATGTGCCGCTACGCCACTGGGTTGTGAACGTGCGCGCCTCCTACTTCGATGAGACGCGCGAACAGGTCGACGGCCTGTGGAAAACTCTCGGTTACAAAAAGATTGGAGTCATTTACCCAGAAGACGCGTTTGGAACCGCCGTTCTCGAAGGCGTCAAGGCCGCCCTCAAAGAGCACGGCGCCGAGCCTGCCGCCATCGGGTCCTACCAGCGGCAGACGGCGCAGGTTGGAGGAGCCATCGACACTGTTCGCGGGGCGAACCCGGAAGCTGTGGTCGTTGTGGGACCGGCTAACACCGTGGCGCCCATCCTCAAGCAAGCGCACGCCAAGGGCTGGAAGCCTCTGTTTCTGACCGTCTCCTTTGTCGGCACCGACGAACTGATCTCGGAGGCGGGTCAGGACGCCGAAGGAACTGTGATTACGCAGGTCGTTCCGCCGTACTACATGACGGAACAGAAGTCTGTTGCGCTCTATCGGCGGGCGCTATCGAAGTATTTTCCTTCCGAGCAGCCTAACTTCGTCAGCCTTGAAGGATTCGTGGATGCCATGGTGCTGGTCGAAGGAGTCAAACGCGCGGGGAAGGATCTGACGCGCGAGGGGTTGATTCGCGCTATCGAATCCATCCATGACCACGACTTGGGGCTTGGGCCGCAGCTCAAGCTCAATTATTCCGCGAAGGAACACAAGGGATTCGACCACGTCATCCCGACCGTGGTGCGCGGTGGTCGCGCTGTGCCGTTCACGGATTGGTCGACCGCTTTGTCGAAATAGTGGGACAGGCATTCTTGTCTGTCGTTTCTCAGCCGGCAATCAAAAGCAAAAAACTCCAAAGGCAACATCCAAGTTCAAGAAAGACGACAGGCAGGAGTGCCTGGGCTACTTGTGCGCGGATTCCGTTTGCTCGTTGGCGTGGTAGGAGGAGCGCACTAGCGGGCCGGCTTCGACGTGTTTGAAGCCCATTGCCTCGCCCAATACTTTGAACTCGGCGAATTCGTCGGGGTGAACGTAGCGGACGATGGGCAGATGGTCGCGTGTCGGCTGGAGATACTGGCCCAGCGTGAGAATGTCGGTGGCTTGCGCGGCGAGATCTTGAAGGGTGGCGAGGACTTCGTTCTTTTCTTCGCCTAGACCGAGCATGAGGCCGGTCTTCGTGGGCACATCGGGATGGGTTTGTTTCGCGCGGCGCAGCAATTCGAGCGACCGCTCGTAGACGGCGCCTTTGCGGACTTGGCGGTAGAGGCGCGGGACCGTTTCGGTGTTGTGATTCAGGACGTCGGGGCGCGTCGCGAGGACAACATTCAGCGCATTCCAGTCGCCGCGGAAGTCCGGGATTAACACTTCGACCTTGCAGCCGGGGACGCGGCGGCGGATTTCTTCGATGGTGCGCGCAAAAATGTGGGCGCCGCCGTCGGGCTGGTCGTCACGATTGACGCTGGTAACGACGGCATAGCGCAAACCCATGCGCGCTACGGCTTCGGCTACGCGCTGCGGCTCTTCTTCATCGGGCGGGCCGGCGGGCTTGCCGCTCGGCACGGCGCAGAATCCGCAGGCGCGCGTGCAGATGTCTCCCAAAATCATGAACGTGGCCGTGCCGTGGTCCCAGCATTCGCCCATGTTGGGGCAACGCGCGCTCTCGCAGACGGTGTGCAGGTCCAGTGTGCGCATGATGCGCTTCAGGTCCTGGTAGCGTTCGCCACCGAAGAATTTTACGCGGAGCCAATCCGGGCGCGGGTGCGCGTTCGGCGCTGGAACCGGTATCGGCGGCTGATTAGAGATGATGTTAAACGGTGTGGCCATGAGGGCTGCTCGAATTGTTCATTTTAGCCGCATTCCGGCGACGGTACAAACGGGGCGTGATTTGTGACCGGTGATCCGTGACTCGTACTGGCGAAACCTCGAAGAGGACAGCCAGGATTGGCTGTCCCACCAATGAGGCTTGAAGGGAGGGCCCCCCCTCCCCCTTTTTTCATAAGTGCGGATTCTAAAGGAGATAGTAGAAAAGACACGGGGAGGGCAGAGATTGTGAGAAAACAGAACCACGACGGATGTCACGGGAAAAGGTGGATGCGGGAGGGTCAGGTGTGCGCGAAACATGTGGAAAGGTAGCATGGGATTAGCGAGGAGGTAAAGTGTTTTGCAGGGAATGGTCGAAATTGAGGGTTGAATGGCGATTCTTGGGGGTTGAATGGCGGAGCGATTGAAGCGACGCACGCTTTGGTCAGGAACTTGGCGGGCGAAAGAAGAAACGAGCGGCCCACCCTTTGCAAAAAGACAGAACCGCAAAGGGAAGGCCACCCGGAATTAAGGCGCGGCCACGCGCCCGACTAATCAGAAGTTGGACGCTTCGACGCGGTGTAGACTCTGGGGTGATCGAAGAAGCGGCGCGACTTGACGAGTCGTACACTCCGATTCCACTAGGGCATTTAGCCTCTTGTCAAATGGAAGGCTCAAGATGAACGATCAACAAAAGAAGGAGCAGTATTCTGGAGTGAGAGATCAAGAGATCCGTGGGGCACTGGATCAGCATTGGGCGGCGTCCGATGCCGACGATTTTGAAACGGAGCACCGCATCTATCACGAGGACGCGGTGCTGGAATACCCGCAGTCAGGCGAGCGAACCCGCGGTCGACGCAACATACAGAACCAACGCGCTAGTCAGCCGAGCAAAAAGCGGTTTTCTATCCGGCGAATCATTGGCGGCGGTGATCTTTGGATCACCGAATTCATCCTGACCTATGATGGCAAGCCGTCCTACACGGTGAGCATCATGGAGTTCAGGGGCGACAAGGTTGCGCGGGAAACACAGTACTTTGCGGATCCATTCGTGGCTCCCGCATCGCGTGCTCAATGGGTGGAACGGATGGACACATAATCTCGCGGCGCGATAATTCGCTAACGAAACCGCCTGTCGCAGGGTATCCATTACGTGTGCCCGGCTATAGAAGGCGGGTGCTCCCCAAGGTTGCAGTCTTCAGATATCATGGCCTCCCGTGACCTTGACGAGGGAATCCGCCCCGAGTTCGCGCCGCCGCGCGGTGCGCGACATCCTGCTCTACGGCGTGGCCGGCGGCCTGCTCATCGCCGTCCTGAAGCTGACGGAGTACCGCTTCCTGGTCCTCGAGCATTCTGTGGAGATTTACGGCGCCCTGGTCGCCGCCCTGTTTGCCGGACTGGGCATCTGGCTCGGGCAGACACTCACGAGAAAGAAGCCGGCAGTGATCATCAAGGAAGTCCCGGCGCAGGCCCCGGTCCAGCCCGTGGGTCCGTTCGTCGCCGATGAGACGCGCGTGAGCCAGTTCGGGATTACGCCGCGCGAGATGGAGATTCTTGGGCTCATCGCCACGGGGTTGAGCAACCGGGAGATTGCCGGGCGGCTATTCGTCAGCGAAAACACGGTGAAGACGCATTCGAGCCGACTGTTTGACAAGCTCGGCGCCAAGCGACGCACCCAGGCGGTGCAGATCGGCAAGACCGCCCGGCTGATCCCGTGACGCGCCCGCCCTACCCCCCGAAGGGGTGATTTTTCACTCCTCGATGCAAAATCATCCAAAAGGGTGACGACAACGTTTACGTCCCCCGCTACACTTCTGGCCCGTGAGATCTGGTGAAGGAGGCTTATGAAGCGCGTAACCGGCATTGGCGGAATTTTCTTCAAATCAGAGAACCCGTCGCAGCTCTATGACTGGTATGAGAAGCATCTCGGCATCCAGCGCGAACCGCACGGCCAGGGAGCATCGTTTCACTGGCGCGAACTGCAGGCGGCAGACGGCACCGAGCCCGGCCCCAAAGCCGTGACTGCGTGGTGCCTCTTTCCGCAGTCGACGAAGTATTTCGCCGCGAGCAAAGCCAGCTTCATGGTCAACTACCGCGTCGACAATCTCGACGCGCTGCTCGAGGACCTAAAGAAATCAGGAATCGAAATCGATCCGCACCGCGAAGACTACGACTACGGCCGGTTCGCCTGGATCACCGACCCGGACGGCAACCGCATTGAGTTATGGGAACCAAAGGAAGACTGACCGCAGCTCCGGCGGACCCCGCTACATTTCGACGCGTTAAACGAGGTTTCACGGAATTGAGGCAAAAGGAGACTTAAATCTATGAAAAAGACGGTGCTGACTTTTGGACTGATTTCCGGCGTGCTTTCCTCGCTGATGATGGTTTCCACCGTGCCGTTCATGCACAAGATAGGTTCTAACACGGGCTTGGTCATCGGCTACACGGCCATCGTGCTCTCGTTTTTGCTGGTATTCTTCGGCATCCGCTCGTACCGCGACAACGTCGGCGACGGCCGGATCACCTTCACGAAAGCTTTTGCCGTGGGGATCTCCATTACCCTGATCTCGTGCCTTTTTTATGTCGGGACCTGGGAAATTCTCTACTTCAACTTCCTGCCCCCCGATTTCATGGACAAATATGGCGCCCAAAGGATCGAGAAGCTTAAGGCCTCGGGTGCGAGTCCCGCGGCCGTCCAGGTGCAAGTTGAGCAACTGAAGAAATTCAAGGAGCAGTACAAAAACCCGCTCTTCAACTCACTGATGACTTTCATCGAACCCTTCCCGGTTGGGCTCGTCATCACGGTGCTTTCCGCGGCGGTCCTGAGGAAAAAGCCGCAATTGCAACCGGCACCATCGCCTTTGCCGGCATCCTAATTGAACCCGTTCCCGCGAATGCGCTCCTTGCTTCTCCTCGCGTCGTCGTTGACGTTCATGAGTAAGGCGCGGATACGGCGATTCTGCCTGGCTTGTCGGCAAACCAGAAATAATCGCCTAAGTCCTGATTAACGCGTCGAACTGAATGATATGGGGGTATCGTTACATCCTCCGATGGAGGGACAAGAGGTGGATTGGAGACGGTTGGTCCACTTTGCGCTGCTGGGTAGCAGTGGCTTGGAACAATATGCAATCTTGCTGATACGCGTTTCGCTCGGGCTGTTCTTCGTCATCTCCGGGGCAAACAAATTGTTTGTCGCCGGCAGAACGCAAACTATGTACGAAACGCTCGTTGAGGCCAAAGTCCCGTTTCCCCGCCTGACGACTTATTTCGTGTCGGGTGTCGAGTTCGTTGGCGGATCCTTGCTGACCGTGGGGTTTCTTTCGAGCCTGGCCTGCGTGGCTTTATTGGTCGATATGCTTGTCGCCATCCTGACCAACAAGGTTTCCGCCATGCCCAAAGGGCTTTCGCCTCTTAACTGGCTCGACGATTTCCTCTACCTTCCGGAAGTCCTGTACGTGCTCTTCTTTATCTGGCTGATCTGCTCTGGTCCGGGAAAGTGCAGTGTCGATTACTGGCTCGCCGGCAAGTTACTGAGGTGATCGATCGACGAAGCAGCTTGTTGCCAGACAAGAGCTTGATGGTCATTACAAGGATTTTTCAGCCGCAGGACTGGCGCTAAGTCCTGATTTTGTTGGGGAAGGGTTCCGTTTGGCCAGGCTGGTCGGCGCCCTCGGTTGCGTTAGGAAGATGCGGCTTGCTTGCGCAGGGGCTTGGCGGAGGCTTGCGCTTCGACGGATTTGCGGACGCCTTCGGCGTGGAGTTCGCCGCGTTCTAGAAGATCGAGTATCTGGTTGGCGGTCAGCGTATCTTTGCCGACGGAGAAGATTATCTGGCCGTCGGCGGTTTGCATCGGGAAACTGACAGCTAGCCCGTGCTGGCGCAGGAGGTGGACGGCCTTGACGATGTCGTCTGTTCTTTTTAAGGAATAGCTCACGGCAAACTTTCTAAACGGTAGCGGCATCATTGCGGAAACGGAGGAGTTCGTCTAGGGGCAAGATTGGTCTGCCCACAAGTTTTGCACAGGTTCTCCACCTTCCTTGACCTGGAGGGGCCTAGCCTGCACTGACCCTGCATGGGAGTCCCACTGCACCACGTTGCGTTGGTTACAATGCGTTACTTACTTAATTGGGCACCGCTGGCCGCAAAGGTCCGCGCTCCGCTTGCTGGTCCGAATTATGATCCTTAACGAACGCCAAAAACCCATTGGAGACTCTATGCGAACTTTTCTAGCGGCAACGCTCGTGTTTGGGCTGGTGATCGGACTCTCAGTGGTACTTCCCGCCAGCTCGCAACAATCGCAGGCCAATACGGCGCAGTCCAATCCAGCAGCGCAAGCCCCGGTCGACGTGGCCAAACCGTCCCCGGGTTCCACACAGTCTGACGTGGACAAGAGTAAAGACTCAACCATTGTCTTCTTCAGGGAGAGTCACTTTACCGGGTCTGCCCTGAAGCCTTCCATATTTGTGGACGGCAAAGAAATGGACCGCCTCGCTAATGGCCGCTGGTTTTCGGTCCATGCCGAGGCGGGGAAACACCAGCTTCAGTCCAGCGCCAAAAACGAGCCGGCGACGGTGATCGAAACAGTTGCGGGCGAAACGACCTACGTGCAGATGGTGATTTTGACGGGGAACTGGCGTGGAGGTGGAAGGCTTTTGCAGGTGGACGCCGGCGACGCGCAAAAAGTAATCGCCAAGCTGAAGCCTCTCCACGATTAAGGGATGGGAAACGGGGAAGAGAAGGAAGGCCCCAGAGGAAGAGAGATTTCATCTCACAAAAATGCGTGCGATGGCGCAGATCCTCGCTACGCTCGGAATGACAAGTTGCTACTTGGTCCGCGTTTTATGGGACGCCTGAGCGATCACCAATCAATTTGGGCGGGGAAGAATTCGGAGACGAGGTCCTCGTAAAAAGGAAGGATCTCTTGGGACTTGGGGCGCTCGCGGCCTTTCGAATAGAGGTCGTAGCCGTTGAATTTGCGAACCCACTCGAACATACGCTCGTCATGGTGATTCATCAGATGGCGGTAAGCGCCATGGCGGTGGGCGACGTAAAAGGAATGATAGCGGAGCATGTACTGCGCTTCTTCGGGGACATACGCGCGCGTGGCTTGATAGATGTATTCGTCATGTCCAAACGAGAGGTGGACGTGATCTAGGCCGCAGGCTGGTTCGTAAATGCCATATTCGGTCTGGTAGGCGGGGATCTTGCTGTCAGGATTGGCTGAGAAGAACTCCGGGAAAACGACCTGGTCCGAGTATGCGCAGCCGACAGGAAAGGTGTCGCCTACGACTGCCCACTGAGGCTCGCCATAGAGGCAGAGAACCTTTCCAAGATCGTGCAAAAAGCCCGTCAGAATGAACCAACGCGGATGACCATCCTTGCGAATCGCTTCGGCGGTCTGAAGGAGGTGCTCGATCTGGGTTAAATCGGTGTCGGGGTCGCTGTCGTCAACGAGGGTGTTCAGGTACTCGGCCATTTCCCAGATGCTTTTCTTGCCGCGGCTTAGAGCGCAGTATTGGGCCTTTTTTTGTTGAACGAAGTCGAACGTTTGGTGGGCGTGGTTCTGACGATAGAACTCGGTGACGGTGGGGTTGGCGTCGGCTTTGTAGTTGCGGAACTCGGCTTCCGATTTGCCCTGGCGATAGCGGGTGGCGACAAAATCGTCCCAATCGTCGAGCTGCTTCAGAGGCGCGTTATCAGCGACGGGTTTCATGGCAATGGCCTAATTATGAACTCGCGGAGATTGGGGGACAACAGCGTTTTTTTGCGCGGCTTTGTTGCGTCTTGGCACGTTTGCCGGAATGGCGTTTGACTGGCGGGGAGCCGTGGAAAGATAAGGGGCGCTTTGGGCGTATTACCAGCAGCGGGCTGGAGGCGTCGCATGGTCGCGTCCGAGTTTGAGTACCGTCATCGATTCTGGATGATTCTGCTGGTCTATGTGGCGGCGTATTCGCTTTACAACGTCAATCACCTCAATATCCTTTACTCGATCGTTCCCTGGAACCAGGGAGTCCTTCGGCAAGACACGCTGGTGCGCTTCTTGTATGCGGCGGCGGCGGCGTTGCTGGCGGCTGTCGGTGCGGCAGTTCTAACCTGGGCGACGGCTTACCGGCCACCGAGCACCGACACAAATCGCACGGCTTTCTCTACCGCAGGGCCGTTCCGCTATGTCAGGAATCCGCAGTACTGGGCCTACTTTCTTCTGTTGATTGCCTTGGGCACGTTTCAGAGCGTGCTCGGATTTCCGGTCATGCTTGTGAGCGAAACCGTCTTGCTGCTTCGTCTCGTTGGGCGAGAAGAATTGCTGCTCGAGCAGGAGTATGGAGATGCTTTTCGTAGTTACGCGCAGTGCGTTCCGCGCTTTTTGCCCTCGCTTCGTCCGCGCTTCGAAGACGGCGGCCAGTCGCCGCGATGGCGCCAAGCCTTCTGGGATCAAGCCTTTCAATGGGGTTTCGTCGCGACCTTACTAGCCTTCGCATTCACCTTGAGCGATCCAATCGGATATGCCTTCGGCGGTGCGACCATCGCATTTTTGGTGCTGCAAAGGCTTTCGCAGTTTCTTTGGATTCGGCTACGGCGTGCCTGATTTTTTGGCGCCGGCGGCCTGTCCTTAATTTGTAATTTGTGGAGATTTGTGAGGGTGGGCGGATTCCGTGTGGGTTGCCAAAAGAATGTCTGCCGCAACTACAACCCGGTCCGCCTCCGTAACAATCCGCCAGCGGATTCGAGGCTTTACCTTATGCGAGATTTTGGGCGTACCGCACCATTTGTTAGTGAAAAGGAGGTTCGGTCGATGATGAAGGCTAACTCGGGTGTTGCGGACAGAGTGATAGAGCGAATTCTCGAACTCTCGGCGGACGCGCAGATCGAGCGACGGGGAACTATTAAGGGCTCTCCGGAGTTCCACAATTTAGCCGGAGCGATAACAGCTTACGGCAAGGCCCTTTCGCTTCTCGTAACGGTTCGAGAGCAGGAAGAATTCTACGAGATCATGCGCGAGCTTAACTTGCTTGTCTCCGCTTCCGAACGAGTCCATTAAGGAAGTGAGGAGCGTTTTCGCGGCGTCGCGTGAGTTACTTGGCGGCGTGGCGGGCGAGGCGCGCGGCGAAACCTAACAACAGGGTGCGCTGCTTGGGATCCATTTTGGCGAGATGGCGCTGCAATTGGCTTAGTTCGGAGGCTTCTTTTTTGGAATAGCCCCAGAGGCCTTTGTCGTCGTCGCTGACGAGCTTGCGGGGCTTGGGGGGTTCGTCGCCTTCGTACATGACTTTGTAGAGAGGCATATCCAAGGCGCGGGCCCACTTTTCGAGGGTCTCGACGTTGGGCACGGTGTGGCCGTTTTCGACGCGAGAAACGTAACAGCGGAGAAGGCCGGTGGACTTCTCGATATCGCCTTGGCTGAATTTCTTTTCTTCGCGCAGCGTTCTTAGTCTTTGTCCTATTTGCATAAGGTGAGATTACAACAAGGGGGTGGCTGATGGCTAGTGGTGAGTAGTGAATATTGAGCAGCGAGCAGGAAACGAGGCGAGGGGGGGTTGGAAAGATGGGGGAGAAAAAGTTGAGGGCGCAACATGCGGTTAAGCGTGTTGCGCCCTCTAAATCGAGCCGTAAAGTTTCAGGCTTCCGGATCAATCCGGCGACTCAACAGCCTTGCGGCCAATCGCGTCTTCCAAACTGAGGCGTACAACCTACGAGCTTTCCGATTTGGCGGAAGATCGCAAGAGCGGTGAAGCCATTGCAACCTTTGCGCCAAACCGCAATGCCCAAGAGCTTTGCGATCTAGTCCAGCGCCGCGAAAGCCGTGAAGCTCTCGCGAACTCCAAACCAAACCGCCAAGCCTCAGAGGTTTCGGAGCGCGGCTAGCGGTGCAATCGCTGTTAGGCTATCGCAGCCTCTGAACCGCACCTTACGTCTCCGAGCTTCCCTCACCAGCTTAGCGCCACAATCGCGGTTAAGCTCTTGCGAACTCTACGCCGATTTGGAAAGTCTACAAACTTCCCGGTTCCGTTCAGAATCGCGACAACGTTTAAGAAATCGCGAGCTCTGAACTGAACCGTAAAGTCTTTGCGCTTCCGGTTCAATCTGTGGCGGAAGATAAACCCTGCCGTTTTCGGCGTCAATGGAATTCCGCAGAAAAGTCTGTGCAAATTTGTGAATCATTGTGGAAAAAAAAGCAGAGAGATTGAAGTTCAAAGCTCAAAAAGAAAGAAAGACGTTTGCACCGAGGATGCTGAGAACGCCGGAGAAGATGGATCAGTCAAGAGAATAATAGAGGAAGTGGACGCCGACGCCGGACATGCCATTTTTACCGAGGGGCTCAACGTGCGTCACTCGGCCAATGAATTTGCATTCGAGGGGCGGGAGGGATTTGATTTCCTCGGGAACTTTCAGGCGAAGCTCAAGCTTGGCTCCTTCATGCAGTTTGAGGCTCGTCGCAAAATACGCGCCGCTTTTGGAAATGTTCATGGTCTCTGCAGGAAGCGGCTCTGCCGAACTGTCCATGACAAGGGTGATCTCCATGGGGACACGCTTGATGAGACGGGCAGCTAAGCGGCGTTCGATTGTCACTCTGGGTTTCCTCGAGGCTGGGGGCACACGAGATTTCGGCTCACGCGGCAGTATTCAGTTTACGGAAATGGGGAAAGGCGTCAATCAGGTTTTTGCCTGGTGAGCGAGGAAGCCAGGCGGCGCGTGCAATCAGATTGAGGGCATTTTCGCGAGGCTTTCGACAGTCATTGTGGATACGCCGTGTTTGAGGTCGTCTGGTCATTTGATTTTGGCGATGCGGCCGGTGGCGGGATATTTCTGGAATTGGGCGGCGTCGTGACCGGGGATGACGCGGTCGGGATTGCCGCCGGCGAGCTGAATCATGCGTTCTTGATTTTTGATGTTGGCGGCGTGGTCGGCGTCGGAAAATGTGGCGCTGGCTTTGTGCTCGGTGAGGTTGCGATATAGATAGCAATTGTCGGAGGCGAGGACGAAAGGAGGATTGCCCTCGACGCGAATATATTGCGAGGCGTAGGTGTGGTGGCCGCCTGTATAGGCGCGAATGCCTGGGAAAATTTCGACATTGTCGCCGTCCACCAGGTGCAAGCGGCCTTCCGTGTTGATGCGCACGAGCTCTTTGACGTCTTCGGGATCGATGCCGCCGTGATTGCCGCCGGGTTGCCAAGCATCACTTGTGTAGTAGCGAAATTCTTCCTTCTGAATCCAGACATTTGCTTTCGGAAAAAGATCGATGCCGCCCAAATGATCCCAATGGGAGTGGCTGATGACGATGTCCGTAATTTCTTCGGGCTGGAGTCCCGCGAGCTTGACGGCTTCGTCCGGGCGAGTGTATTCGGTGGATGGAAAATATTTGAGGAAAGTGTCGCGGTGATAGCCGCTGTCGAAAAGAATATTGTGGCCGCCGCCGCGGATCAGCCAAACGACCATGGCGATGTTGATTTTTTCGCCTTTGGGAGCGCCCATGACTAGGCCAGCGACTTCATCCTCGGCCGAGGCGTAGCGAATGGCTTCAATCGAGTAATTGGGCGCGGGCGCAGATGCTCCGCCAAAAAATGTGGCTATCAGTACCGCCAGCAGAATCCTCTTCACGATGTCCCTCCTCGTGATTTTTAAAGGCTTGCTTCGACTCCAACGCCTAGGAGCACTAACAGCGCCTAGAGTTTGATAACGCATCATAATCTGGCAGGTCTGCTGTCGTATACTCTCGCTGCTGGAGTATGGAATGAAGCCAGCTCTGCTCGTTTTATTCGGAGTTATCGTTGCGTCGTCGGCAGGGGCCTGGTCCGCTGCCGCGCAAGCGCGCAATCCGGCCTCCGAACCGCTTAAGCCAACCGGGTGCAGCGTTTCGGGGATGGTCGTGAAGCTGCAGGGAAGTGTACCGCTGCCGTCGTCTACCGTGCGGCTGCAGAGCGTTGACGATCACGCTCGCACATTTAGCGGCGTCACCGATGCCGGCGGGCGCTTCCTGGTTAGCGGGATCGACCCCGGGCGCTATCGGCTGCGCGTAATTCGCAACGGCTACATCACTCAGGAATACGGCCAGCGAACTCCCAATGACCCCGGCGCGATAGTCGCCCTGATCCCCGGCCAGGATCTAAAAGAATTACTTTTCCGTTTGCTGCCTTCGGCCGTCGTAAGCGGGCGTATCCAGAATGAAAATGGCGATCCTTTGCCATGGGTCCGCGTCAGCGCACTCCGGGCCACTTATGTGCGAGGAAAACGAACGCTTTCCAGCGACGTAACTGTCGTCACAAATGATCTCGGTGAATACCGCCTCTTTGGGCTTCGCCCGGGGCGCTACTTCATCAGCGCCACTTACAAACCCGGGCAGCGACTTGAACCTTCAGACGAGGACGAAGATGCTGCGGACGCAGGGAAATATGGCTACGTCACGACATACTACGCCGGCACGCCGGACCCAGCCAGAGCCACCGCACTCACCATAAAAACAGGAGACGAGATTTCGTCGATGGACCTTCTGTTTGAACCCACAACGGTCTACGGCATTCGCGGCCGGGTGAACATCTTTGGTTCACGGCGCAACCCGAACGGCGTTATTCTCGTGCTTGAAGCCCGCTCGACGGGGCTCGGCTGGAGCGTCCCGGCCCGTCAAACGATCGTGGATGAGCCAGATGGCGTGTTTGAGATACAAAACGTCTTGCCGGGTTCTTACACTCTCAGCGCATTTTTATTTGACGAGGGCAGGAGGTATCAGGCACGGCAGACTGTCGACGTCACCAACATCGACGCCGAAGGCATACAGCTCACCCCTCTGCCGGGAATGGACGTTCGCGGCCAAGTCATCTGGGACCCCAAACCAAGCCTCGAGCGAGATACTTTGAGCCTTAGCGTCAGACCCGCGGACTCTACTTTTCAGTTCGGAGCGCAGGCGCGCGCAGCGGCGCAAAATGGAACCTTTTTACTTCGCGATGTCTCCGAGGGCCTCTACCGCTTGACGACTTCCGGCCAATCGCAAGATTGTTACTTAAAGTCCATTCGGTACGCCGGATTGGAAGTATCCGATGATGAGTTCAACGTGGTACGCGGAACGCAGGCCACTCTAGAAGTGACGATCAGTTCCCGCGGCGCGCGCGTTCAAGGAACTGACAAGGATGCCGACGGTTTGCCCGCAGCCGGAGTTTGGGTGGTCCTCGTTCCCGCTGAAGCGCATCGTCACGAGTTCCACCTCTTCAAGCAGCAAATCACCGATCAATACGGCCGCTTCGATATTCGAGGAATCGCGCCGGGCGACTACAAACTTTTCAGCTGGGAACAAGTGGAACCGAACGCCTGGGAAGATCCGGATTTTCTGAAGCTATTCGAGGCAAGAGGCGAAAGCGTCTCGCTGCAAGAGGGCGATGGCAAATCCATCGAATTAGTCGCGATTCGTACCGCAAGTCAGGAGCAGGAGAAGCAGTAAGTGAAACGTAAAAGGAATTACAGAGGTTGGCGCGAGGAGCGCACGAAATCACGCAGCACGGTCACGTTCGGACCGTAGGCTCCGATGCGGCCAGCATCCACGGGCAAACCAAGCCGCTCGGCGAGATCGAGATCGACACCGGCATCATCGAGCTCCGACAAACTAAAACCCTGCGCGGGCAACACGCGATTCAATCCCGTTGGATACACGGGACGGGGCGGGCGGTGACGCTGCCAAGGCCGGCGCGCCAGTTCATAAAATTGCTGCCAATCGCGTTTGTGCCACGTGGTCATCGTTCTCTTTGATACGTCCTCTTCTGCCAGTTGGATGCACGGGGCGGCCAGAAGGTTCGTCTCTAATCTGTCGGGCATCGCTTGTACCACCCTCGGCTCTCGAAACCGTTCATCCCTCCCTGGGGAGGGGAGTCGTCAGGCGCTCAACATACTTCATATTCGACGCCGTGCGGCATTTTCCTTGCCTATTGTTTCAAACACGTTACCGGGCGATTTGTTTCGCGTGCAGCGCACCCGGCTGTGGATAAGGGTGCTTTCTTGCCAAGGGGGCCTCGCAGCCGTAGTTTATGCGCGGGATACTTTACGCAATGGCTAACTTTCGTTAATGAAGAACTCGCTCTTCTCCACCATGGTTGCGCCCACGAGCCCTCGCAGCGCCAGCCTTCTGAGGCTGGCCGCTATTTACAGATCACCGCTGCCTACTTGCTTAGACGAATTTTGGCCGGAAATGTTGCAAGAGAAAGTACAGCCGCAGGCACACAGCTATCTCAAAGGAGTTTTGAGGAAGGGTTGCAGCGGCGCCCCGAGGGATAAAGACACCGCTTCCTAATCCGGAAGGCTGCTCTTACCAGCGGTTCCCGCGGTCGCCTCGATCTCCACCGCGCCCGCCTCCGCCGCCGTGGCCACCCCGACCACCGCCACCGCCGCCTCCACCATGGCCGCCGCGGCCGCCGCCATAACCACCACCGCCGCCTCCACGCCCACCGCCGCCTCCGCCGCCACGCTCAGCTTGCGGCCGTGCTTCATTCACTACCAGGTTCCGCCCGCCGAAATTTTGCCCGTTCAACGAGTTGATGGCGCGATCCGCATCTTCGTCGCCCTGCACTTCTACGAAGGCAAAACCGCGTGATTGGCCCGTGAACCGGTCACGAATCAGATTGACGCCCGAGGGAGTAACGCCTACTTGCGCGAACCATTCCTGCAGCTGCTCTTCCGTCGCGGAAAACGGAAGATTGCCGATGTAGAGCTTCTTCACCTGCCCACTCCTTCTGCCCGGAACCCAAGTGAGAGTCGCGGAGCGCGCTGAAGGACACTGCTATCGTTCACGGGCAGTGGGGAGAGCCCAGCCACCGCGGGCGCGAGGACGGCACTTCAGCGGTCAGAGGCATCCTCTCGAAAATTAACCCCTTTTGCAATGAGAAAGAGTCTAGCCCCGGCGCTCTCTTTGATGTGCGCGATACCGGTCCACGGGATTGGTCCCTACCAACGCTCTGCCCTCGGAGTTGAGCCGCCAATGGCTGCCGAATGGTGATACGATGCCGCGAAATCGATGCCTAGCAGGAAAAGATAAGATATGCGCGGCACAATGATGGATTTTCCGTTGACGCTCCCTGCGATTCTGGAGCGCTCCGGCAAGCTCTTTCACCGCGTCGAAATCGTTTCCCGACGACCTGACCGTTCCGCCGTGCGCACCACGTATGGCGATTTCTACCGCCGCGCGCGCCGTCTCGCGGACGCCCTTACCCGCATGGGACTGCGGCCTGGTGACCGCGTGGCCTCCATGATGTGGAATCACTCGGGCCACCTCGAAGCGTTCTTCGGCGTGCCCTGTGCGGGCGGAATCCTTCACACTCTCAACCTGCGCCTCCACCCCCATGAAATCGCAACCATAATCAACCACGCCGCCGACCGTTTCCTGCTCATAGACGATGTGATCTTTCCGACCTTTGAAAAGTGCCGCGTTCATGTGTCCTTTGAACGCGTCATCGTCGTTCCGTATTGCGGCGGCAGCATCCCTATCCCGGAAGGCGCCTTGAACTACGAGGAACTCCTCGCCAACGCAAGCGACGACTTTCGATACCCCGCTATCGACGAAAATGACGGCGCCGCCATGTGTTACACCTCCGGCACTACGGGCACCTCCAAAGGAGTCCTCTACTCTCATCGCGCCTTGGTCCTGCACTCTTTTGCCGAACTGGGTGTCGATTCTTTCGCCATCGGCCACCACGACACCGTACTTCCTGTCGCGCCGATGTTTCACGCTAACGCGTGGGGCTTGCCCTATTCCTGCGCAATGGCCGGCGCCCGCCTGATCCTACCCGGGCCCAATGTCGACCCGGAAAGCGTTCTCGACCTGATCGGCCAGGAGCACGTCACCATCGCGTGCGGTGTTCCAACCGTCTGGCTGAGCGTGCTCGCTGCCCTGGAGAAAAATCCCGGCCGCTGGAAATTCACATGGCCCGTGCGTCTCGTTTGCGGGGGCTCGGCCCCGCCGGAGCGCCTCATGCGCGCCCTGGACAAACACAATCTGCACATCCTTCACCTGTGGGGTATGACTGAAACGACGCCCCTTGCCACAGTCGGCAAACTCAAGCGCCACATGGGCGACTGGACCACCGACCAACAATATGAAGTCCGGGCAAAACAAGGCTGGCCTGCTCCGTTTATCGAACTGCGCGTTATGCGCCCGGAAGGCCTCGAGGGCAAGTCTGTGGAAGCTCCCCGAGACGGCAACACTCCCGGCGAGCTCGAAGTCCGTGGTCCCTGGGTAGCTGCCAGTTACTACAATTCGCCCGACCAAGCCCATCGCTGGACGGAAGATGGGTGGTTCAAAACCGGCGACGTCGCCACCATGGACGACGAAGGTTTTATCAAGATCGTGGACCGCGCCAAAGATCTCGTAAAGTCAGGCGGCGAGTGGATCAGTTCGGTGGACATCGAAAATGCGTTGATGGGTCATCCAGCCGTCAAAGAAGCGGCCGTAGTAGGTATTCCTCACCCTAAATGGCAGGAGCGTCCGCTAGCCGCTGTGGTCCTGAAAGAGGGGGCGCGAGCCACTCCCGAGGAGCTGCACGCTTTCCTAGCGAAATCCTTCGCCAAGTGGCAATTACCGGACGCTTTCGTCTTCCTCGATACCCTGCCCCGCACTTCCGTCGGCAAATTCAAAAAAACCGCTCTGCGTGAACAATTCGCCGGCTGGAAATGGGAACTGTAGGTCACGCCGGAACTTGTTCCTACGAACACGAAGGACCTGCGAAATTTTTTAGATTTTGTGCGGGCCAGCCAGCGGCCGGTCGGGGATTGTCCTAAATCTCCTTTGCAGGATTTACCCGATTCCATCGAAAGACAATTCGAGGATGATTCTGTCCGCTAGCCATACAACCGTTCGAGAAGTGAATACTGCGCAGCCATAAGCGAATTGTTTGAGAGGAGAAGCGAGATGAGCACCACGATTCGGTGTCTGGGGGCCCTTTTCGTTTTGGTGTTGCTTACTATCTGTCCAAATGCAAGCGGGCAGAGTTGGACATCCACGGCCACTAAAGCATACCCGGTGCAGAACCTGTCAAACGCAACGCTCCTTGGTCCTCTGGATGCATCCACGCCGATGCACATTGTCGTGGGCCTACAGGAACAAAACGCGAACCAGGTCCAGCCAACGCTTCGGCGCATGCTCACGCCGGGCGACCCTCTCTACGGAACCTCGTTCACCGTACAACAGTTCATTGCGCAGTTCGGGCCGACGCCCGCTCAGGTGCAGGCGGTTCAAAACTACCTCTCGAGTAAAGGATTTGCGAACGTCACGGTCGCCGACAATCAGCTTCTCATCGAGGCGGATGGAACCGCTGCGGGGGTGACAGCCGCCTTTAACACGCCGCTGGCTAAATACTCGGCCGGCGGCGCTAGTGTGTACGTCAACACCGCGGACGCACAAATCCCCGCGTCGCTTGCCGGTGTCGTTGTTGCAGTTCTGGGATTGAACAACGTGGTGGCAGTGCACACCGACGCACACACGTTGGCACTGAACACGTCTCCGGCGACCGATCCTTGTACGCCGCCGAACTGTCCGACGCCTGCCGTGGCGAACGAGGTCTTCGGGCCCCAGCAGTATCAGATTGCCTACGATGCAGCCTGTCCGTCAGACAATCCGCACTGCGCGGCGCAAAACTTCACGTCCGGCTCGGCCACCGCGGTTGGGATCATCGTTGAAGGGGATCTTACGCAGGTGGTCAAAGACTTGCGGACGTACGAGCAGACCTACAATCTGCCGCAGGTGCCTGTCAGCATTGTGAACGCCGGAATTCCCAGCCCCGACACGAGCGGCGCGACGGAGTGGGATCTCGATTCCCAAGTTTCGACGGGGATTGCACAGCAGGTGTCGCATCTCTATTTTTATGCGGCTACGACTCTTACCGATTCGGACTTGGCTTTGGCCATCAACAAGGCGGTATCGCAGAACAAAGTAAAGGCGTTCAACATGTCGTTCGGCGAGTGCGAGTTCACACCCTACATCGACGGGGCAATGCTGATCGACGATGAGATCTTCGGCGAAGCAGCACTTCAGGGAATGACGCCGTTTGCTTCATCGGATGACAACGGCTCTGCGTGTCCCGTGGAGGGTGCAACGAATGGGGTGCCTTTGACCGGGCCCCCGGACACTTCGTACCCGGCCTCATCTCCCTATGTGATTGCCGTTGGCGGCACAAATCTTTTTACGAATGCGGATTTCACGTATGACTTTGAAACAGGATGGGAGGCGAGCGGCGGCGGACCCAGTTACTTCGAAAATCCCCCGTTCTGGCAGAGTTACACGGGATCGGGAACCTTGCCAATCGTTCCCAGTTCCGAAGGTTCGGCGGCCGGCGTTGGCCGGGGCGTACCGGACGTGTCGATGTGCGCCGGCGGAACCGGACTGGCGATTTGTTCGGCGAACATTTTTGTCAGCGGGACCGCTACCCTTGTCGGAGGAACGAGTCTGTCCTCGCCGCTGGCCATGGGTTCTTGGGCGCGAATTCAAACCGCGCATAAGAACAAACTCGGCTACGCAGGGCCTTTGATCTATCAACTTGCTAATGGCGGGCCGTCTGCAAGCAGCCCGGATTTCAATGATGTGGTGCTTGGAGGTAATGGACTGTTCACCGCGCTTCCTGGGTACGATTATGTGACCGGCCTCGGGTCGTGGGATATTTACAAAATTAACGCATTGATTCCATCTATCTATCCGCAATAGATCGGCGCGTCTGGACAGGGCCGCGCACCTACAAAAGCCCTGGGGCAATCCCTGGCTACGCTAGCAGCGTCGAAGGCGAAGTGCGTCAGGGATTGGCCTCTTGGACTGATGCGAACGCGGCCGGGTCTACTACGACGAAGGCATTTCGTAGTCGTGGACCCAATCTAGACACAGCTTCAACCACCGTGGCCGGTTTGGCTCGGCACGCGAAATCTGACCAGGATGACGCCGGCTGCTGAGAGTCCCCAAGCGAAGCCCCCCCGCGAACGGCCCGCCCTCTGAAGAGGGCGGCTACAGGCCATTGTGGGAGGTGGGGAGGGATTTGATTAGGGAGGAGAGTTCGAGGATTTCGAGGTGGTGGAGGCAGTCGGGCCAGTTGTGGCGCCAGCAGACGATGACGTCGCAGCCGGTGAGGGAGTGGCCGTGGTCGCGGAAATTGCGGCTTTCAAATTCGAATTCGAGGTGGACGCGCTGCCAGCGTTGCGGACCGGTCTGGCGCTTGGCTTCGCAATCGGGGAAGCCCGATTGCACGGCTTCGACGGTGTAGCCGAGTTCTTTGGCGACCATGCCGAAGAGAAGCACGACGCCTTGTTCATTAACGGGTTCGTGGCGGAGGCCGCGAAAATCCATGGGCTGGCCATAGGTTGGCCGGTGGTCCAAAGGCGGGTGGCGAACTTTGCTGGACAGAGGCGTAGATGGCGATTGGCGGTTCGGCGCGCAGTCTTTGCTTGATGCGGGCTTTAATGCGGGACTTGGAACGGAGGCTGGCGGCCGGTTTGGCAGGCGTTTCGGCGAAGGGTTTGGCGCGGGAGCCGGCAGAAGGGCCAGGACATCGGCCCATTCCGGTTTCTCCCGTGCAAAATTGCGAAAAACCTCGGGAAGCTGCGACCAGGGGCCGAAGCGGCGTTCGAAGGTTCGATGATCGAATTTTCCGAGGTGATGGTAGGTGCGACGGGCGGGAATTGCGCGGTTCCTACGAACGGCGAAGCCCCAGTCTTCGAGGAGTTCGCGGTCGTCGAGGCGCAGGTTTAGGGTGTAAGGCGGAAGTCCGGCGGCGCGGAGGGCGGCGTTCCAGTTAGGGTAGAACTGGGAGACGGAGTGCTCGGAGATTCCCGAGAGGGCGACGAATTCGGAGCGTGAGGGCGGGCGACCAGCGCCGCGCGCGATGGCGGCGAGGGAATCGAGAATGAGCTGTTTGTCGAGCTGTAGTTTCAAAGCGCTCCGGATGTTTACTTAGTGATTTAAGCAATATAATGATAACACAGCAGCTTGGTGTTTGCTGCGGAAAAAGCGGGAGCTGGGCTCCCGCACTCCAAAGGGGACACGCTAAAGCGCGCCCCTACATTGCGCCGCGCGCTTCGCCTGGCGCGCGCGAGGGGCAAGCCCCCCTCCCGTACAGACAGGCGATGCATTCAGGTGCGGTAGGAAGCGTTGATGCGGACATATTCCGCTGTGAGGTCGCAGGTCCAGTAGCGCGCGCTGGCGGTGCCGGCGTGAAGATGCAGGACGATCGGAACGTGTTCGGCGAGCAGGCGGTTGCTGGCGGCGCGCTCGTTGAAATCAAGCGGACTGCCACGGCGCAAAACGGGAATGCCTGCTATCTTGATATCGACGCGCGCGGGATCAAATGCAACGCCGGAGCGGCCTGCGGCCGCGAAGACGCGGCCCCAGTTGGGATCGCCGCCGGCGAACGCGGTCTTCACGAGGGGCGAAGTCGCGATCGTCTCCGCGATGCGTTTGGCTGCAGCTTCCGTTTTCGCGCCGCGCACTTCAATTTCGATGACGCGTTGCGCGCCTTCGCCATCGGCGACGATTTGCAGCGCAAGCGACCGACAAACGTCTTCGAGGGCCGCGGCGAAAGCGGGGTGAGCAGCGCTTCCGGCGCGAATCGCAGGCGTGCCCGCCGCGCCATTTGCGAAGACCAGCAAAGTGTCGTTCGTGGAGGAGTCGCCGTCGACGCTTATCGAGTTAAACGTGCGCGAGCAAACATCGCGCAGAGTTTTCTGCAGAAGCGCCGGCGCAATGGCGGCGTCGGTCACTACAAAAGCCAGCGTCGTCGCCAGGTTTGGATGGATCATCCCCGCGCCTTTTGCGCACCCGACCATGTGAATTTTCTTGCCGGCCATCTTGAACGAGGCGCCGGCGGTTTTTGGGCGAGTGTCCGTCGTGCAAATGGCGAGCGAGAGCTCCGCGAAGGAACGCGCCGAGGGGCGGCGGTTGCGCGTGAGCTTCGGCAGGGAGCGCAGAATTTTTTCGACGGCCAGCGGGACGCCGATCACGCCGGTCGAGCAGACAATGATTTCATTGGGCGTGCAGCCAAGGCGCTTGGCCGTCTCTGCGACGGTGCGCTGCGCGGCGACGTTTCCTGCGGCGCCTGTGGCGCAGTTCGCGTTGCCCGCGTTCACGATGGCGGCGCGCATGCGGCCTTTCGATGCGCGCAAGTGTTCTTTGGAAATGGTGACTGGGGCGGCGACAACGAGATTTTGCGTGAAAACCGCGGCCGCGGAGGCCGGGACGTCGCTCGAAATAATGGCGAGATCGAGCGCGCCGGTTTTTTTCAGTCCGCAGGCGATGCCTGCGAACCGGAATCCGTGCGGGAGAGAAGCTTCGGAGAGTGCGTGCTTCATCAACGGGATATCCGTGTGACTAGCGCGCCGCCGCCGGAAGCGACCTCCTCTCCTCCGAAATGGAGGTTGAAGTGTTCAGCTGAATTGCCGTTTGCAGGCTCATGGCGTGGCTCCTATTTTGCTGGTTTTTTTGTTGAGACGTTCTTCCAAATCCGCGATCGCTTTCCGGACCGCTTCCGGCGCGGTTCCGCCGGGAACTTTTTTGGCCGCGAGCGCGGCGTTGACGTTCAGCCCATCGGAAAAATCAGACTCAAATGCCGGGGAGATTTTCTTCAGATCTTCCAAAGGCAGTGCGGTCCAGACTTTTCCCTGGCGCTCGGCTTCGCGCAGCACTTTGCCGACTAGATCGTGTGCCTGACGGAACGGAACGCCCTTGTGAACGAGATAGTCGGCGGCTTCGGTGGCCAACAGAAGAGGATTGGAAGCGGCGGCGCGGAGACGATCCTCGCGAAATTCGGTGCCAGCGAGCGCGCCTGCGGCGACCGCTAACATGTCAGCGACTTGATCGTGCGCGGCGAAGAGAGCTTCTTTGTCTTCCTGCAAGTCGCGCTGGTAGCTCGTGGGCAAAGCTTTGAGCGTGGTGAGCAAACCGAGCAACGCACCGGTGATGCGGCCGGTTTTGCCGCGAATGAGTTCCCAGGAATCGGGATTTTTCTTTTGCGGCATGAGGCTGCTGCCGGTGGAATATTCGTCGGGAAGAACCACGTATGCGAATTCTTGCGACGCGAAGATCACAAAATCTTCGGCGAGGCGAGAGAGGTGCGTGGCGATGCCTGTGAGGGCAAAAAGATAATCAAGAGCGAAGTCGCGGTCACTGACGGCATCGAGGCTGTTTGCTGTGATACGCGAAAAGCCTAGTTCGCGCGCAATGGCGTTACGGTCGATGCCAAAAGAATTTCCCGCGAGCGCGCCGGAGCCCATTGGGCATGCGTCGGCGCTGGCTGCAGCGTGCTGCAGGCGGTTGACGTCGCGCAGAAAAGCTTCCGCGTGGGCCAGCAGAAAATGCGAAAGCAAAATGGGCTGCGCGTACTGCATGTGAGTCATGCCCGCCATTGGGATATTGATTGTCGCTTTGGATTGGCTCAACAGCACATTCAAGAGCGCAGACAAGCTGCGCTGGATTTCCGCGGCGGCGTCGATGACGAACAGGCGAAAATCGGTGGCGACGAGTTCATTGCGGCTGCGGCCTGTGTGCAGCTTCCAGCCGAGGGGGCCGAGGCCTTCGACGAGCGCTTTCTCAACGAAGTGATGGATGTCTTCGGCGTTGGCACCGAACGAATCGACCCAGGCGGGATCGGCTTGGGCGCGCTCGGAAATCTTATCCAGCGCGGCGAGCGTTTGGTTCACTTCGGTCGCGGTGAAAATGCCGATGGGCTCGAGGGCTTTGGCCCAAGCGCGATCGACGACGATTTCGTAGGGCAGAAGGCGGCGATCGAACGCGAAGGAGCGCTGGAACGCGTCGAAGTGAGCGTTTGGCCCACGCTCGAAGCGTCCGCCCCAGAGTCGATCATCTTTGCGTTCGGTCATTTGGAGTACCCAGACATTTGTTGTTTTTTGTGCTGTTCAATTTTTGAAGCTCGCCAAGAACGGGCACGGCGTGCCGTGCCCCTACGAGGGCTAGTTAATCGTTGCCGCTTTCGGCCTTGGCTTTGGGACGAACTGTTACTGGCAGAGCGAAAAGGTTGATGAAGCCTTCGGCGTCTTTGGGGTTGTAGCGGCCCATGGTGAAGCTGGCGAGGTCGGTGCGATAGAGCGAGAACGGAGAGACGCGCTTGGTGACGGTTAGCGTGCCTTTCCAGAGTTTCAGG
>Ga0308309_10000432_pt1 | contig 27260 bp, 27 predicted proteins | sample HubBroMetageWFT5_FD_192491 | JGI IMG/M metagenome (GOLD analysis project Ga0308309, IMG submission 192491) | Warmed and freeze-thawed soil microbial communities from the Hubbard Brook experimental Forest, New Hampshire - Hubbard Brook CCASE Soil... | ecosystem: Environmental > Terrestrial >...
GACAGCGATGGGATGCTGCCGTCGGGCAGATCGAGTTCCATGCGTTCTACCCGGTGCATTGGGACAAAGACCACGCCGGGAGAAAACGGCTCGCCGTCCTTGACCAGAGATACCAAATCGTCGAACGAAGCCAATTCGACCCCGCAGAGGCTCAACCCCTCCGTACTAAGAGAAAGGATGGCCCCCCAAAATTTCTCGCGGGGATTGCCCAGAGTAACCAGCACCATGATTCCAGGACGAAATGGATTACCGCCCGCAAGCCCAGGCACGTCGTTCTGATTGACATTCTCCACCAAAGCGATTGTCGCCGGGACATGGCCACTTTGCAACTCTAGTCCAAACGTCAACGCATTGCCGGAATTGCCGGGAGCGGATGAGCCCGCTACAATTGATCCAGATCGTAGGCGCGTAGCTCAGTTGGTTAGAATACCTTGACACGATTCTGTGGTTCCATGCCTCCAACAACTTAGAGGCCTGACCTGCTCCCGGATTTCGGGGTGAACTGAGGACGGGGAATCGCGGGCCGGCTTGCATTACCAAAGCGTTTCTTAGCTCCTCTGCTCCGGTCCGAATAGCGGGCAGCACCGACTAAATCGCCCGCCGCCGACCAACGTTGCCCTAAGCGCCCACCACCCGTTAGAATTGAAACCGCAGCCATCCATGTAGGCCCGTAGCTCAGTCTGGTTAGAGCGCATCCTTGACACGGATGAGGTCGATGGTTCGAGTCCATTCGGGCCTACCATTCAAACGATTCCGCCAAGTGTTCCACCTGTGATTTCCTACCTGTGCTGGCGTTCTCATATGAGTCTCTTTGCGTTTCTCTTTTCAGAAGGAGCATTCTGCTAGAGTGCAACGCCAACCGGCCATTAAAACGTCCGAAGAGTGACGGTAGGTGTATCCATTGTCGGGAACAACTGACTGGCGCGACGAAGGATCATGTCTTCACCAGTTCTTGGTATCCAGACACAACCCCGGGCGAGGTCCGAAGATGGACCGCACCAAGCGTGCGGGCTGTCAATTTTGCTAGTTCTCGGGGCGGCACGGCGCTCATAGACTAGCCAGTAATTTCGCACTCGTCCAGGTGCAGCGCCGCTAATGAATTTCAGAACCATTCACCTGCGCGGGCTCGTGGTCGTGCCCTCGATTCAAAGAAGAAAAACGGCAGTGGCATAATTAACCGCACTCATAAATTGCGGTTCCTTGGTTGGAGGCCGTTGGTGAATGAAGCAACCGTAGTTGCTGAGGCGCAGCCCGCGGCAGGGTCGGAGTTGCGGCAACGGTTCCTCCCGGCAATCAAGCGCTGGCTGCGCGAACCCCTTCTCCACTTCCTGCTGATCGGGATCGCGCTGTTTGCCGTGTACGCCTACGCGCACCGTGGTCGCGGCGGGATCGAATCGCCTCGGCAGATTGCTCTGACCCTCGACGACCTTCGGCAGATGGACATGTACTTCGAGTCGCAGTGGCATCGCCAACCGACTCCCGCTGAGTTTCAAGTCATGGTGGAAGACAGGGTCCGCGAAGAGGTCCTCTACCGCGAGGCGCTGGCCATGGGCCTCGATAAAGACGACACCATTGTGAAGCGGCGCATGGCGCAGAAGATGCAGTTCCTTGCCGAAGACGTGGCCGCCGCTCACGAACCCTCCACCGCGGAGCTCAAGGCTTGGTTCGAGAAAAACAGCAACAAGTTCGCCCTGCCCAGCCGCTACAGCTTCCGCCATCTCTACTTCTCTCCTGACAAGCGTGGCAAGAAAGCTCAGGAAGACGCCACAAAAACATTGGGCAAAATCGCCGGCCAACCGGAGGACTCGAAGCTCGCCGTTTCGCTCGCTGATCGGTTCATGTTCCAGGACTATTATGGCGACCGCGCGCCGGAGGCATTGGCCAAGGAATTCGGTCCGCAATTCGTGGTTGCCCTCGAGAAGCTCAAACCCGGTTCGTGGCAGGGACCGATTGAATCCGGCTATGGCTGGCACCTGGTGTTTGTCGACACCGTCATACCCGGGCGCATCCCGGCGTTTGAGGAGATGGAACCGGATGTGAAAACCGCCTGGCTCGGCGAGCAAAAGGCGACCGCGTGGCAGAAGGCCTACGCGGAAATGCGTGCCAAGTACACTGTGCTATTGCCTGCTCCTTCCGACAAGGAAGCCGCTGCGCCGGTTGCTCCTCCAAAGAAACAAGTTCCGGCTCTATCTGGCGAGGGGCCGCTGTGAGTCGCACAAATTCCCGCCTTGCTGGGGTTGTCGCTTGTTTGCTGCTTGCAGCTTCTGTCGCCTCGGCGCACGAGGCTCGCCCCGCCTATCTTGAGGTCAAAGAGACTGCACCCGAACAGTTCAGCGTGCTCTGGCGCACGCCGGTCCTCGCAGGGATGCGCCTTCCGATAGTGCTCAAGCTGCCTGATGATGCGAAGAATTTGCGTGAACCCAACGTACAGGAACTGGCGGATTCCGTCGTGGAGAGGCGGTGGATTGATGCAGGACCAACCGGCCTGGCGGGCAAGCGAATCGAGTTCCCCGGGCTGCAATTGACCATCACCGATGTGCTCGTGCGCGTTGAGTTGCTTGACGGCAGGAAGTTGACGACCATCGTGCATCCGCCGCAACCCTGGGTGGAAGTTGCCGCTTCGCAAACGTGGATGGGCGTAGCCAGCACCTACATCGTGCAGGGCATCCGGCATATTCTTTTCGGCGCAGATCACATGCTCTTCGTGCTTGGTCTCCTGCTGATCGTCAGGGACCGCTGGATGCTCTTGAAGACTGTGACTGCGTTTACCGTAGCCCACAGCATCACGCTGGCGATTGCAACTCTCGGCTATGCCGAGGTTCCAATTCTTCCTCTGAATGCCGCCATTGCTCTCAGCATTCTCTTCCTCGGCCCGGAAATTGTGCGCTCTTGGCGCGGCGAGACCAGTTTCACGATTCGCCATCCTTGGGTCGTTGCTTTTGCTTTTGGACTGCTCCACGGCTTCGGCTTCGCCAGCGCGTTGACCAGCGCCGGGCTCCCGCGGCATGAGCTGCCACTGGCATTGGTCAGTTTCAACGTCGGCGTAGAACTCGGGCAGCTCGGTTTCATCGCCCTGATACTGGGCCTGGAGCGTTCCTTCCGCATACTCGAAGTCCGCTGGCCGCGATGGGCGCAGGCTCTCCCCGGATACACGGTTGGCTCTCTTGGTGCGTTCTGGACGGTGCAAAGACTGGCACTGCTCTTCGGAGGCGCGCGATGAACACGCCGCGACACAATCCTTTGGTCCGAGGAATGGCACTGGCTGTATTTGTGTTCCTCTGTGCTCAGACGGCCTTTGCTCACCCGCAGAAAGGCGAAGCCGTTGGATTCCTCACAGGCTTTCGCCATCCGATCTCGGGACTAGATCACGTGCTAGCGATGGTTGCGGTCGGTCTGTGGGGCGCGCAACTCGGTTCTCCGGGGATTTGGGTTCTGCCGGTCGCGTTTCCGATGGTGATGGCTGTCGGCGGCATGCTGGGACTGATGGGAGTGCCGCTGCCGGGAATCGAATATGGAGTCGCTCTCTCAGCAATCCTCCTTGGTGCTGCCGTAATGTTCGAAGTGCGCCCGCCCCTGGGAGTTGCCGCGGCGCTGGTTGGCGTCTTCGCCATATTCCACGGGCATGCGCACGGAACCGAACTGCCGCCTGGCCAAAGCGCTCTGCTTTATAGCATGGGCTTCGTTATTGCGACTGGGTGCTTGCACGCGGTGGGGATCGGTATCGGCACGGTCCATCGATGGGCGTGGGGACAGAAGTTGCTGCGGGTCGCCGGAGGATTGGTCGCTATGGGTGGTGCATTCTTCATGTGGAAGGCGATCCCATGAGAGGTGCGACCCAATCTCGTCTGCCCTTGTGCGCCTTTGTTGCCTTCATATTTCTCATGTTCGCGCTCCCCGCCGAGGCCCACCTGAACTCCACCGGTATGGGGCCGTTCTATGACGGACTGATTCACTTCCTTATGAGCCCCGAGGATATCGTTCCGGTACTCGCCCTGGCGCTACTGGCTGGACTGCGCGGCGCTAGTTACGGGCGGCGGGCGTTGTTCACGCTTCCCGTTGCATGGTTGCTCGGCGGTCTCGCCGGACTCAGCGCGATGACCACGAAGCCCCATCCGTTTGTCGCGTCAGCTTGGTTTCTCTTGCTCGGAGGATTGCTGGCCGCCGACGCTAAAGTCTCATTACGCGTGACTACCGCCCTTGCCGCTCTACTGGGCATCTATCACGGATACTTGAATGGAACCGGCATGGGGCAGTTCGACACTGCCGCTGTAGCGCTTCTCGGACTGGTGTTCGCCGTGTTTGTCCTAATCGCCCTCGCTGCAGCGTTCGTAGTTCGGCTACGTGCGCACTGGACTCGAATTGCAGTGCGAGTCGCCGGAAGCTGGATCGCAGCCAGCGGTCTCCTGATGCTCGGTTGGGCAGTTCGAACACGCTAGGACACTCCCCGCCCGAGCACCCGCCGAGCCTCTTCCGCATTGTCGTTAGCCTTGATCAGGATGGCAAAATTTCCCCTGTGGAAGGAAGCAGTCGGGACACATCGTCTTGTGCCATTTCAAAGCGATCCTAATCCATTCTGGCGGGCCGTCAACTAACCGAAGGCGGTAACGAAAAGCAGATTCCTCGCCACGCTCGGAATGACAAATCCGAACGGTTAGTCTCTTACTCCGTCCATGAATGCGCGTAGTTTTCGCGAGCGCGATGGATGACGCAGCTTGCGTAGTGCTTTGGCTTCGATCTGGCGGATGCGTTCGCGCGTGACTGCGAACGACTGGCCTACTTCTTCCAGGGTGTGCTCGCTGCCGTCTTCCAGACCGAAGCGCATCTTGATTACTTTTTCTTCGCGCGGCGTTAGCGTGCGCAGTACCTGCGAAGTTTGGTCTTTCAAGTTGACGTTGATTACGGCCTCGGCTGGCGAGACCACGGCGCGGTCCTCGATGAAGTCACCCAGATGCGAATCTTCCTCTTCGCCAATCGGGGTTTCGAGGGAGATCGGTTCCTGTGCGATCTTCAGCACCTTGCGCACCTTGGCTACCGGGATGTCCATGCGCTTGGCGATTTCTTCCGACGTGGGTTCGCGTCCCAGTTCCTGCACCAGTTGCCGCGAGGTGCGGATCAGCTTGTTGATGGTTTCAATCATGTGGACCGGGATGCGAATCGTACGCGCCTGATCAGCAATTGCACGAGTAATTGCCTGCCGAATCCACCACGTGGCGTACGTGGAGAACTTATAGCCGCGCCGGTATTCGAATTTGTCCACCGCCTTCATCAGGCCGATGTTGCCTTCCTGAATCAGATCGAGAAACTGCAAGCCGCGGTTGGTGTACTTCTTCGCAATAGAAACTACGAGTCGGAGGTTGGCCTCGATCAGCTCGCGCTTGGCCTGCTCCGCATCCATGTCACCCTGGATGATCTCGCGCTGAGTGCGCTTGAGCTCCTGGAACGACACTCCCGCTTCGACTTCGAGCTTCTCCAGTTCGGTGCGGATGGCACGCGACTGACGCCGATACTCCTTGCGCTGCTCTTCGCTGCGGGTAGCGTCTGCTTTTTTTTCCAGGTTCGAAGACTGGCGGTCGAGCGAGCGCATCATGTCGACCGTTTTGTTGGCCCGGTCGATGAGCCGTTTGCGCTCGGTGTTGGTGAAGCCAAGCTTACGGACGCACAGAGAAACATCGACAATGGCGCGCGCCAGCGCGATGCGGTAACGGCGATAGTCCTTGGGACGTTTCTTCTGCGAGACTGCCGCAAACTTCTCCAGAAGCTGATTGGCCTTTTTGTATGCCTTGGCCAAGTCGTCGATTTTTCCGGTGAACTCCTTCAGCCGATTCTGCAGAATCTCGTCGGTGATCTCTTCCTCATCGAAGGTGACCACTTCCTTGATGGAGCGGACGCCTTTCTTGAGGTCCTCGCCCATCGCCAGCAGTTCATTGATGACGATCGGAGAGCGCGAAAGCGCCTTCAGAACGCGCAGTTGTCCACGCTCAATGCGCTTGGCGATTTCAACTTCGCCTTCACGCGTAAGCAGTGGAACTGTACCCATCTCGCGGAGATACATGCGGACGGGGTCATTAGTTTTTTCCAGAGCGCCGGGGGTTAAATCGAGTTCGACGTCCTCGCCAGCTTCGTCTTCGTCGAACTTCTTGTCGAGCGCAGAGGAGGGAAGCTTGGGTCCCTCCAGCACATCGATTCCTTGCGTACCAATCGTCGTGAGCAGATCGTCCAGGTCTTCAGGAGAGTGCACATCGTGCGGGATCAAATCGTTCACCTGGTCGTAGGTGAGATATCCCTTTTCCTTGCCTGTATCGATCAGCTTTTTAATGTCGTCGTACTTGTCGTCAAGAGCCAAGAAAGATTGTCCTTAAGTCGTCCCATGGAAGGACGTCGAAACGTCGTTTATAGCGGTGGGAACGTGAAGTGGCGGGGTTAGCGCCGACACAAACCCCCAAAGTATAGCACAGAGAACGCATCGCGCCAGAGGAAAACCTTTCGCTCCGATCATACCCGCCGCTATGTTGCCCGCCGTTAATAACTTAGATGGCGAAACAGCCCATTTAGTTTCAAGGTCCCTCCGAATTATGCCGCAGGCGGAGGGGCGCTGGTTTCGGCCAAAGCAGGGTCCATTAGGGCGCGCTTCAACCGTAACTTTTCTTCCAGCAGAGCCTGCAGTTGACCCGGTTCCTGATTCCGCGTGGCCTGAAGCTGGCGCTGTACCTGTTCCAACTTACGCCTGAGGTTGATGCGCCTTAGCGCCCGCACCGCCCCGTCCAGCCTCTGGGCTGTGAGTTCCTCGTCTTCTTTCAGCAAAATCGTCGCCAGAAGGTTGCGATCGGAATCTGGCAATGGCAATTCCATGACATCGGTAGATTCCGCCGTGGAATTAAGCAACATCTCGATCAGCGATTCGGTGGCCAATCCGATGTGCAGGCGCTCGTTCGTGAGCACAAAATGTGCCTGACGGGCGGGATCGAACTCTTCTTCGGCTCCTTCGCGGGCGGAGAAGTGCTCTTCGGAAGTTTGAATTTCGCTGGCCGAGGTCAAAGCCCGGATCAAGAGTTTCTCGGCGTCGGTGACTTGGGCTTCGATGGGAGCTTTTACGCTGGCGGTCGATCGGTTGGCGGCGGCGTGTTTGAGTTCTTGCCGCAGGACGGCAGAATCGATGCCGAGTTTTTGTGAGATCTCGCGGGCCAGTTCGTCGCGTACGATGCGGCTGGGCACGCGCTGGATATGCGGCAGCAGGTGATTCAGAGCCTTCACTTTTCCTTCTGCGCTCCGAATCGGGAACTGGCTCTGGGCGCGCTCGATCAGGTAGGCGAAATAACCCTGCGAGTGCTTGAGGGCTTCGCCATAGGCGTCTTTGCCTTTGCGCCGAATGAAGAGATCGGGGTCGAATCCCGGCTCGAGAGTCAACACTTTGATTTGGAATTCTTCCTCAACCAGCAGGCCGAGAGTCCGTTCCGTGGCCTTGGCACCCGCCGTATCGGGATCGAAATTCACGACTACGTTCTTGCTGAAGCGGCCCAGCAACCGGGCCTGGAGTTCGGTGAAGGCAGTTCCGGAACTGGCAATCACGTTATGAAATCCGGCGGCGTAGACGGAAATACAGTCCATCTGGCCTTCGACCAGGATGGCGTAATCCAGCTTGCGAATGGCTTCTTTGGCCTGGTCGAGATTGAACAGCACGCGGGACTTGGAATAGATCGCGGTCTCGGGCGAATTGAGATATTTTGGCCCCGCTTTGTCGTCGGTGGAGAGTGTGCGCCCGGCAAAAGCTATGACCCGGCCGGTCTCGTTGGTGATGGGGAACATGACCCGGTTGCGGAACTTGGAATAAATCGTCGTTGGCCGTTGGTCGTTGGTCGTTGGCTTGTCGTCCCGAACGGAATCGGACAAACCAACCGCAGGCTCTCCGGCCGAGTCGAGGGACTTGTTTTGCTCAGGGCTGGCGGCTGATGGCTGAGAGCTTTCTTTCCACGAAAAAAGGCCGCTCGCGCGCAGGACTTCTTCGTCGAACTCTCCTTTGAGGCGGTCTTTCAAGACGAATCCTGAGTCCGGAGCATAGCCGATGCGGAAAGCCTTGATGATGTCCTGGGTCAAGCCACGTCCTGCGAGATATTCGCGGGCACGGGCACCCTCGGGCCGCCGGAGGCATTCCTGGAAGAATGCAACGGCACGCTCGTGGACTTCTAGCAGCACCGTGCGCAGCTTGGCTTCTTCCGCTTCCACGGGGCTGCTATAGGTAAGCTTGGGAAGCGCGATCCCGAACTTTTGCGCCACGGCTCGCACAGCTTCTACGAACGTGACATTTTCGATCTTCTGGACGAAGGTGAACACGTCGCCCTTCGCGCCACAACCAAAACAATAAAAAAACTGCTGTGTGGCATGGACGGAAAACGACGGCGTTTTCTCGTTGTGGAAGGGACAAAGGCCCGAATAGTTCTGCGCTCCGGCCTTCTTCAGCTTGACGTAATCGCCGACGACACGGACGATGTCCGCTTGCTGCTTAACGATTTCCTTGAAGTCGCCGGCGTCGGTCATGAGTGGAGTGAGAGCTGTCCCCTACGAATTGTGAAGCAAGAACTGTAGGAATGACTATATCCGAACAGGATTCCTGTGGAGAAGCTGTGGAAGTTGCGGTTATTTCGTTGAGGACGGAGGAAAACGGTGGCAATGCTCGCGAGGAATCAAGTTTCGAAGCTGGGTAGGGATTCTTCGACTCCGCATGCCCTGCAAAAAGCGCAGGGCATACTGCGCTCAGAATGCCAGAGATAGGAAGTTCGCACCGCTCTCTGAGGCACCGGGATTATTTTTCGCGATGAGATGTCATGCTGAGTGTAGGCTGGCCGGCAGCTTGCAGTCGGCCAGAAGGAGTCGAAGCATCCCTACTTGTGGCGCCGTCTTTTATCTGCGAATACCAGCCTCGGCTCAAATCGAGCCATTGTGGATTCAGCGATTCGATCAAGGCAATTTTCTTGCTTCTGCGCCAACCCTTTAGTTGCTTTTCGCGGTCGATGGCGGTCAGCACGTCGTCGAAGGACTCCCAATAGAGCAAGCGATCCACGTCGTATTTGCTGGTGAAACCGGCCAACAGGTGTTCTTTGTGCTGGAAGACGCGATTCTCCGGGCGGCTGGTGACGCCGATGTATAGGGTTCCCGACAGGCTGCCCAGAATGTAGACGAAATAGCTTTTTCGGTCGCCCATTCAAAGTTGGGCAGGGGTAGGGATTCTTCGACTCCGCACGCCCTGCAAAAGCGCAGGGCGTGCTGCGCTCAGAATGACAGAGTCAGGAGATTTGGCGGCGGTGATGGTGGTCACAGGCTGACTGAGGATACTCCCGAACTGGGAATGTCGTCGCTACGCGTTCAGGTCCTGCCTTGTCTGATTCGCAATTGACGGCATATCCGCTACCGTGGCCACCTTCACGTTATTGTCTTTTAAGGCGTCCAGCGCAAACTCGATGTCGGGATTTGTGCGATCAAGGTCATCGGCGACAACCGCCGTAAGCAGAGCGCGCGAACCGTTCTTGGTATGGATGCAGTCCGCAACCTTAGGGAAGCGGTGGGCGATATTGACCGCTATCAACTGATTGACGTTTGTTTTTAGAGGTACAGCTTGAAAGAATCGGACCTCGCTTCCGACCACATATCCAAAATCAAAAACTAGTGAGTCACCCGTTTTTTTTGTGTATTCCACTGCCTTGACTTTCTCAATGCGCAAACCCCATATTCCGGCTCGGGTTAAGGCATCTTCTATTCCAGCAAGAATCATTGCGTGCTCACGCTTTGGGTGGGCTGCGGCGGGCATTATGTCCGACGACGGTTCTTCCAAATAGATTGAGGACAGCGTTTTTAGCTCTCGGGCTGGGTCCTCCGCAAGGCACACCTCTCTAGGTGACATTTGGATCATGTTGGCAAACGAGTCTGCCAATTTGTGCAACAGCATGCCCACATCCTGCGAATGCTGCAATTGCATCCGAATATAGGGTTCAAGGCTTTGCAAAACTTCGATGTCGACCTGTCTGTCCAGGCATTGCACGCGGCGCCAATCGCTGGTCATGGCGACATCCGCAAACCCGAACCCGTTAGGGCGTGGTTCAACCAACAACACTCCGATGCTTATGAAGTCTCCTCTCACCACATAAGGGACATACCGTAACACGTAAAATTCGAGCTGTTTCAGATCGGCCATCGGGGTTCGAACCTGCAACTCAGGATCTCGATTTTTGAAGATGTGCTCCATCGTGATTCATCACTGCAGCGACTCATGCGTCTTCCTTCCAATTGGGAAATGGCTGTCTCGAGGACATCCGAAACGCTATGATCAGCTCACGTATCTTTGTCCTTCGATCAAGTAGGCAGCGAACCAGCTCTTCGAGCGCGCCCCAGTCGCTGGCATACCATTCCGGTGGAATTCCAGCGGCACAGTTCCAGATAAGGTTTTCGCTCATCTCTTCGATCGTCGAGAGCCAGGGCTGGAATGAATCCCAACCGCGTACGCTCAAATACACTTCATTCTGGGCATACACACCACGCAGCGGATAATCGGGAAATGTCCATTCGCCGGCATTGAAGCAATATCCCTGATCGATGAAGGTCACTGTGTACTTTTTCTCTCGCATTTTTCGCCAGAATGTTGCCTGCCTGCCATTTGAATTCGCGGTCCACTTATCGAGCACCAGCATCCCGGCGAACGTTCCAAGGTTTCGCACTCGTTCCAGCATGGTCACAGGAAAATAATCGAATATTTGACCTTGCAACGGATCGACTACGTAACGGGACCCGAAGTGAAGTCCGGGCTGGCAGCGAATCACGCTGCCGGAGAGCTGAATGTTGAGATCAGATGAGTTCTCCACCAGCCAATCGCCGACCTCGACGACCTCGGTTGGCGGAACTGGCAATCCGGCTGCCTCCGCGAGTCGAGTGGCCAACAATTCATTCGCCAGCACGCGCAGGTGTTGAGGATTGTTGCGAAACTTCACCACGTAAAAGTTTCCATCCGAGCAGCGCATCATATGCCCCTGTGCTCCGCCTCGCATTCGTCGCACGTGTTGCACAGCAAGCACTGCCAAACGGCAAGTCCTCGAAACTACCCAAAAGACGCCATCCTATGCCTACTCTCGTGGGCTTGAATGTGACGTTTGGACATTGAAACGCTGTGGATTTCTCTTGGGAGTGGTTTGCAAACATTTTCGCGGCTACAAGCGACAGCAGATTCCTCGCTTCGCTCGGAATGACAATCTGGTGATTAATAGAGTAGCTTGGCAGATTACACTCGCAGCTCGATGACGGTCGCGCCTCCTCCGCCTTCATTTTGCGGAGGCTCGGTAACGGATTCGACGTGTGGATGCTTCTGCAAATACTGGCGCAACGCTTTACGCAGGATGCCCATACCGCTGCCGTGAACGACACGGACGCGAGGCAGTCCAGCCAGGAAAGCGCGGTCTACGAATTTCTCCACTTCTCGCGTAGCATCGTCCACAGTCCGTCCGATTACATTAATCTCTGACGGGACACTCTGATTCTCACTATCGAGCGAAACCGAGATTCCACGAGCGCGGGCGGCTTTGATGGGAGAATCTGACGCGTGCACCAGCACGTCCGCAATGTCGTCCCGAGCGATCTTCATCTTCATGGCGCCGATCTCGACCTCGAAGTGGTTGTCATCGATTCGACGTGATATTACTGCGGGCCTGCCAACGGATTTCAGCTTGACCGTATCGCCTTCGGAAACATGTTTTACCAGTTGCGGCTGGGCATGGGGATCGCCTCGGTCAGCACCTGTTGTGTGGGCCACCACGGCTGAATCAAACTGCTCGCGGAATTCGCGGCGCAGCTTGGAGATGCGTCGCTCGGCATCTTTGGACAGTTTTTGCGCCGCGGTCCGATCCTGAATGGCGCTAACCATTTCGCGCGCGTGGTACTCGAAATCTCGCAGCAAGCTGTCCAATTTCTTTTCCATTTCTTTGACTTTGGCTTGCTGATCTTTTTTGCCCTCCGCGGCAAGACTAGCCTTCTCTCGTTGGATTTCGTCTTCGCGAACGCGCAAACGCAACCGTTCGGTTTCCACGTCGCGCAATTGGGAATGCAGGCGATCCAGAAACTCGCCGACATCCCGCGCCTGCGAACCCCGTCGCGCACGGGCTGCCTCAATAATTGTGGGATTGAGCCCGAGCCGCTGCGCGATGTTAATCCCGGCAGATGCTCCCGGCACGCCGATCTTTAGCTCGTATGTCGGCTGCAACGTGGCTTCGTCGAATCCCACAGAAGCGTTGATCACTCCAGCCGTGTTTGCGCCAAAGACCTTCAGCGATGTGTGATGCGTGGAAATAATGGTGCAGGATCCGATGCGGCGAAAGTGCTCGGCAATGGCGACCGCCAGGGCCGCGCCTTCTTCGGGATCGGTCGCAGAACCGAGCTCATCGAGTAACACCAACGATTGCGAGGTCGCAATGCGTGAGATGAAATCAATGTTCGTGACGTGGGCCGAGAAGGTCGAAAGATTTTGCTCGATGGATTGATAGTCGCCGATGTCGGCCAGCACCGCGTCGAAGACGGGCAGCTCGGCGCGGTCGGCGGGAACCGGAATCCCGGATTGCGCCATCAGCGCGAGCAAGCCAACCGTCTTCAGGACGACAGTTTTCCCTCCAGTATTCGGGCCAGTGATGACAAGTTCCTGAGCTTCGCTTTCTAATTCAATCGTGGTTGGAATGACGTGATCGCCTTTTGCTTTAAGATTGCGTTCGAGCAGAGGATGGCGAGCTCTAGTGAGAACGAGTCGAGCTCTGCTCGACGTGGACGGCTGGGGGCGGCCGTCACCATGTGAGTCTTGCGCGGACAAAACCACTGGGACGCAGTTGTATTCCTCCGCAAAACGCGCTTTTGCAAACTGCAACTCGAGTTCGCTGAGCACATCGACCGCCGCGAGAATTGGGCTTATATTTTCCCCGATGCGGCGTGTCATCTCTACCAGAATGCGGTGAACCTCGGCTTGCTCCTCATCCAGCAATCGCACCAACTCGTTGTTCTGGTCGATGGTTTCGAGGGGTTCGATGAAAACCGTCTGCCCGCTCGAACTGGCGCCGTGCACCACGCCTTGCACGCGTCGTTTCTGCTCGACCTTGACCGGGATGACAAAGCGTTCGCCGCGAATTGTGACGAGTTCGTCCTGCACCGTGCCACCTTCGGATAACCGTCGCAGATAGCCTCGTAAAGAGTCCTGAATCGAGCGTCGCTGTTTTTCAATTTCGCGGCGAATGCGGGCGAGTTCCGGCGAGGCTTTGTCGTCGAGCGTTCCATCGGGCAGTATCTTGTTACGAAAAGCTCGCAGGAATTCGGTGAAGTCTGTGATCCCCGAGGAAAGCTGCGCGACTGTCTTCCACTCCAGCTTCATGGCGGCAGGCGGGCTGAGTGCGATTTCACGCCATTCGGCGGCACGATCGACTACAAGCACCACGTCGCGAATGTCCGTAGTCTCAAGCGCAGCACCGGCAATTCGAGACTTCTCTACCAGCGTCGAGACGTCGAGCAGGCCGGAAAAATCGAAGCGGCCACCTACTCGCCGGAACTCGCGAATCTCTGTGGTGAGCTGTTGCTGATTCTCAATCCATTCGCGGTCGGTGGAAGGCGCGAGATCAGCGATCAGCCCGTGTCCCAGGGGCGAAGAAGCATAACCACTCAGCAAGTCGCGGAGGGAATCGAATTCCAGCACTCGGGCGCTGGGGTGGGAGAGCAAGTGGGGAGGCATCAGAATTCAATGTTACAAGAAGCAGGGCGTTGCTCTGCTAGAATCATCGCTTGAGACGGGCGTTCGCCCGTTCGGGTTTGGTGCCATGGCATTTCCGATCACGCGCCTTCGTCGTCTTCGCCAGAGCGAACAACTGCGATCCATGGTGCGCGAGACCCGGCTTTCTCCGACGTCATTTGTTTACCCCATGTTTGTCTGTGCGGGAGAAGGTGTGCGCAAGGAAGTAGGCTCCATGCCAGGGGTCTTCAACCTTTCCGTGGATGAAGCTGTTAAGGAAGCGCAAGCGACACACTCTCTGGGAGTGCCCGCGATCATCTTGTTTGGTCTGCCGGACAAGAAAGATGAACTGGCGACTGGCGCTTGGGCGGACGAGGGGATCGTGCAGCAGGCGGCCCGCGCTATCAAGCGGGAGGTCCCCAAGCTGCTCATCATGGGCGATGTGTGCCTTTGCGAGTACATGTCGCATGGGCACTGCGGAATCGTGCGCGCTGCCCGTTCGCAGTCGCTCGGAGCTGCGGTTGCGTCGCCTCCCGCGGTCGCCGCGGATTATGAGATTGTTAACGACGCCACGCTCGAACTGCTGGCCCGCACCAGCGTGTCCCTGGCCCGCGCTGGCATCGACATTATCGCTCCTTCTGACATGATGGACGGCCGCGTTGGCGCCATCCGCAACGCGCTCGACCATGCCGGCTTAGCCAATACGCCGATCCTTTCTTATGCGGCGAAGTTTGCTTCGGCTTTCTATGGGCCGTTTCGCGAGGCCGCTGACTCGACTCCGCAATTCGGGGACCGCCGTTCGTATCAAATGGATGGAGCGAACCTGCGCGAGGCTATGCGCGAGATCGAACTCGATGTCCAAGAAGGCGCGGACATGATTATGGTAAAGCCGGCGATGCCTTACTTGGACGTGATCGCCGTGGCGCGCGAACGTTTCGACCTGCCCCTGGCTGCGTATCAAGTTTCAGGCGAGTACGCCATGATCGAAGCCGCCGCGAGAAACAATTGGATCGACCGTGGCCGAGTGATGATGGAGTCGCTGGTCTCGATCCGGCGCGCCGGAGCCAGCATTATTCTTACTTACTACGCCAAGGACGCGGCACGGCTGCTGGCGTAATTTCTGTTCTCGCCTCAGTTCTCCCCGGAGGTGGTAGATGTCCAGCATCCATGCGCGTCTGGTCGGCGTTGAATTGTATTTCGACGATCTGGTTGCGGCGAAGAACTTCTATCAGGGAACCCTTGGACTAGACATCTTTGGCGAGCAACCTGGACACCATGCGCAGTTTAACGTTGGGCAGGCCTTTCTCTGCCTAGAGAAAAAGGGCGTCGAGGACTACCCGTCGCGGGATAAGGCAGTAATTTTTCTAGAAGTTCCAAACGTCCAAGCCGCGGTCGAGGCAATTGGCCGGGAGCGTTTCGTACACGTTGAGAACGGAGATGAACGCACGCAGCCGTGGGCTGTTCTGCACGATAGCGAAGGACACAATGTTCTTCTGCTTGAGGCTCAGCGTAAATCCGGCGAGCCCTAAATCAATCTCTCAGCGGACTGCCATCGGGACATCCGCTTTAAGCGCCCAGACTAACGCAATTACCCATCCGATTGCCGTCCAACCCAGGAGGAAGTTCAGGACGAATATAGAGACTACGTCCCGCTTGCTCCGCGCGGCCGAAATGATGGAAGGCAGAAAATAGAACAGAAACCCGAAGCCAAAGATCGGCAAAAACAAGATGGCGAAGAGGTGCATAAGGGTTACCTCCTGCTGGAGTAGTCTACCACTCGATCGATCTCTGTTTTTAGATACGAATATTCGTGGCCGCTGGTTCGCGAATCCTTAAGCCCTGTCGTAGAATCACCTATTTGGACACTCGTCATTATTCTTTTTAGGGAGCACTACTTTGCCTGACATCATTTATGACATCGCTATCATCGGGAGCGGGCCAGCGGGATATACCGCCGCCATCCGCGCTGGACAGTATGGCCTGAAGACGGCGTTAATTGAGAAGGACGGATTCCTTGGCGGCACCTGCCTGCACGTGGGTTGCATCCCGACCAAAACCCTCTTATTTAATGCCGAGATTTGGGATCACTTGAAAGACGCAAAGGAGTTTGGGATTGATGGCGTAGACTCGCGCAAACTGAATTGGGCGGCCATCCAGGAGCGCAAGTCGAAGATCGTCAGCAAACACGCCAAGGGTCTTGAATTCCTGATGCGCAAGAACAAAGTGGAAACGATCAAAGGCTACGGCAAACTCACCGGACCTGCGCAGAGCGGAGTGCTGGCGGTTGAAGTCACCGACGGGGGCAAGAGCAGCCTCGTCAAGGCGAAAAATGTCATTCTGTCCACCGGCTCCGAAGCTCGCATGATTCCCGGCCTGGAGCCGGACGCACGCGTACTCACCAATATTGAGATTCTGGGTCTGAAAGAGATTCCCAAATCATTGGTTATTGTGGGCGCAGGGGCAGTAGGCGTGGAGTTCGCATCGATTTTCCGCTCCTTCGATGCTGAAGTCACGATTCTCGAGATGCTGCCGCGGTTGGTTCCGGTCGAGGATGAAGATGTCTCCAAGGAACTTGCGCGCGTCTACCGGAAGCGCGGTATTAATTTTCATACTGGGGCTAAAGTCGAGAAAGTTGAAAAGACGAAATCTGGAATTGCAGTGACTTTCTCTGTGGGCGGCAAGCAGGAGAAGATTGAAGCCGAGAAGATCCTGATCGCAGTTGGGCGCAAGCCACGCACCGAAAATGTTGGACTGGAAAAGACACACATCAAGCCTGATCGAGGCTTCATCAAAACCGATAGCTGGATGCAGACGAGTGAGCCAGGCGTCTATGCGATTGGGGACATCGTGCTGGGGACGCCGCAATTGGCGCACGTTGGCGCGATGGAAGGTATTGTCGCCGTGACTAAGATCGCGGGCAAACCCGGCAAACCGATCAACCCGGAACATATTCCGAACGCGACTTACTGCCATCCGGAAATCGGCAGCGTCGGTCTGACCGAGGAGAAGGCGCGCGAGGCAGGTTACAACTTGAAGATCGGGAAATTTCCGTTCACCGCGAATTCACGTGCCTCGATCGTCGGGCAACATGAGGGATTCATCAAAATCGTCTCGGATGCGGACTACGGCGAGATTCTGGGCGTACACATCATCGGACCGCAGGCAACCGAACTGATCGCGGAAGCCGTGGTTGCAATCGAACTCGAAGCGACGGTGGAAGATCTAATGTGGACGATCCACGCGCATCCGACGCTTGCGGAGGCGATGCTGGATGCCTCAAACAGTGTGTATGGGATGGCGATCAACGCGTGAAGAGTGTGCGGCGTTTGTTTACGGGCGCTCAGGCTCTACTGATCTGTGAACATCCGCAACGAGTTTGTTTTGATTTCCGTTCTCCAACTCGGGACTCTTGATTACGCAACCGGGCTGCGTCTACAGCAGAAGCTGGTTCAGCTTCGCAAAGATGGCCTGATTGGCGATGTTCTCTTGTTGCTTGAACACGCTCCAGTCATCACTCTTGGGCGTAACGCGAAAGCTGCCAACGTGATTGCGTCGCGCGAGCAACTTGCGGAGCGCGGCGTGGAGGTGTTTGAGTGTGATCGCGGTGGCGACGTAACCTTCCACGGTCCGGGACAAATTATTGGTTATCCTATTTTCGATTTGCGGGGTTTTACGTCGACGGACGGCAAGCGAAAGACGTTGGGTGCCGTGGAGTTTGTGCGCCGGTTGGAAGAGGTTCTGATCCGCACCTGCGCCGACTTTCGTATTTCGGCGAAACGTATTCCTGGCCTCACCGGCGTTTGGACGAATCCCGATACCTACGTCGGGACAGCCACCCCGGCTGTCCAGCGAACCGAAGCGAGCGAGCGAGATAAGCCTACCGAGGCCAAAATCGCCGCACTCGGAATTCATATTTCTCGCGGCGTGACCTCGCATGGCTTCGCCTTGAATGTGAATACCGATCTCGATTACTTCGACTTGATCATTCCCTGCGGAATTACTTCCAAACCTGTGACCTCGATGGCAAGGGAATTGGGTCAGGAGCTTGCGGTGCAGGAAGTCGCGCATTCGATATCACGTAATTTCGGGACGGTGTTTGAGAGCCAGATGCTGTGGCTGGAAACTCTGGATTCTCTGCTTGGTCATTCGGTCGGCGTGCCTATGAAACCTCCGTCTGAATTGCAGAAATTGCATGGCGAAGAAGATGTCTTCTGGGTCTAACACATGCGCCCAACTCCCTGGCTGGAGTTTGGTTAATTCCGGCGACCCGGGTTAGGATTCTCCAGAGACCCAATCGCAAGCCACCATCAAACGAATGGCCAAGAAAAATAAGAATGTTCCGAAAGCTCAGGGCCGCCACAGTTCGAACGGTCAGGGCCGGGGCGACCCTCAACTCCACATACCGAGCTCCTCGCAGCGCACCTATACCATCGTCGACCATCGACTGGAAAAGCCCAGCTTCACGATTCGTCAAGTCCGCAAAGGCGACGAAGTTCGCTACGAAGTGACGGGCGATCTGAACGCGCCGGTCCCGCCCATCCGCGAATCGAAGTATCTCGACAAGAAACAATGCATCGAGATTTATCGCTGGATGCTGCTGAATCGCAAGATGGAAACCGCGCTGGAGAACTTGTACAAGCAGGGGAAGGTGGTGGGCGGGGTTTATTTCGGTCTCGGGCAGGAGGCTTGCTCCTGCGCCTCGGCATACGCTCTTCGCAAGGATGACTGGCTTGGCCCTATGATCCGCAACCAGGGATCGCTGCTGGTTCGCGGCTTCTCAGCCTGCGACATCATGATGCAGTACATGGCCAAAGCGGGTTCTCCGACCAAGGGACGCGACGCATCGTCGCACTTCGGTGACATCGAAAAGCGCAATGTGGTTGCGCCTATTTCGACTTTGGGCGACCTCATTCCCGTGCTCGCTGGTGTAGCTCTGGGCGCGCGTTTGCAGGGCCGCAACATCGCGGTCATGACTTACATCGGCGATGGCGGCCAGTCGACGGGCGTTACTTATGAAGGCCTTAATTTCGCCGCGGTTCAGGATCTCGGCTTGGTGCTCTTCGTCGAAAATAATCTTTGGGGGTACTCCACGCCGGCGGACATGCAATTCCGAGTGAAGGACCTTGCCGAGCGCGCTATCGCCTATGGAATCCCTGGAGTGATTGTGGATGGCACCGACGCTTGTCAGATCTACGACGCGGCCCATGAGGCCTGCGAACGCGCGCGGCGTGGCGAGGGCCCCACGCTCATCGAGGCCAAGATGATGCGCATGAAGGGCCATGCTATTCATGACGCGGCGGAGTATGTCCCCAAGGCGCTGTTCGAATATTGGCGTAAGCGCGACCCGATTGCGCGGTTTGAAAAATATTTGTTGGGCCAGAAATGGATAACTCCACAGGAAAATGAAAAGCTGATCAGCGAGGTAGAGCGTGAACTCGAAGCTGATCGTGACTTCGCAGTGGCCTCGCCGATGCCGGAACCGGAATCGGCGGCCGGAGGAGTCTACTGCGATTCGAGTTGCCACGAGATCAAGCCGAAGTATGGTATGCCGCTGGTCAAAACGGGCAGGTCGTCAGCCATGAAGCAGAGGGAAGCGGAGGTTCATTTGAGGTAGCGGCCGAGACTCACAAATGGACTAACGGTATACTTCCCGCCGATGTCCAATCCTCACAATCACGATTACCACTCTGCGCTTCTCCACGCGATAAATGACGCGGTAGTCGCCCACTCGATCCGCCAATGGTCCTCTTCTCCTTGAAACTTTCGCACTGCTGCGGGAAACGGATCTTCGGCCAACTCCGACACTTTGGTAGAAATCCGCCTTTGCGTCTGCCGGTCGAGCGCTCGAAATTCTCGTGCAGCCGAAGCCGTGAACTCCAGCGTGTAGCGCATGATCGAAGCGTGACCTATAGCCCCAGCTCTTTCTTAATCTTCGACCAAGGAATGTTGGGCTCCTTCAGGCGTTTCCGAACTTCTTCCAGATCAGCCCGATCCTCGATATGTTCGAGCATCTCGAAGTCTTCGATTGGTACCACAGCCGCGACCGGCTTTTTACCACGGTGCACGATGACGCGTTCGCCGCCATACGCCGCTCGGTTTAGAATGTCAGAGAAGTTTTGCCGCGCCTCACTGGCCGTCAATTTAGCAGACATGACAATCACTCCAACTTACAAAACGTACATTGTGTACTATATCACATCTTGTACCGTTTGTAACTGTGACGATTTGCGCAAGTGCGTGGCGCTGGGAAGTTAATAATCTATGCCTCAACTAACTTATCTCGAAGCCATCCGCGAGGGAATCTGGGAAGAAATGGAACGCGATCCGGGCGTCTTCTGCATCGGCGAGGACATTGGCATCTATGGCGGAGCTTTTAAAGTGACTGACGGCTTCATCGATCGCTTCGGACCCGAGCGCGTAGTTGACACGCCGATTGCAGAATCCGCCATCGTGGGCGCGGCCTTTGGCGCCTCGCTCACCGGCATGCGTCCCGTGGCTGAGTTTCAGTTCATGGACTTCATCGGTTGTGCTTTCAACCAAATCGTGAACATGGTGGCCAAGGCCCACTACCGTTGGGGCGCGCCTGCACCGCTGGTGATTCGAGGGCCGAGCGGCGGGAACGTCCACGGCGGTCCCTTTCACTCCCAGAATCCGGAGGCGTGGTTTGTGCACGCGCCGGGGCTGAAAGTGGTTTGCCCCGCAACCGCGTACGACGCGAAGGGCCTCATCAAGTCCGCGATTCGCGACAACAATCCGGTGATTTTCTTCGAACACAAGTACCTTTATCGGCGAATCAAAGAAGAAGTTCCCGTCGAAGATTACGTTGTGCCGCTAGGCAAAGCCCGAGTTGCCCGGGAGGGTCGCGACCTGAGCGTCATTACTTATGCCGCGATGGTACATGTTGCGATCGAGGCCGCAGAGATCTTGGCGAAAGAAGGAACAGAATTGGAAGTGGTCGACCTCCGCACGGTTTCACCACTCGACCGCGGAGCGATTGCCCACACGGTACGCAAAACGAATAAAGTGATCTTGTTGCACGAGGACGTGCGCACCGGCGGCATTGCTGGTGAAATCGCGGCGATCATCAATGAAGAGGCGTTCGACGATCTCGATGGCCCTATCGTCCGCATTACCGCGCAGGATTCTCCGGTGCCGTTTTCGCCCCCTCAGGAAGAATATTTCCTGCCCAAGTTGAGCGATGTAGTGCGGGAGGTGCGCCGGTTAAAGGCGTATTAATTACAAATTTGTTTTACCATCTGCTGACACCTTAGAGGTCGCGCTAGATTACTCTGCATGATGCGGTCGGGAAAGAGCCAGGAGGGGAAATGCGCAATTTCGTTTTTGGAATCGTCGTCACGCTGTTGGTGCTCGGTCTGGTTGGGCTGGCGGTGGCGACTCTGGGCCTGGTGCCAACTAATGCGGATGCGACTCCCCCTCGGTTTGAACGCCGTATTGCTATGAGCGCGCTGGACGCTTCCATGGAGCGGCACGCACCGCGAGTCAGCAGCCCGATTCTGCCAACCGACGAGAACTTGATCGATGGGATGAAGATCTACACCATGAATTGTTCCATGTGCCACGGTACGCTCGACAATAAGCCGAGCCCGCTGGAGAAGTCATTCTACCCGCCGGTGCCGCAGCTGATCCTTGATCCGTTAGATGACCCGGAGTGGCATATTTACTACGCTGTCCGCACGGGAATTCGTTACACCGGCATGCCGGCGTGGAGTAAAGCTCTGAGCGACCAGGATATTTGGAAAGTCACGGCATTTCTTTCGCGTATACAAAAACTGCCACCGGGCGTGCAGGACTACTGGAAAAAGTCGTTCGGGGTTGGTCCTCTGCCCGCGGGATCGGAAAAGGACGAAGCCAAGCCGTGAGCAATGCCAAAATGTATCGTTGGATATAATTAAAGATTGCGCCCAGCCCGAGAACTGCCGCTGGGACTGCGGAGAAGGAAATTATGCCTACCGATATCGTAATGCCTCAGATGGGCGAGTCTATTTTTGAGGGAACCATTACCAAGTGGCTGAAGAAGCCCGGCGACAAAGTGCAGCGCGATGAGCCGCTGTTCGAGATCTCTACTGACAAGGTGGATGCTGAGATCCCTGCGCCCGCCACGGGTATTCTGCAGGACATCAAAGTGGTCGAGGGGAACACCGTGCAGGTCAATACGGTAGTGGGAACGATTGCTGGGGACGGCGAAGCGGCAGGTCCGACCTCTGCTCCAGCGAAGGCCGCACCTGCGCCGCCGGTGAAGACACAAGCAGCTGCGCCTTCGGCTCCAGCTGAGCAACAGCCCATTACCGAGCGCGAGGAAGAAGACGATCATGCCCGGTCTTCGCCCCTGGTCCGCAAGATCGCTCGCGAGCACAATGTCAATCTGTCACAGGTACCTGGGACGGGCATGGGCGGCCGCATTACTAAACAGGACATCACGGCATTTCTGGAGAGGCCGGAAGCGACGGGGGCGAGCGCTCCAGCGGTGCCTGCTCGAGCGGGTACGCCTGCGACTTCTTCGTCCGTACCCTCGCCAAGGCCGGCGGCGCCTCCAGCGGCGACAATCCCAGGAGATCTGGTGCCGATGACGCAGATGCGCAAGATCATCGCGCAACGGATGATCGAATCTCGTCGCACCAGTGCTCACGTCCATTGCATGTTCGAAGTGGACATTACCCGCATCGTGCAGCTTCGTAGCAAAACCAAGTCCGCTTTCGAGCAGCGCCACGGGGCGCGGCTTACCTTCATGCCGTTCTTCGTGCGCGCCGTGATTATCGCGCTTCAGCAGTTCCCTATTGTCAATGCGTCAATCGAAGGCGAAAACATCCGATATCACCGCCACGTCAACGTCGGGATTGCGGTAGCTCTCGATTGGGGACTCATTGTTCCCGTGCTGAAGAACGCTGACGAGCTGAATTTCCTCGGGCTACAACGCGGGATTTCTGACCTGGGTGAGCGAGCGCGCTCGAAGAAGCTCAAGCCCGACGAAGTGGAGGGTTCAACCTTCACGGTGACGAACCCAGGACAGTTTGGCGCAGTCTTTGGCCTGCCCATCATCAACCAGCCGAATTCCGCGATTCTGGGCGTAGGCGGGATCACCAAAGTTCCTCTTGTGGTGACTGACAACGACGGTAATGACTCCATCGCCATTCGCTCTGTCGTTCACCTGACGCTGGGCTACGACCATCGTCTGATTGACGGTGCAGTTGCGGATCAGTTCATGGCCTTTGTGAAGAAGACTCTGGAGAATTGGAGCGAAGAGGTCGGATAGGCGTCGAGTTTAGCCCGATGGGGCGGGCGGGCGGTCCCTACTTCGCCTTCGCCCAGACGGAAGCGTTCAAGCACTCTACCGTGCCGGCGATCATCTTCCCCAAGCCGTCCTTGAACTTCTCCGGATCAACGATCTGTCGATTGGCGACTGCACCGCTCGTGGATAAGGCCGTTTGCAGAAAGGACAAGGCAGCATCTTTCTTCTCTGCTCCCGACCGGTGGCTGAATAAACCTTCGATCCGGTTCACCAACGCGGGGATGAAGGAAATTGTCTGTAAAAGTGTGGCTAGAAAATCCATTGCTGTATCTCCTGAATTCCAATGACGAGTTGGATTTGTTGGAATGAAAGGTGGCAGAAGGAACAGTTTGGAGTTGTTCTATTTCGGAAAGCCGCTTAGTACCGCTTTCGCTAGATACATAATCATCGCGAACAGGGCGCTCAGGGCCAGTCCCCCAACCGCGCCCGCCAGACCCGACGTCACCGATGCCTTTCCTTGCCGATTGGATAGCGCAGAATTGACCTCATCTCGCCACTTGTTGTTGTCCTTTACTTGACTCTCGTACACTTCGCGACCGACGAAACTCGATTCTTTCTGGCGAGCGTCTTCATGCGCATGATTCAAGAGATCCAGGCGCCGGAGCATTTCAACATGGTCGAGTTGCAGCGCTCTTTCGGCGAGTTGAAAACGTATGTCGACGAAAATTTTCTCCCGTTCCGCCATCTCGCGCTCGAACGCGAACATGGCGAGCAGGTGTTCCTTGAGGGACACCGAATTACGTCGATCGGTCAGATTTTGCAAGACATCCTCCTTGGGTTGAGCTCTCCGTACGAAAGTCGCAGGATCGGCGGCCGCCTTCCAGGCGCACGAGACTCCCGGACCCACTCAATAGCGTCTCTCTAATACCTCTCGAATCAATACATATCGACTCTTAAGTACGTCGCGGGATTCATACATCGGCGCACCTAACCAAATGGGAAGACAAAGGTAGAGCGGCAAAAGCTTGTGGAACCTCCGCTTCAGTCACGGCTAAAGTGGATAATCCACGTGGAGAGCTGCCGTGTATCGGGAATATTTTGGCGGTACCGAGCCGTCGTATTGCCGCAGATAACAGTCTTGCACCCGAGACAGTCGTGGAATAGCAAAAGTCTGCGTCGTGAATCGTCCCACCAGATTGCGGTCATTCCCCGGGCCCCAGCCCGCATCGCTCCATCGGACCTCAATTCCGCCGCTACTGACCGGCGCTATACCGGCATCTACGGTGACCGTAGTCGAAGACACTGTCGTGATCGCCGCTGCTGTCAAATCAGCTAGATAGGTTGTGCCGACCTGGACACTGGTAAGCTCAGTCACAAACAGAGAAGTTGTGGCTTTTGTAGTTTCGAATTCAAATGCCAAAGCTTTTGCCGCGTCGTTCGCAAACTTGATCTTGTAACTGAGGTGCTCGGCTTCGAGGTTCTTCGCAGTAATCTCAACCTCGTTCACGATGGCCGGAAACGTCGCTCCCCGGGACGGAACCATTACGCTCAAGGCGTCTCCCGGGAAAATATCCGCGGCGTTTCCCGGCAGAAAATCGCTCCAAACGTCATACTCGCCAGTCCACGCTGGGCCCGTAGCGTCGTCCAAGAGTGTGAGGGCAGCGTTCTCGCAGTCGGCGGCAGTACGTGCAGGTGGTTCTTTGAGGTGCCGCACCGCTCCATGGAAACCGTTGTCGATTCCGCGCTGCTGAGCGGCAATGCTTGCCGGACTTGTCACCCGCGCAATGGCAGGACCAAGGCTTCTGTAATGAACCTCGTTGATCGTGGTCGTGGGAAGTGTTTGAGCAGACACCGCCAATGCCACCATCGCCGGCAGCAAAAGAAAAAGCCACCCCAAAGGGCGGCGCGCGTCGAACATAACTCCTCCGTTGCTTAGTACATCTTAAGATTTCCGCGACTATTCACACTTCAGCGCCCACCTGGCATGTCGCAAGGCCAAATACGCTGAGATTTCTTGGAGTCGAACCGAGAATCAAGAACCTAAAAAACCAGAGGCCCTTCGCTACTTCGTGGCCCTCACCTGCTCATGTAAAAACCTTTTTACGCTATTCACGTACACATCCGCGAAGTCCACGACGGGACGTCGAGCTTCAATCAACTGCAAGGCGTCAGCCACTTTCCATCCCAGCGAACATAAGATCGCCAGTGTCATCATCGGCGCCCGGTGTACTCCTGCGGCGCAATGAACGAAAAGCTTGGTTCCCTCCTCGTCCAGGGCCTCCAGCGCAAAATCCACACCCCGCTGGAACACGTCCGGGGATTTCGGCTGAAAGTCATCGTCAATCGGATTCCACAACACCCGAATGCCGTGCGGGACAGCCAGCGGTGTGTCGTCGAATTCAATTTGCATGTCGATGATATGAGTTACTCCGGCGCGCGCGGCCTGGATCATGTTCTCTGCTGTCCAGATTCCACCCCCGACCGCAATCCGACCGGTCACCCAACTCATATCCATCATGAAAGTCCTGTGTAGCATGTTCTTATGTGGCGCCAGCGATTGCGTGTTGCCCCGATTTTCAAAGGCCTTCGACCAACGGCCAGCGGCCAACGAGCAATTCTGCGCAACCTTTGCCCAGTCACTGACTTTCATTTTACGGCATCACACTCTTGCTCTACCGGGTCCGAGGCACACTCTTGCGTAACTTCAGTACCCGTATCCGTCTCCTCGGGAAGCTTTAACCGTCGCAGAAGGGTTTTCGCTAACGAGTCTTCTGGCAGCGGACCTTCGGGAGCCGTTGCCGGACACAGTCCGATCATCTCAAACAAATATTTCATTGCCAGATAGTGGCCCTTATCGACTTCGTTCATCGTGGTCGTGACCATTTTTACCGCGCGATTGCCCACCAGATTCGTAATCTGCCCGCGGACGACGGCCAAATCGACCTGCTTCATCGCCTTCTTTTGCACGGTTGAAGCTTTCTTCGGGCGCTTGCGTCCCTTGCTTTTCTTGGCTGTTTTCATTGCTCCCCTGCGTTGGCTCGCCTGACCCTTCCCGCAATCCCATCCCAAAAAGTTAGGGCGCGCTGTGGTCAGCGCGCCCTCTTGGCAAATCTTTATGATCTAAATTAAGAGTATCAGATTCAGGGGGGTAAACCCGCCAAATTTTGAAAAATATATTTGGATTGTATTCAATCAGTTGCGAGAAAAGGACCGTTTTTACCCCCTTGACAACTTTTCGGCACTTCGTGTTTTTTACTGGGAAGACCCGTCAAAATCCCTCTTCTGAGTAAAATCTCACTGACCCGGTCCAGCGTTTCCGGAAAAAGGCGCTCCACGGTGCGATAGCCGCAGCCCAGGATTCGCCCAGCTTCTTCCTTCGAGAACTGCTGGAACACGATCTTGCCGATGAGTTTCTTCTCGAACTCGTTCAATTCTTCGAGGCTGCGTTCGACGTCGTGTACGAAGATAACCGAGTCTTCGAACGTAGAAGACCCATACGACGTAACTCGAGTCCGAAAGAATTCCCGCCCCAGAAGGGATGGCGTCCGACCCACTTCGATCGAAAGCCGCAGATAGCGCCGTAGCAAAGCAACGGTCCGCTGCCGGTACAACCAGAGATCGGGGTCTCTTCCAGGAGTGTCCTCGGAGATTGCCGTCTCGTCCATATCAGGCGTCGGACCTTCCAGCCCTGGTTCCTGCCCGAGTTCCGCCAGATCAGTTGGCGTGCACTCACTTCGTTCAGGAGGGTGCTCGTTCCCCGTCAAAGCGTCATCGAACGGAAGGAATGGCGGCATCTCCGGCGTTTCAGCACATGCATTCAGCAGAGCGATCACGGTGCTGCTCATGCGTTCCCCCCTTCGCCGAAAAACGCCGACCACTCCTCGCACTGGCTCTTGATCTCGACTCGGTCATTCACCAGTAAAAGCGGCGTCCTTCGTCTGCGGACCTCGGGCAGATCCGACATTTGCACTGCACAGGCGGGGCAATACACGTCTTCCGTTCCCCAAGTGCGCATCCACAAGCCTCCACATCTTTCGCAATACTTAAGTTCCATCCGGACGATTTCCAAACCTTCGAATTCCATGATTGCCTCCGTGGCATTGAACTCGTTAATCGAACTCAAGGCGACAGGCTGACGCCTCGCGCCCAAATAAAAAGGCCCTGTGCCGATTGCTCGGTCACAGGGCCCGTTTCTCTTACGGAGAACCTGTAGAGTTTATTTAGCTATGAGTATATTGCTTCCAGCCAACCCTTCGGCGCAGCTGTGCTTCATCAAGT